>Ga0209768_10001170_pt1 | contig 17080 bp, 18 predicted proteins | sample LauGreSBDMM110SD_3_FD_187564 | JGI IMG/M metagenome (GOLD analysis project Ga0209768, IMG submission 187564) | Freshwater lake microbial communities from Lake Michigan, USA - Sp13.BD.MM110.SD (SPAdes) (version 2) | ecosystem: Environmental > Aquatic > Freshwater > Lake | place: Lake Michigan... | reverse complement strand
CCACCAAGAACTTCAAAATGACTGCTTAGGTAGCCATTTTTCTTTTCTAGTCTTAGTGTTTACTGTTGCCTACAGTAATTGACGCTTTCGGACTTTGCCTACCGCTGTTGATTTGCTCTAACACTGCCTAACCGTGCCAACCATCTAGGGTGGATACTTGCAATGTCGTTTAAAACGACATTTCTGTTGATGCTCAAGGGTTAGTCCTGAGTATTTTCCATCCTAGTTTGAGCTAGATTGAATTGTCATAGCAAAAGTCTATTCAAGATTGCTATCGGCTTGAATAGGCACTAACCACCTTCGGGTGTTTTTTAATTGTATGAGCTGCTGATGCACCTCTTTATGTAAGGTTAATCTATTAGGCGTTTGTGGGAAAGCTCATAATGCAAAATACCAAGAAATATGCTGTAATTAGCTAATGAGAAAAATCCTGATAATTCTGGCCCTGCTAGCTTTATCGATACAAACATCCTATGCTACGGTTTCTGCTTACTGCCAAGAAGAGCAGGCAGCAGCTTCTCATGTTTCACATCACGAGCATGAGAAGCCAGTCAGTATTGCCTCAGCTAGCGATTCTGCAAGCTACGATTCTGATTGTGGAGTCTGTCATTTGGCGCATTCTCCAGCATTGCATTCCATTTTTACCATTTCAATTGCCACTACCATCTTTCATTATGAAGATGCTCGAGTGGAGTTTTTAGTCAATATTTCTCCTCCCCCTCCTGAAAAACCCAATTGGTTCGCTTTCGCCTAAGTTAGCGAGAGCTTTAACCTAATTCTTCTCCTCTCGCTAACTCTGTTTTGAACAAACAAATGGAGTTTTTATGTTGCGAGAGTATTCGGGCGTAGTTCGTCGCTGCGTCATTCAATTTACTGGATTGGTTTTTATATTGGGATCGCCATTAGCTAGCGCTATTGGCGAGCGCAAAGCCGAGTCGGCCTTAAAGTCCTTCTATGAATCTTCATGGGAGCGCCAACCTGACTATAAGTCCTATCAGTATCGAGTAGAGGCCGCACTTGCTAAGCAAAAAATTGCTAGCAGCCTTTTGGTAAGCCCCGCTTCGGTTGAAGTGTCGCAAAAGACCGATAGAACTAACACCAATCAAGGCGCTAGTGAAACCATACTGGGTTTAGATATCCCCCTGTGGTTATGGAATGAGCGGTCAAGCTCAATTAATTTAGCGGATGCTGAATATAAAAAGCTTTTGTCTCAATACTATCTATCCCAATTGAGAATTGCAGCTGAAGTAAGGGATGCCTATTGGAATTACCAGAAATCAAAAATTGAGTCTGATTTAGCGCTACGTAGGCATGAGAATGCAAAGAGCTTAGCTCTTGACGTTGAAAAGAGATTTAGGGCTGGAGACTTATCTCGCGCAGATCTTCATCAGGCTAATGGCGCCCTCGCATCATCAGAAGCTTTTTTGGTCGAAGCGCAGGCCAACGTCATTAATGCCGAGCAAAGGGTACGTTCTTTATTGGGAAGTGAGTATCTCAAGAAAATCCAATTCGGTGACATTACTAAAAATATTGAACCGTTACCCAAGGTTCCTGAAAACCTGTCAGGACTAGATTCCAGTTTGCCAATCGTTGCAGCGCTTGTAGATCAGTTAGAGGTTGCTAAAAAAGCAGTTGACTTAGCAAAGTCTCAAACTCGGGCTTCCCCACAATTGCAAATATGGACTACTAAGGGCCGTGAAGTCTACGGCGTTCCCTATCAGCAATCAGTTGCTGTTGGGTTAAGAATTCCTTTTGGCTCTGATGCTCGCAATACTAATAGATTGGCCAGTGCTACAGCTGAGATGGTCGATTCAGAGGTTCGATTGTCCTATGAGCGAGAGTCTGCATTAAGTAATGTGGAATCAAATGTGGCTTTAGTGAAGTCGGCACAAATGAAGCTTGGCGCCGCAGATAAGAGGTCTAACCTAGCCAATGAAACACGTCAATTTTTTGACAAATCATTTCGCTTTGGTGAAACCGATTTACCCACAAGACTACGTATTGAGCTAGAAGCAGTGGATGCAAATAGACAGGCTGCGATTGCAAAAATCAATTACGCAGTTTCAGTTTCAAATTTACGACAGGCCCTTGGCCTGTTACCAGAGTAAGGTCACTTTAGCTATGAATTTATTGAACAAATATAGTCAGTTGGCGTCGAAACTATTAATTGCGCTATCTCTGACAATCGCATCGGCAGCTCATGCAGGGCCTGGTCATGGGGAGGAAAAACCCACCACTGCACAAACTCAAACATTACCTCGCTTTTATGCTGAATCTGATCTCTATGAGGCGGTAGGAGTGATCAATGGTAAGGAAATCACGCTCTACCTAGATCGCTACTCCTCCAATGAATTGGTCAAAGGAGCCAAGGTTGAAATTGAGCTTGAGGGCTCTAAAATTAGTTCAGAGCCTCATGGCGATGGAGAGTATCTCTTTCGCCTAAAAAATAAAATTAAAGATCAGCCTACTGCGATCACTATCACGATTAATGATGATGATGTTACCGACATACTAGCAGCCACTATCGATCTAAGTTCCTTTGAGCACTCCTCATTGATCTCTTGGAAATCAGCAATAAAGATCTTGCTTTATTTCAGCCTCTTGATGGCAATTGCCTATTTTTCTTATCGCAAGAAAGAGGTGTTGATGACGCATACAAAAAAATTAATCAAACAAATCCAGGAGCGGGTATGAATCGCAAACAAAGAGATTTTGTATTTCGCCCCATTGTCCTCATTGGTTTATCTGTGGCGCTATTTGCTTTTAAGGTTCATGCTGGGCCGGGTCATGGCGAGTCGGAAGTATCCCAAGTTCAAGGTGACGCCCCTAAAAGACAGTCGGACGGCAGTCTTTTTATTCCCAAGCCTGCGCAACGCCAGTTACACGTGATGACAGCTCCTGGCCAGTTCGGCGAATATGCCAAAACCTATGATTTAGCTGGAAAAGTCATTATGGATCCTAACTTTGGCGGTAAGGTGCAAGCGATTGTTGCTGGCCGTATTACGCCGGGACCAGCTGGTTTTCCATTGCCCGGACAGAAGGTTAGTAAAGGCGATGTCTTGGCGTATGTAACGCCAGAGGCTGGCCCAGGAAAATCAAGATCACTTGCGGAAAGTCGACTAAAGCGTTTGCGAGATCTGAGCGATACGGTTCCACGTAAGACTATTGAAGAGGCAGAAGCGGCGGTCGCGAACGAGGAATTAAGAGCCCCAGTCAGCGGAATTATTTCTACTACGGGTGTCGTATCTGGCCAAGTAGTGCAAGCAAGAGATTTAATCTTTGAGGTCGTTAATCAATCTAAGCTATTAATAGAAGCGCTTGCCTACGACTCAAATCTGAGTAAGAACATTGCTGATGGCAAGGTGGATGTCAATGGCAAAGTGATTGAGCTCAAGTATCTCGGTGGTGGACAGACCCTCAGAGAGCAAGCCTTGCCTCTTACTTTTTCTGCTAAATCGGACGATCTCCAATTTTTACCGATAGGCCAACCCATTCGAGTATTCGTAAATACCGATAGCAAGGTCACTGGAGTAAAGGCCCCTTCAAAATCATTAGTCAAAAGTAGCTCGAACCAAACAATTGTCTGGATTAAAAAGTCCCCAGAAATATTTGAGCCCAGAACAGTTGTATATGAGCCTTTAGATGGTCAAAACATTGTTATCACTAGCGGTATTAAAGATGGTGAACGAGTCATTACTGATGGGGCATCCCTCATCAATCAAATTCGTTAAGGACTAAGACATGTTTACTTGGTTATTAGATTTCAGCTTAAAAAATCGCATGATGGTGATTTTGCTTAGTGCTATATCTATGGTCTATGGTGCGTACACCTTAAGCAAGATGCCTGTGGATGTCTTTCCCGATCTGAATAAGCCTACTGTCACCATCATGACTGAGGCTGGCGGAATGGCTTCAGAAGAAGTTGAGCAACTCATTACATTCCCACTCGAAACGGCTATGAATGGTTTACCAGGAGTAGAAGCCATTCGCTCAGTATCTAGTGCTGGCCTTTCTTTCATATACGTTACTTTTGACTGGTCTGTAGACATCTATCGCGCCAGACAAATGGTTTCAGAAAGACTCTCATCTATGGACGGAGCAATTCCGGATGGCATTGTTTCGCGTATGGGGCCCATTAGTTCGATCATGGGTGAGATCATGCAAATTGCCATTCCGATTGATGAATCTAAGATTTCATCCATGCAGGTTCGCGAGTATGCTGACTGGGTTTTGCGACCCAGATTGATGGCTATCCCCGGGGTAGCGCAAGTCATTCCTATTGGCGGGCAAGTCAGGCAGTTTCAAGTACAACCCAATACTCGTCGTATGGCGGAGCTAGGCCTTAGCATATTGCAGATTGAAGATGCATTGCGGGGCTACTCTGCAAATACGTCTGGTGGATTTCTTGAGTCTAATAATCGTGAGTATCTTATTCGTCATATAGGGCGAACTTCTAGCCTTGAAGATTTAAAGAATATTGCCGTATCGAACCGCAATGGACAAACAATACTTTTAAGACAAGTTGCCGATATTACTTTTGCACCAGCAGTTAAGCGAGGCGATGCCGGTTATGAAGGGGGGCCAGCAGTCATCCTAGGTGTACAAAAACAACCTTCAGCAGATACGGTAGCGCTTACAAAAAAGATTGAATCAGCTATTGCAGAATTAAAGCAGGGCTTGCCAACTAGCATGGAAGCTCCAAAAGTAACATTTAGGCAGGCGAGCTTTATTGATGCATCCATTAGCACTTTAGAGGGTAAGCTCATCGGCGCATCAATCTTTGTTGCTGTAGTACTGTATTTCTTTTTAGGAACAATTCGCCCGGTCCTCATCTCATTAACAGCAATTCCAGTTTCAATTCTCTTAACTGCCCTGGTTTTTAAGTACTTTGGTTTATCAATTAATACGATGACCTTAGGAGGCCTAGCCATTGCAATCGGCGGCCTAGTTGATGATGCAGTAGTTGATGTGGAAAACGTAATTCGTCGCCTTAGAGTAAATCTAGATAAAGCATCTTTAGACCAATTAAGTCCACTAGCGATTGTGAGAGCCGCATCGCTTGAGGTAAGAACCGGAATTATCTACGCTACAGCCATCATCGTTTTGGTATTCATCCCATTATTTGCATTACCAGGTATAGAGGGGCGACTATTTGTTCCTTTGGGTATTGCATTTATAGTCTCTACTCTTGCATCACTTTTAGTTTCAGTCACTATCACGCCAGTACTCTGCTTTTATCTGCTACCCTCAATGCAGTCCCTGAGGGATCACGATACAAAGATTGTCACTTGGCTTAAAAGCCATTATGAGGTTCAGTTATCAAGGTTGTTAGCGGCGCCTAAAAAGCCTCTGATGTGTGCTTTTGCATCCGTCATAGTCGCTTCTGCCAGTGTTCCCTTTATGGCGAGCTCATTTTTACCGCCCTTTAACGAAGGGACTTTACTGATCGGACTGCGTTTAAATCCTGGTGTCTCTCTCTCTGAATCGGCAGGCGTAGCTAGCCAAGCAGAAAGGTTAGTCAGGCAGGTTCCAGAGGTGACTTATGTTGGACGCAGGAGTGGCCGCGCAGAGTTGGACGAGCATGCGGAAGGTGTACACGTTAGCGAGTTAGATGTTGGTTTAAAGCCTGCGGGTGATTTAGATCGCTCCATGGCTGAGATACAGGCAGATATCAGGTCAAGATTAGTTAACTTACCCGCTGCAATTGCGATCGGTCAGCCAATCTCACATCGAATAGATCACATGCTTTCAGGAGTGCGATCGCAAATTGCGATTAAGATCTATGGCGATGATTTAGACGTGCTGCGTAGCCAAGCCGATCTTTTGAGATCCAAATTAGCAGGCATTGAAGGCTTAGTTGATTTGGAAATTGAAAAGCAGGTTTTAGCACCACAAATTAAGGTCCGAATTGATTACGATAAAGCAGCGCAATACGGAGTTTCAACATCTCAGATTATGGCCACCTTGCAGGGCATGGTTGAAGGGGAGAGGCTCTCGCAAATTATTGAGGGTAATCGACGGTTTGCCTTAGTGATCAAGTTACCAGACTCAGCAAGAAATTTAGAAGGGCTTGCTGATATCTTGATTGATACGCCAAATGGAAAAATTCCACTCTCCAAAATTGCCAGCATTGAGGATGGGGATGGCCCAAATCAAATTAGCAGAGACGGCGGTAAGCGAAGAATTGTCTTGTCGGCCAATGCCTCCAAGCGTGCCCTGTCAGATATCGTGGCTGATATTAGAACTGTGATCTCTAATCAGACTCTTCCAGAAGGGTACTTCATTACTCTAGATGGCCAATTTAAAGCGCAAGAAGAGGCATCTAAAGTAATTGGTTTGCTATCAATTGGATCATTTCTTTTGATGTTTGCGGTTTTAAATAATCGCTATAAGTCCATACGCTTATCTTTAATGATTATGTCTAACATTCCATTGGCTATGGTCGGAGCAGTGATTGGTTTGTGGATTTCAGGCCAGCCACTCTCGATTGCTGCATTAATAGGATTTATCACGCTAGCAGGAATATCTGTGCGTAACGGAATCTTAAAAATTAGTCATTACCTGAATTTGATGCAGTCAGAAGGTGAATCGTTTAGCCTGTCAATGATTATTCGCGGATCAATTGAGCGCTTAAGTCCTGTACTAATGACAGCTTTGGTCACAGCTTTTGCCTTGGCACCATTGTTATTTGAAGCAGAGCGTCCTGGTGCAGAGATATTGCATCCAGTAGCAGTTGTTATTTTCTCCGGGCTCCTCAGTTCTACCTTATTGGATACTTTTTTAACGCCAGCCATGTTTTGGCTTTACGGGAAAAAAGCATCTGAAATAGCCTTGAGCAATATGAAAACTAACGAAGTATTTTAATTTAAAGGGGTTTATATGAAATCAATGATGGTGATTGCAACCTTGCTCTTCAGTTTTACTGGCTTAGTTCAAGCTGGAGCTGGCCATGAATTAAAGCCAATGCATGGCGGTGTCATAGTAGAGGCTAAGGATATTGATATTGAATTGGTTGCAAAGGCTGATAGCTTGTCGCTGTATTTGACGGACCACGGTAAACCGATATCTATAGATGGTGGGACCGCAAAGCTGACAGTCTTAACTGGATCAGATAAAAAAGATTATGAACTACTGCCTAATGGAGGGAGATTCGAACTGAAGGGAAATTTCGCTATTCCTAAAGGGGCTAAGGCTATAGCAGTTATCAAGATAAAATCGAAAGTGATTACAGCAAGATTTAATTTATAAGTTAAATCACCTCAATTTAGCCTATAGATTGGGCCGTCGTGAAGTGATCGGATTGCTGTCGTTGATTAGTGAGCTGTATTCTGTCAGAGTTTGCTTTGGGTCGGAAGTGAACTATCTGATCAAGTAAATGCATTGTCCTTTTAAACTACGTTTCTTGTTCAGGTTGTTCAAAACAAAATCTGAAAATAAAATATCTGTATGACAACAGCAATGCGCCCACAAAGTGACTAAGGTAGTTAAAGTACCCATCAGTCACCTAGAAGTTCTCCCCTCGCCTCAGCATAAATCTCAACCCTCAGCCCTCAGTCATCTCAAATACGCAGAGCCTACAGAGCTTTATTTGCGTGATGGTGATGTAGTTCTCTTTCGCAGACCAAATAGCCCTCTCTGGCAATGTCGTTTTAAACGACATGACAACACATGGGATAGAGTCTCCACCAAGCAAGCTTCAATTGAGCATGCTGTCAGAGTTGCCTGTGATTTATATGATGAAGCCAGATTTCGCCAGAAATTAGGGCTTGCGCAAAAAGCACCAACCTTCGCAGAAATTGCGCATGCCACGCTTTATGAAATGCGGCGTGATTTGGGTGAAGGCATAGGAAAGAGTGTTTATCTAAGCTATATCACTTGTATTGAAAAATACTTTCTACCTTATTTTATGGATAAGCGGCTAGAGGAAATAACCTATACAGACGTTCATGAGTTTGAGATTTGGCGTAATAGGCAGATGCGGCTAGTACCTAAATCCAGCACCTTAATGAACTTTGCCAGTGCTTGGGCAAAATTACAGCAGACAGCGGTTAATAAAGGTTGGATAAGTGAGCGAGTGGCAATACCCAAATTAACTACCCGTGGGCATAAAGGCAAAACCCGCCCAGCTTTTAGTCGCGAAGAAATTACCAAGTTATTTGATTACATGGAGAGGTGGGCTAAAGAAGGCCGCCTAGAGGTAGAGCGGGAGATACGGCCTTTAGTACGCGACTACGTAGAGATGCTGTTGCTAACGGGTATGCGGCATGGTACAGAAGCTCTGAATATCTGCTGGAACAATATTGAGTGGCACACCAATGATGGCAAGAAATATCTACGTATATGGGTAGATGGCAAAACTGGTGGGCGTTGGCTCATAGCCAAGCATAGGGCTGTTGATGTTCTGAAGAGATTACATAGCCGCCAAAAAGCTGTGTATGACATTCCGTTTGATAGATTATTTGAATCTCGTGCGCCGCAAAGGATTTTCGTTATGGCAGACGGGCATCAACCTTTGCGTATTGATGGCACATTCAAGAAGCTTATGAGAGATAGTGGACTGGCAATGAGTCAGGATGGGCAGATGCGTACCCTGTATTCACTGCGCCATACCTATGCCACTTTGGAGTTACTAGAAAATAAAACCGATATTCATACGCTAGCAAAACAAATGGGAAATAGTGCCGCCATGATTGAGCGGCACTATTCCAAATTAACTCCTACTATGGCGGCTGAGCAATTGGCATAAAAAAGCCCACTTAATAGTGAGCTGTGAAGATATTATTTGAATAGATCTTGGAAGTTAGATATTGATTTTCAGTTTACCCATTTAGCACCTGCATACCATGCGGAAAATTGCTTTTCGACAAACATCAATGTATCTTTTCCGATATTAGTGAAACAGTCCGATTCAAGTAACTTAGATGATTCTCTAACTCTGCTATCAAAAGGATACTTTTCAGTAATAGAAAGATTAAGCAAATTAATATGGCTTTTAAACTCATTAACCCTTTTGAGGAGGCTCGCCAACTCAAAAGTATTTCTGCCTAATTCGTCAAGCTCCTTCATGGATTTATGAGAAAGTTCTAGATAGTCTACGATGATGTCCGAATATTGAATATCAAACATAACATTACGTTTACTATTCACATCAAGGCGAAGCACTGTTGACATATATGTTGTAGTGGCTCCATAGTATGAGGTACATGCTTCGGAATATCTATCTAGGCCACCATGGATAATGTCTAGTAAGGAACTCATTCTAGAAATTTCATATTGGTAATGGCCATGTGCCTTATAAAAATTAGCAGACGTTGCACCAAGAAATTTCTTTGCCTCACTAATTTTAGGCAAGGATGACTCATCGTCAACTCGAAAGAAAATGAATTTTACTGATTTTCCTTCACCAATTAATGACCTCATAAGGCTCCCTTACCCATAGTTATTTTTGAACATTCAGCGCGTCGAACGAGTCTATTTAGGCCGTGACTAAGATTCCTAAATGAGCCATTTGCTAATGAAATAGCCTCTAATAAAATTTCGTCGTTTAGAACGACATTTTTATTTTTAGCAATTTCTTTTGCTAATGGCAAATACTCCTCAGGAGCACCCGCATTCATTTCAATCAATACGCACCTATCCTTCAAGCCTTTATCAAGCTCAGATATGTTGTTGGTTGTCAGAATAAAAACTGCTCTGTGAGTATTCATGGCTGATTTCAAACTCTGTTGGGCTAACTTGGTTAAGTTATCCACTTCGTCAAGGATGATGTAGTGAAGCCCGCTAGAGTTAAAGGATATGACGTTTAAGATATTGCCTATAAGCGTCATTACCTGTGGCCCATTGAATCCCTGCTGACAGCCAATAAAAGTTTCAGGGCTATTTAAGCCTACACCAGCTTTACCTTTTTCAATTGCGTCAGGTAGCATGTTCGCGAGAGTGGTTTTACCTGTCCCATAGACTCCGTAAAGAAGTAATCCTGATTTGCCGCTTGAAGGTATTTCTTCGATATTTGTGACAATATCTTCGATTCGTAATCGACTTTCAGGATTGCTGTAGTAGATGTCATAAACATTTTGAGGCGCATTTTGGTTCTCCTTGTTCATTTGTAGTTCCTTTCAGTGTTTGAATGGTGGTGGCAGTTAAGCCACCACCTGTTTAGTTAGGCCGCTTTGGCAAGTTTTGCTTCGGCATCATTAGCCGCATCTACAACTCGTTTTGCTTCAGCTGTAACCTCTTGTTGCTTTGAGTACATTGCCGCAAATGCCGCCTTTACGACGCTGGCATTACGAATCACGACTTTGATATCAAATCCACCTTGACTGTTTTGCTCTGCTAGCAATACACAGGTATCACCCATGAAATCAGCATCGGCTGTAAGCGAAAGCATTTCGGAGCTGGCAGTGCCAAGGGCTTTCATGTTGTCAAAGTGCTCCCTTGCCATATCTGCCTTATCTGCCATGCTTACAAAGGTTTCGCTTTGTCCCAGCTTGATTTCTTGAACGCCACCTTCTTTTTCAATCCAATCTGCTAGCTCTAAGTAAGGCACGTTAAATTTTTGTGCTTTACGCAAAACGATTGAATAGGTACTTAGGCGACGTCTATCAACATCTCCAAACACAGCGCGAATTACACGAGTAATTAATGGCTTAGTTTTGTTGTACTTATAGTTGCGTGATTTATAAAACTTCTCAAGTGAAGCCAAACGAGCTTTAGCGTCCCCAATTGATAGTTCTCCGCAAAACTGTAGACATTGGGCTAACACTTGATATAGAGCTTGATTACTCGTCCTATAAGCGCCTTCTTCCCAGGTAATACGACTTTCTTCCATAGCGTATAAGAGCTTGGTAGAGGTTGTGGCAATCGTAGCCTTACGAGCCTTCTTTTGCTTGTCGTTTAAAACGACTTTATTTGTTACTGTTGTTTCTACTGCGTTAGTTGCTGTATTCATGATTTAATGCCTTTCAATTTATGGCTGCTTGTTAAGAAATTTAACTGCCTTGCCATGTATGTATTTTAGTGAAAGCACCTATTTTTTAGATGTACAATCAAATAGTGTGAATTAGAAAGTTAAGAAATGTTAAGAAGATTTCTCGCTCCTCATCCTACTTTTGGTACCAAAAATAAGCCGCGTACTTTGTCTTACCAACAGCAAAGTCCGTATTACTGGTGGTGGGTGTATCTACGCCGAAATGAGGACTATTTAGCTTGTTGTGAAAAGGGCGGAAAAGGTAAGTTAGCCAAGCTATACAAAGACTTTGGCGATGTGCGTGAAGATAACTTTAGGCGGTGGTGGACTGAAGGTGAGCGCGGCAGCAGTCTATTCGCTGAAAACATTCCTGAATTAACACTTAGAGAGCTGGACGATAAATCTCAATGGGATGAGCTCTGGACAAAGGATGAGGTACTTATAGTGGCTATTCCTTTAACGTCTAGTAGGAGATATATTCAAAGCCGACTTATAAGGTTGCTAGACAAGCGTCATCATGCCGATAAACCTGGGCGAAAGAAAAGTAGCCTAGACAAAAGTACGGCTAACTATCCACTTGATCGAAATTACACCATTGAGAACCTACAAAAAACATTACAGGTTTATGACGAGTACCTAAAGGTTAAAGATGAAAAGCCCAAATTACCCCTGTGGAAAATTGGCGAGCTAATGCGATTAGTACCGTCAGCCATGACTACAGATGACATGAGTATGAACGAACGTCAAGTCTTTAGAAATGTCATGGGTGCAAGCGTTAAGCGTTACATAGCAAACGCAGAGAAATTGATAAGCAATACAGGCTTGGGTAGGTTCCCGCTAACAAAGAATGACGTTTAAAACGACAATTTGATATCCTATTAACTACTTGTAATCAAAAATGAGGGTTATATGGATTTCTATCTCACAGCGCCGAAGTGGAATGATAAAAAGTGCCCTAATAAAGACGCGTTAGCTAAGCCAATTAAAACTAAGACTCTTAGTGGCGTAACTGTTATTAAGACAAAAAATGCCAAATATAGACTTGCTAACTTTGATGGCATCTTCGCTGTAGTAAACGGCAGTGACATTAAGGTGTCAAAGTCGGGCAAAGCAACAAAGAAAGTATTTTGTTTGTGGCATGGACACAGTATTCCAACTGACTACCCTGAGCTTACTTTGGACTTAGCAAATACTGAAGTCATAGAAAACTATAAGGGCAAGGTAGTCGTTGATATAGGAAAGGCTAAAAAGTAGCTACACAAGTTCAACTGCGGCTTTCAGTTGGGTTGGGCTAGAGTAGAGATACGAGGCGGTGGTGCTAATGTTGCGGTGCCCCGCGAGGGATTTTAAAATATGTATAGCAGTTCCCTTGTTTGCGAGGCCTGTCAAAAATGACCTTCTTCCCGAATGGGAGCTACAGCCATCAAGCGAACAAGCACGATAGAGATAAAAGAAGTACTGAGCTAGCGAGTTAGCTGAGAAACCAGCTTGCTTTTGCGTGTAGAACAAAGGCTTGCTGGCATCTCTAATGCGAACCAAACGCAAGTACTGGCTAATCTCCTTACGCATACGTTCATTTAAGTAAACAGTACGGGCATGCTTTCCTTTGGTTTGCTCGGGCATTAAGCGCACTTCATCCTTAATCGTGTTATCGCTGTTTAAAACGTCGTTTATGCGTAAGGCGGCAACTTCACCTACTCGCATACCCGCGTAGTGCGTAAGTAGCAACATAGCGCGATTACGTGCGCTGTGCCTACGTGTAGCAACATGGTCTAAAACTCTGCGCAGTTCTTGTGGATTTAAAACTCTAGCTTGTGACATACGTTCTCCCTGAAATGTAATAAATACAGAGCTACAGTATGTTTTCGTATGTTTGGTTTGAGCAACCGAAAATGGCTAAGAAAGAACCTTCCACAATTCAAAGACTTAGCTGATTTCATAATCTTTTGTTAATTAGATTATGTTTTCGTGGCATTTTCGCCACGATATTTCATGAAGTATTTATAAGCCCTACAAGCTGTTTGATTTCGGGTTCAGCTACCCAAGTAAGCGATAACTCCTAATCGCCGCTTACACGACGGATTTACCCCGAATGGGTCTACAGCTATTAAATTTCTGCGCTACGAAAAATTAATAGATAGCTGAAACTTTTCGGGTGGTGATTTTCTACCTATACCCCAAGACTAAAACTAGTCATCTCGTAAAAAATTCTCGAGCTCAATTGCCCGTTCTGGGAAAAATTTAGAGAAAATTTCTAAAGCATCTGTTAAATCACTCTCCAAATCTTCAATTTCCTCAATGGCATCATCAAGCTCATCTTGGGTTATGCCGTCTTCTTGTTCATCCTCTTCTTCGTCACCCCAAGATTCCTTAATATAAACGCCATGCTTATTTGGCCCACGAGCAAGCATGTCTTGTATGTGGCCGCTATCAATCTCTCTGTACACTAAATCATAATCACTGCTAGCAATGGTTGCTAGCATGTTTTCAAAGATGTCAATTACGCTCGCATAATCTAATTTGCGTAAAAGGTCATTTCTTTCTTGAGCTAGGTCATCTATGTACATGCTTTTCGCAACCGAGCCAATTTCCTTGATTCCGCTTGGGTGAGGAATAAATGTACTTATAGTTCTGCCCTTTCTAGTCCTTGTACAGGCATAAACTTGATGAGTGGCTAGATTGATAAAAATTAAACTAGGTTCATATACTTGACTATTAAAAACCTCAGCGAAGTCCGGATAAACAGAAATCAATTCTTTGGTATCAACACCATCATCAATAAAGATTGCTAATAAGTGATGGTGATATTGAGTCCCATGCTTTTTATCAAATTCATCCATCATTTCTAAGGTGACAAGATAGGGCTCTTCTATTGATTTAATGCGTTCTCTGTCATAGACGTCAATTAGATTGCCAGAATCTGTTAGTTCTTTAATTAGCTTCAGTGCCGCTGGCGTTCCACCATTTAGTTTCATAACTATCTCCTTGTGTAATAAGTTATCACAAATAGGTGAAATTCTAGAAAGATTTATAGGCGAACTACATTCGCCCGTGTTTCGCTTGCGCTCACACATTTCTTTCTTCTTAAATTGTTTGTATTGGCTTTCTCTAGATTCAACCTACACTGAGCCTTAAGCAACAGGCTCAGTTATAGAGAAGAAATAAGGGAAAGGACTTTCTCTGAGTTCTTTACTACACCACTTAGGGCACAACCCGATTGGGTAAGGGCGGTTTCGCTGTCTCCTTTTATGTGCGGCCGTAAAACGCAACATGTACAAAAGCAATAAGTGGCTACCTTTGTACCGTTCGCAAGAATGCTGTGTGGGCAGAGCTTGCTCGTGATCTTTTAATCTTAGTGCTGAAATATTCTTGTATCAATTAGTAAGCAACTCTAATGGCGTCCTGTAAAGGATAGTGATACTAAGTCTCTGCTACTGCCCAGAATTTCCATCACTGCGACTCTAAGTCCAGCTTTAGGGTGACATAACGACTGAGTGCCACTGCTCTTATTTCAGTAGTAATTTATAAAGTTATTTAGCGAAACCTAATAAAAGAAGAGTAGAAATGAATGTGATTATTAGGTATATGTGGCTTTTGGCATAAAGAGGTTGCTCTTTCGAAATGGCCGACAATAAATTAACTGTGCCCATTCACACAAAGGAGAAAACGATGAGCACACTTAATAGTTTGAAGTTAGTTAATTCTAAAAAACCAACAGCAATTCCACCCATTCTTCATCGCCGTAATAAGCTAGGCTCTAAGGTGTGGGAACAAATTCAACTAGCAAAAGCCCAAAAAGAGGGCGGTACCTTTACTGTAAAGAAATTCAAAACAGTTAAAGACTACGACGGCTCACGCAAGAACATTGAAATTGAAAAGCGAGTACGTCAGTGGTGGTACGTGGCGGCTGACGGCAAGGTTTGCTTAAACATTCGCTATGGGGCAAAAATTATTGAATTTGCCAAAGGTAAAACTGCCGTAGAGGTGGGCTCAGGCGAAGAGCTTATTAAGGCACTTGAGATTATTAAAGGCGCTGTAGAAGCTGGCGAACTCGATACCCAAATTGAACAGGCTAGTGGGGCTGTTCGAGCTGGGTTTGGGCGTTAACTTGGAATGTCGTTTTAAACGACAAATTATGAATACAGAACTAATGCTATTAGCAATGGTATTAGTTCTGCTTATTTTGGAGGATTAAATGAAAACATTTGAAGCCTACGTTCGAGCCAATGGCTATGTAGTGAAAACAAGGATAGTGGCGGAAAATAGCCAAGATGCTTACTTCTTACTACAGGGGCAATATGGTGCTGACAACATAGTCCACTTGCCAACAGAAGTTTAACTAGGGGTGCCATACATGGCACCCTATAGTCGGGGCGAGCTAGCCCTGACGAACTAGCGAAGCACAAGACGTCTACACCAGCCCTAGCTAGGGCGCATTTGGTGTAACGGCGTCAATGAAATTTCTCGCCAGCTGGCGGGATTAGAAATGAGTTGGGTGCTGAAGCCCACATCGTAGAGGCGAGCCACATGGCGAAGAGCCGAATACGACATGATTCCAATACATCTAAGGCATTACTCGCTAAATATAAGGAAAGGAGAGCGCCATGAAAATTAAAGAAGTTACCAACCCCGAAGAACAATTAGGATTATTAAGAGTAATCATTGATAACACTTGGAGTGCTATCAAACAGCAGGCTGATACTCAGGCTAGGCAGAAGGTGGCGCAACCTGCCTCCAAGCCAAAGGCTAAGTCGCCTAAGGCACCAAAGCCAGCGCCATATGCCGCAATGCCTAAGCAGTTGCCTAAACCAAAGCCGCTATATAAGGCTAATACACAAACTACAGCACAGCCTATGGCAACGCAGGCACAGAAGTTTTCGCATAAACAAGTTCCTTCAAATAATGGCGCCCCAAACCCAGCCAATAATAAAGTGCTAAGCCCAGCAGATACATTGAAGGCAGACAAAGAAAGAGATGATTTAATAAATCTGTCACATGGAGCTTTGCCAAGAAAAACGCTCTAATGATTCAAAACCACGGTTTATTAGATAATCTATATATAAATTTATTGACAGAAAATCTGACTGACAGGCATAGTAAAAATAATTACCAATAACTTAATTTAAATTGGAGTGGCGATGGCTAAGGCACCAGCAAAAAAAGTAGCGGATAAGCAATCAGAAACTCCTGATTATTTCAAGTTGCCTTTTGAGGTTTATTACAGCGACCATGTAGCGGTAACAATGCTTGAATTTAAATCAGATATAGACGTTAAAAAGTTTGAAGACGTAAAAATAGTCCACAGAGAGCAAGGTGGCTCATGGGGATTAAGTTTTTATTGTGAAAATAATAATGGTCCCGAGCTTTATTGCTGTATTAACAATCTTCATGATGAAGTTGTTCCGGAATGGCTAAATTTTCTGGATGAAGGCAATATAGAATTCAACTCAGGCGACAACTTATCGATTGACATAGATGGTGACAAAATTTCTTTTAGTGGTTTAAGCATCGAGCAAGAAGATGAGGATTGCGAAGAGTTCTTAGATGTTGACAATATGGATGCTTGCTGTAGTTGGACATTTCTAACTTATGAAATAGGAGATAGTTGTCCAGATTACATAATTTTAGATGCTGAGAAATCAAGGCTAAAAGTAAATCTTGAGGGGTTTGTCCTTAATGAAGAGGGTGAGCCAACCGATGAGCAAGTTTTTGATCCAGACGAGTTAGATGAAGACGAGTTCGATGACTACACTAGGCTTGAGATGTGGCAGGCAAAAGAAGCCTGGGTTAAGTCCGTTTTAGAAAAGGATTTTCCTAAACAGGTGAATTTAAGTCTGGCATACCATACTGAGTAATGTCGCTTTAAACGACATTACGAGTAACCATGGTGAGTGACCGACGCATATTGGCTTCACTGTTTGCGCACAGTTTCGACACGCTAAGGTAACTTTCTGATTACGCTCGAAATTTTGACCGACGCATTATGTAAATTTTGCGCACGAAATGTCAGGGGTGGCGTAACCAGTTGATTTCATAGACGAAGCGGTCTATCGGAGGATATTTGAAAATCCTTGTGTCGGTGGTTCGATTCCGCCCCGGGCCACCAAGAATCTA
>Ga0209768_10001169_pt1 | contig 17081 bp, 19 predicted proteins | sample LauGreSBDMM110SD_3_FD_187564 | JGI IMG/M metagenome (GOLD analysis project Ga0209768, IMG submission 187564) | Freshwater lake microbial communities from Lake Michigan, USA - Sp13.BD.MM110.SD (SPAdes) (version 2) | ecosystem: Environmental > Aquatic > Freshwater > Lake | place: Lake Michigan... | reverse complement strand
GATCTGATGAAATTATTAATCCTAATAAATTTCAAAAAATAATTGACGCAATTGAACAACATAATAAACCGGTTAGTTGTGGACTAGAAATGTATATGTATAAATTTGATCAAAAACTTGAAAGGGGTTGGAAAGGAAACGTTGTAGCTAAAAAAAATATGTTTGAAACTCCACATGACCTATATAAAGGAAGTAAAGATATTGTAAAACGTAAAGATCGCAATCATTGTATAAGTTTAGATGAACCTGTAGGATGGCATTGGACATGGATGGGATCTGACGATATTATAAAAAATAAAGTTATAAGTTGCATAGAAACTGATCATCGCAATCCATTAGAAGTATTAGAAGCATTCAAAAGAAAAGATACTCAAACGGCAATCAATCATAAATGTGTTTCTAAAGTTATCGATGTGGTTTATCCAGAATTCATACAAAACGTTCTACAAAACTATCCTAACTACTGGCATAAGCCTACAATTAAAAAATAAAAATGTTAAAAATATCTTGGAATACTGGATTCAATAACGAATATTATAATGCTATTTTTAATAAAGTAAAACATACTTGGGATTTATTACCAGGAGATGTTAATTTTTACGTAGATGATTTGGTTCCTTCGTTGAAAGGAGACTGTAGAGTAATTGAATCTAATATAAATTTAAATGAATGTCCATCTATATTATCAGGAAATGAAATTAAATTTTGGAAGAAAAGTAGGTCAATACTATCTGCTATAAAACAAACTATGGAAACATATGATTTTTGCATATGGTTGGATGCTGATGTACGAGTGATTAAAGCACCAATAGTTGAAGAATTAATTCCTAATGTTGATGAGATTATCAGTGTTAATAATAAAATCGTACAATACGACAAAAGTATAAACAAATGGAAAAATCCATACTTGGTCGATTTGGGATTAGACACAGGATTTATTGCTTTTAATTTGAAACATGCACAATTTAAAAATTTTTTAAATCAATATGAAAATTTTTACAGATCTAAAGACATTTTAGAAATTGTAAGAAAATATGACACTTATGTTTTAGATAAAATTTTAGAAAAAAATAATTTTAAATACTTAAATCTTTGGAATGGTCAGCACACTAGTGGTAAAAGTTATTGTGGATTTGAAGATTCTAATTTGGAAAAGTTTTTTTATCATTATTGGGGTAAAAAACAAAAAAGTAATATTACAACTATTTAAATTCTGCTGTCCAATATAATTTTACATAGGCTTCTTCAGCAGTAAGAACAGGAAATACATTTATATCACGACGTATAAAAAAAGCATTGACACCATTCTTATCACAATATACTAAATCATATCCTAATCTATTTGCTTGTTTAGTATATGATAATAAACTAGCTCCAAATGAAATATCTTTTTTCCCCTTCCATCTATAGGATTCATTATAATTCATAACGTACTCAACTGTAGGAGGATAATATCCATTATATTCCATAATACATACTCTAGGGCTATATTCTGATAATGCTTCTCTAATATGATAATCGTTGCCATCAATATCTATTGATAATAAATCAAATTCATTTGGAATATTTGATTCTTTAAAAGTTTCAATTATATTTTTAGTAGTTAAAAATTTTACTTTAAAAATACAATTAGGCAATATATTATCAATTTTTTCAATATCAAACCAATAAGCAGTCCACCCTTGTTCTAAAAGATATCTTGTATTTGTTTGTGATCCGTTACCCCCAGCAGTTACTCCAAATTCTACAGCAATTTTATTTGTAGTACCTATTTTTTTAAAAATGTGTTCAATAATACCATCTTCACCGTTTTGGGAGTAAATTTTTTTTTCGTTTTCTTTCATATTAATTTTTCAAAATTTAATTATTTTAATAAATTTATTAATTTACATTTTAAAATTAATTATACGATTATTATTATTTTCTTTCTTTAGAGTTTAAAAATTTTATTTATTTTTTATGTATATTTTTTTACTGCCTTTGGCCTTGTAATGTTTCAAATACATTGCTAATTCAGTGTGTGGTAGCGGTGTTTTATAACCTTTATACAATTTGTTACTCAAATCATAACCAGGAGCTTTTAATTTTTCAAACACGTATCCATATACATCATTGTCATAAAATCTTCTCAACTGTTTATGATCTTTTTCTACATAATGACGTTTGTATTCAGTTTTAAAATTTTCAAATACTGCGTGTTGAGTGTTGATTGCAAAGAATCCTGTTTCAGGCACAAACCATTGACCAGGGTTACCAGATTTATCTGCATAATAGATCACTCCCATATGAGTACTGAGCACATCTATAGGTAAAATTTTCAATAATAAAGATTTTGGCAATGCTTGTAAGGTTATCACATCTGCATCCAACCATATGATTCTATCGGCTGTGGAATTCTCCATGGCGTGTATAAAAGTAAATGCCTTCTTAGCAAATTTGTTTATTTGTTTGACAGATGTTTTTTGAAATTCAAAATATTCTTTACACAAATTGTCAAATGGTATCTGTTTGATTCGAGAGTGTTCAGGCATAGTAAATTCTTCCACATAGCAAGTAAGACTGTACTCCTCAGGCCAATATTTCAACCAAGAATCCACAGCATCCTTGCCTATCAGATCATAATATTTTTGATTGAAGCTGGTAATAATTTCTAATTTCATACGTATCTCCTAAAAAAATTCCATGCTTCACCTGATTGCATTTCAGCAAAGTTCCAATGACACATGGCTAGACGTTCCACCCAGGTTTGACGCTCATGTAATATGGGATTTTCAATCTGACTCAAATCCATATTAGCCACTGCATAGCTTTGACTGTGACGAGGTTCAGGATCTGTAACGAATGCAGGCACACCTTCTATGACACTGGCCACACTGGGTGAACTGTTGTACACCACAGTGGCCCAAGCATTCTGCAGATCTGTCAATAGACTTGAGTTGTTGCTCAAAGAAACATTTTTATATTTTAATTTTAAAATACGCATAATTTTTTTATCTCCTGGATGTGGTCTTACCATAATAGGCCTACTGGAAACTTGTTGTATTTTTTTCACAGTAGCGTCCAACCAATCAATCACACTCAATCCTGCCATGCTCCATCCACCATTGCGTTGCAAACAAATCAGTATATGATTGCCCACAGTTCTATAAGGTTTCAAAGTGATATTCATAGCCCTACTTATTTTGATCCATCTATCAGCATTCACATCCTTATCAAAATAAAATCCTGTGGTGGGAAATACTCCATCGAAACTGTATCTTAGATAATGTAAAGGATTATCTTTGTTCATGTATAAAAATAAGTTACTGTCTGCGATAAGTGTCTTTTTGCCAGATTGTTTTTGATAATCCAATATTTTTTGTCTCAAATCCAAATGAGGCAAATGTTTGCCATCCTTATGCACATATCCCATGATGCAGGCCACATCACAGGGTACACAGTTGAATCCTTTCAGCAATATGCCTGTGTCTCCTGCTGCATTAACTCCTTGATGAAAAAATTTCAATATGTTGGATTTTTCTTCGCTCTTGTTGTGTGGGGGTAATATGTCTAAATATGATACTGTGGTCAGTTTAGACATGATATTTCCTCGCAATTTTTATAGCAGTACCATCATACAATTCATCTTGGGTAAACTGACTGTAACTCACAGCACACAACCATCTGGCTAGATGTGGTTTGTGTAAATTATTAATGTCTGCAAGTTTATTGCGTGATACTGGTGTGGTGATATGACGATCCAATGTGATCACAGGAATACCACTCCAAATGGCCTCTGTGGCAGCATTGGAATTGATACTGACCACACAGTAATAATCTTCATTGCGAAGTTCTTCCACAAGACTGGTGCGTATCTTTTTCTCTGCTTTTTCTCTGAACACAATCTTCTTGTCTGTGTATTTTTTTAATTCACGCTCCACATCATATTTCCACGTTTTAAGATCCACATGAAATATACTGGCAGCAAAAGGACCTGGCTCTATGATCAGTATTTTTTCTCCTGACTCACGCCAAGGTCGGGGGAAACTTGCAAAGTTGGCCAGTCTGTCCACAGGCGCTTCAAACATCTGATCATGATGTATGTGATTGCGTACCAGTCTGTGCCATTTTTTATTGGATTCTAAAAAGTTGGTGTAGCCGCTGTCTATGAACCACATAGGATATTTTTTATCAATCTTTTCTGTTAGCAGTTGCTCGTTGCCTGTGGTATTTCTAATCAAACAGTCCTCAGAGTAATTGGTAAAATTTTGTCTGCGCACATATTCTGCGTGAGGGTCTATGGTGTCACCAGTGCTCTTGACAAAATATTTGTACTTGCTTTTTTTGTAAAGGTCAAGCACACGCTGTTCTCCCAACACTGCTATAACCTGGTCCATGTTGTTGTGTATTAATTCAAAATATTGGCTATGCTGACTATCCATTTTCTCCCATATTTTTCCCACGTATGTACACAACTCTCGATATAGAATTTTTTCCAACTTGCCTGGCCACTTGCCAAAACTAAATCTTTCATTATTTGCTTGCTCCACGTGTTTAACCTCACCAGAATTACGCAACTTTCTTAGATGACGTCTGTGTAATCTAATATTTCTTTTGATAAGTTTAATATGATTAGCACTTTCTCTCGTGTCATATGTGACTTGTGCTCTAGCTATTTGAAAAAAAGAAAGTAGACTACAAAGGAAATATGCCAGTTCTTTGTTGTTGATTAGTAATTTCATGATTATAGAGTGCTGTGCTATTTACGCTGGGCAGTGATTTAGGAAAATGGTTTTGATTGATTAGATGCTGGCGTCTTCCATACCAGCCACACGCAGTTTCACTATGTTGGTCATCTGCCATTGTTTTTGGTCCAGACCTTTGCAGATGCCCAACCATTTGTTGCGCATCAGTGCGAAATCATTGATGATCTTTTCGTAATCCACCACATCTGCTTCACCATCCACATACTTCTCCACTTCTCTGCTGGTGAGTGCTCTGTTGTAGCTTTCGAAATATTTTTTAAAATAAGAACTGCGCAGTCTACGCAATTCAATGTTGAGATATTCTAATACTGCTTCTAATTCTTGCAATTGATTGAATCTGTGTTCCACAATGCCTGGCATTTCTGCTGCCTGTTTTTCCACATTGCCTCTGATTTTAATTTCCAGTTTGGCTTCTTGCAGTTGATTTTCAAAATATTCCAATGCCTCAGGAATGGTACTGATGTCTTTGGATATCTTTTGATACCATCCAGACATTATTGATCCTCGTCTTCTTCAATGTCTAAATAGTATGCTATAGCCTTGTCCAGGTCTTGGTCATTGCCCATGACTTCTTTGAATGTGTCATCTGTAACACCATGATCAGCGCACATTTCCACAAATTTTTCAGCTACTACTTCGATCTGTTTTTTATCCACGTACTCTTTAAAAAATTGCCAAATTTCAGTTACTTGACTAGCGTCCTGCATTATTTTTCTTCCTTCACTGCAATTGTTTCTGTTTCAGATTTTGGTTTGATCTTGTGATATTCTTTCATAATCATATCCAATTTTTCACCGGTCCAACCTTTTCTGTACTCTAAGTGTTCCACACCTTTGAGGTCCACATATCTTAATCTGTTGCCAGATGCTGTCAGTATGCCTTCTTTTTCAAACAGTTCCACCAATCCACTGTAGGGATCCATGCCAGTTTCATAGGGTATTTTAACTTGCACAGTTTCAAAAGGCTTGGCAAATCTTGTTTTCATTATCTTACAGGCTGCTCTAATGCCCAATACTTCTTTGACTTTGTTGCCATCTTCGTCTTCTTTTAGTTTTAATTTTTTCATTGCTACCACCACTGAACTGGCATACACAAATCCTTGACCACCTGATATTTTATCATCTGGATCAAACATATCTTGTGAAGCATACGTGTGATTGGTTGCTACCAATCCCACATTCCAACTGCCAAACATGTTCACACAATTACGCACCAGTGCTGTGAGTGCTTTGGGCTTACGACCCATGTCACCTTTCATATCACCTGCTTCAAATTGATTCACATCAGTGGGAGTCATCAGCATGCCCAAACTGTCTATGATGAATAATATTTTAGGAGCAGTGTCTTTGTTGTCTCCATGTTCTGCTTTGTATTCTTTCATAAATGTAGATATGGTTTTGGCCACATCATCAATCATGCTAAGATTTAATTTTAATAATTTTTTTTCATCACAATCCACACCCAATGCCTGCAACCAATTTTGATCCAGAGCGTTTTCTGTGTCCACCAACACCACATATATGCCTTGCTTCTGTGCGTGTCTCACCAGATTGCCTGAAGCTATGTATGACTTACCCGATCCTGATTCTCCAGCAAACACTGTGACTTTGCCCAGTGGTATGCCTTTTTCAAAATCACCTGACATCAAATAGTTCAGTGCATAATTGCCTGTGGAAATCCAATCAGTGGGATCATTGAATCCCAGTCCCAATCCTTCAATGGATTTTGTTAATGTTTTTCTAAATTTCGATATGTCGAAAGCCTTTGTAGCCATAAATTTTTTCCTTTTGTTTATTCGCAGTGGAGAACATTGCTGCCCTCCACTACACTATATCACTTTTTATTGTTTTTGTCTAGACCTTATCATTGCCAAAATATCTTCAGCTCTGCTTTTGCTTTCTGCTTTAGGAGCAGTTGCAGCCACAGATTCAGTTTTTGTTTCAACTTTTGCTGTTGATACTGCTATTGGCTTTGGTGTTTCAGCTTTAACATTGGTGTTAACCACTGGGTCTCCAGTTCTAGATGACATGCCTGCTGGACGAAAATATTGTCCAAATTTTTCCAAGTCATACGCCTCGCCATCCACAGATGCTTCAAACATTTCTTTCATCACCTTCAACTCAACCTCAGTTGGTTTTTTAGGCAAGTAATCGCTCATGTTGTACAAACCATGTGTTTCCACTGCTTTGTTTTCATCTTCAGATAACGGTCTGGTTTTTCTAGACCAAGCAGAAGTTGAATAGTCTGCATATCCACCTTTGCTGGTTTTGATAATTTTAAAATCAACTCCGTTGATTTTGTCTGTAGGAAGATCTTCCATCTCAGGATCCATCAGAGCACCTTTTATTATTTGGAATATTTGTGGTCCAATAATAAATCTTCTAACTGGATTAGCTGGTTTGGTTTCTTCATTTAATGGATCTTCTTTTACAAAACCTTGGAAAATGTATGATCTTTTTTTCCAATATTTTCTTCCCATGTCTTCCAAGTTGGGATCTTTGAACCATCCTCTAACTTCAGATAGAATAGGACAAGAGTCTCCATACATTTCCATACATGGCACTTGGACCTGAACTGGTTTTGAATCAGTTTCTCCTTTGATACCATTGAATGGAAGTTTGATCATCAAACGTTCTCTCCAGAAGAAAGTGTTGTTTGAGTCGCCATCTGGCAAGAATCGAACAGTTGATTGTTCACCTTCTTTTAGATTCCAGAATGGATAGATTGCGTTGTCGCCGCCGCTTGTCTTGTTGTTGCCGCTTGAACGAACTTCTTGTTCCTTCAACTTATTGCGGATGTCTGCTAGTGTAGCCATTATAAGCCTCCTTATTGTTTGCCTGTTTATGTTTGTGCCTCACTTTAATATAGCACATATCTTATATACTATATTAATATGTGTATTTAGTCAAGTGTGTAGTTAATGAAATATTAATTTTTGGTAGAATAGCCTGCCAGTTGTTTGATGCGTTCAATCTCTTTGTTCTGACCGCTCTGCAGAGCTTTGATGGTTTCAATGGCAGTTTTGGCACCAGCATCTCCGTATTGTTTCTGCACTGCTGTGATCACTGCTGTTTCACCTTTGGGAAATTTATTGGTGGTGTAGTCGTAAAAACTCTTAACCAATTCTTCTATTTTAGTGGAGCCTTTGTGTAGATCTTGTTTGCTGGATTTATTATCTTCAGAATATTTTTTATTCAATTCCATAGCTGCTTCTTCTGCTGCTTGTCTGTCTTTTTTGATTTCAGCCACAGTGGTGTTTAAAAAGTTGGCCAATTCTAAATCACTCATTTGTCTAATGGTAGGGCCACCGCCTGTGCTTTCAAATTTACTGCGTAATTTGTCTGAGTCCATTTGAAAATCTTCTGAATCCATATATTCTTTCCAGTCTTTGTATTCATCGTGCAATGCTGGAGTGTTGTTCCAAATTTCTTTGGCCAATTCTTCTGCAGATCCTTCGCCTGGATGCGAGGATTCTTTTTTACCTTGTTCGTCTCTGTATTGTTTTGAAATGATTGCATATTCTTGTGGTTTTAATTCATGCACTTGCTTGTTGTGTGTTTTCTTTAACCAATCACGAAATTTATATTCATCTTCTATAGTGCCTTCTGTTTGAGTGGTTTCAATCAATCCCATATCAGCCAATCTAGTGGTGATCCAGTTGATAGGATCGCCATCTTTAGCGGTGTATGTACCATAAGGCATATCTCCATTATCGTGGTAATAGTCGGCCAATTCTGAATACAACTCTTTGTTATTGTACAAGTCATCTCCTGCCTTAAATTTTTTGTAAGCATCTGGATGTTTGTTCAATATTTTTTGCACTTCTTCTTTTTCTTGAGATGCAGAAGATTTGCCTGCATAGGTCTGAGCCTGAGGTGATTGGTTTGGATCCATGTCAGCATCATCTTGCAATGATGTGTCACTGATGCCTGCCATATCCATGGCGTCCTTCAATGTAAATTCTTTGTCGCCCACTTTAAATTTGTCGCCGGGTTTCATTCCTGCTGCTTTGGCTTTTTGCACTGCTTGTGCAAATTGATTGCCTTCTGTTGACATTTTCATATCGCCAGTGTTGATTCTTTTCAACATGTCTGGTTTTTTGTTTTGTATGTAGGCCATGATCAAAGGTCTAATACAATTGTCACTGTCTTTTTTACCAATCTCTCTAATTTGATCATTCAAATTAGGATCATCTATGATGCCTTCTAAACTTTCTAAACCATTCACTCCGTTTACGCCTGCGGGAAAATGACTCTTCATTAATAAATTTAATTTTTCCAATGCTTGTTTCTGTTCTTCTGAGTCAGAGGAAAACAATGTGTTTTCTCCTTCATCAATAACTGAATCTAAAATTTTTTCAAATTGTTCAATGGGATCTAGAGAGGTTTCGATCATGTTGCCCAAAACTTTTTCCACACTCTGTGGAGCAGCATTGGTGTATATCAATATGCCTTGAAAGTTGCCTTCATCAGGAGTTACTTCTGATTCAATGCCATTCTTTTTCAATAGATCCTGTATGGTGAATGCATCTTTGTCTGACACTGGTCTGCTTCTGTCAAAATCACCATTCACATTGTATTTTAAATTTCTTGTTTCTGTGCTGCCTTGATAACCAGACGCTTCTGCATCAATGTCTTCAGCAGTGATTTCTTTAATGGGTCTTTGTGTAACCAGTTTGTATATGTAAGGAAACACTTCTTGCAATTCATTATTGAAAGTTTTAATTGTTAACTCATCAATCCAATTTTCTTTTACATCTTCTGGCACTATAACTTGGTCACTCAGTTTGAAGTTTTCTTTAGTTAGCTTGTAGAAACTTTCTTTTTGTAATCCTTGTATGGTTTCTTTGATCTCTTCAATTCTGTCATTGATCACCACAGCATATTCTTTTAGAGTCTCAGCCATCACAGCAGATCTGTTCACGTAATTTTTAAATTTTCTTAATTTAGAAAGTTCTTCACTCAATGATACAATATGTTTGCCAAAATCATCATAGGGTTTGCCACCTTCGCTCACGTGACGTGCCATTGCTCTAGCACCGTTGATGTGTTTGAATGGATACTTGAATCTTTCACCGTCCACATTTTCTACATAGATGGAAAGAATTTTGTGTGTGCGACCAGCAGCGAATTCTTCATCCACTGCAGCTGAATGCTTGATAATCAGTTTGCTGCTGCCGATGTTTTGAAAACTGGTTTTATTGGTACCAGTTAATGCAGCTTCAGTGACTTCTTTGGGTTGGTTCATATTGCTCAAAAAATTATAATCTCTTTTTTCCAAGTTGCTTTTAGTTATATCTCTAGTGTCAAAGTTTAACATTCTTGACTTGGCAAATTGTCTCAATTCTTTCAAAAAACTAAACCAATTTTCTCTAGCAGCCAAATCTTCAGTTTGACTCAAATCAGCACTGTGTATAACCACTAGGCCGTCTTGTTCACTAATACTTATGCTGACTTTGCCTAAAACCTTGGATCCAGCTTTGAAATCGAAGTCAAAAAATCTTGCTGCAGATGGATCGTTGGTCACTTCTGCGGCTTGGTTACCTATGCTAACCCCCGGAAAACGGCCTCGTATCTTAGCAAAGAGCTCTTTAGACGTGACATTCAAGTTCATATGTGTATTTAGTTGTTGGTGGTGCTGATAAACACTGGCATGGGCAGTATGCGTTCACCACCATCTTCATCATTTTCCACCTGTAAAAATGAATTGTAAATGCGTGGATCCCAGTCCTTCAATATGCTCACAATACGCAATATCAATAGAGTAGCACTGATAAGATCATCAGTTTCTCCTGTTTTGGCTTTGAATCCTGATCCCACTGCCACATAAGTTTTTAATTCACTGATTAACGCTTTGCTGGCAATGCTCATTTTGTTGTTTTCAATCATGCCTTTCAATCTACTGCAGGCACTGATCTTGGTTCTGTGTGTGGTGTTGAATCCTTTTCTAAATTTTCTTATGTGACCTTTTCGTATGGGCTCACTCACAAATAATCCTGGAATGTTTTCTTCTCCAAAGTCACTGATCACCAACAGTGCTGCTTCACCTATGGTGTTGTTTTCCACGCTCCAATATATGTTGGTAGCTGTTTGACTTTTGCATTCTTCTTTGATATAATTGACTATGTCTTTTAATATTTTTACTTGCTGTGGTATAGGAGTTTGATTGTGTCGCCATTCAGCCACTTGACGGAACGAAGGCACTTCAAACACTTGTATAGCAGCATAATCCCCTCCGGTGCCCATGGCAGGATCCAATGCTATCACATAGGTGGCAGCAGGATTTATTTTTTCATACCATCTAGTTTGACCCATGTTCAGTATGGGCTGCTTGCCTTCCAATGCCGCCAACACAATGCTGTTGACCAATGTTTCGTCATAGACTAAAAATTCACAGCCATATTCTCTTCTAAATCTTTCTTCACCTATGCGGCTCAATTCACTTTCTTTCCATTTTTCATCTCGCTCTGGATGTTCATCCCAAGAAGCTGTGTAACCAAAGAATCCATTAATGCCTAGATCAATCTCATTGCCATGTTCGTCAAATTTGTTTTGAGATTCTTTCCAGATCACAGCAAACTCATCTTCATCTGAGTTGGGCGTACTGGTTATAATTGCTCTACCTCCTGTGGCCAATGTGGGAGATATAGAAGTCCAGAATTCTCTAGCAATGGTGGGATTCACAAATGCAAACTCATCACAATACAACAATGATATGGACATACCTCTGCCTGTATTACTGGTTGTGGTGGCAGATACTATTCTTGAACCATTTTCGAATTCCATGGAGCCTTTGTTGTAATTGACCACGCCTGCTCTGATGTGATCTGGACATAATTCATATCCATATCTAATACGTTGCATGATTTCTTGTGCACCTGTGTATTTGTGAGCAGCAATTAAAATAGTTTGGTCAGGATGAAACATAGCATACCATAACAAATAGGATGATGCACATGTGGTTTTGCCACTTTGTCTGGGCAACATGTTCACGTTGAATCTGTGTTTGTGATAGGTTTCCAACAGTTTGTTTTGATAGGTGTAAGGTTCAAATAATAATTTGCCTCTCACAGGATGTTGAATGTGAAAGAAATTCTTTGCAAAATAAAGATAGCCCAGAGTATTGTCTGCACAAGCAGCCAACTCATTCAGTTGTGTTTCAGTATATTTTTCCCTAGTGTGTGCTTTTTTGGTAAGAACACCATCTAGACTTTTGGTACTCATATGTAGTACTTATCTTTGCAACAGTTGTGAGATTTTATAATGATTGACTATTCTAGGTCGATGTCTTCAGTATTGCCATCAAATTGATCTTCTTCAGAATTTACTCTATCCCAGATGTTAGCATTACGTTGACCGTGTTTTTTGATGAATTCATCTTTGGACATTTCAGCAGCGTCTTGCTCTAGGTCCATCAAGTAACCTTTTACAGCACCTTCTTTGTAAGCAGCATAGTCTTGAGTGAGTTGTGCTTTAACTTTTTCTGCCAATGACATCTCATCTTCTTTGACTGCCATAGGATTATCACCAGGTTGGCTGCGAGCATACATTTTTTTAGATTTGTGTAGATCATCGCTGACTGGATCCACTGTGTCTGGCATAGTGGCATATTTAGGATCTGGAGTTGTGCTGGCTTTATATCTGTCATCTTCACCTACAGGTTTATCTTGCGCTTCAATAGGTTTTGGTGCCATTGCCACTTGCACTGGCATTGGTGCTGGCATTGGTGATTGTAATCCAGCGTTTTTGAATATATTGTACAATGCTTGAACTTCATCTGGATTATTACCATACATGTTCACACTGATTGCTGCTGATTCATTGAGATTAGATCTAACTATCTCGCTGGTAAGCTCTTTGGGATTTTGAACCTTGTCAAGTTTTTGTAGTATGTCTCTGATATCCATATTAATATTTATTTCAATTTGCCTAGAGATACACCTTGTGGTTTCTCATTTTTTACTTTGGTTAATGGTGATGGAGAAGCTTTTTCTTCTTTATCCATTACTAGTTTTTCTTTTTTGTTTTTTGCATCTTCTTTGGCATGAGTAATAGCTTTTTTATCTTTTTCCATCTGTTTTAATACTTCAATCACTCTTTTTTGGCCCACATGATCTTGTGCTTTTTTGTCTGCTTGTTCAAGTGGAGATTCCAACTTGGCCACATATGGTTCTTCTTTTTGGTCTGTAGGATAATCTGCATGTTGAATAGCTGTCATTGCTTTCACGTGACTGTTGGACATCTTAGTGACTAAACTGACATATTGTTCTAAAATTTCTGGAGTGGTAGGATATGCTAATTCAGCGTCAAAATATGTGACTTCCATGTTTTGTAACTTTGGAAAATCTAATGGTCTTTCTTGAATAGGGGTCTTTTTTCCTTTGGACAAATTCACTATTTCGTATTTGCTCAAAGCTGTTTTTAAAGTGTCTAGTATATCTGTAGGTAATTCACCAGCAAGACCTAGTTTAAATTTATAGGTTTTTTTGCTTTCTGCTAGTATTTTCTTGAATTCTGATTCCATATGTGTTTATTTATCCATATTTTTAAGTTTTTCAATTAAGCTGTTGCGATCTGTGATCACATAGCCTTCCCCTTGCACCATGTTGGAATCGTCAATTCCACCATCTCTATCCATCTTTTGTTTGCGTATTTGTAGGTCTATCATTTTGAGCTTTTTATCAATTTTGGCAGCTTTGGCATCCAATGATGTTTTAAGCATGTTGCCTGCTACCTCAAATACTCTGCTGCTGTATCTACTTTCCACATTCATGCCCAAATCCATCAGATCATCATAGGCAGACATTGCTTTTTTGGCCACTTCATCCAGCTCTTGATCTGCCATGATACCTAAATCTTTGACCATGGGCAATGCCGCAGTGATCTTGTCAAATTCAGCAATATCCCTTAAAGTTTCTTTTTGAGTTTCTAAAGATTTTTCCTGCTCTTCTTTGTTTTTTTGATCACTCACAATGTTTTGGGATTCTGGTAGATTCAATAGATCTTCTAATTTTTTGGTCATGATAGTATTATTTATCGGCGCTTGTTGCCTTGGTGGAAAATATCGGTTTCGTTGATCACTCTAAATTTTAAACCTTTTTGACGACACCACACAGTGGCAGCCTCCCATTTAGCTCGGTTTAAGATATAACTGGCTTGGTTGTTAGCATTCCTGCCAACTTTTTCTTTTATACTTTGATTTTGTGGTTTGATTTCAATTATTTCAGCGTGCGGTTGACCACCTTTGTCTACATAGTTGATAAAAAAATCTGGCACATAAATTGTGTATCTTCCTGTAAGGGGATTTCTGTAAGGAATTTTCACTGCCTCACTTGCCCATCTAGCTATGGAAGGACTTTCATCACAAAATTTCATAAATGCAAATTCCCAACTGGATCTATACAAAGGATCTTTCATGCCCATGTATTTGTTTGGATTTTTCAACGAAAATCTGCCTTGAGCATAATGTCTAGGCATGATTATACCACTATGTTACGTTTTTCAAATTGATTCTGTGTGTTTTCTACTTTGAATCCCAGTGTAGAAATTTTAGATCTATTCACGTTGAGAATCTCAGTCACTACATTGCTGAGTTGCACATCTGTAATTCCTTTAAGTGTGTCTAATAACACAAACACATCCACATTATCAATTCTTGCTTGTTGTAACAAAATTGTTGCAACACTCACTGCTGCTGTTTTTTCAAATTTTCTTTTTTCAAAAAATCCAACCACTGCATCTACTTCACCAGCTGGCAAACTGATTGGTTCAACAAAATATTTGTCAAAGAAATTTTTAACTTGTTCTGCACTGTCATTGATCTTTGTTTGACCAATATTATTGCTGTAGGTTAATGTAGGCGCAGGCACATCATAAGATTGATTGCTGACATTTTGATTTATAATATCATCATTGATCTGGTACAGATCACTTTCTTCATCTGGTATTGTAATATTTTGTTGACTTAATAATCTAGGATCAATTGGCATATTATAAACCTCGTTTCAAACTTGCCACAGTGGTATTGCCTGCTGCTGTGTTAGTTTTTGGCATTACAGTGTTGGCCAATCCGCTGACTCCACCTCTCTGTATTTGTTCTAGTCCTCCTCTTAACACTTGTAATCCTTCCTGCTTCAATCCATCTTTGCCTAATCTCTTAGCATTCTTAATTGCGTTTGCAATGCCTATGGCTTTTTTTAACAATGATCCTCCACCTCTTGAATTAGATCCTTCTATGTCTGAAAACGGACTGTTACCGCCGCCAAAACCAAGTATGTCAGCAACACCACTGAGGACTCCTCCAGTACCAAGTAAACTTTGAGTCCCTCCACCAGCTAATGATAACGGACTGGGTGATCGATCATAGTGTCTGCCACCAAATCCTTTTGGAGCAATTCCAGCTTGCACTGGTCCTCTGCTGATAAAAACTGTTTCATATTCTATGGTCATCTGGTTTGCTGCTGTGTCGTTGTTGCCATATGCTAATGTGTCACCCTGCCATGCTGTAATCAATGGATTAACCAAGGTATAACAAGTGTATCTTTTTCTTGCCATCTGATATATCTGTATTGAATTAAAAAAAGCATAGGAAGAATCATTATCTAATCCATATCTATATTTGTTAAATTCTTCATCATTGTAAAAACTACCTCTGCTGTATTGTGGAGGCACAGTGCTGTTCACATTGCCTGAGCGATCTTTAGTTCTGTAAGTGCCATCTCGAAAATAATATTGATAATACAATTGCCACATGGCAGTGGTTATTCCATAATTATCATCGTGAAACACAATGGTGATTGGATCATAATCCAGTCTTGTTTGCAATTTTCTTTTTTTATTATACTGTTGTTTGGTAGTGGTGGTGATTGAATACTTAGGTAGATCCACTGATTTGACCAACATGTTTAATTCTTCAGTGACTGTTGAATTAAAATTAGGAAGTGAAATTGCAGCTTTATCATTGATGTTAAAAGATACGTGATATAAAAATTTTTGTTTTGGAGCCAGTCTAAAACTATCATCCACAAACATCCTTGCTGCGTGTTGATAATCTGCTAGATTACCTTTGGGATTGAGAGCTCCTTTGAATACGTTATCTAAAAATCCTTTGATTAAACTAGGCATGCTATTATTTATATGCTGTAAATCTATGCTATGTAAATAAAAAAAGGGGCCGTGTAAGACCCCTTTTTTGAATCAATTTAATTATGGATTATTGTCCGCCGCCTGTGGCTAATGAACTGATTGTTCTGCCTACTTCTGTGCCAATGCCAGTGCCTTTAGGTGTTTGTATGGCATTATCATAGGCTATGGCTAGAGTTACGCTGACGGGTGTGTTTTCTTGATAAGCTAAAGAATTGTAGTTGGCGCTTTCTAAATAGCAACCATACAGTTCAAAAGTTTCTAGAATGTTTGGACTTAATGCGCCATTGCCACCATCTAATATTTCAATTCTAGTTAAGAATTTATAATCAGCTCCTGATGCTGCTGCGGATTGTTCAAAGAAGTCAAATTGTTTCTGTAACTGTTCGCCCACTAATTTTTGAACGTTGTTGTTGACATCTTCTCTTAAATTTAATGTGATAGGCTCCCAAGTGTGTTTGCCAGCTAGATAAACTTTTGAGTTGTACACATCCAAAGTAATTTTTTCAAAAGATAAATTTGGTCTGGTTACGTCCATCACCTGTTTTGTCAATTCTGTGGTTGGTGTTGACACGCCAAAATTTTCCAAAGATACTCTAAAACGATACTGCAGTTTTGGCATCAACAAACCTTGACCCGACGCACTTGCGTTGCTGGCCAAAGGTACTGTTAATTTAGATAGTGTAGATATACTCATTGTTTCTCCTATTAATAGTATTTATAAGTTAATTATAAACCTGATATTTCCCCTGTGTTTTTTAAACGTAACGGTATGTAAATGAACTCAACTGCTTTTACTGGTTCAATTGCTATGTCCAAGTACAATTCATTACGATCTATTCTGGCTGGAGTGTTGTTGCTCTCATCGCACACGACTAAGAAGTCATACAGTGCTCTAGTGCCTACTAACTCTAGCAATAAACTTTCTGTTTGTTGTTTGATTTCATCTCTAGTGATTTTGTCATTGGGTTCAAACACATAAGGTTTAGCTAATTTTTGTAACTGGCTTCTCATGTAGATTACCAATCTTGCCACGTTGATTCTGTCCAATGCTGATGCATTTCTTGCTCTGGTTTTTTGACCATAGTTAACAAGACCTGCTCCTGTGATCACTGTGATTGGGTTCACATTTGAAGAGTACAATGTATCTCTTTGACCCTCATTCAATACTGTGTTCACAAATTCGCCTTCAGAG
>Ga0209768_10001167_pt1 | contig 17100 bp, 17 predicted proteins | sample LauGreSBDMM110SD_3_FD_187564 | JGI IMG/M metagenome (GOLD analysis project Ga0209768, IMG submission 187564) | Freshwater lake microbial communities from Lake Michigan, USA - Sp13.BD.MM110.SD (SPAdes) (version 2) | ecosystem: Environmental > Aquatic > Freshwater > Lake | place: Lake Michigan... | reverse complement strand
GGTGCTGTTCGTCGTCAATGCCGGCAGCTTTGCCGATGCCGACGCCAAGGTGCTGAACTTGCTCAGCAAAAACATTCCTTGTATCTTGATTGCCAACAAATTGGACAAAGTGAATCAGCGCCATGAACTCGCGCATTGGTTGCAGGAGATGCAAGAGAAACACCCCTTTGCCGAGTTAATGCCCATGTCGGCGAAAAACGCCAAAGACATTCAACGGCTGTTGGTGCAATGCGAAAAATATTTGCCCGAGCAAGCCTGGTGGTATAGCGCCGATGAGTTGACCGACCGCAGTGAAAAATTTCTGGTCAGTGAAATGATTCGCGAAAAATTGTTTCGCTTGACCGGCGACGAACTGCCCTACACCTCCACCGTGGTGATCGACAAATTCACCGAAGAACCGGGGAAAACGGTGTCACGCATGGTGCGCGTTGCCGCCACCATCATTGTTGAGCGCGACGGACACAAAGCCATGGTGATAGGCGAAGGCGGCGAGCGTTTGAAACAAATCGGCACGCTGGCGCGACAGGAATTGGAAAAGCTGATGGACGCCAAAGTGTTTTTAGAGTTGTGGGTAAAAGTACGCTCTGGCTGGGCCGATGACGAAGCGCGGGTGCGCAGCTTTGGCTACGAATAGAAGTACCGCGCAGCGTGTGTTGGACGAACCGGGTTTCGTTCTTCACCATTACGACTGGAGCGAGTCCAGTTTGATTCTGGAAGTATTCACCCGCCTTCTGGGGCGGGTTGCACTGGTGGCCAAAGGTGCCAAACGTCCCACCTCGCAACTGCGCGCCGTGTTGTTGCCCCTGCAACCCATACTGGTTTGCTTCGGCGGCGAAGGCGAAATCCGCACCCTGAAATCGGCTGAATGGGCAGGCGGCCATGTCATGCCCACCGGTGACGCATTGCTCTCGGGTTATTACTTGAATGAACTGATGCTCAGGCTGCTGGCGCGTGACGATCCACATGCCGGCTTGTTTGATATTTACCGCCAGACCGTCAAGGTACTCTCCAGCGGTCTTGACAACACCACCGCACCTTTGCTCAGGGCGTTTGAGTTGCTGCTTTTGCAGGACATCGGTTTTTTGCCGGATTTGACACAGCAAACCCTGACCTTGCAGCCCTTGCAGCTTGAGAAAAACTACGTCTTATTGGCCGAAGCAGGTTTGAGAGCGAGTCAACAAGCGCCCTGTCTGAGCGGCGCACAGTGGCTGCAATTGCATACCGCGCTGCAAACTACCGACGCCTTGACTGCGCTGTTGCGGGTCTGCGCCGAATGGCCTGGCGAAGACCGCGCCGCATTACAAACCCAGTTGCGCAATCTGTTGCATTACCATTGCGGCGTTAACAGCTTGCGCACCCGCCAAGTGATGATGGAATTGCAATCCCTATGAGCACACATCTTTCTGTCAATCTGAACAAAGTTGCGCTGTTGCGTAACACCCGCTTGCTGGGCATTCCCAGCGTCACCCGCGCGGCCACGCTGTGTTTGCAAGCCGGTGCCCACGGCATCACCGTGCATCCGCGCCCGGACCAGCGGCATATTCGGCCCGGCGATGTGCACGATCTGGCCGCCTTGCTCCAAGACTGGCCGGACCGCGAATACAACATCGAAGGTAATCCGTTTCATAACCTGATGGACTTGGTGCGCCTGGTGCGTCCGCAGCAAGTGACGTTTGTGCCTGACGGTGAAAATCAGTTCACCTCTGACCACGGCTGGCGCTTTCCCGAAGACGCCGCCACATTGAAAGACCTGATCGCGCAAGCCAAAGACCTGGGCGCTCGTGTCAGCCTGTTCATGGATGCGGATGCGCGCGCCATGGGAGCGGCAGCCGAAGTCGGCGCTGATCGGGTGGAGTTGTACACCGAGCCTTATGCGCAAGCGCACGGCACAAGCATGCACGCCAGTGTGCTGCAAATGTTCAGCGCTGCTGCCAGCGCAGCGCAGCACGCCGGGCTTGAAGTCAACGCGGGTCACGATTTGAATTTGTTGAACTTGCGTGATTTCATACAAGGCGTATCCGATGTCAAAGAAGTGTCTATTGGACATGCACTCATGGGAGACGCTTTGGAAATGGGTTACAGCGTCACCGTGCAAGCGTATTTGGATTGTTTGAAACCGTGAGTCGTATTTACGGCATAGGCACTGATATTTGCGACATACGACGCATTCGCGCTACCTGGGAGCGCCATGGCGAACGCTTTGCGTTAAAGATACTCAGCGAAGCAGAAATGCAAACCTTTCGTGCCCGAAGCGCGCGCTGGCCGGACCGCGGCGTGCGTTATTTGGCAACACGTTTTTCTGTGAAGGAAGCTTTCAGCAAAGCCATAGGTTTAGGCATGCGCATGCCCATGACATGGCGGCATTGCGAAGTCGGACGCAAACCTGGCGGTCAACCGACCATCGTGTTGCACGCCGCATTGAAAGACTGGTGCGACAAAAAGCAGTTGAGCGCACATGTGTCGCTCAGCGATGAAAGCGATTACGCCACCAGTTATGTGATTGTTGAACAAGCTGAACTATGAGCGCTACATACCAACACGCACCTCTGATTTTGGATATTGCGGGAACCGCATTGACCGACATCGACCGCCGTCGTCTGGCGCATCCGCTGACTGGCGGCATGATTTTGTTTGCTCGCAACTGGGTCGACCGCGCACAACTGAGCGCACTGTGCGCCGACATCAAATCGGTGCGCGGTGATTTATTGATACTGGTCGACCACGAAGGCGGACGTGTGCAACGTTTTCGCACCGACGGCTTCACGCATTTGCCGACCATGCGCGCTTTGGGTGAACTTTGGACGCAAGATGATGCAGGGCTGCCCGGCAGCGGCGCTATGCACGCGACCAATGTGGCCACCGCCTGCGGCTATGTGCTGGCGTCTGAATTGCGCGCCTGCGGCGTAGACATGAGCTTCACCCCGGTGCTGGACCTGGATTTCGGCAGCAGCAGCGTGATTGGCGACCGGGCCTTCGCGCGCGACCCGCGCATGGTCAGCCTGTTGGCTAAAAGCCTGATGCAGGGTTTGCTACAAGCCGGGATGGCCAATTGCGGCAAGCATTTTCCCGGGCATGGTTTTGTCAAAGCCGACTCGCACACCGAGATACCCGTGGATAAACGCAGCCTGAAAAACATACTCAGCGATGACGCGCTGCCTTACGGTTGGCTCAACAGCAGTTTGAACAGCGTCATGCCTGCACACGTGATTTACCCTAAAGTTGACAGCCGCCCGGCAGGGTTCTCCAAACGCTGGCTGCAAGACATCTTGCGCCAGCAACTCGGTTTTCAGGGCGCGGTGTTCAGCGATGATTTGTCCATGACCGGTGCACGCTTGATCGACGGCGAGCAAGTCAGTTACACGCAGGCGGCGGTGACGGCGTTGAACGCAGGCTGTGATCTGGTGCTGTTGTGCAACCAAAGTACACCTGACAGCCAGGCTGGTGGCCAGGCGGTGGATCAGTTGTTGCAGGGTTTGCAGCAGGCTGAACTAGCAAAAGAATGGCAGTTATCAGCCGCCAGCGAAGCGCGCCGCCGGGCTTTACTGCCCGCCGTACCGGCAGCGGATTGGGACAGTTTGATGCGCCAGGGCGCGTATTTACAGGCTTTGGCCTTGTTGCCTTGAGTCAGGCTGCCATCGGCAGAAGCCGGGCCTCATAAACGGTTAAAATAGCCGATTGTCCTGTTCAACAGGGCCGTCGACTAGTAAAAGGAATCCCATGGCAACCAAATCTGGCAAAACCTCTGTTGACGAGAGTGGTCTTCGTTTTACCAGCCGTGAAAACGGTTCGCCGTTTGCCGGCATGGGCAAAATGGGTGAAACCATGTCTTGCATTAAGTGTGGCATGCACAAACCCCGTCGCCAAGGCAGCCAACAGCGTTTCGCAGGCAGTCTGGCTTTTTTCTGCCATGACTGTAAACCGCCGAAACCGGCAGCACCTCCTGCTGCTGCGGCTGATACCAAAGCGGCTTAAAACCCTCAGCTTCAACCCGCAACACCTGCTGCACCGTTTTAGCGGTTCAGCAGGTGTTTGTATTTGTGAGTGATCAATGTGAGTGGTTTTTAAGGGTGAGAAGATTCCCGGCGCAGCGCAGGAAACAAAATCACATCCCGGATGCTGGGGCTGTCGGTCAGCAACATCATCAATCGGTCTATGCCAATGCCGCAACCACCTGCCGGTGGCATGCCGTATTCCAGCGCGCGCACAAAGTCGTGGTCGAAATACATGGCTTCCACATCGCCGCCTTCTTTGGCATCGACTTGCGACTGAAAACGCGCCGCCTGGTCTTCGGCATCATTCAGCTCTGAGAAACCGTTACCGAATTCGCGCCCAGTGATGTAAAGCTCAAACCGCTCAGTGACATCGGGGCGGGCATCGTTGGCGCGCGCCAGCGGGGAAATTTCCACCGGATGTTCGCAAATGAATGTCGGTTGCCAGAGTTTGTCTTCCACGGTTTCTTCGAAATACATGACTTGCAAACCCGCCAGACTGCGTTTGGAGAGTTGGTGTTTGTCTTCAGACAAGCCTGCTTTTTTCAATGCATTCACCAACCAAGTGCTGTTGTCCACGTTGTCGCCTGCATCGGTGTATTTCAAAATGGCTTCGCGAATCGTCAAGCGCGCAAACGGCTGCGACAAATCCACCGGTTTGCCGTCATAGGTCAGCAACTGGCTGCCCACTGCTTTTTGCGCCGCGTCGCGAATCAGCGATTCGGTGAAACCCATCAAGTCCTGGTAATTCCAATAGGCCGCGTAAAACTCCATCATGGTGAATTCGGGGTTGTGCCGCACCGAGATGCCTTCGTTGCGGAAATTGCGGTTGATCTCGAACACCCGCTCAAAACCGCCGACCAACAAGCGCTTCAAATACAACTCGGGCGCGATGCGTAAAAACATTTGCTGGTCCAAGGCGTTGTGGTGCGTCTCGAAGGGACGCGCGTTCGCGCCGCCTGGAATCGGGTGCAGCATGGGCGTTTCGACTTCGAGGAAATCGTGTTGAACCATGAAGTCCCGGATGCTGCTGACGGCTTTGCTGCGCGCCATGAAACGCTGGCGCGCGGTCTCGTCGGTGATCAGGTCGATGTAGCGCTGGCGGTATTTGATTTCCTGGTCATGCACACCATGGAATTTGTCGGGCAAGGGGCGCAGACTTTTGGTCAGCAAGCGCAGTTCGGTGACATGTACCGACAACTCGCCAGTTTTGGTTTTGAACACATGACCGACCGCGCCGACAAAGTCGCCCAAGTCCCAGTGTTTGAATTCTTCATAAAGCTCTGTATCGATTTCTTCGCCTTTGACATACACCTGCATGCGGCCTGTGCCGTCTTGCAAGGTGGCGAAACTGGCTTTGCCCATGACACGTTTCAAGACCATGCGGCCCGCGATGCGCACCAGGTGTTTTTCCTCGGCCAAAGCCTCGGCGGTTTTGTCACCATGAGCGGTGTGCAAGGCGTCAGCGTGGTGTGCGGGTTTGAAATCGTTGGGAAAGGCCACTGCGCCGCCTGCGGCCTGGCGCTGGCGCAAGGCTTGCAACTTGGTGCGGCGCTCGGCGATGAGTTGGTTTTCGTCTTGGGGTGCGGGGGAGGTTGTGTTTTCAGACATCAGAAGATTCTAAGAGTTCGCCGACAATGGCTTTTTCAAACGATTTCATTGAGCTAAACATGAGCGACAAGCCAACACGCCCCGAACTGCCCGATCACTTGTCCATAGACCCGCGCAGCCCGCATTACCTTGAAGCCGTTTTTCACCATGACATAGGTATTCGCTTTAACGACAAAGAACGCAACGATGTCGAGGAATATTGCATCAGCGAGGGCTGGATCAAAATACCAGCCGGTAAAACCTTGGACCGCAAAGGCAAGCCTTTGTTGTTAAAGCTGAAAGGCCGGGTTGAGGTGTTTTACAGGTAAGTTCAGTTCAGCTGACTGAATCTGCCGACTGGCGTGTCAGCATGGCCAAGGTATTGGCAATGGTTTTACGCAGGTCTCGGCGGTCACAGATCAAATCGATCGCGCCTTTGTCCATCAAAAATTCAGACCGTTGAAAGCCTTCCGGCAAGGTCACGCGCACGGTGCTTTCAATGACGCGTGGACCAGCAAAACCAATCAGCGCTTTGGGCTCGGCGATGACCACATCCCCAATGAATGCAAAACCGGCTGACACGCCGCCCATGGTCGGGTCGGTCAGCACACTGATGTAAGGCAAGCCTTTTTGCGCCAAGCGGGTAAGCGATGCATTGGTTTTGGCCATTTGCATCAGCGACAACAATCCCTCTTGCATGCGCGCGCCACCGGTGGCGGTAAAGCAGACAAACGGCACTTTTTGTTCGATGGCGGTATGCACGCCGCGCACAAAACGCTCGCCGACCACGGAGCCCATAGAGCCGCCCATGAAGTCAAACTCAAAGCAGGCCACTACAAGGTTGATGCTGTGCACCGAACCGCCCATGACCACCAAGGCATCGGTTTCACCCGTGTTTTCCAGCGCTTCTTTCAGGCGTTCCGGGTATTTGCGGCTGTCTTTGAATTTGAGCGGATCCATAGGCAGCACTTCCTGACCTATTTCATAGCGACCTTCAGGGTCTAGAAAAGCGTTAAGTCTGGCGCGCGCACCTATGCGGTGGTGGTGGCTGCATTTAGGGCAAACATTCTGATTTTCTTCCAGGTCGTTCTTGTACAAAACAGTTTCGCAACTCGGGCATTTCACCCACAGGCCTTCGGGCACGCTGCGCCGGTCCGCCGGGTCGGTGTGTTGAATTTTGGATGGAAGCAGTTTTTCAAGCCAACTCATGTTGCAACTCCAGAAAAAGTGATTATGCGTCCATTGCCTGGCGGATGCCGTGCATAAACAGTCGCGCCTCTTCAGCGGCTTTGCCTGCGGGCGCGGCTTCAATCAGTTGCAGCAGTTTGCTGCCGATCACCACCGCGTCTGCGACTTTGCCTATGGTTTGCGCGGTGGCTGCATCGCGAATGCCGAAACCCACGCCCACCGGAATATGCACGTGTTTGCGTATGCGCGGCAACATGGCTTCGACTTCATCCGTGTCCAAAGCACCGGAACCGGTCACGCCTTTGAGTGACACGTAATACACATAACCGCTGGCGACTTCAGCCACTTGTTGCATGCGTTTGTCGGTACTGGTGGGGGCCAATAGAAAAATCAAGTCCATCTGGTGCGCACGCAGTGCAGCGGCGAAATCCACGCATTCTTCTGGCGGGTAATCCACGACCAACACGCCGTCTACACCAGCAGCGGCTGAATCTTTCACAAAGCTGTCGACCCCGTGCTTGTGGTTGTAGTTTTCCACAGGGTTGGCATAACCCATCAACACGATGGGTGTGACGGTGTCCGAGGCCCGGAACTCGCGCACCATGGTCAGCACTTCGCCCATGCCCACGCCGTGGCGCAACGCGGCTTCACCGGCTTTTTGAATCACCGGACCGTCGGCCATCGGGTCGCTGAACGGCACACCGAGTTCAATGATGTCAGCGCCGCCTTGAACCAGCGCATGCATCAATGACAAAGTGTGTGACGGGTCAGGAAAACCGGCCATCAAATAAGGAATCAAAGCTTTGTGACCCTGGTTTTTCAGCGTATTCATGGTGGTGGTGATGCGGCTCATTGTTTGGCTCCGTTCAATGCAGCCAGCGAAATGGCTTGCTCGCCTTTGACCGATTGGCCTTGGCAGCTCGGGCGGCAAAAGAAATCGGCATTCGATAAATCGGCGACCGTGCCAATGTCTTTGTCACCGCGGCCGGACAGGTTCACCAAAATAGATTGTTGCGGTGTCATGGTCTTGGCGAGTTTCATGGCGTGAGCGATCGCGTGGCTGGATTCCAGCGCCGGAATAATGCCTTCGGTGCGACACAAATAATGAAACGCAGTTATCGCTTCTTGGTCGGTGATGCCGACGTATTCCGCGCGGCCTATGTCTTTCAAAAACGCATGCTCAGGACCGACGCCGGGATAGTCCAAGCCTGCGCTCACGCTGTGGGTTTCGGTGATTTGTCCGTTCGCGTCTTGCAACACATAAGTGCGGTTGCCGTGCAACACGCCGGGTACACCGCGTTGCAGCGATGCCGAATGCTTGCCGGTTTCCATGCCTTCACCGGCGGCTTCGATACCGATCAGTCGGGTTTTTTCAAACGGGATGTAAGGGTAAAAAATGCCCATGGCGTTGGAGCCGCCGCCCACACAGGCCAGCACTGCGTCGGGTTGGTTGCCCAAGTGCATACCGGGCATTTGTTGAATACATTCTTCGCCGATCACGCTTTGGAAATCGCGCACCATCATCGGGTAGGGGTGTGGACCTGCCACTGTGCCGATGATGTAGAAAGTGTCTTCCACGTTGGTTACCCAGTCGCGCAGTGCTTCATTCAATGCGTCTTTTAAGGTGCGACTGCCGGATTCGACAGGCACCACGGTCGCGCCCAACAGTTTCATGCGGTAGACGTTGGGGCTTTGGCGTTTCACATCTTCACTGCCCATGTACACCACGCATTCCAAACCGTAGCGCGCGCAAATGGTGGCGGTGGCCACACCGTGTTGTCCCGCGCCGGTTTCGGCGATGACGCGCGGCTTGCCCATGCGCTTGGCCAACATGGCTTGGCCGATGGTGTTGTTGATCTTGTGTGCGCCGGTGTGGTTCAGGTCTTCGCGTTTCAAGTAAATCTGTGCGCCGCCCATTTCGCGGCTCATGCGGGCTGCATGGTAGATGGGAGAGGGGCGGCCAACGAAATGCGCCAGTTCAGACTTGAACTCGGCCACGAACGCCGGCTCGTGTTGGTACCTGGCGTAGGCCTCTTTCAATTCTTCAATCGCATGCGTCAAGGTTTCGCTGACGAAACTGCCGCCGAATTGGCCAAAGTGTCCTTTGGCATCGGGTTGCTGGTAGGTAGACATGGTGTATCTCTTTAAACATGCAGCAAGAGGGCTGCTAAAAAAGTCAAACGGCAAGCGTGGTGTTACGCACGGCCGCCACGAAGGCGCGTATTTTGTCGCTGTCTTTGATGCCCTTGGCGCTTTCTACGCCAGAGCTCACGTCAACCGCCAACGACAAACCGCACTGGTACACGGCGCGAATGCCATCGGCCACGTTTGCAGGTGTGAGTCCACCAGACAAAACGAGGTGAGCATTGACGTTTGTTGGAAGCTGTGACCAATTGAATCTGTGACCGCTGCCGCCATAAGCATCGACAAAAGTGTCGAGCAACAACGCATCGGCTTGTGAGTAAAGGGATGCGTAGTTTACGAGGTCAAAGGGCGACCCGCCTTCAGGGGTTTCCTGTGGGATGCGGGCCACGCGCAGCCAGCGTCTGCCCAAGGCTTGGGCGGTTTTTGCGCAGAATTCGGGGGTTTCATCGCCGTGGAATTGCAACCAAGCGCCCGGCACCAGCGCGGCGGCATGCGCGATGTCCTCCAAGCTGGCATTCACAAACAACAAAACCGGCATGACAAAGGCGGGCAACAAGGCCGCCAGCGCTGCCGCGCGCTCGGGTGACACGTGGCGAGGAGACGGCGGGTACAGCACAAAGCCGACGGCGTTTGCGCCTGCGGCCACTGCGGCTTGCACGTCCTGCTTGCGGGTGAGTCCGCAAATTTTGATGGGTATCTGGTTCATGGTGAATGGCCTGGCAGCCAATCATATGACGGCGAGTCGGGCGGCAAGCCCCACTTCGGGTCGTACACCGGACCGGCAAAGTACAAACCATCGGGCGCAAAGGTCGGCGCCGCCGCTTTGCGGTCGCGCGCGGCCAGCACTTCGCCCATCCACCCGGGCGGTTTGGCGCCTTGACCGATGGCGACAAAGCAACCCATCAGGTTGCGGATCATGTGGTGCAAAAACGCATTGCCCGCAAAATCAAACCGCCAATACGCGCTGCCGCTTCTTTTCCCAATGCGTTGAATATGGATGCAGTGCAAGGTTTTCACTGGGCTCAAAGCTTGGCAACTGGACGCGCGAAACGAGGTGAAATCGTGTTCGCCTATTAAGTGTTGCACTGCCTCTTGCATGGGCTGCAGTTGCATGGGCCTGAACACCCAGCCGACGCGCCCGCTCTCTAAGCTGGGGCGCACCGGGGATTCCAAACAAATATAGACATAGCGACGAGCAATGGCGCTGGCACGGCAATGGAAATCTGGCGGCACGGCCTGCGCCCATTGCACCGCAATGTCAGCTGGTAAGTAGGTGTTGGTGCCGCGCACCCAGGAGGACATGTCGCGTTTCAGCGGCGTATCAAAGTGCACCACTTGCTGCAGGCCGTGAACGCCGCTGTCTGTGCGACCCGCGGATAAAGTGCTGACGGACTGACCGGTGAAAGTGGCTAAGGCTTTTTCCAGATGGTCTTGGACTGTTTTGCCCGAGGCTTGGCTTTGCCAGCCCTCGTAACTCTGGCCTGCATAAGACAGGCCGAGTGCCACCCGCATGGCACTCAAGTCCGGTCTTTGAGCCAGCGCTGCGCCATGTCACGGGTTTCACCGTGGGTTTGGTCGGCGACTTCCTGGGCCAAGGCCAGAGCAGTTTGCTTTTGACCGAGTTTCCACAATTCGTCGGCCAGTTCCAAGCGCATAAGGAACGGGTCTTCGCCTGGGTCGATGACGTTTTGGCGCGCCGGGACAGGCGGGTCAAATTTCGTTTGGACAGGTGCAGCGGAAGCGGGACTTATTGAGGCGACGGAATCCAAATCCAGGTTCAGATTCAACTCGGGCGGCAAATCCAATTCACGGGAATAGGCTTGTTTGTTGCCGTCGTGCGTATCTTGTTCGTCATGGGCGTGGTGATCAACTTCTTCGGTGTCATCTTTTTTGCGTTCACGCAATACGGAATAGCTGACTAGCAGCGCAATCAAAAGCGCAAACCCGCCGATCAACTCGAACACATGGCGTTTCACCCACACCATGGATTGATCGTAAGAGGCACTCAACATCGGGAACTTGGTAACAAAGCCTTCTTTGAATCGATCCATGGCCTGGGATAACTGACCCAATTGGCTTAGGTTCTCCTGTACTTCTTTGACTTGCTTGGCAGCGTCTTCCTCTTGCAGTTGTTTACTGAGCTTGTCGGTTTCAGTGTCGCCTGGCTTGCTCAAGGTCAGTTGGTCGTCCGGTGCTTTGGCGCTGGGGGCCACATCGGCTTTGAGGTTGCCGCTGCTTTCGCGTTTGCTGGCGTTGGCCTGTTTGGCGTTGGGTACTTTGGCGGCCAGTGAGGCGCGGTAGGCTTTGAAGTCAGTGGCTTGAAGACGTATGCTTTCGCGGGCTTGTTTGGGGTCGTAGGTTCCAGCTTCATCGGCCGTCGGCATCGTGATCAGCGCACCGGCAGCCAGGCGATTGACATTGTCATTGACAAAGGCATTTGGATTCATGTTTAGCATGGCCAGTAACAACTGATCCAGCGACACGCCTTGCACTGGATGCGCCAGCAGAAGTTTGCTGGCGGTATCCCCTTTTTTGACTTCTATGCTTTTGGCAGTAGCTTCGAGTGAAGCAGGGCTTGCTGATTCAGCAGGTGCTGGGGCAGGCGCGGGTTTGTCGTCAAGGGTTTGTGCTTCGGTACTGGTTTCTGGCGGCGGAGTGGGTTTGTTCTCGGATGGTTCTGTTTGAGCCGGTTCAGCAAGGTTTTTTTCGGGAGCAGGTGCCGTTTCGGTTTCCGGTGCAGGTTGCGCCACTGCGGGTTTTTCATCCGGCGCTGGTGCAGACTTTGTCGCGGACTCTTCAAAGTCCACGCCTAAATTGATGTATCTGCGGCCACTGGCCCATTCAAGATCAATGATCAAGTCAGCATGAGCCTGAGAAATGGGCTGGCTACCGGTCATCAAGACCTTGAACGTACCGTCTGCTTGTTTGTTGATTTCAAACTTGATGTCATCAAGTCCGTCGACTTTGGCGATTTGCGTGCTTTGGTAAACCTTGGACGCTGCCAGGGCAACCTTCAGTCCCTCTTCTTCGACCGCACTGACTTCTGTGATCAGAAAGCTCAATTTCAGGGCTTCACCCTGACGGGAATACAAGACAGGCGAGCTGATTTGAATAGCCAGGGCCTGGCTTGCCAAAACCCCGGCCAAAAAAAACAAGGGAACGCGGAAAAATTGTTTGGGCGACAGAGACATAGAGGTAGATTCTCGTGCGACTTATGAAGTCTTGATCATAAACGAATCGCCTCTTTCAACCGATGAACGACTCATTCACGCAACAAAATACGCAACATGCGCCGCAGCGGTTCTGCCGCACCCCATAGCAGCTGGTCACCAATGGTGAAAGCGCCCAAATATTCAGGCCCGAAAGCCATTTTACGGATACGTCCTACTGGTATACGCATGGTGCCTGTCACGGCAACCGGTGTCAAATGTTGTAGCGTGGCCTCTCTGGTGTTAGTGACCACTTGCGCCCATTCATTATCAGCGGCAATCATTGCTTCAATATCAGCCAGCGGTATATTTTTTTTCAATTTAAATGTAAGCGCTTGGCTATGGCAGCGCATGGCACCTACACGAACGCAAAAACCGTCCACAGGTACGGCAGGAGCGGTGAATCCCGCGCCCTGACCGAGAATTTTGTTGGTCTCGGCCATCCCTTTCCATTCTTCCTTGCTGGTGCCCCAACCGTCATCTCCCTGGTTTTTGCCCAGGCCCAGGTCTTTGTCAATCCAAGGAATCAGTGAGCCACCCAGTGGAACGGAGAAATTCTCGGTTTCTGAGGCGGTCAGGGCGCGTTGTTTGGCAATGACCTTGCGGTCAATCTCCAAAATGGCGGATGTCGGGTCATCCAACATGGCCTTGACCTCGTGGTTGAGCGTGCCGTATTGCGTCAGCAATTCGCGCATGTGCGCCGCGCCGCCGCCTGAGGCCGCCTGGTAGGTTTGCGTGCTCATCCATTCCACCAGACCGGCTTTGTACAAGGCACCTACGCCTATCAACATGCAACTGACGGTGCAATTGCCGCCTATCCAGTTATTGCCGCCTTTAGCCAACGCGTTTTCAATGACGGGCAGGTTCACCGGGTCCAAAATAATGACGGCGTCGTCTTTCATGCGCAAGGTGGAAGCGGCGTCAATCCAATGGCCTTTCCAGCCGGTAGCACGCAGTTTGGGGAATACCTCGCTGGTGTAGTCGCCGCCTTGGCAAGTGATGATGATGTCGCAGGCTTTGAGCGCGTTGACGTCGTGACCATCCAGCAAACGGGTTTCGTTTTTAGCCATGACCGGGGCTGCACCGCCTGCATTCGAGGTTGAAAAGAAAACGGGTTCGATCAGGTCAAAGTCTTTTTCCGCCAGCATGCGGTCCATCAGGACCGAGCCGACCATGCCTCGCCAGCCGACCAGGCCGACGCGATTTCCTATTTTGTTCATGAAGTTGCCCTTTCAGTCAGAGTTTTGACCCCCGGCGCGTCTGGCCGGGAAAGGCGCGACGAACCGGAGCTTTTCAGCCGGTGGTCTTGGTTTTAGTGGAGATGACACGCTGCTGCCCTGACAGGTTGGTGACCCGGGCAGATTTCATTAGAAAGTTGAGCGTGAAAGACATGAATGACATTCTAGCGGCAGTCAACAAAGGTTTTCTTGCTTACAGCTTGTTTTGTGTGACCAGTAACGCTCATGGCTGGTGCCTAAAATGAACTTCAAGAATTATCAGGGGGATGAATATGGCTAAAGGTTACTGGATAGGCAGACTGGATATCAATGATCCGGAGCAATACAAGTTGTATGTGGCTGCCAATGCCTTGCCACTGCAAAAATACGGTGCTAGATTTTTGGTGCGCGCAGGCCAGTTTGAAAACCCTGAGGGCGGCAGCCGCACTCGCAATGTGGTGCTGGAATTTCCGTCCTACCAGGCGGCACTTGATTGCTGGCATTCTCCAGAATACCAAGCGGCTATCAAATTACGCGAGCATGTATCGACCAGCGATCTGGTCATCGTCGAGGGCTATGACGGCCCGCAACCCTGAAAGAACCCATGATTCAATTTGAAGAACGCAGCGCGGTGCAATCACCGCGCGGCATGGTCACATCCCCTCACCACCTGGCATCAGAAGCGGGTGCAGATGTGTTGCGCGCCGGTGGCTCGGCGGTGGATGCCGCCATTGCCACTGCAGCGGTACTGGGTGTTATCTACCCGCATATGACGGGCATGGGCGGGGACGCGTTCTGGTTGATATATGACCCGCTCACCGGCAAGGTGCGTTATTTGGATGGCGGCGGTCGGGCCGCGGCGAATGCAGATATCGGTTATTTCAAATCACGTGGCATGAACGAGGTTCCATTCAGAGGCATATTGCCCGCCACATTGACTACCCCGGGCGCTGTGTCGAGTTGGTTCGCCGCCCATGATGCTTATGGTCAATTACCTGTGCAACGCTGTCTGCAAGCAGCCATTGCCTATGCGAAGGATGGCTACCCGGTCAGCGACAGGTTGGCGGGTTGGTTGAAATTTGTTCAGGAAGATTTGCAAACCCTGCAAGGCTGGCGCAGTCTGTTTATGCCTGAGGGGCACCTTCCTGCTGCGGGTAGCCGTTTATCTAACCCGGCGCTGGCGCGTACCTTGCAAGCTGTGGCACAGGGTGGAGCGGCAGATTTTTACGGTGGCGATGTCGGTCGGTCATTGGCGCAATTTGCCAAAGAGAACGGCGGTTTTTTCACCCCTGCGGATTTGGCGGCACAGCAGGCGCGCTGGGGTGAGCCCTTGTCGGGTTCCTACCGTGACATGACCTTGTTTGAAACACCTGCGCCCACACAAGGTTTTACCGTGCTGCAAATGCTCAAGCTGGTTGAGCCGTTTGAGTTGCACAAAATGGATTTGCTTGACCCTCAGCGTATTCACCTGATGGTGCAGGCCAAGCAAATCAGCTATCACGACAGAGATCGATGGCTGGGTGATCCGTCGTATACCGATGTGCCTATGGACATGCTGCTGAGTGACATGTATCTGGATAAGCGCCGCCAATTGATGGACCCGGTGAATGCGCTGCCGTGGGACAAGGTGCCTTCCTATGGCAGCCTGACCGGTGACACTGTTTACATTGCTGTCGTCGATGCGCAAGGGCAGGCAGTCTCATTGATTCACAGCCTGTATGGTGCCTTCGGCTCGGGCATGGTAGATCACCATACCGGCGTGCTGTTGCAAAACCGCAGCGCGTATTTTTCGTTAAAAGAAGATCACCCGAATGCGCTTGCTCCCGGAAAAGTTCCTCTGCACACGCTGATTGCCTCTATGGGCTTCAAAAACAATCGCTTATGGAGCGTCATGGGTTGCATGGGCGCTGACGGACAGCCGCAAATACAGTTCCAGACTTACAGCGCCATGCTTGACCATGGTTTGGATATTCAGCAGGCCGTGCAAGCGCCGCGCTGGTTGTCAGGAAGGTTTGCCCTCGGTGAACCGCGGGATACCTTGCACATTGAAAGCAGGCTCGGTGACAAAACGCTGGCCGAATTGGCGGCCCGGGGACATTTGCTCAACCGCTGGGGCCCGTGGAACGAATTGGCGGGTCACGCCCATGGCATCACCATAGATGCCGGTGATGGACGTCGTCTGGGCGGTGCAGATCCGCGCAGTGACGGTCGGGCTGTCGCCGCTGACTGATTGATCCCTAACTGCTCAGACACTTGATTTGGGCCTTGGCTATTGGCTCTCAGGCCGGGTTTTGCTGTGCTGTGTCCAGATGACTTTAATTTTTGAAGCCACACTTGAATTTTTTGAATTTAACAATTTCTAGCTTCAAATACCTTTATAAACACAAAAACAACACTAAGGCATTATCAATTAAGCAATAAATACTAGATTTAAGCATGCATTTAACATTAATTCAGCTTATTAAATAATACTTAATTATTATTTAATAAAATTCGTGAATCATGTGCCGCAAATATATAGATATTAATAAATTACATATCTGGATAAAAATCAATCTTTAGGTACACTTAAGCTCTTAAACGCTGACAGAGTGAATTCTTATAGCTCTATCTGTGTTTGTATGTCGAGTTGGGCTGAAAGACGCATTGGGGATATGACATGTTGACAAGAAAAATCTGGTTGTTGATCAGTTTTATGTTTGCTTTTGCAGCGAATGCCGAGAGTCCTTGGCCGTCCGTACAAAGCAATATGTACCCTTATGTCAGCGGTATGGTTTTAACCCGGCATGAACAGACGATTCTGCTGGGAGAGGGAGATCAGCAAACCGGCATATTTTTCTCAGCGCTGCGTAATACGTTCAGTGAGCAAGTGCAGAACGAATTGATCAATGACGCTTTGCTCAAGAGTTGGTCCTTGCACTCTCTGGTTCGACTGGGTACCAGCTATGTCATTACCTTCTTTCAAGGCCCCCGCATTCTTGACATCAGGCTCACAAACACAGTTAAAGGAGTTGAAGCTGTCTACTCCATGGTTTTGAACCAGAGCTACAAAAAAGAACAGCCAGTGGTTACGCCCATTGAGCCAATGAACAAGCTTGAATCAGGACGCAATGAGGAACCTGCGAATCAAATAGAAATTCATGCGTTGAAAGAAACAGGTGATCTGAAAAACTTGGCATTACATAAACAGTAATCAAAAAAATTTATCGGTAAGAGAAAACTCAAATGGATAGCGATATGAAAGTGAATGCCAAAGTGAAAACAAAAGCGACTTTATATCTTGCGTCGTGTTCACTCATGACTGCTTGCGGATCACTAGTCAGTCTTGACGACGATATACCTGCGCCTCCTGTGCCGAGAGAAGCCCGGCAATTGCGCATACCCGCGGATCTTGCAAGCAACAAACCAGAGCGCAGTCCTATCACCGCCGCTATAGCAACAACGCAAAGGGCGGCTGTTGCAGCAGAGTCGCCTGCGATGCCACTTGCTGTTGTAAATCCACCGCCAATTGTCGCTACAGCACCAGCTCCAACTGAAGTTGCAGCAAAGTCTCCAGATATGTTGTTTGCTCCTTACTTACCGTCAATGAAAGAAGGGGTTGTCCCAAATACTTGGCAAAAGAATCCTGTGTATGACTTCCCTTGGATTCCTGGAGCCGAGCCAACAAGGGTAAATGAAGAAACAGTGGTTGGTGCTGGTGAACAAATGCTGGGTCGCTTGTATGCGGTGAAATCATATGTAAAACCAATAGTTAAAACTAAA
>Ga0209768_10001157_pt1 | contig 17189 bp, 15 predicted proteins | sample LauGreSBDMM110SD_3_FD_187564 | JGI IMG/M metagenome (GOLD analysis project Ga0209768, IMG submission 187564) | Freshwater lake microbial communities from Lake Michigan, USA - Sp13.BD.MM110.SD (SPAdes) (version 2) | ecosystem: Environmental > Aquatic > Freshwater > Lake | place: Lake Michigan... | reverse complement strand
CGTTAGTAATTCTAAGATATTGTCTCTAGTGCCAACCCATGCTGCCTCAGCAGTGCCGATATTATTTTTTATACCTACCCATTTTCTAGCTCTAGGATGTAACATAAAGAAACAGTTAGGAACTCCAATATTCTTTGGACGAGGTAAACATTTCATAATTTTTGCTTTATTGGCAGCACTGTCTATAGTCATATCTCTATGATAAACGTAACTAAGTACGATCTCAGGGGTCCAACTTAAAAAATTAAATGGGGCAGAGGGATACATAGTTTTTTGTATCATATCAGGTTCGTGCAGTAGATATCCGTGCTTAGGAGTGCCGTCACTGTTATGCAAACACGAATCTTTAAAATGAGTTTGCATATAATCTAAGTTTTCATCGGGGAAGTATTCTAAAAATCCAGCTCCGGTTACAAGGTTACCTTGATGTTTAAGTACGTAATCGTGTACAAAACTAATGGTGGCAGAACCTGAACCAAATCTTCCACAAAAATCTCTGCTAATTTCGGTGATTCGTGTAACCCAATCATCAACGGTTGGTTCAACTATAACAGGTTCTAAATTATTTTCTTTACACCATTTAAAAGCCCACCAAATATCTAATTCATTTAAGTCACTTACTTTACAGATAATAGGCGTGAACGGTATTTTTAATTCTAAGAAAGTCCTAGCAATAAATTCAGAATCGATGCCGCCGCTCATAGCAATGTAAAGATTTTGATAGTTAGCGTGTATATCTTTAGCTACATTTTTTGCGGCAGTTTCCCAAGGTACGATGTTGCTAGGGGTAAGAGGTTTCAAATGTGCTTCTAATTCAAGAGCAGGGTACGGATTATTGTAAGTTCGATTAATACTAAACTTTAACCAATTATCTTTGCCCATACCTTGCATATCACTTGCTCCGTTGTTGTATCCAATTGACATAATGTTGTTTTTCTAATTCTAAATTTTCATAGTGCATTTGATTAGATAACTGTTCGCTTTGTTGACAATCTTGCTGAAATGCAGTGTCCCATACTGACTCGTTAATGTGCCAGTTGTCGTCGCTATATCTGTTATCTCTATACTTGTAAACAATAATGTTGCATGAGTTTTCATTAAGCGGGCTGGCCACTGTTATGAACCACGCACCTGGTTGCCACTCTATCATAGTATACGGATAAACTGCAAACCATGCCGCACCATAGGCAGCAGTTGTGTCTTCAGATAATAACGTATTAGTAAATGCTGTGTCAGACAACACTGTAGGCACTAACTGAGTTAATGAGTTAGTCTTGTAAATCCAACTAATTTGATTTATATTAGGTACGTTTATTCGGTCATATACCTTGGGATGTACAACTGGTATATGATCAACATCAAGGAATAAATTCATTACCTTCATAAAACTGGCCTTGACTTCTACAGTAGAAGTACTAACTAGCGATAGATGGTCGGTGTTTATAAAAGGCAACGTAGGTAAATCAACAGGCTCGCTGAACAGGAATCCGTTCCATTCATAAACAGGACGCTGATCTAATCGTTTTTCATTTTTACAACTGGTTGTACCTGATCCAATAGGGTTACCAGCACAGTCAAAACTCCACCCGTGAAACGGACAAATTCTAACTTTCTTTCCTTGCGTGCCTAATAGATAGCTGCCTTGATGCGGGCAAATATTACTGCTAAGTCGGTAGATACCATTTTCATTGTACAGTGCCCAGTCTTTGAATTGGGGCAGTACTTGCCATTGGTTACTATCTAGGTCATTTACGTGTGCTAAGAACATCACGTATTTAACCTAGCAATGCATGGCCGTAAAAAAATGCTCACTTTCGAAAGTCTAGGATTCCCGGCCTATCCCTTCGCGCCAGCAGCCGGCGCACACAAGTAACCATAAGGTCCTAAGGTAGTGTGTTCTTTACGAGCTTCCGCCTTTTGCTTCTTTATCGTCGGTATGCTCGTTAATTTTCTTTTCAGCTTCTACACGCTCGTACTCAATAGTTTTGCCACGTAGGTGTAGTACTGTATTTACTTTTTGATTTAAACGAATCAAATCGTTGTCCAACATACGTATACGATCAATAAGTGCAATCAATACTCCGTTAGCTTCACTTAACACTGGTTTAACTTCTTTAGTGCTCCACTCCCAAACATATTTGATGATGAAGCCCATACCAACTGCCATGACAATTGGGAAACCATATTTGTTTACAAGTTCTGCAATATCCATTTATTTTATCTCCCTCCAGATTCCCCACGGATCCCAGATTTTCTTTTCTTTTTCTATTGGCTCGTAATAATACCAAACTGCTACTGATGCTAGAACTAAAACCTCTAGCATCCAAAACACTAGAAATGCTTCAAACAACATAGTTCGCTCCTATTTGTTGATTGTTACTTAAAACGCAAGGCCAAAAATTAATCCTATAACAAATCCAACTAGTCCTGCTCGCCACATATCGCTATCATGCCATAATGGCTGTGCTTTTAAATATTGTTTTGTATGCTCAGGCAAACTGTCATACCACGAATCCCATTTATTCATTGCTGTTCACCTTATGTCCTTTTACAAACTGTTCAACTGGATCCATCTTAACCAGCATAGCACGGCCGTTGACGTTGGTAATCTTAAAACAGTCGCCAGCTCGCCAGCCTAGTTTATCAATGTTTATTTCTGGATCAAACTTGATGTATCCTGGCTCAATGTCCCATTCGTAATCAAAATATCTCATTAATCTCTTCTCGCATCGTTTTTACCATCTGCACGAGCAATACGGTCAGCATCCGGACGTAGACCCAGCGCATTTGACACAATGGTGTCAATACGTATTACATCATGATTCATGGTTTTAACGCGGTTGTCTAGAGCGGTGATAATACCAGCCATGCCTTTAATACTGCCTAATACACCTTGTAATAACAACTTAATAGTCAAATATACAAAGTACCCGCCTGCCAATGCAGTTGCTACTGGCATACCTAAGTCGCCAATAATTTTAAAAATATCACCCATCGTTTCGCCCCCGGTGTGTTATGTACTAGTATTTAGTTTAGCCAAAACTCTTTTGGCGTAACAGACTATTGACAATAAATAAACTTGACTGTATAATAGCAGTTATAGTTGTAATCCCTTCAAAGTGAAGGCATTCTGGACGCGGGTTCGACTCCCGCCAGGTCCACCAAAAGGATAGTTATGTTAGGTTATGTTTTATTTTTGTTATTTGGTCTAGTGTTTGGTATATTCTATCTTACACGAGATAAAAGCCTTGATGACGAAAAGATTCGTAATTGCGATTTATACTAAATTTTTATGAAGTATACTGCATTGTGCCCAAATTGTTTTAATAGATTTAGTTGGGTACCAGGAAAAGGTTTAACAAAACATAAGTGTTTTTCTGATGGGCCTGCCATGGTTTCGACAGGGTGAGATAATAGAGACGGCAACTGAGTAGGCGATGACTCTAAATCAAGCAAAACTCGTAAATGCAAACGCAAATACATTCAAGTTTTTCGAAGTTCCAGCATTCGTGGCTAGCGCCGCAAACGCTGAGCGTTTCGAACTAGCAGCCTAAGAAACTGCACTTGCGAGGTAGTTATACCTTGTCACCAAAAATAGCAGAACCCGCTTCGGCGGGTTTCTTTTTGCCATTAAAAAAGGCCCCTGCGGGCCTTTTCTGTTATGCCTGTGCTTCACCCCATCGTAGAACGATGTTGGACGCAACAGCAGTTCCAGATGACTTGTACACGTTAATAGCCAGTACGTCAGGACCGTTTGGATACGTTCCTCGTCCACCTAGTGTAGTGTTGGTCAATTCTTTAAGTTCTGTTAGATCTAGAGTTGATGTGCCACCTGGCGCTGCCACGAAGGAGAATACAGTTTCTCCGGGTTGCGCATAAGGCGGATTACCAAATTTAAATGTAATAGTAGTAGATCCTGCAACTACCGGTGTAGACGTTGAGGTTTGACTGAATGTTACACGATAGTAGTTAGTACCAAAATAACCTAATAATGTAGCACTGCTTACAAACGTACCTGCGGGGAACAGTGTATCACTAACTTCTGTACCAGCCTTAGCAGTAGAAGTTTCCCAGCTGGCCTGTTGGAAGAACAGGGTACTAGTTGTTGCAAGATTGTAAGTTTTTTGTACACTTACGTTAGTTGCACCTGTGACGTTTTGATTGGCGGCCCTGTTCATAGTAATCTGATAGTAGTTGGTACCACTGATGTTACCATAGAAGTTAATACTATTAATAACGGTATTAGCCTGTATACCACTTCCAGAGATAGCATCACCTGCTGCCAAACCTTGTGAGTTATAAGTGTTAAAGTTTGCCTGGGTAATAAACACTCTACTATCACCGTTTGATATTGATCGGCCACTGAACACTGCACCTAATGCAATAGTGCCGGAAACAAACGCATTTGTTGTAGCAGTTGCAGTAGTCTGTGTTCCGCCGCCGTTCCAGTTCACACTACCGCCAGGTGCAATTTGTGCAAAGCTAGGTTGACCACCTTGAGCAGCTCCTTGCAGGCCAGTCCATTGAATGTCAGCTGGATTAATTGGATAGTTTTGCGGATTTAACACACCTTCAAGTACAATACCACCGGTACCAGTATCAGATGTAATTTCAATACCGTTTAACAATAACTGCGCTCTGTTTAACAGTTCACGCTCACCTAAGTCACCAACAATAGCGTTTGATACACTTGGTGCTAAACGAATTAAGAACGCAGTTTGTCTTGTGGTTGTGATAGAAATATTAGTGGCCGCATAGTTAAAGATGTAGCCTCGATCAGTATCAAAGCGACCGTCTGTTAAAAATGCACTACCCCAGTGACTAATAATTGGAGTAACTGTATTACTAATTAAAATAACACCAGCGCCCTTGTTGTGTACAGCGGCAGCTCCTGCTGTGAAGCTTCTTGAACTTCCTGACACAAACTGGCTAAGTTGTGCAGATCGTGTGCAGCCAGTTAATGTAGTTTGAGTTCTGCCAGTATAACTGATCATTTCATTATCAATCATAACAGTACCGTTATTAGGGAACCAATAGGCATCTTCTAGAACTACAGTTGTTTGACTGTTGGTCATTGCAGCCCCTAATCTATCTCTAGCACCTTCATTGATAACTTCATATCGAACGGGCAAGTTACCAGTACGCATGTATGCTTCGGTGTTTGTGTTACTGTTACGGAATCTGTGTGCAAATGTGTAATTGCCGTCACTACCACGTAGCATAAAATCAATAAATCCAGCACCGTACCAAGTGTACTGCATACCAATCATCTGCATCTTAGTGATGTCAACATTATATCCACTTGGTCCTGATCCGTTTAATGCATCAAGATTAAAATCTGATTGCGGAACAATAATATCAGTTGTCTTGCACAGCTTGACGTTGGTAACATTAATTACGCCTCTAAAATCAGGCGACACTGTCATACTAGTATCACTGGCAATCTGTGTAACCACGTGACTCATACCTTTAATGACCACACGATCACCTGCGGATAGTTGTTGTGTAAATCTAGTGTTACTGCCTGTAATTAAATTGCTGTCAACGTTAACTGACACTACACCGGCAATTTGGAACGTAGAACTTCTACGACCCACTGCTAATGTTTTACCATCGTATTGCCAGAACATACCATTTTGGTCGTCGTATGCGCCGGCCCGTACAGTTGCGCCGTGCCATGTGCGTACAGCCATCTGGCAACTACCACTTAGATCAGCAGTAGTAGCACCTAACACTTGGGTTGATTGCACTTTAAATGTACGTTCATCAGTGACATCTACTACTTTAAACACACCGTTATAACCGGTAGTAACTGCACCGTTAATAGTAATTTCTGCACCAATTTGGCAACCGTGATCAGTGTCATCGGTAACCACTGTGATAAAACTACCAATAGTTGTTGCTGTTGCTGTCATGCTTCGTATATCGTAACTAGGAGCAAACAATGCACCAGTGTTGTACATAACACCCTTACCTGACTGGTAACGAATGTATTTCTTACTCATACGAACTGCACTTGCTCCGTGTTGTGGCCCACCGGTGCCTAACTGCACACCTCCATCGTAAGGTCTATGTACATAGAAGCTGTCTGGTCTTGCATACACTGTACCAGTTAGTGTAGCAGTGGTATCTACAGTACCGGCTGCTCTAGCAGTAAATCTAAGTTGGGTAGCGCTCGGAACTTGTTCTACAAAGAAACTACCTTGAGCCAACACATGATTTGACCCTGAGCTACTAATTGTAGTGGTTAATGTGTTACCGGGTATAAATCCATGAGCGTTGGCAAAGTCAACTTGTATTGTTGCAATAGCACTATATGGCAGAGTGCTGCCAGAGTTAATTTGTGCAATAATTGGTTCACTAAATGTCACAGCACTTACAAAAGATTTAGCAACTGCCGTAATCGGTGTTCCAGTTGCTGTCACAGTTTGAATTAACCCACCGTCGTTGATTGTTGCCACTTGAATAGTGCCGTCAGCTGTAACTTGTGCAATGTTAACGTTGGCGTTGTTGCCACCGCCGCTGATTGTTACAGTGTCGCCTGCTTGATATCCACTGCCGCCATTGTTAACCACCACATTAGTAATTTCTTGGTTAGTCACAACATCAATAGTGAATGCCGCGGTGCCGCTACCGCCATTAATTGTAATAGGGTCACCAAATGTATACCCACTACCTCGTTGGTTAATAGTTACACCTGTAACTGCGCCACTGCCGTCAACTAGGGTGTTAACTGTTAGCCCGTTACCTGTCCCACCCGATGTAGCAACACCCACGTTTGCTCCGTAGCCAGACCCACCGTTGGTTATTTCACCTAGGGTTCTTGCGCCACCTAATGGGTTAGCAGTTGTGTTAACAGTTAGGCCAACGCCACCGCCTGTAGTAGTTGTAGCCACAGCAGTTCCGCTAGTATATCCGCTACCAGATGTAAAGTTTGGTCCTGTGTTGAAACCCTGAACAACTCCTCTAGTAACTCCGCTAACGATAGTAATAACGTCATTGACAGAATATCCATTACCTGCATTGTTAACTGACACGGTTTGAATTTCACCAAACTCGTTAATTGTAACGTTGACAGTTAGTCCAGTACCGCCCGATGGGCTAACAGTAGTTGCCAATCCGGTAGTAGTGATATAACCAATACTACGTACTAAGGAGTTGTCGTCAAAAGTCGCTACTGTAAATCTAGGACTTGCTGTGGCAACTGTCAACGTTGCGTTGTTTGCAGGAGTTGTACCTTCGAGGCCAGCACCTAAGATAGTAATAGTATTACCAGTTACATAACCGGTACCTGGTGTAGTAGCCGTTGCACTATATGAAGCGCCATTTCTTGACACTGTAAATACTGCGCCGACACCAGCTCCATTAGTTGCACCAGTTTGACCGATATACGATTCTGTACTTCCTATTATTCTAGAAGTCAGTGTACCATCTAGGCTAACTGCTGAACCTACAATTTGTGTAACTTTGATAGCAAATCCGTCGCCGCGATCAATAACTTGCCCTGGCAAAATGCCAGCAGTGTTGTTGATCACAAGACTTGTAGCACCAATTTCAGCAGTACTAGTCAATGTTGAATTAACAGAACTTCCAGTACCAACAACGCCAGTTACCTGTGTACCTGGATTAATACCGGCGCCGCTTACTGGAGCACCGGTTGGGGGCACTACGCCAGTAAAACCTACATAGTCAGCACCTAACGGTGATGTCAAACTAGTAATAATATTTCCAGAGCTACCGTTTGATTGAACACTAAAAATTGGTACACCTACGGCAGCACCTGTGTAAAATGAACCTTTACGTAATTGAGTATATGTGGTTGCCAACACTTGTCCGTTGGTTGTTCCTACCTTAGACTTGCCGTAGTAGGTAAAAGTTGTATTTGACGGAACCGAGAACACTAAGAAACTACCTTCTGCACGGCTAAATCCACTGATAGTATTGGCCAAAGCTTTGATAGTAAATGGAGTTCCTACAATATATCCATGTGGTCCTGATGTAGTTACTGTGATTAATGATGCTCCTACACCCGCTGTACTGGCAGAAGCATCTGTTACCACAGTTAGTACTGATTGATCCGTACCAGGAATTTCATAGATACTTGGATAGTTACGCATCATTGAAATAACTTGCCACTTAGTTGGTTGTAATCCGTATTCAAAGTCAGCATCAAGCATGGACTGTGGAAGGCCAACTTTGAGACGCTCCATTGCGTCTGTTGCAATAGAGTTCATACGAACTGTTGTTTCTTTACCTTCTACAAAAACTTGAATGTTGTCAGTGACCATATGACCGCTGGTGTCAACGTCAAAGGTTAAAGTAGTAACTTTGTCAGTTCCGTAAATAAATCCAGGGAAGTCGGAATCTGCAAATTCACTATAGGTTACTTCAGCCGCGGCATTTTGATCAGCAAAGTTGTAAAGAATAATATTTCGTGAAGTGTTGGTAACTAATAAGAAATCTTTTAATTTGAAGAATCCTTGTACTTTAATATAACCCCTGTTTGACACTGTAGCTGGCAAATATGTTAATCCAAACTGAATAACATCTATTACAGTGTTGGTTAATTCTTTAACTCTAGTCTTGGCAAATATTTCAGTAGTGATACTGTTGTTAATATATTGATTAACAAGAGTTTGACGAGATGCATAGGCTACGTTTTCTAAAATATAGTTATCGATCAAATCTCGAATAAATGTATGAGCAACAATTTCTGGCTCTCTGTCACCGTCAACTTGTGCAATACCGTTTTCCCAATACTTACTAGCATTGTGTACGGTTTGTCTGTTCCCACCACGTTTAAGATCGGTTATATAGCCTTCTAGAACATAACTGATATCACGCTCACATTTAGCTTGGTTGTAAGTATAGAACACATACGGTGCAATGTTATTAGCCACGTTATAGGCAATTAATGCCAGCGTCTCTGCCGCAATATATTTTTTATTAGCTTCGATTAGTGTTACTGCGTTTGGTAACAATCCGGCATTTTGACTACCGGGCGCATCGTTGCGAGGTAATGCGCTAAGTCCAGTTTGGATAGTATTCAACAGTATGTTTGACAACACCGTAACTTTTGAACTAGCACCAACTTCACCTGCGGCACCTAAAGCAATAACTTGTAAAGTTGATATTTGGTATGATGCAAAATATTTGTTGATAAGGATATCATCATTGATCAAGTTTCTTGCAAATGTGTGTGCTAATATTTCAGGCTGTCTGTTACCATCAACCTGTGCTTGACCGTTAAGCCAATATCTTGAACTGACATACCACGTGCTAGAATTACCGCCATAGGTCATATCGTAGATATAACTGTCGACAATGTAGCCGGCATCTCTGCGGCATTTAGTAGCATTGTATGTATACCCGGCAAAGGCTGCATTGTAGTTGTATACAAATGCTGGCACAGCACTTAGCCCGGTACCAATAACAGCAATTACAATATCAGCTAGTGTATTAAATGCTGTCACAGTGCCAGCTTCACCTGGATTACCAGTGAGACTTTGTGCGGCAATGACTGGGCTTTGCTGTGTTGCATAAGCCACTCTAGGTATAACGTTGGTGTTGATCAACGATTTTAAAAATACGTGTACTGCAACTTCTGCGGCTCTGCTGCCATCAATTTGTGCAACACCGCTACGCCAGTACATTCTTACAGTTCTAATAGTTTCAGCATTACCGTAACCAGTAATGTCAGCAATGTAAGCATCAACTATGTAACCTATATCTCGCTTGCATTTTTCTGGATTAAGGGTATATAACGCACCAAACGGATAAGTTGGGTTAACGTAAGCAGGGATTGCACTAAGTCCGTCTTCAATTACATCCTTGATAGTGTCAATTAATGCTGTTACACTGTTTTCTGCGCTTACTTCTGCTGTGCCGCCTACAATGCTTTGTACACTTAATTCTTGCAGTGACGGATAAATTACTTTAGGTAAAATATAGTCGTTAATAAGTCCTTTAACAAACTCATAGACCAGTGCTTCTGGAGCTCGTGAACCTGTAAATAAAAACACACCAGCTGAAAAATAATCTTCAACGGTATTAATAGTCCATTCGTTGCCGCCATATCGAATGTCTTTTAACAATGCATCAATAAATTCGCCAATATCACTTTTTAATTTTAAAGGAACATAGGTGCTTACACTGTCAAATGGCGGGTTCAAAGTAGTAACTTGATCGTCTAACCAAGCTTCTGTCTCATCTTTAATAAATTCTTTATTGGAAAGAATAAGAGCGTGGGCATTAGGAACTAGATTTAATACTGATTGAGTGGCTTGTTGTGCTGTAATATATGCACTGGCTTCTTCTTTAATAAACTCTTTGTTATTAGTTAACTGCGCAACAGCATTTGGTCTAGCTACAGGAGCACTAAGAGGACCGCCACTTTGGAAAGTTAAGTAGCCGATGATCTCTTCTATGATATATTCTTTATTTGCTGTGATAAGATTCACAGCATTTGGATACTGATTAGCATCTGGCGGAATCAATCCAGGTACAAATTTATAATCCTTAATCTGTTTCTTTCCCATTTAAATCTTCCTTGTTATTAGCTTAGTGCTACTGAAAATGCGATTGCTCGACTATCTACATATTGCTTGTTTGTAGCGTGGGTCGCTTGTGTTGGTGTAGTGGGCAACACAATATTTGCATTAGCCGTTATATTACCCTGTGCTGTGATGCTGTTATTTACAACAACACTGCCGCCAACGTAAGTGTTCTGGCTGATACCAACACCGCCTGTAACTATTACAGAACCAGTAGTTGGGTTAACACTGTTTGTACCTTTGGTAAAAGTAGCTGTGTTGTTTGATGATATAGTAGTAAATGCGGCCGATGCTCTTGTAGATGTTCCTATGGCAGTGCCGTCAATATTGCCACCGCTAATATTAGCATTGGCAAAAGAACTAGTTCCAGAGCTATTAACATTACCTGTAACATTACCTGTAACATTACCTGTAACATTACCTGTAACATTACCTACTAGATCGCCTTGGAATCCGTTAACACTCTGCATCGTGTTGGTAACTTGTACATTGTAAACTGTTAACGTGTTGGTTGAGGAATTAAACGTTAAGTTAGCATTGCCACCAAACGTGTTATTATCATTAAACTGAACATACGAGTTTGATCCGCCAGGATTGGCCGACCCGCCACCGCCACCGCCTGTTCCGGGATTAGTCCATCCTAATACTCCCGAACCGTTAGTGGCTAAAACTTGGTTAGGCGAGCCATCGCTAGCTGGCAGTGTCCAAGTAAGTGAGTTAGGCACATTGCCTGCCGCTCTGAATGCCACATAGTTTGTGTTAGCAGTGCCAAAGAAGCGTAATTCTTTCTGAGATTTAATCGATGTATCATCGCCAAACTCACCCGTACCACTAACTGACAATGCACCAGTAATACTTGAATCACCTACAATGCCTGCACCGTTGGCAGATGTTGTAATTCGTCCACCAGCTGAAATTGCACTGTTAGTGCTGATAGCGCCACCAGCGTTGACTGCACCTACAATACCAATACCACCGCTGATTTTAACAGCACCTGTAGTAGTACTGGTACTTGATGTAATGCTTAAGAAATTAGTTACGCCCGGAACATCGCCGCCTGTAAAGGTACTGGCCAATGTAGTGGCACGCCAATCGTCTCCGTCATAGTATAAAACTTGACCTTCTAGTGCGCCTGTGACGTTGACATCTGACAACGAGTTAAAAACGTGGTTAGTAATGTCACTAACTTGCCCAGTAACATTACCTGTAAATCCTGCGGCAATGAGAGACTTAGTTCCAAAGTTAATGGAATTGCCGCCTCCGCTGCCTAGAGCGTTAGAAAAGTCTGCACGTAGTAATTCAATACCGCCTGCGTCTTTTCCGTTGAAAATACGTAGGGTTCGTTTAGTTGCGTCGAATAAAATTTCACCATTACTACCAGAATATCGATTTAATTCTGTGCTAGTTTTAAGGGCGAATCTAATTGATCGTAATACGGAATTTGACATAATTATGGCTCTCTACAGTATATTTAGCAGAGTAGAACACTATGCATACAGCCAGAACCTATTGCATTTTTTTAACAAGTACTATATAATAACTTAAATTCGTAACGAATTAACTAAGGAGAAATTATGAAGAAAACCATTGCAACCATTGCAATTTTAGCATCTAGCACAGTCTACGCAGGATCTGCTAGCATCGAATATCAAAATGCCGACGGAGTAAACGGAACTGCTAACAGCAACGTATACCAAATTTCTGTCAGCGAAAACATCAATAAGAACTTTGTAATTGGCACTACTTTGAACACCACTGAAAGTTCAACTACTGGCGGGACTACTGGCAGTCGTGCAGAAGTTAATTTGTTAGGTAAAACATCACTTGGTATTACTAGCCCAGGTTTGAAAATTGCAACAGGCCAGCGGTTTACTACTACTGGTAATTTTAGTTACTATTCGGTAGAACCAAATATTACTGTGCCAGTTCCTAGCACCAAACTGTCAACACAGCTAGGTTGGAGATATCGTAACGCATATAATCCAACAGCTAACGCAGATGAAACTAAAACTTGGCGAGCTGGTATCAAATATGACGTTACCAAACAAGACTCTCTTGGGTTGCGATATGATAATGTACGCGGTGATACAAATCAAAACGTGTGGGCAGTTAATTACACCCGTAATTTTTAAAATTACTTAAATTAAAAGGACCGCAAAGGTCCTTTTAATTATTAGTTTTTTCTATTAACGTTATTAGAAAATTTATAGTTAAAATCTATTGATCTTGTAGGTTAATAGGATATATAATATACATATAGAACATACCGTTCTATGTTTTCAAACACACACAAAGGAGATATTATGAAAACAGTTGGTGATAAATTAACAGAATTTACAGTCACAGGCGTTAAGCCAGGACAACCAGAAGATGCGTTCTTTGACATTACAGAAAAGTCATTTGAAGGCAAGTGGAAAGTGATCGTATACTATCCAAAAGATTTTACATTTGTTTGCCCTACAGAAATCGTAGCCTACGACAAGTTAGCAAGTGACTTTGCTGACCGCGATGCTGTATTGCTAACAGGTTCAACAGACAATGAGTTCTGTAAAGTTAGCTGGCAAACAGCTCACGCAGATTTGAAGAAAATCACTCACACACAATTTGCCGACACAGCTCGTGATGAGCGCAGTTTGATTAATCAACTGGGCGTATTCTATGCTCCAGCAGGTGCCGCACTTCGCGCCACATTTATTGTTGATCCAAACAATGAAATCCAACACGTCACAGTCAACAACTTGAACGTGGGTCGTAGCCCAGAAGAAACACTTCGTGTGTTAGATGCGTTACAAACTGGCGAACTATGTGCATGTAACCGTACAGTTGGCGGAGAGACTCTATAATGGCATTCATTGACGCAATTAAAACTGCGTTGCCAGACTACGCCAAGGACACCAAGTTAAATCTTGACGCTGTTCTTTTGCGTAGTACTTTAGATGCAGATGTGGCTATGGGGTGTGCTGTGGCCGCACTCGCCGCAACTGGCAATGGCAAGGTACTTGCTGTCTTGTTGGCAGATGCTCCTGTTCACGCAGACTCGGCAATGACAGCGGCAAGTATTATGGCACAGAATAACGTTTGGTATCCATATGTTGAAATGACTGAAGATCCTGCTCTTAAAGGCCTGCCAGCACAGTTACGCATGAATGCTATTGCCAGTCACGGTGGAACTACCAAGAGCAATTTTGAAGCATTTAGTTTGGCGGCTAGCATTGTTGGCAAGTGTCACTTCTGTGTGAAAGCACACTATGACACATTGAAGACAGAAGGCTACACTGTAGAACAACTTCGTGACATTGGGCGTATTGCCTCAGTGATGAATAGTGTTGCTAAAGTCTTAAATAGTTGATGAAAGTAGCAATTACAGGACACACAGGCGGGCTTGGGCTCGCCTTTTTACATTATTTTGCAGAAAAACACTACGAAGTAGTTGGTTATTCTAGGTCTAACGGCCACGACATAAGTAATTTAGAAGTTGTTTCAAAAATTGTGTCTGAAATAAGAGATTTTGATGTCTTTGTTAATAACGCACACGATGCTAATCAATTTGTGTTGCTAGACCGGGTGTTTAATATGTGGGTAGGAAGACCAAAAACTATCATTAATATTTCTTCTAGATTTACTAGCGAACCTAATGCATACTCTGTTGAAAAATTAAAACAAGATCAATTCTGCCAAGAAAAAATTTATCAGTTACCAAGAATACTCAATGTCAAACCCGGTCTAGTTGATACACAGCGAGTAGCACATATCAATAAGAAAAAAATGACAACAGACAATGTTATTGAAGTGGTTGACTATTGTCTAAAGAACAACGTACAATCAATTACTTTTGGAAAATAAATGATTAAAGTTCTTGCAGATATAGATATAACTCCAATACTTGATTGCTACCAACAGTTAGAGCATGTAATTAACTGGACAGACTACGGACACAAAGGAAAGCAAGCAGGTGTTCAATACAAATATGGAGAAGATCCTTGGAGCAGTGCTGTTGGACGCAGTAAAGGAAACGACCTAGACCTTGTAGAAATAAATCCTGTGTTTAGCGGAACTCCAATTGAACAAATTATAAAAGATTTTAATCTGACCAGGACTAGACTCATGTGGGTCGGCCCTTACGCCTGTTACAGTATGCACAAGGATCCAAATCAACGAATCCATGTACCACTGATTACAAACAGTGAATGTTATTTCTTATTCAAACACGGTACGCCAACACATCTTAAATTAGGGAAAGTCTATTTGACCGATACCAGGACCGAACATACGTTTGTAAATTGTTCAGACAGCCCAAGACTACATCTTGTGGGCGCGGTAAACAATTAACATTTTTCAAAATGTTATAAAAACACCATATTACCAATAGGGTCTTGACAGAAAGACTAAATAAAACTATAATAGAATCATTGTTAGAAGTTGTTCGCCAGTGAAAACTTTATTTGCCAAATTTGCAAATAGCGGTTGACAGAAGGCACTAACTACAGTACAATAGAGACAAGTTAGCAAACAATGTAATCCAGAGATGTTGTAAAAATACAACAAAGAAAGATTTCAAAAGTTGTTGACAGCGGTACCGTAAGGTGCTATAATACATACAAGTTAGCAGGCAATGGTGCTTACTAACAAATTTTTTAAAGAGATTTAAGAGAAAACAAAATGCAATCGTTCAATAGACATCAGCAATTTAATACGATGCCCAAACTGGCAGGTGTAATAGCCTGTTCTTGGTTATCGATTAATGGCGGAAGTCTATCATATGATCGCACACCAGAGATTCTAAGGGTCCGGAGGACTGTCGTGTAACACACAAGTTAACACAACAAACTTCAAGGACCCTAGGATTAAAAACCCTGGGGTTTTTTGTTTTTGAACAACAGGTTATGATAGAGATAGATAAGAAAAAACAACGAGAAGCTGAGTTTACACGTCAGCATACACTGACTCCACAAGATCTTCGCAAGATGATTTTGGAAAAGGCAGAACGTGCAAGAGTGTATAGCAAAGCCGTTAGAAAGCGAGAGATTGCTCAAGAGTAGTCGTAGATCGCAAAGTGTGAATATACAGGAAACGAGGTCCTGGCTCTGCACTTAAAACACGGAGCAAACGGGCGGACTAGTGGATGGCATTCCCTCTTGTGGGAAGAAAATACTAGTTATTAAAGCATATTAGGCTGGTCGTAAAATCATCGTTGGACTTTAAGACTTAGTATGCTTTAATAAGCACATTCTTTATGAGCAAACATAGTTTGCTTATGGACTAGGGTTTCCTGGTCGTGAGTGTGTTAACAAATTTGCCGTTGTAGCTCTCTGGGAGGGTGACTCGTTGTCTGCGAGACTTAGGTGGGTTCGATTCCCATCAGCGGCGCCAGTTTATGTAGCGGTGGCAGAGAGGCCCATTGCAATGGATTGCAAATCCGTAAAACCGTGAGTTCAAATCTCACCCGCTACTCCAAATCATACTCCGGTCGTCTAGTGGCTAGGACGCCAGCCTTTCAAGTTGGAGAAGCGGGATCGAAACCCGTTCGGAGTACCAAGTTTTGTAAGTGTCAGCAAGTGAAATCACGCTAGTAAGGTTTCTTCGAAGGACCGAGCTAGTAGAAGGTGAGGGTTCGATTCCCTGAAAATCTCAACAGGCGAGAACGCTGGATGAATCCCAAGTGACGTACCGAGTCCCGCTCGAGTTTATTACACGGGTGAATGGTTCCAATAATGATGGTGGAACTACTTACAAATTCAATTATTCGGGAATAGTGTAATGGTAACACTACAGACTTTGACTCTGTCATTCTAGGTTCGAGCCCTAGTTCCCGTGCCAAATTATCTCGCCTTAGTATAATGGATAATACAGTAGGCTTCTACCCTACGAATGTGGGTTCGATTCCTGCAGGCGAGACCAAGTTAAGGATGTTAACAGCAAATTTTATACACTAGACTTTTAATCTAACCAGTAAAATACATCCTGTTTTATTTGCTACTTTAGCTGATGTGGTCATAGCGGCGGTCTGAAGAACCGTTGAACCAGGTTCGATTCCTGGAGGTAGCACCAAATATATCGCTGTAGTATAATGGATAATACACTACGCTACGAACGTGGGAATTGTGGTTCGATTCCATACAGCGGTACCAAACAATTTAATGGGCTAGTAGTGATACTGGGGTACACAGGGCACTTGCAATGCTCAGATTGGAGTTCGATCCTCCACTGGTCCACCAATTTTATCTCGCATTCGGTTAGTGGCTATACCACTCCGTTTGGGGCGGAGACATCGTAGGTTCGAGTCCTACATGCGAGACCAGATTTTGCTCTTTTCGTTTAATGGTAAGACACCGGTTTTGTAGTCCGGCAATTGGGGTTCGATTCCTCGATGGAGCACCAAGTTTAGGATACTAACAGCAAACTTAAAAAATTCAATTTGAACTTGAAAAGTAAATGTATCCTGTTTTATAGTAAGGAACTCAAATGGCAAATGTCAAAAAAGGTAACTTAACAGCGCCTCCACAATGGTGGAAGCATTTGAAAGATTGGAAACGAGTGTTTTGGAAATCAGAACGCCAAGCCCAAAAGAGAAATATCAACAAAGGAGAATGACATGAAACGTACAGGTAAACTGTAGTGTCATCCTAGACCCCCGTA
>Ga0209768_10001152_pt1 | contig 17212 bp, 32 predicted proteins | sample LauGreSBDMM110SD_3_FD_187564 | JGI IMG/M metagenome (GOLD analysis project Ga0209768, IMG submission 187564) | Freshwater lake microbial communities from Lake Michigan, USA - Sp13.BD.MM110.SD (SPAdes) (version 2) | ecosystem: Environmental > Aquatic > Freshwater > Lake | place: Lake Michigan... | reverse complement strand
CCATAAAATAAAAAAATTACTCTTCATCAAAACGTCTCTCAATATTAACAGGTTCCACAAATGTCCCCTCAAGTTCAGACATTTCTTCCTTATACTCCTCAACAGTCTCAACTGAATAGATGGGAGCAAATAATGGACGACGATTAAATGGAACATTATCTCGGTTTTCCCATTCCTCCAATTCTTTTTCAATATTAGGGATTTGTCGTTTTACATATGAATATTTGTACCACTTCTCGTAGTCCTCACGTGTGGGAACAAATTTAACGTCACCGTAGTTTTGAACATTCAAATTAGGGTTGTTTGTATAAACATTAAGAATACCCTCATCACCATTATACTGATAACATAACTCCTGAAGAGTATATGGGTTTGTTATACCTTTATCTTCCCAACTTCTTCCATAGGAATTAATTTTACAGATATAAAAATATCCGTCTTCAAAAGAATAAATTTGACTGTTAATCTTGTCTTTCAATTCAACAAGTTGTTCTATTGTATAATTAGATAAATCCATAGGACAAATATAAAACAAAAACCCCAATCAAACAAATGAATGGGGGTTTAAAATTTATTTTATAATTAATTATGTTTTAATTCGTAAAATTTTTAATATTGCCGCCCCAGGAATAATAATTTGTACTATACCGGCTAATGCGACAAGTAAGTTTTCTTTTTCCAACCCAGACAAAATTTTACCAGTGGACAACTCATCTCTTTTTTTAGTTAAGTCTCTTTTTATACTTTCTAATTCTTGTATTTTACGTTCAAGAACTCTTTTTATATGATTTTCTCGAACTTGACTAAGTTTTGATTGTAGTTTACGTATTATTTTTTCTAAAAAGAAAATTACTTTATCATAAGTTTTAATTAATGTATTTTTAATATCTTCTTTTTTATTTTGAATATTCTGTTTTCTGATGATTTTAATTTCATTTGCTAATGCTTCAATTTCATCTTCTAATTGCTCTTCATTATCAATAAGAGTGTCAATTATGGGGTTGTTTGTTTGTTTTTTCCCAACAATTTCCACAGGTGGTGTTGTGTTTCTTTTTCCGAAAATTTCCACAGGTGGTGTTGTGTTTCTTTTTCCGAAAATTTCCACAGGTGGTGTTGTTCCTATATATTGTTCAGAAATAACTCTTTTAACTAATCTTATTAAATCTGATTCTGTTAATCTTATAACTTTTTTCATAATATTTTAATTTATATATAAATATGTCGTAAAACAAAAACCCCCTTGTTTCCAAGGGGTTTAATTATATATCAATAGGTTTGTTATGATATAATTTGTACTATCTCTTGAGCAGTTGCCGCACAATATTGTTTTTTGGTATTAAACACTACAAAATAACCTCTATCAGCAATTAAGTGAGTAATTCCTTTTGCATTAAATGCCTCTTTCATATCCTCAACACCTTTAGGTCCACAAGACTTAGTGTTACTAGGTACTGTAGGAACAGTAAAAGTTACATTACTATTAGATTGAGTATCCGATTGTCTGTTATTTGGATTTGGTGTTGTAGGTTGTTCAAGAATTACTCTTTTAACTAATCTTATTAAATCTGATTCTGTTAATCTTATAACTTTTTTCATAATATTTTAATTTATATATAAATATGTCGTAAAACAAAAACCCCCGTCAAAAAAATGAATGGGTTTTTTATTTATTTTTACATTTGATTTTTTAGTTTATCTTCAAGACCTCTTAAATCATCTCTTTTTGTTGTATAAACTCCGAACCCTTTATCATCATCTTGATTAGCTCCGAAACCTTTTTTCAATTTACTCAAAATTAAATTTCCAACAACTTCAGGTTTTTCCATGATAAAATTAGCTAAGTCAATTAATTCATCATTTCCTTTTTCTGAGAATTCAAAACTAGATAAGATATCATCAAGTATTCTATTTATTTCTCTTGATTCTGCTTTAGTTGCAATATCGTCCTCTTTTAAAAATAATTTAACATTACCTGACTTGGTATTAATTAATTTTGAAAAGTTTTCTGTAACAACATTCATTCCTCCTGTATGTTGATTACGTATGGAGTTCTTCTCTTCCTCCGTTAAGTTATTTAATAAATGTTTCATAATTTGTTTGTTTACTATAAATATATCTACTTTTTAAAACTCCATGTTAATTCTCTTAATCTCTATTCCAAACTTATCGGAATAATATTTCTCAATACCTTCACCCACCGAATTTCCAAATAAACCACGCATCTTTTCAAAAAAAGAATAATCAATCCATAATGTTCCAGATTTATTTCTGTGGGCAATTCTTACAGGGTGACCATCACTATCAATATCTTTCCTACTAAAGAAATTAATATACCCATCCTCATCAACGGTCATTTCAACATCACCATAGGTAGTATCCATGTACCTCTTAATAACCTCATTTAACTTACTCTCGGTGATAATATATTTCATGTAACAATAAATATATACCAAATAAAAAACCCCTTAAGATTAAGGAGTTTTAATTTTTTTTAGAAATACCTTTTACATATCATTCCAACGTTTGGGATTAAACCATCCAAGATGTCTGCCGGTTTCCTTAAAGCTTTGACGATTATTATCATCATCTTGCTCTTCTTCCTCATCATTATAGTCTTCTTCATCTTCTTCACCAAGAATAGCATAGTTCAACTCGTCAAGAACTATATACTTATCAATTTCCTCATCATTTGCATTCAAAAAGATATCACGACCAAGATATTTCACCAACGGGGTACCCTCTTCAACATAATCATTATATAACTCAATAATATCACTTGGTGATGCCGATTCACCTCCAAATTCCATTCTAACTCCCTTGAAACCTTTAGATATGAAAATATCCTTTTCTTCATGTCTGTTTTCATTAACCTTACGTTTTGATTTAGGTTTATCTTCCATATCTCTAACAATAGAAAATACATCCTCAAGTTTAGATAACGCTTCTTTCTTATCTTCATCATTAATTGAATTTCTCAACGAATGTAATAATGTGTATAAATCTTTTCCTTTTTCTTTTGGGGAACTTTCTTCTTTAACAACTCTTTTAACTATTTTAATCAAATCTGATTCTGTTAATCTTACAACTTTTTTCATATTAATATTTTATAATAATGTTTTATCTCGTGATTGTTTTTAATCTCCATATATATTCTTTACAAGTAATTTTTCCTGAAGTATCTGTAAAACAAGCAAAATTTATTGTTTTATCACCACTCTTAAACCCAATCCATTTATTTTTATTATTTGGTACAACTTCAGAGCCTGTCATAGCATCTTGCTTAAAATACGCTTCAGCAGGTTTTCCTCCAATATCTTGAGTATTTGCTAATATACTATTATATTCTGACGTAATTTTACCCTGTGTTGAATGTCCGGCAAAATTCATAGACCCCCAATTTCTTATTCTGTATGTTGTGCCATTAGTATCGGAAATATCCATATATTGTCCTTTATCGTCATGAGTACCTTTATTACTGTCAAAAGTTCCTGGTATTGGGGGATTGTCAATCAAACTTTGTGGAATTACTGATTGGTCAGTAATTTCAATAATATTTGTTGGTTGGGTAGTAGTACTACTATTAACTTGTTCGATAATCAATGGTCTAACATCACCAATGGTTGATTCCATTAAATTGTAAAATCTGTTTTTGTATTGTTCTATATTTCTCATAATAATAAATATACCACAAAACAAAAAAGGGGGTAGGGGGAATTGAACGACGGAAAAAAATATTTTTTATTTTATACAAAAATAACATCCCACACCGCAGTAGAATCTCCGTTTTTGTCTTTAGGAAATAATAATGTAAACATGGTTCCAATATTTTCTTCAATATCTGAACCCTCGTCATAAGCGTGATAACTACGACCACCTGTATTTAGTATAATTTGATATACAGGATATGTCTCATTTCTAAATTTCCAATTTTTTGTTTTTATCTCAACATCACCATTAAACCATTCGTATTCAGATAATAAGTTCTCAACATAATCCTTTAAGAAATTAACTTTCCTCATTTGTAAATTCTGAGACTCGGTGATAACGTATTTCATATAACAATAAATATATACCAAATAAAAAACCCCACTATGTTGTGGGGAGTTAAATTTAGATTTAGTTTGTTGAATATGAATTTAAATCGGGGTAGTCATTTAACAAATCATTATTTAAATATAAGACCTTATTTTGACCATTATTTCTGATAAAAGATTTTACTAACGTAACAACATCACCAGACCAATCTTTACTAATTGCCATTACATTATGCCCTTCACAAACAACACCATAAAAATCAGGGTCATTCATTATTTTACTCCAAACGTTTTTGGATTCGTTGGTTGCGGAATCAGATGAAGAAGCATACCCCAAAAATTTTATAAAATCTTGATATATTATATAACCTAAACCAATACCTTGTAACTGAGGGTGAACACCTTCTCTAAAATGTATTCGATTAAATTTGCCGCTAGCTTCAATATACATACGACCAATAAAATGGTCCATTACTTCTGATTCTAAATCGTCACCCAAAGATGAAACGTATCTATAAAACTCATTAGGTAGAGTATTAAATGCCATCACTTGATAATACCCCTCACTTATCCTGTTAAAAGTAAATGTTGGGTTATTTGATGAACTTGTTTGTTCAGAAGAAAATATGTTTTCTCTTTTATTTTCATTAATTACTCTTTTAACTATTTTAACCAAATCTGATTCTGTTAATCTTATAATCTTTTTCATATTACAATAAATATATACCAAATAAAAAACCCCTCATATCAGAGGGGTTGTATAACTTAATATTGGTTTAGTAATTTTGTTGTTTAAACAATTCTTTTACTAAACGAGAAGATGTTAAAGCAATACCTCTTGGGTCATTTGGTTCAGTATCATATATAAGTGTACCGCCGAACAATACTTTTATTTTACCAGACTCTGAAGACAAAGTAACTAATCCTCCGACATTTCTGTTTTCACTACTAAATAATTTAAAATTTATTTTATTACTTTCAGTAGAATTCTCAGGTTTTGTTTTATACTCGCCTGAAAAATCATTTAAATAATCCGTTAAGTTTTTTTCAAAATTTTTAAGTTCATTAATGTCCTTTTGACTAACCGTAGGTTGTGATTGAATCTGTGATTGAATCTGTGATTGAATCTGTGATTGATTATCAGGTTTATTTTGTCCAACAACTAATTCGATATCCGATGGTCCCATCTTTTGGGATTTATCATTTTTAGTTTGATAAATAAATTTAGAATTACCATTTTTAACAAATCCCGTAATTAATCTCTTTTCCATCATTCCATTAGATAGTACTTTTACATACTCTAATTGATTCCACATATTATCAACAGGTGTTATCTTTTGTATTTGGTAAGTTGTTGTACCAATTCTAAATTTTTTTGGTTGTGTCTGTTCACTAATAACTCTTTTAACTATTTTAACCAAATCAGACTCGGTTAATCTTACAATTTTTTTCATATTAATATTTTATTATAAATATAACACAAAAATAAAAAAACCCCTCCATTTAAAAAGGGGTTTAAGATAATAAAATTATCGGATTATCTACAACAAGATGAATCACAACAATTTCCCTCACAATGATTTTTATCACAGTGGTCCATACCACAACACTCAGTCTGTTTAACACAGTCCTTATGAGTATCACAACATGATGAACTCTTTAATGACCCACAACTAAACAAACCAATAGATAACATAACAACCAATAATTTTTTCATAATATATAATGTTTACTATAAATATAACACAAAAATAAAAAAAGGTATATCATAAAATATGTTTTGTCTCGTGACATTTTTATAGTAGTATTTGTTACGAAACCACCATCAGAAATAATTTATTTCTTTAAAGATTCTTTCCACCCAAAATAAAAACCTACACCAACAATTATGTTCATTCCAAAAGACGCAATAACCTCATAAATGTCGTTATAAACATTAAGTGATAGATGAACATGACCAACAACCCAAAATGGAATAGATAGATTCTCAGCAATCCATATGATAAGATATTTTAAAAATTCTTTCATATAAATAAGTATCTAAAAACAATAAACCCCTCATCAAACAAATGAATGGGGTTTAAATTAATTTTTATTTAAAAATTTAACTTCAGATTCATTAAATAATGGTTCACCATATTTTGTTTTGTCTGACCATTGTTTTTGTCTTGTTAAAAAGTAATTAGTATTATTAACAATAATTTGAGCAACGGTGTCCGCACTATGTTCATTACTATTTAACATTGAATCTAATAATGATTTAATTTCATTAATATACTCTTGTTTAGCATTAGAAGTTTGACCTGTTGTTACAATTTGTTCACTAATAACTCTTTTAACTATTTTAACCAAATCAGACTCGGTTAATCTTACAATTTTTTTCATATTAATATTTTATTATAAATATATTACAAAACAAAAAAACCCCTCCATTTAAAAAGGGGTTTAAGATAATAAAATTATCGGATTATCAGCTTCCTTCTATTCTTTTCATAAGTGGGTCAACAATTCTTGAATAGTCTGCCCCCAAATATTCTCTCAAAGAGGTTAACAAATCTTTACCGTTAGGCTTTCCATAAGTTCTTTGGATTTCTTTCCATCCTTCCTTGGTTTCAATCTGATTTAAAATTGAGGCAACTCGGTCTTTACCCGTTTTTGTTTTGAACGAACCTAACCAAAATAACAAGTCCTTTGCCATTGTCCAATAATCCAATTCTTTTTGTTCACTTATAACTCTTTTAACTAATCTTATTAAATCTGACTCTGTTAATCTTACAACTTTTTTCATAATATATTAATTTATATATAAATATATCAATAAACAAAAAAAGGGGGGTAGGGGGATTAAACCACTATTGCTCTAATAGTTTTAGTTCTCACAAAAAAAGGATTTGGTCCAGAATTAAATGACTCACCCATAATAAATATCCTTTTACCTTTATGTTCCTCCAAGAATGTTAAAATAAATTCCATGGACGTTAATATAAAATCAACCGTTTCGTATTCATCTCGGCTCACAAATTCTTCTCTTATAGAATTAAATTTTGAGGTTAATTGATGTTCCCTAATTATAGATACGGTATTTGTGCGAGCTAAAAAACTTTCCCCATCAATAAAAATTGATGGTGAGTCAATGATTTGAAATTCATATGTTGTTCCCTTTCTTATTATTGTCTCAATTTGATAATCAAGTATTTCTTTAAGCTCTTGTTCTGTTGTATTCATATTATATATAAATATCTAAAAACAAAAAAGGGGGTAGGGGGATTCGGGAACCGACGAAAAAAAATATTTTATAATAAATTAATAATTGGTTTTGAATACTCGATAACAATTCGTTTTGAATTTATTTGCAAATTGTCAAAAGACTCAAGTGTAAATGGTCTACCTCCAACCTTTGTCATAAACTGAGATTCAATACCAGCCTTTAGTTTACCAAGATTAACAAGTTCACCGTGTCCAGGAAAATCAGATTTATTTGTACCAGCTAAATAATTGTCGTCGCCACCTTGTTTAATAATTAAAACACTATCCTGACAAAGTATCTCACCCATCTTAATAATGTTATCAACAAAATCGGGGTCATCTTTTAAATTAACAACAAAATAACTATCTTCTTTAACCTCAATTTCATTATCCGATAAATAATTTTCAATATAGGTTCCTTTAACTTCTGTTACACCGTAACCCAAAGACAGTAAGGTTGCCTTTAAAGTCTTATTAATATTTTTATTTGTTCTTATATTCAAACGTTCTTCATCATTATCGTCATCCAAACAATTAACAAAAGAATTACGAAATGCGGTAATGACAGAACAATCATGTTCCATCACATGTGTATGAATTCTATTTAAAGTGGATTCGTTTAACAACTTACCAAACTTATCCATTAAATTACGCATTGGTTCACTCATATGATTAAAATATAATAATAAATACAAAGATAGTCAAAAAAGGGGTAGGGGGAATTGAACGACGGAAAAAAATTATTTTTTATTTTTGAATTTTTTCTTGTATGTAATAGCACCTTCACTCCCATAAGGTTTCATATCAAAATCAATACAATCAATATCTTCACCAATAATATCAGAAAAATATTTAATAAGTATTTTTGAGAATACCTTCTTTCTATAAATCGGAACAAAGTTTGTTATCTTTAATATAGTTGTATCATATATTATAAGTGTATGTTTACATCTCTTAGTTTTAGACGTGCTTTTACTTGCATTAATCCAAGCAACCTCCTCACCATCAACAGTAATATCATAATGTAAATAACCCCCATTATCATTTTTTGATTTGGTAAATTTAGCATCCTTAAAAAATGCTTCAATTAACTTATAGACAAGTTTAGAATATTGTTCCTTTGTGATTTGGTATTTCATATTACAATAAATACATCAAAATAAAAAAGGGGGTAGGGGGAATTGGAACAACGGAAAAAAAATTTATTTTAATTTACCAACAAACTTCTTCAAATCGTTAAACGATGTCCCCGATAATTTATTCTTCTTCATAATTAACTTATGAATTTCACCATTCTTTTTAACGGTGGCTCTCAATTCAATATTCGTGTTGTTGCTATTTGATTCCTTTGTTCCATTCATAGGTGTCTTCTTAACCGAATCCAAAACATACTTATCCAATAAATAAAATTCAGGAATGAAGTTATTCTCACAATCAATAAAACAAAATAAATAATAATTAAACTTCTGCCACATACGAAGGTGGGTCAAATTATATGAATTAGACTTACCCAAATAAGATACCTTAATCTCACCACTCTTACTACCAAGAGAAACATCCCCCAGATTCAAAGAAGGAACAATAGATGTCGCATTCAAATCCTTAATAATCTTACCCTGAATCCTTGCTCCATATGAACAAGGTTTTAATCTATTATAACAATCAGCAATAAAATCATTGAATGCCAAATTGTAATCAACATCACTACTTTGTTTGTATTTATCCTTAGCAAGTTGGAGGTAGATAGATTCAGTATTCATATGGTTGGGTTGGTTTTAATTGTTATACTACAAACATACAAATACTTAAATGAATTTCCAAATTATTTTTTACCAAAGATATTCATAAACTCTTTCTCGTAATCACGTCTCTCAACCTTAACGGTGTTTACACGAAAGGTAACAAACTTAACATCAGTATATATCATAGGAAATGACATGTTGATTTTATCACCCAACTTATCAGGAGATAATATCTCACTTGAATCCCAATTGTATTTAACATCAACAGATACCAAATACTCTGGGGTAGATTCAAAACTATCAACAGTATATGTAAATTTAGTTTCAAACTTATTAATAACAATTGAATTAATGCCAGGTAAACTCTTCTTAAGAACCTTGAATAACATCTCAGGAAAAACAAATTCACCATCCTTATTATACGTTCTGTTGTTCATTGAAGAAACACGATAATCATTATCAATATACGGATTAACAGTCATTCCTCCATTAGTTATAGTATAATTACCATAATCCCTTGTTAACAAAACATTATCTCCTAAAATATTCATCATACCAATATTTTCTTCTTCAGGTTCCATATATACTTTTTTTACAAAGATAAAACAATAATCCCAATTTCCCAAAAAATTATTTTTAACATATAACCCTACCTTTTCCGTTGGGGAGTCATGTTATAGAAAAACAAAAATCACCATTACTAATAACCTCCTCAATTATACTTTCCTCAAACTCATCTTTCCAATTATATTCATGAGGAATATAATCAGGATAACAATGTTTACTCAAAGGAACCCCCAACTTATAAACAACCCAATTACGAATATTATCTGTAGAATCATTCACAGGAAAAAACAACGAAAACCTATACCAAAAATCCCTATTGAAAAATATATACCCACTATCAGCAAAATTAACAACCCATTCCTTACTCCCAGGATGAAGAACCCAATACCACCCATCATAATGATATACCAAATGTCCTTTAAGGTATTTGTCAATTATCTGATTTTTCATAATACAAATATAAATAAAAACCCCCTGAATAACAAGGGGTCGGTCCAACAATACTATCATTGGAGAGGTAATACTATAAATATCCAATTTTCCAAAAAATTTCCCAAAATTTATTTTTTACATATAGGGAACATTTTAAAACAAAGGGTCCGTTTTATAGAAATTTTTTCCAGGATTTTTTAGAAGGGATTATCCCCCCTTCTGACCCAAAAAACCCCCTATATAAGGGGGGATACGGGGGGAGGGGCCCCATAGGTAGGGGTATATGGGGGTATAGGAGGGGGTGTTGATAACTTATGATAAGTATCCCCTCCCCTTTACAGTATGTGGTAAGCTCTTAGTATTACTACAAGGGTAATTACTATGGCTATGTATATTAGTATCCCCAAGTCAGGGGTCATCTTAAATCGTTTCATATTATCGTCTGTGTTTCTTAGGTGGGCACTGATGTTGTAGTTGGCTCTTCCCCTTGTTGACTCTGTTATTTTGTTTATACATTGTCTGTTGTTTGTTAGAATGTTTCTTGTAGTTGTACCCATGTTGTGGGGTAGAACAGGATGTTAGTATAACGACTAACATGATTAGGGGTAGTATGTATTTCTTCATAGTGTGTAGACTACAAATATACGACAAAGGTTTTATATAAACAAATTATTTCTTAGATAAATCAAGTAGGACGATTGGTAGTCTATCTTTATCTACATATGATAACACATCATCGTAGTCAGATAGTTTAATCCAATCACCTTGGTCACCCCACCAAGCGGCTACCTCGAATGTATCAACTCCATCACCACGTAACATATTCATCCCACCGACAATAGATTGAAGACCACCACCTACAATGGATACTGTGATATTGTTGGGGAGATTGAGTAAACCTTGTACCGCACCCTTTACCACGTTGTGGGGTTTGAAGTCAAAGTCTTTTAGTGTATATATCTTCTGTCTCATTACTACAAAGATAGGGATTTATTATGTGATAATATATTTGTTTATTCAAAATATTCGCCGTAACTTAGCTTGGTGCCTTATATGTTTTTTTATATAAAAAAGAGCGTCAACACAAAGATACGGCGAAGAAAGTTAGCATCCTAATTTTTTATTAATTATTTTCGTTGTAACTTAGCCCCGTAAGAGTACCGATTATAACGATAAGGGGATAAAGGGCTGGCACGGTTAATGCTTGGAGTGTGTACTCCACCCTGCTTTTAAAAAAAAAGAAGATTTTTCTTGTGGGGGAAGAAAATTGTTGTATATTTGTAGAACAATAAACAACCACTATGAAAATCACCCAAGACAAACTATCAACCAAATTGTTAATGAGATTCATCAAGAAGCAGAACCTTGTTGTTATGACTGACACATGGAACCACTTCGGTGAGGTGTCGGTTCGTATTGTATCTGTGGGTGAGACAGACAAGTGGAGTTGGAACGCTAACGCTTATGGTCGTGTGATTAACATAGAGGTAACCATGAAGAAAGAAGGTCACCGTTACGCTGAGTCATCAATCCCAAGTGTTAACTCTTGGCGTAGTCATCACAGAGCAAGTTACTTCAAGAGCAGAAAGTGGTCAGCTAACAACGGAGCACAGAAACTTATCAACAACACAATCATCCCAACCTTCTTCAAAGCAGCTTGTATCCCATTACCAAGACACAATGACGAAATCATCGGGAACATCACTTACAAATTCGTTGACTAATATGAAACTCAAAGATAGATTAGATACATACACAACCCCTGAACTCAGAAGAATGGGGTTACAACTTATAACCATAGTTAGAAAGACACTCGGTCATGGAAACAAACCATCCCCGAAACTGAAAATTAGAAATGGGCTCGTAAACCTCTATGGTCAATACGATTTTGAATCATTAGTTATTAACCCATCCACATGTGAGACTGTTGATAAGTTTGTTAAAACAATCATACACGAATACACCCACCACATACAAAGGGGCATCAAACGTAACTACGCATCATCACAAACAAGACATGGTTATTGGGACTGCCCCTTTGAAATAGAAGCTCGGGGGAATGAAACAAAGTACAAGAGTGTTATTTGGAAACAGTTTAAACAAACACTTTAACATGGTTGTCTAAAATCCTAATTGGGTTTTCCTGACCCTTGAATAACTCCATGAACTCAGGGGTAAGAGAATACAATGTTAATATCTTCATATCCCCTTGGTATGTAGATGATGCTTTCCTATACTCCATCTTACCCACCTTTTCCCCATTATAATATAGGGTCACAGCAACAACATCCCGTAAAGGGTCAGTTACAACCCTCACATTCTTCAGTATGTCAGGTATGGAAATGGGGTTAGACATATCGTCAGGGGGAATTGTTGATAAATTATTATTCATTTTTTCTTGATTTTGTCAAAATGTCAGTTGAGTGTCAGATAAGGGATAATCCCCTTGACGGGTTTTAAACATATTAACACTTATAAATATAGTGTATATTATGTATATTGTCCATAGGTAAATGTTCCCACTTTTTACCACTGAGGTATATGTAGTGAGGGTTTTTGGTTATATGAAAAGTGAAAAAAGTGGTCCTCCTGATAGTGTGAGAAGGGTTTTTTTAGGTATGTATATTTTCCAGCGAAAAATAGGATGTAACAATAAAGTGGCGTGGACAGACTTTAGTTGTTTAAATCCTTCAACGAAAAGTGTATTTTATAGTGTCTTCAAGGGGGTTCTTAGACTTTCCCCTTACCATATAGACACATTATATGGACAATTATAGTGGTGGATAAACTTAACCTTTAGGTTAAGAAATTGTGGGACATATGTTTCATATCACTATAGTCAGGTTAAACCTGACATAACAGATATGTTTCGTATTGTCCCCTTCATTTTATACCTATCGGTATTATACCCTAACGGTATATTCTTATCGTGTTACATACCCTTTAGGGTATTTCATTATCCCGATGGGGTACAATACCATTAACAGTATAACTATATGTCCCTTCATACTATGTGTCTTTCATTAGGGGGGATTATTATAGATTAGTGTTGTACGTTTATTATAGATTCATACAATGGGGGAAATTAGGAAGTAAATAAACGAATGTACCCATTAGTGTAATGGACCGAAGGGGAATGGAACGACACGATAGTGGAATGGGGGAATGAGTTTGTTTAGTTCATAATTTCTTACTATATTTGCTCTATGGTTATTACAGATAGATTAAAACAACTTATTTTTAAACACCTATATAGAGAGTTGGGTGATTGTGAGATTATTCCTTATAATGGGTCTACATGGTTCATTAATAGGGATAATAAACATTGGTACCTTGAACTTGATAAGTCAGGTACTTTATGGTGGAGATATGATTTTTTTAATTCGTTTTTTCAGATATTCTCCATGAGTTCAGGTGATTTTTGTCCTGTTCTATCTTCTTGGGTGGAAGAGGTCTTAAATCATAAGGTATCCACAACGTGCGATGTTAAAGTTCGTGTTCCTTGGAAGGTGGAAGATGTATTAAATCATAAGGTATCCACAACGCAGAATTTGAATTATGTCAGCCAAGGACTGGTGGAAGAGGTATTAAATCAATAATTAGTTATTCTCTAAAGTACCTGTATAGAAATCTAATACCATATTAAAGATATCATCTAATACATCTTTTGGTAGTTCTTCATAAGACATATAACTTTCATCTAAAATTTGTGAGTATTTATATCCACCATAATGAAACACTGTAACATCTTCTTTATTTATCATTTCTATTTGTGAAAGTTCACCGTCTTCATCCTTGAGGACTATTGGGTTTTCATTCATGTCCATTAGTGTGATATAGGGGTCATGTTCATAATCGGTTGTTTCTACTACTTCCCTAATAATCTTAATCTTATTGTTTGTTGTAAGGAACTCATCACCTAACATATTTATAAGGTATTCTATACCACCGAACATTTCTCCTGTCTTTAGTAACCCCGCCTTACTTGCGATAGTCAATAACTTCATTTGTCTTACGGTGTATTCTTCCCTTAATACTCTTCTTATGGATTCTTGTAAGTTCATATTAGGATAAATAATCAAAATCTTCATTTATTATAAGTTCAGGTGGTATTAGTCCTTTATATGAGATAGTTCCCCAGATATCAATACTCTCAATTATTTTATCTTCATCAGTATTGGCCTTATTCCATTTATATTGATTCATAATATAATCATCATCCCATGTAATTTTATCAGGGTTTAATTGTGTAACATCTATTGTTAACCTAACAATTGGTTTTTCATCTTCTTCCCCATTTTCGTAGTATTCATCCATAAGATTCATTAAATTTTGTGGTAAGTTTGCACTATATAAGCTAGATTTATTTGTTAAGAATATCCCCTGAATACCATCTTTATAAAAAGAATTTGGGGTTTTTCTTGGAATCAACCCTTCTTCTTTAATATCGTCCAAATTATAAGTCGGTGTGTAATGATACATATATTTACCCTCAATAAGATATGGTTTTAATCTGTTTAATAAATTATTAAACTCTTCCTTTAATATTCTTCTTATGGTTTCTTGTAGGTTCATAATATTATAAATATAATTATATTTATTATTATATGAATATTGAACATAAGGTTAAAGCAATTGTAAAACTAATTAATACATTATACTCTCCTGACGAGATTAAAGTTAGAAAAAGTGATGTTGATGATGAGATGTTAGTTGATATTTACTTTTCTCATATTGATGATTCATATATAACCAACCCTAACCATTATAATCTTGGTAAACTAAAGGAATTAAATTTAGAACGTGAGATTAGAAAAACAATAAAGGATTTTTTGGGTATTAAAACAAGCGGACTTAACCCATACACAGGTTTCTCACCGTATGCTATTCACGGCATAACAATAGATGTAAGATTAATTATATGAAATATCTTATCACCGAATCACAATTAGATAAAACAATATTTAAGTATCTTGATGTAAAAGAGTTATATATTCTTAATCGTTCTAGGTCTGTTAAGTTTTACTCTTCACGTAAAAGTATTGATGATGGAGAATACTCTTTAATCACTTACGACAAAGACGCTGGGGAATGTTTTATTAGTTCTGAATTAGCGTCTGTAATTTGTTCTATATTCTCTTTACACCCCGACAACGCATTAAGTATTATATCTGATTGGGTTGAGAATAAACTATATGTTACTGTAAAATACTACACATCTGACTTTGGTGCGGATTAAAATTATATTTATATTCTATATGAAATACATAATCACCGAATCAAAATTAAATCAGGTAATCTTTAAGTACTTGGATAATCAGGATTTTATTCAGATTGAAAAAAACGATAGTATCTACTTTGTTAATTCAGAAGGTGATGAATATGCTCAAATTAGATTTAATAAAAAAGATGGTTGGTTTGGGATATATTACAAATTAATTGAAGATATTTCTTCTTTCTTTTCTCTACAAGAATATGATTCTGAACAAGTTATCGGTAGATGGGTTGAGAATACCCTACAAATGAAGGTTACTAACACCGTAGTTCCAAGGATTACATTTGGTCATGAGTTGAGAATACCCTCTAACTAATATTTATATATAATGAAATACCTTATCACCGAATCAAAATTAGAAAAAGTAATCTTTAAGTATCTTGACAATCAAGATTTTATTCAGATTAAAGGAAGAAATAGAATATACTTCGTTAACTCTGAAGATGATGAATATGGACAGATTAGATATGATAAAGATGATGGTTTGTGTTATATACGCTATGGATTAATTTACAAAATTTCTTCTTTCTTTTCTTTGGAACTAACTGATTCTATGGATGTTATCGGTAGATGGGTTGAGGATACCCTCCAAGTGATGGTTACTTATACCAGATTTTCAAAAGTTCCTTTATGAGGAACGTTGAGGATACTCAACAAATGAGAGTTAATAACACCTTACGGTTTTACCGCAGCCAACGATTACAGTTGAAAATACCCTTCTAAATAATATTTATATATAATGAAATATATTATAACAGAATCACAATTAGATAGAGTAATCTTTAGATATTTGGATATTAAGAACTTTATTCAAATTGAAAAGAACAATAAAATATACTTTGTAAATTCAGAAGGTGATAAATACGCTCAAATCAGATATGATAAATCTGATGGTTTGTGTAATATATATTACAAATTAATTGATGAAATTTCTTCCTTCTTTTCTTTGGAACTAAATAATTCCAAACAAGTTATTGGAAGATGGGTTGAGAATACCCCCCAAGTGAGGGTTACTAACACCAAACGATTCCAACACCTTCCGCTCCCCATAAGTTGAGAATACCCTACAAATGAAGGTCACAAACAACCCAGCAAGCAACTGGAGGAGTAGTATCGGCTGGTTGAAAATACCCTCTAACTAATATTTATATATAATGAAATACCTTATCACCGAATCACAATTAAATAAAGCAGTTTTTATTTATCTTAACAGTCAAGATTTTATTCAGATTGAAAAAAACGATAGTATTTACTTTATTAATTCAGAAGGTGATGAATATGGCCAAATTAGATATGATAAAGAAGATGGTTGGTGTGGGATATATTACAAATTAATTGAAGATATTTCTTCTTTCTTTTCTCTACAAGAATATGATTCTGAACAAGTTATCGGTAGATGGGTTGAGAATACCCTCCAAGTGAGAGTTACTAACACCCATGCGCAAATCGTCGCCTCCATCGCTATGTTGAGAATACCCTCCAAGTGAGAGTTACTAACACCATAACTTGGGCAGTTCCGATTGCTTAGAAAGTTGAGAATACCCTCCAAGTGAGAGTTACTAACACCCAAAAGGAACAAAGAGGTGGTAACTGCGGTTGAGAATACCCTCCAAGTGAGGGTTACTAACACCTCTACAAACCGGGAATGGTGCAGAATCGCAGTTGAGAATACCTAACTAATACTTATAATCTTCCACTCCCCGTTATAATCTTCTACAAGACATGTAGAGTTCTCACAAAAGTCTCCTGAGTTCATATAGTCATTCTCTATCTTCGGGTGATGAATATGTCCACACACCGCAACATCATATCCCTTTTGTTTTGTTAGACCTTTTGCGTTATCCTCAAAATCAGATACAAAGTTAATTGCCCCTTTTACAGATTGTTTTATTGTATTTGCCAGTGAATGATATGGT
>Ga0209768_10001150_pt1 | contig 17226 bp, 19 predicted proteins | sample LauGreSBDMM110SD_3_FD_187564 | JGI IMG/M metagenome (GOLD analysis project Ga0209768, IMG submission 187564) | Freshwater lake microbial communities from Lake Michigan, USA - Sp13.BD.MM110.SD (SPAdes) (version 2) | ecosystem: Environmental > Aquatic > Freshwater > Lake | place: Lake Michigan... | reverse complement strand
ACTTGTTCGGATAATTTTTGATCACTGCACCAAATATCATCGCAATCCAAAAAGGAAACATATTTCCCATTACATTGTTCTAATGCCCTTTTTCTTGCCTCTCCTAATGGCGTATTTACTTCAGATTTGAAATACCTTACCTTTTCAGAAAATGATTTTGCGATATATGCACTCTTGTCAAGAGAACAATTATCCCAAAAAACAATTTCCCAATTTGTATAATCCTGATTACCAACAGACTCTAAAGCTTCCTGCAAAAATTCGTCGCCATTAAAACAATTAATTATAATACTGACTAAAGGATTTTCTATTTGCATTCTACCAACTATAAGGAATTTTAGAAGAAAGCAAAGTGTCCGTTTCAGATTCATCTTGAGCATGAATCTCATTAATTACATTTGCCAATAGAGAATAAGTAGTAGATAAAGACTTAAATGAATACCATACTTTAGGGGGTATTGACAGAAGATTATAATTCGCATCATCATCTAAAATTACTTCTGCTATCGTTCCTCTTGTAGAGGAATTTGGCCTATCATCATAAATGACAATTTTGACAATTCCAAAGGGAATACAAAATAATTGTGAGATTCGGTGATGTAATTTCCACCCTTTTACTACTCCCCCATTAATTTTGGAAAAATAAACCTCACCAAACTCCTTAAACTCGCTTGCATCCTTTCTAATAAAATGCATAACGCTTCCTCGATGATCTTTAATTTGTCGTAATGGTCGTAAATTTAAACCTTCAATTTTATTCATAACTTTCATTTAAGCTATAGCCCAATCAATAGCTCTTTCTTTTGCAAGACTACAATACTCCTTAATTTGACTGCTGGTAAGATCACCAACCTCTTTCTTGTCATAGAAGAATTTGTACCAATGAGATGTGAATCGAATTGTTTCCTCAAAGGTTAACACTGGATACCACTTCAACTGAATATTGGCTTTTTCACATGACAATTTTAGTAAAACGGATTCTTTTTGCTGTGTTATCAAAGGCGCATGAATCATACCAGGCGCATTAGCCCAATTCTTTTGTAATTCTTCAATCAATTCTCCTACATTTTTATTCACTTTTGAATCAGGTCCAAAATTGAAAGCCTCATTCTTAAATGGAGACGCTTGATCATACAACTTTGCACCCACACATAGATAACCACTCAATGGTTCTAATACATGTTGCCAAGGCCTTGTACTTGAAATATTTCTTACTTCTACTTTATTAGACTTTGACCAACTCCGAACAATATCCGGTATAATCCTATCTTTAGCCCAATCACCGCCACCAATGACATTTCCAGCTCTGGTTGTCACAACGTTTGGAGTACCTTCAGTAAAATAAGACCGCATATAGGATTTGGCGATAATTTCTGCACCACCCTTAGACCCACTATATGGATCATCCCCCCCTAAGCGATCATTTTCTCTATAACCATAAATCCATTCGACATTGTCATAACACTTATCACTTGTGATTAGGACCCCAACTCTAATAGTATCTTTTAACACACGGACTACTTCCAAAACGTTAAGGGTGCCTAACATATTCACTTCAAAAGTTTCACGGGGATTAAGATAAGAATCACGCACTAAAGGTTGTGCCGCCAAATGAAAAATAAATTCAGGTTTAAATGACTTGCAAACTTTGAAGAAGTTGTCATAGTCACAAATATCACCAATCAAATGAACAATTTTAGACTCAAGTCCTAACTCAGTAAAATGAGATGGATTAGTTGGAATACCAATAGAGTATCCAGCAACTTCAGCACCAAGATCTAACAGCCATTTAGTAAGCCAAGATCCTTTGAAACCAGTGTGGCCAGTTATAAGCACTCGCTTACCGGCATAAACATTATTAAACATATTTTACCATTTTTTCCAGGGCGCATTACCTGATGCCCATATTTCATTAAGATTTTCTTTATCTCTTATTGTATCCATACAGTGCCAAAAGCCATTGTGCTTAAAGGCAGCTAATTGATTATTCCTTGCTAAGGTTTCTAAGGGATTTCGTTCTAGAATAGTGGAATCATCTTTTAATAAATCAAATATATCATAGTTGAATACAAAATATCCTCCATTTATCCATCCTTCTCCAATTTGAGGTTTTTCTTTAAACTCATTTACAATATTATCTTTATCTGCAATGATTGAACCGAATCTTGCTGGAGGGCGAACGCAAGTTAATGTAGCTATTTTTCCATGAGATTCATGAAATTTCAAGAGTTCCTTAATGTTAACGTCTGCAACACCGTCTCCATAAGTAAGCATAAAAGAGTCTCCTGGCTTGAAAAGTTTTTTTAAACGTAAAAGTCTTCCACCTGTCATACTTCCAGCTCCAGTTTCATGAAGACCAACTTTCCAATTTTCAGATTGATCATTCTCATAAGTTACTATACCTGAAGTCAAGTCTATAATCATATCACTTTTATGCAATTTATAATTGCAAAAGAATTCTTTTATAACATATCCTTTATAACCTAATGCCACTGCAAAATCATCATATCCATAATGTGCGTATAGCTTCATTATATGCCAAAGAATTGGCATGCCGCCAATTTCTACCATAGGTTTTGGCTTAATTGTGGTCTCTTCACTTAAGCGAGTACCTAGTCCGCCTGCTAAAAGAATTGTTTTCATTTTTTTAAAAAATTGAGGATTTCGTTACAAATAATTTTTATATCGTTTTCACTTAGCTCTGGATGTAAGGGCAAAGAAATAATATCTTCATAAATCTTCATAGTAATTGGAAATAGCTCCCCTTCCTTTTTATAAATAGCTAGTAAATGATTGGGCTTATAATGAATGCCTGTTTGAATATCCTTCTCGTTTAAATATTCTCTAAGGGCATCTCTTTTCCCATTTAATATTCTAACGGGGCAAATATGAGGTATTATATCATTTCCTGATTCTATTCTCTGCATGATAATCTTATCAGAAGTAGATAAAAGTTTTTCATAAAGAGACAAGAATCTTTTTCTCTTTGGTTTAAACTCATTTTCCAATTTGGACAATTGAACCCTGCCGATTGCCGCAAAAATATTACTCATATGATAACGGTAACCCTGCCGAGTAACCTCAAAGTCCCAGCTTCTTTGACCAGCAAATCTCATCTCTGTGTCTTTCTCAACACCAAGAAGCCTTGTGTCTTTGATAATAGCTAAAACCTTAGGATCTCTTGAAACGATTGCCCCCCCTTCTCCGGATGTTATATTTTTAATTCCGTCAAAAGAAAAACATATTATATCCCCTTTTGCACCGATCTTAACACCGTTTCGAATACAACCAAATGCATGAGCAGCGTCCTCAATAACTCTAATTTTATGTTTTTCCGCAAACTCATAAAGCTTTTCCAAATTAACAGGATTACTTGCATAGTGAACTGGCATAATCGCACATGTGCGATCTGTTACTAAAGACTCAGCTTTCTCAAGGTCTATTGTCCAAGTATCTTCATATATCTCACACGAAACAGGAATAGCTCTTGCTCCACTAATAGCTTGAAAAGAAGAAAGAAAAGTAAATGAAGGAACAATTATCTCATTCTTTTCAGGAGAAATTATAGCTTCTACTGCAAGGTGCAAAGCTGCAGTACCTGAACTAACACAGACAATCTGACTTTTTTCAAGTCCAAGATAGTCTCCAATTTCTGCTTCAAATTTGGCAACTTCTGAGCCCATACCAAGATAACCATCTTCATTCAAGACTCTTGATACTGCGTCACTCTCCTCTTTACCAACAATTGATTTAGATAATTTTATTAAAGGCATCAGTAATATTTTTTTTTAATATTTTTCAAATATAATAAATATGCTCTTCGCATAATACTGGTTTTAGTAAGTATCGGTGGAATATCTTTAACATAATAGCCTTTACTCTCACCCAGTTGAATTAATTTTTTTGCAGTTTCTTTTGTTGAATGATTTACATTGTAATACTCAAGACATTGTGAAGATATAAATGCATAATTACTTACTATATCACCTAAAAGTATATCAAATGAGTTATTACCTTCTTTACAATCACTATCTGTTATTGGATGACCTAAATCGTAATTTTTTGTGTGATGCAGATATCTGAAAACATAAGGAACTTTAACCGGCGTATAAGTATAGTCCAAGAGAACTACGGGTAATCCAACTCTTGCTCCATCTATTGATGATGTGCCCATTGCAAAAAGTATATGAACATGATCAAGGGTATATTTATCAGAATCATTTTTCTCCAAGCCCCCGACATTTATTATTGAGAAATAATTGTTAGAGATAATAGTATCTAAAATATCCCCAAATTCACCACCTCCGATTATATGAAATCTTGTTTTTCTTTTGAGTTTTTCTGCCCAAGCAGCAGCTTGGAGGATTGTATAATTGAGAATGTGAACCTTGAAATCACCTATTCTTCCAACCCAAGCCATTTCGACCGTTTCTTCAATTTCAGCTATTTTCCTATCAAGGACACTTGATGTGAATTGGGTTACACCTCCACTCACCAAAGGCAAGAATGTCATCTTATCAGACTCAGGAAATCGCAGGTACTTGGCAGTTACTTCGTACATCTTTCTGCTCATAAAAACAATTGACCCTTCTTCAATTCTATCTTTCACCCATTTAGAAAGTGCTTTTGCTCTTCCTAAATCTAAGTACCAAAAGATCAAGTATAAAGCGAAATACTTTTCTTGTAATTTTCTGAAAGCATTTACCTGATAAATGTAAGGGACCAAATTATATTCAAATGCTGCCCATTGCAATACTTTAACCTTATCTCCAATTATCAATTCATTTCTTAATTTATAGGGTATTCCAGCTTGAAGCACTAGCAGTGTCTCAATTTCTAAGTGTAAAGGCTTGAAATCCTCAAAAATGATATGATTTAGCTTGAACGATTTATTACATGTTCTGGCCAAGGCACCACCTGAATAATCAATAATGTTTATTTCTATATCTGAGTTCTCTAATAAATAATTAGCAATGTTAGCAAATAAAATAGGAACGCCACTTATATAGGGGTATGGGAAGAAGAATGTAATACTTTTCATTTACTTAGGTATGTAATATTACTTATTCAATGAGAAATACCACTGACTTAATTCTAGTAAGCCTTGTTTTAAAGTAACTGTCGGTTCAAAATTGATCATCGATTTTGCTTTACTAATATCTGCAATTCTTTTACTTACAGGATTTATAGAATTAGCCTCTTTAAACTCTGGTTTTAGTTTAGTATTGTTCACTTCAAGGAAAACATCAAGAAGCCCTTTAAGTGAGGTCTCCTCGCAATTACCAATATTAAATGCTTCATCATACACTTCTGAAAGTAATGCATTTACATTTGCTTTGGCAATATCCTTCACATAAACAAAATCCATAGTAGTCAATCCATCTCCGAATATTACTGGATTTTTTCCATCCCTAATACAATCAAGCCATTTGATCATAACCTCAGTGTACTTTCCATCTGTGTCCATTCTGGGACCATAAGCATTAAAATAACGAAGAGCCACATACTTTAATCCATACATGAAACAATAACTTCTGAACAATTGTTCTCCCCAAAGTTTTGCGCCACCGTAAAATGTTTGATTATCATATGGATTATCGGATTCAGGTGTCGGAAAATGTTGAGCTAACCCGTAAACAGAAGCACTTGAGCTATAAATAACCTTTTTGATTTTATGTTTCACACACAACTGAGCAACGTTGAATGTGGCCTTAACCATAACTTCAAAACCATCTTCCGGATTTGCCGCACATGCATTTATTCTAAGAGCAGCCATGTGAAAAACATAATCACAATTTGCAATTGTTTTGTCTAATAGCTCAAGGTCTCTAATATCTCCTTCAATAAATTCAATCACTTCGTTCCCTTCAAACGATTCCATATTCTTATGAGATCCTCTGATAAGGTTATCTATAATGTAAATTCTTTTTGGTCTATGATTTAATAATTCTTCGATCACATATGAGCCAATAAAACCTGCTCCTCCGGTTACTAGTATTTTTGAGCCATTAATAGGATTTGACATAGTTAAACATTTAATTTTATTTGATTGATCCCCCATTCCAATGAGGTTAGCTTTGCTCTATCAATATGTTGGAAAAGCTTATCGGTATTCCCGCAAATTGGGCTAGTTAATGTGTCATTTATTAGAGAATCTTTGAAAGAGACTTTTGCTTTTTGATAAAGCATTTTAATTAGTTCTGAAAAAGCCAATGCATCAGGTCCTGCAACATTATATATATCTGAAGGTATTCTATCTTTTAGAAATTTACATAGTATAAAGTAAAGATCTGCAATAAAGAGTGGATTAATTAAGACAGAGTTATAATTGGGATTTACTGAAATATCCTGTCCACCATTGATTCTTGCCAATAATTTAGCTATCAGATTTTCTGCAGGTGTATATTGATCAAAACCATAGGGATAAAATAATCTGAAAATTGTTAGATCCTTTATTGAATTACTAAAAGCTTCTTCAACTCTAAGCATTGAAGCTCCATATGGATCTTCAAAATTCAATTCTGAATTTTCATTTAACATATCTGCAGAAGGCCTATATACCGAACCTGTTGAAAACAAGAATACCCGCCCTTTATACCTTATCAAACTTTTCGCAATTGACTGCGCGATTGCATCGTTCTGACTGAATTCGATTTTCGATTTTGCAAATTTCGGAGTTACTGCTGCAGTGTGAAAAATCACATCATACTTGTCAAAAAAAGAAGGCTCAGGCGAATTTTGTATTAAATCAATATTATACATATTAATATCAGGATTTAATTCCAATAAGTGATAAGGTTGTCTTGACATCCCATCCAAAATAAAAGAACCATCCTTACCAAAAAGCCTAAATAAATTTCCACCTACAGCACCATTTATCCCTGTAACAAGTATTTTCACTAATATCTGTTTAACACTTCGATTACTTGATCTACTTCGGAATCGCTTAATTCCGCATACATAGGAAGAGAAAGACAATTTGAAGCTAAATATTCTGCATTCGGAAAATCACCAACCTTATATTGAAGACCAACATAAGCCTTCTGCAAATGGCAAGGCACTGGGTAATGCAGTCCGGGAAAAATATTATTAGAATTAAGATACTCAATGAGGTGCTGTCTGTCAGAGGCAGTAATTACAAACAAGTGATATACGGAATCAGACCATTCAGGCTGATTCTGCAACTGCAGTTTATCATTCTTGATCTCATTCTGATATCTTTTAGCAATTAATTTCCTTCTTGAATTCCAGCCTTCCAGATATTTCAATTTCACTTGTAATGAAGCACCCTCTAAACCACCCATACGCATATTAAATCCAACTTCATCATGATAATATCGCACTTTACAACCATGGTTACGTAAACTTAGAATGTGTTCATAATAAGTCTCATTATTAGTTGTAAGTCCTCCTGCTTCACCACATGCACCGAGGTTTTTACCAGGATAGAAACTAAAACAAGCTAATTCAGCCAAACCTCCCACTCGTTTCCCTTTATATCTTGCACCTTGTGCCTGAGCGGCATCTTCAACCAGAAAAAGATTATGTTTTTTACAGATTTCAGCTACTGCATCCACGTCAAATGGTTGACCATAAAGGTGTACTCCGATAACTGCTTTTGTTTTTGGGGTAATCTTTGCTTCTATCAAACTTGCATCAATTTGCCAAGTATCACGATCACAATCGACAAATACAGGAGTTGCTCCTGAATAAGTTACACCCCAAGCAGTTGCTATAAAAGTATTTGCAGGAATGATCACTTCATCACCTTGGCCAATTCCTAATGCCAACATAGCTAAGTGTAAGGCTGAAGTGCCGTTATCTACTCCAGCAGCGAATTTGACCTCACTAAAGTCAGCAAATTGCTTTTCGAAATCTTCAACAAATTTTCCGCCCGAAAAAGCAGTTGCTTCATACACCTTTTCAAACATTTCAAATATTTCGCCTTTAATTGCTTTGTGTTGTTTACTTAAATCAAGGCATGGGATCTTTGTACTATTCATTCTATCTATTTTATATATTTAATAACTCTTGCCGGATTACCAGCTACGATTGCATTGTTTGGTACATCTTTCACTACAACTGCTCCAGCACCTACTAATGCATTTTCTCCTATAGTGATACCACATAAAATTGTTGCATTACTTCCTATTGAAGCACCCTTTTTTACAAATGTTTCAACAAGATGCCAATCAGCGTCAGTTTGAGGAGAACCATCAGGATTAGTGGCTCTTGGGAATAGGTCATTTGTAAACATTACACCATGACCGATAAAGACCTGATCACTTATATGAACACCTTCACATATAAAACTGTGACTAGAAATCTTGCAGCTTTTCCCGATTGTAGCTCCTTTTTGAATCTCTACAAAAGTCCCAATCTTGGAATTATCATCGATGGAACAATTATATGCATTTACAAAACTGAAAATCTTAACATTTTCACCAACAGAAACATTGTTCAAAGTTTTAAGACCGGTGTTTTCGTTTATAATTGTCATTTTGAAATATTTGTTTGTTTACCCATATTTTTAATTGAAACCTGAGAAGCCTCAAGAATTCTCACAACATCCATACCCAATTGTCCATTAGCTATAGGTTGCTTTTTTTGTAAAATAGACTGTATGAAATCTTTTGCCACACTTGCTAATGCTTCTTTTGTTGATACTTTTGGAATTTGAACATCTCCTGTTCTATAATCAACCATGATCCTGTTCTTTTCTTCGTCATTCTGATGATTATAACTGGTATCGTAAATTCTTATCTTCTCAGAAGGTTCCAGATCATTGTACACAATCATTTTTTTATCACCACCTATAAGCGTTGATCTAACTTTAACTGGGGAAGTCCATGAACAATTAAAATGTGCAATAAAATCATTCTCATAATTGATCGTCAGGTAAGCAATATTCTCAATTTGATTGCCGGTATGAGAGATACCAACTGCATTTACACTTACAGGTTTATAAGGAACTAAATGGAAAAGTATCGAAAGATCATGTGGTGCCAGATCCCATAAAACATTAACATCTGGCTGGAATAATCCTAAATTGATTCGTGTTGAATCAAAATATTTTACTTTCCCTATACTATCAGCTTCAATCAATTCTTTCATTTTGTCTACCGCACCAGTATACAGAAAGGTATGATCAACCATTAAAGTCAAATTCCTTTGCTCAGCAATATTCAATAAAGTTTCAGCCTGCTTAGTGCTGCTTGTCATCGGTTTTTCAACCAAAACATGTTTACCATTTTTTAAGGCAGCTTCCGCCAAATCAAAATGTGTAAATACAGGCGTGGCAATAATTACAGCATCAATATCTTTATTATTAATGATATCTAAGGGATCGGCTGTGATCTCAACACCAGGATATAATCTGCTTATGTTAGCGATTCTATCTATTCGAAAATCAGCAACCATTTTAACCTGACAATTGTCTGCTGAAGCGAAATTTCGCACCAGATTAGGACCCCAATAACCAAAACCAATTAACCCGACCTTTACCATATGATTTATTTAAAGATTATAACAATATTCAGGCAATGCCTGTTCGATTTTTTTTATTGAATCTTGATCTTTTAGACCTTTCCATAACCCGATATTCTTTTTAGACCTAGATGGATCAAAAAAAGCATACTTTGATTTATGTACATTACTTGATTCACCAAGAAAATGTATAATTCTACCTACACTTTCTTCATAATTTATAACAACATCTTCGTACCTCATTCTTAAAACTCGATTATCATCAGCAGCATAATTAACTTGATCATAATACAAATTTTGTCGTTCTATAAATCGTTCAATATTATCAATATTCAGAAAATTACCTTTTAATTGCCAATGGCTCTTAATCTCATATTCGGGTATATAGCCATTCCCGGGTGAAGCAGTGCTTGCAAAGATATCTCTGGGATCCCTTTGAATAATGATAACCTTCGCTTCATTTCCAAATAAATCAAGAGAAGGTGTAGGATTAAACGGTTCAATTGCATTATGCATTACTACCGTCGTCTCATTTTCTGCCAGGATTTGACCGAAAAGGGTCTTTAAATAAATTGAAGTTACTTGATCGAAATTCTTGGGTGCCGCTACATAAACATTTGTGTAGAATTTCTCTTTTATTTTAGCATAATTCAGAATCCTCTGAAAGAACTGTTTTGAATTAGGTTCTGTGATCATAGGATATGGCCATTCACCTTTATAGGTATAGTTCACTAACTGATTTACATATTCTAAACTCAATTCAGTGAATTTCCTATTGAACTTGTTATCATAGTTCATTCCATTTGCATGAAATAAACTTAAAGGCTTTGATAATTTTGCAGAAGGACCTACTCTTTTAATTAAATGAAGAAATGATCTAATTGCTGAATCAGCCCTGATAGGAGACCAATTATTCACCAAAGCATTCTTCAGATCCAATAAACCTCCATTAATCCTAATGAGGTTAAATTCAAAATTTGAATGGGGTACATTATATCCATCAAATTCTCTTAAAAGATCAGTAATAATCCCCTTACCAGAATGACCAAATCCCGAGATATCAACAAATTTCATCATTACGGTTTACGGCAAGTGATCATCATATGAGAACTCAATCCAGCTGAAGCAATAAACTCCTGCAGAGTTGCCAACTGGTTTTCATTATAATAGGTCAACACATTTTTCCAAAAAGGGTCTTTTATATATTGTTGATTCTTCTTTAAAATATCTATATCTAATTTCCCCGGAGTAATTGCTTCCAATACAGTAAAACCATTTTTTTGTAATAAAGCAGAAACTGATTTTGGATTTAGAAAGTTAAGGTGATGAGGTGGTGATAAAGCTTTTGCATGATCCCCTAGTAATTGTATATCAATTCCCATACTACTTAGTGTAGTAAATATGAAAAGATCATTTTTCTGCATGTTATTAAAAACGGTTTCTAAGAAAACAGTTGCATCATGCAAATGCTCAAACAATTCAAAACTTACATAACACTTTCTACCTTCTGGTAATTCACCCGGCTGTATCTCTTCCATGAATTTTTCAACAACACTCAATCCTTTTTCTCTACAGATCTTAGCAAGGTGAACAGAGGGTTCTATAATTATTGCTTCGATGTCCATAATGTTATTGATCTCTTCATCAAATACGCCATAACCTCCTCCAATATCAATTATGTATTTTACCGGATCGTTATCTTCATAAAGTTTGATCCTATCCTTGATCATTTGTGCTTTAGGTTTCCATAATTTTTCACGTCTTGCAGCCTCAGTGACTTTATAAAAAGTAGTAGCCCAAAATTTAGTTGACGGAGAATCAGTATAATAAGCATTAAAAGCATCCATCACCGGTCTTGGACTTACATAAATACTCAGACAATCGGGGCATAGTTTATAGGAGAATCCGGATTTTACGGCCCAACTTTCACCCTTTCCTCCACATGCCGGACAATCGATCTCAACTCTTTTTACATCAGAAAAATAAGTTTCTGTATCAATTGCTGTCAACCTTAAATATTCATCGAACACTTTCTCAGGTCTTATTTCTTCTTCAGTTACTTTCATAATCCAAAATTTCAAGTTTATTATCAGTAAAGTTTTCTATTGTAAATGTTCCTTCAGGGAAAATTGTTTCATCATTCTTAATTCCAATAAATCTCACATTTGTATCGTAGGCAGCTTTATAATCAGTTAATGCATCGCCAAAGAATAAACAATCCTCTTTTGTGCAGCCTACTTCTGCGATGATTTTTTGAATTATCGTGGATTTAGTTGTGGGTGAACCAAAGAGTCCTTTAAATAAGTGGACCATTCCACGCCTTTCAATGATTTCCTTGATCTCAAACTCAGGCGTCCCAGTACAGATATATTGTAAAGTGTCAGTTGAATGTTTTTCAAGAAACTCCTTAACACCTACAATAAATGGAGAGCTAATGACTTTTTCTTTTACTAACTCAGCAAATTTTTGTGCCAAGTTGACATTTTCATCTTCTGAATATACTTTCCCTAGAAGTACTGTTTCAAAATGTTTTATCTTTTCAAATCGTGAAATTCCTCCATTTGCGAGATGATATTCTCTTACCAATTTTTGAATGCTTTCATTTTCTGTGTTATATAATTCAACAAATGCATCCGTCTTTAATCCAACAGAATCACAAATAACCCCATCAAAATCATAAATAAGTACTTTTGGTTTCATCCAACTTTAAATTGAAGCAATTATTGTAACTGGAGACCCATCCAACCCATTGATCAAGAGAGGGAGGCATGAAATTGACTTAGGGGAATTCATGATTTTGGATAGATCCATGTCTTCTATAAGCAATATAGGCCTATCCCCACCTAAAAACATTCTATGTGCTTCTCTGCCTAATTCTCTATTCTGATATGAAGTCAAAGAAATGAAATCCATTCCAATGACTTTTAAATTTGGAAATTTTTCTCTAAGTTTATTTGCAAATATTGGTGCAAAACCAGGATTGTATTTCCAATATTTTTCTTCACCTCTGAATTGACCAAAACCTGTTTTAATGATCAAAAAGTCAATCTCATCTGGTATCTTCTTCATTTCATCGTCCGATAAACTGAAAATCTCATTCTCTTCGGCTTTTCTTAAAACCAAGAAAGGCTTTTCAAACATCCAAAAATCGGCAGTATAGTTTTCAGCAGTTTTTCCATTTTCAAAAAAATGATTTGGAAAGTCGATATGAGTGCCAGAATGATTATGAAATGATAATTGTTTCGTATTTGCCGTATCGCCATTTAGAATAGACCGATCCGGAGAAATTGATATCCCTTTACCTCCCCCATATAATGGAGTCGTATGGTCCATGAAATATGATAGATAGATGTATTTGGAAGAATTATTCATTATTTGCCTTTTTTTGAAAAAGCTTTGGTGTTAAACCCTCATCAAGCAGATCTTGATAAATTTCATAAATAGAATCAAGCACTCCTTGCCCAAGGTCATGAAAATCTTTAGGCATTAATTTCAATGCAACTTTGGGCTTGAAAGAATAAGGAGTGATTTTATAGTGCCCTACCATCGCATCGTTTGTATAAACTAGTTCTATCTCATCACCCATGATCTCTTTGATCATAGAAAGCAATTCCTTTACTTTCATGGTCTGAGGTCCTGTTATCATTAAATAACTGTTTCTGTATTCTTGGTCCAATGCATCAACACTCGATCTAGCGGCATCCAAAATATTCACATAATCTCTAATTTCTTCTCCATCGCCATTCCTAACAATCTTCCCTTCCAACAAAGCTTGTCGGATACAGTTTCTTATAAAATTGAAATTATTTGCACGCTTACCATACAAAGACCCATAACGCAGAACAGTAAAATCAATATTATATTCCTTTTGATAATTCTCTATAAATAATTCACATGCTTGTTTTGAACTTCGATAGAATGATCCATGATCACTATACACATATATCGTACTAGAATATACAAACCGCTTAATTCCATACTCTCGACAAGCATCAAGGATATACATTGTTCCAATTATATTAAAATTGGCAGACTCAACAGGATTATCTCTTGCTTCCTGGATATCAGCCATAGCTGCAAAATGATAAACAATTTCAGCATCTTTCACAGCATTTCTTACTGCATCCCGATTTAGAATGTCTCCAATGATCATATTTTGACTAGGCAAAAGATATTGAGACCTATTCCAGTCAAAAACCGTTACTTCATAACCTCGGCGCGTAAGTTCATCTGCAACATGACTTCCTACGAAACCAGCTCCTCCAAAAACTAAAACTTTACTCATGATATTGATTTGCCATTTAAATACTTTAGGAGATTCTCAACAGCCATTGTACCCTGATTAACAACATTTTCATAGGTTCTTGAGCCAATATGGGGTGTTATTAAAATATTTTCATGGTTGAGAAAAGGATGATCCTTGACCATTGGCTCTTCTTCAAGAACATCCGTTAAATAGCCTTTTATTTTACCGGATTTAACCCCCTCTTGAATAATATTTTGATCGACTAACCCGGCTCTTGCAGTATTTACAATTATTACCCCATTTTTCATTGTCGACAATGCTTCAGAATCAATAATATATCCTGTTCCGGGACTTAATGAAAGGTTCAAACTTATAATATCACATTGAGAAAAGAAGACATCTAATGTGTCACAATAATTGAAACCATATTGCTTTGCAAAATCTTCACTTTTGAATTTGTCAAAAGCTACCACCTTCATGCCAAAAGCAATTGCTCTTTTTATCACTTCTTTTCCAACATTTCCAGTTCCAAGTACTCCAATTGTTTTTCCAAATAACTCAGTTCCTATTAATCTGACCCATTTTTGATTTTTAATAAAATTGCTTTCAGGAACAATATTTTTAGCAAATGACAATAATAAAGCAAAAACATGTTCAGCGACAGTTACCTGATTAACACCAGGACAATTCGTAACAGGAATATTAAATTCTTTCGCAGCATCAAGATCGATCTTGTCTAATCCAATGCCATATTTTGAAATGATCCTCAATTTACTTTTCACTCCAGACTCAATAACATTACGGGTAATTTCATCATCACCACAAATTATTCCATCAAATTCTTTTATTACATCAATCATAACGCTCTCTTTCAAAGGGCCACGCATTTTCACAAGTTCAAAACCTTGATTATTCAAGAGTTGTTGGTGTGCCCCAGGTGTATCCTGAAAGGAAGTTGAAGTCAATAATATTTTTAAACTCATCAGTTCAGATATTTTTTTAATAGTGGGTCATTTTTCATCCTATTATTTACATTATTAAGATCGGCAATTGTGTCAACAGAAAATGTCTCTTCAGACCTCATTACCATCCTTATTGGTATACCATTTTCTAATAATCTGTTCATGTCAACTGATTCTATAATCTCTAACGGAGTTTGTTCCATAGAATTATACTCTAACAAAAAATCTCTTCTGAATGGGATAATACAAACTTGCTTAAGCATAGGAATACTACTTGCTCCCTTTTTTCTTGACGGTATAGGTTCTCTAGAGAAATAAAGTGCATTACTCTTTTTATCAACCACAACTTTAACTTCAGCAGGATCTTCATGCTCTTCCTCTGTTTGCATAGCCTCCATCAAATTTGTAATATTCAATGAGTCGTCCTCAAGTAAAGGTTGAACGGCGGCACTGATCATTTCAGGTGTAATCATCGGTTCATCTCCTTGTATCATTACAACTATATCTACGTTGTTACCTGATTCATTCTCTACCTTTAAAAGTGCTTCTGCTGTTCTGTCAGATGCTCTTTCATGTGTATCAGCAGTCATTACAGCTTTCCCGCCAATTTTAGAAATATAATCATAGATTTCCTTATCACAGGTTGCAACATATACTTCATCAAAAATCTTACTCATTTTTGATCGAAAATATACATGGCCAATCATTGGCATTCCTAATATATCTGCCATCGGCTTATTTGGCAATCTACTTGATGCTAAACGAGCTGGTATTATTCCAATTATTTTCATACAAGATTATTTATTTGATTTCTTAAGTTCTGCAACTTGATTTCTAACTAACGTACCCAAAAAAAGCACATCCAAGCTAAAAGCTATAAAATTGTACCCTTTTTTTATTTTTTCATTCACTAAATTATAATCAGGTTGTATAACATGAAAGCCAACCCATTTGTCATATTTTTTTACGGTTTCTTCGTACACTAGCAATGCTTGTTTTACATCAGAATCATCCCAATTGCCGGGTTTTCCCATTGAACCCGAAAGGTCATACGGACCTATAAAAGTACCATCGACACCATTAGTCTGCAAAATCGCATCTAATTCATTTATTGCATTTATGTGTTCTATCTGAACAATTAGTTTGATTTCTTTAGAAGCATTATCTCGATAAGATTCAAAACCAAAACCATATGATTGAGCCCTCGCTAATCCAACTCCCCTTTTACCAAACGGAGGATATTTAACTGAATCTACGGCCTTTTGAGCTTCATCAGCAGAATTAACAGAAGGTACAATAATACCATCAGCCCCTGCATCCAATACCCTCTTTATGATCCGAGTATTATTCTCACCAACCCTAACATAGGCTTTCAATCCTTTACTTTGAATGGCTAAAATTAATTGCTGAGCTTCAGCATAGTCAGTTACTGAATGTTCCATATCCACACATAGCCAATCAAAACCAGCATCTGCCATAATTTCGGCAATCGATGGATTATTTAATGTAATCCAAGATCCTATTTGTGTTTTCATATTATAATTATATCATTCTTTCAAATAAAAAATTTTGTACTATTAAGTCATTTGCTAAATCTTTCCAATTACTAACCTTTGATAAATTAAACCCAAATTTATTCATTTCAGAAATAACTATATTTAAATCATTGCTGTCAACGTATTCCAATTCAAGCATTATTGCAAGTAATTCTTCACGTGCAAACAAATCATGAGAACCTGATAAAATTTTTCTCTCATGTCCATCTACATCAATCTTAATAAAATTTGGAATTGGGAATATTTTATTTTTAATTATATCATCTGCTTTTGAAATATAAATACCTTGCTTAAAAATTGTAGGCGAAATGGTGTATTTATATGGAATAGCAATAGAAGCAGCACCAGCACCAGGTGACATAACTGATATATGTAAATTGTCATACCCAGTAATATTAGAAAGGCCAACCATGAATGGATAAACATTATTAAAATTATTTAAAAGAATGTTATTACACAAAGCACTAAAATTATTTGATTCAGGTTCGAAACTAAAAACTTTAGCTTCATTATATTTTTTTGCAATATACAATGTATATATTCCTATATTCGCACCAATATCCCAAAAAACAAAATCATTTTTAATTTTATATTTCAATAAACTATCAATCCACTCAATCATTTCTGGCTCTTTTTCATAAAAAGTTAATGCTCTATTCAGTTCATGAGTAGAATTAGTATTAATTAAAAAAAAGTGTTTAGATTTTTTTCCAACTTTCCTTTTTTTTACAAAAAAAATTACTAAATCATAATAAGTCCATTTAATTCTATTTATAATTTTTTTGAGCATAATAATCGATTTTTAAGATTTATGATTTGTAAATATTTGAGGCAGAGTAATATATAGATTTGATAATTATATTTTAAATAATTTTTTTAAATGTTTTTTCTCATCCATATTTAGCCAAAATTTAAAAAAACTTATTATGATAGAAATAAAAATGATTGATTTTAAAATCATATTAATACTTATATA
>Ga0209768_10001147_pt1 | contig 17252 bp, 11 predicted proteins | sample LauGreSBDMM110SD_3_FD_187564 | JGI IMG/M metagenome (GOLD analysis project Ga0209768, IMG submission 187564) | Freshwater lake microbial communities from Lake Michigan, USA - Sp13.BD.MM110.SD (SPAdes) (version 2) | ecosystem: Environmental > Aquatic > Freshwater > Lake | place: Lake Michigan... | reverse complement strand
CAACAAAAATTTTGAATAAGTTTTGCTGACTCTAAATTCTGACGGTGGCTAAAAACTAGTTAACGCAGCGCGCACAAGGTTGCCGAAGTTGACTTTTTGCCCGTGCCAATGTCATAGTTTCCTTATGTGCAGGCACTCCGCCACGAGCAGTAACATGCGCTTGGCCACTATCGAGTGACGCACAATTGATGTCGTAGTGGTACGCGCTACCGCCAGACGTAACAAAGACACTTCGACTGTTGCCTGGCTTGTGCATAGTGCAATTGCTGAACAAGCAATCTTCGCAAACTTCGCCGTCTTCCCACCATCCCATTATTTGCCTGCAACTTTCCTGACTTCAGACGCCAACTGAATGGAGACACCACTTCCGAAAAATACCAAGATGCAAGTTCGCCACCTATTCAAGGAAACCATCGGATGCACTAGCTGGTTTAGTCATGTGTGGCGGAGCTGGCAAAATCCCCGCATTTTTGATTGCAGAGTTTGATAGCAACGGCCCTTTTAAAACTTTGTCAAGAAGAATCTCGTGCTTTGATTCGAGACTTCTTAACTGTGTAATCACATGCAACAGATCTAGCAGCTCATCAGTCCAAGCTTTGGGCCAAGTTTCAGTGACGATGTCGTTCAATGGACTCGACCATTTCGCACTGGGTTTTGCCTTTCTGTAACCCACCCACTTCTTGACGACATGCATTCCGGAAACCTGGTAATTCCAAACATTCTCCGGAACACCGCCGACAACCAGATCTCCGAGATAGAGCGTTTCTGAGTCAGAATCGTAAACCGCTGATTCAGGCATCTCACGGGGAACGGCTCTAGCACCTACGACATGTGGACCATTTTTCAACCGGACCGAGCTTCGTACCTTTTCTCGATTCAGCGTTTTTTCACAGTACGTGAATAACTCAATCGCGGTTGAACCAAGGTCGGCTACTTGCATGAGTAGGTCACGATCAAGCGTGACTGGTACACGAACACCCCCCTCGCGAAGATCATCTGTGAACCTTGAACTAAAACCTGGGAAGGCAGTTACGCCTGCGATATAAGAGAACAGGGTTGCTTCGCTGATTTGTTCCTTCAATTTCTCATTCAAAATCACCAACATTCCTGGCAGCAAATTCCATTCATGATTCTTTAAATCTCTAAAGACTGGATAAACCCAGCCACTTGAATTTCCTTTGAAATGGTCGTTATCTGGAATGTGCGAGGCAATGGACAACCCAGGCCCCTCCCCAACAGCGTGTGCCTCCATCGCGCTAAAGTAAATTTGTTTAATCCCATTGACATCCCAAAGCTCAGGTCGCGGACGATCTATAACCCTTGAATCTGCAAGTAGATATTGCCGATCCAGAGTCCTGAAAGAGCATCGCACAATTGTCACTGGCTCACTATTAATCCGCGACTTTATCGGTCCAAGTTCTTCGCCAGTTGCAAGATCTACACCGAGTGAACTAATTGAACGTGTTTCTGTTTCCTTCAACAGGGAACCACGAGAGGATATTTGTGAATTTGCCAGCCGCTTCCATCTTCTCAACAACGTATCTTTATTTGGGTCATTTACCCAAGTTCTATTCTGCTTAATTCCATAAGAGTGAAACGGCATAATGTCTGACAGTTTTATAAATTCGGCCCACTCCGAACTCTTTTCAGCGGTTATGGGATTCCGTAGATCACCTGTTAAAACGATCCATTCGCTATCAAAAAGACTGCAGGTATTCAAAAAAGAAAACTTTGAAACTCGAGTCCCAAGAAGACTTTGATACCTCAACGTCCCTTCACCCTCCCCACTTTTTCGAGATACCAAACAGATCGCAACGCCAGTTTGTATCTGGGAAAAAACGTTCTCATCATCTAAAACTCGATTGATTTGATTGCCACCGAGATCCAAGACCCAAACGTCGTTACCTCTTCGAATCAAGCTCCTCATTTCTTCAAACACCGGTCCTTTCAACCATGCAGAAGAAGTGATAAATGCAATTACCCCAGGTTTCCGAGCCGGACTTTCGAACACTAAATCAAGTGCCCATCTCCAAAAGAAAACGTACATATTGCGAAGATTCTTCTTTTGAGTTCCAAAACCACGATTTATGTCTGGATTAAAATCGTCCAAGAGTGCCGCTGCTTGGCCATTCCTCATCAGTTCGACTGCTGGGCCCTTACCCTTGGAAGCATCCTTATAAGGCGGATTTCCAATCACGATCGTCACTCCCGAGTCGCTCTTCACATCATCTGCAAGTCGACTTTCCTCTGAAAGTGGATCTGCAAAAAGTTGAGGTACAGCATTTTCTGACGTCGGCTGCATCGTATTAGTCAAAAAAATTGGTAAGCGAGTAGCTACAGAGTGCCCGCTAGGGATTTCAAACGCAGTTTTCAAATGTGCCACTGCGTACGAAGCGAGGCTGATTTCTAATCCCGCCATGTTTGGAATTATGTGCTCAGTTAAATGCTTCGGCCAATCCTTGTCTTTCCCATTACTTGCTTCGACGAAACGCCTTCTTGCTAAGCGAATCCATTCAAGTAGAAATGTTCCTGTCCCTGTGGCTGGGTCTACCATTTTCACAAACTGAGAATCTGCCTCAACCCCTGATGGAATCTCGAAATTATTTCTCTGGGCAACTTCTTTCCAAGTGGAAGCATCTGCGATTCCGAGTTCTAGAGAAAACTGCTCCCGAAGCACTTCATCAACAGCCCTGACCATGAATTGAACAACCGGCACCACGGTGTAATAGGTGCCAAGGTCTTTTCGTTGATCTTTGTCAAAGAAATCTAGGAAGTCCTCATAAAAGTGGACCACTGGGTCATCACGCCGATCAGCGGCACCGAAATTGTCAAGTATTTCCTCAACGGGTGCTTCGCGGAGTTCGTTCGCAAGCTCAACTAGGCCGAGTTCATCTAGATCAAAGTCGGATGATGGTTCGCGAAAACTTTTGTAAAGAACATCAAGCAAAGGTGTTCCAAAATCAACGATGCCAGCACTCGCATCGGTCGCGAACTTCTGTGGATTAGTCAATCGCGCAACTAACAACCCGTAGACAAGGGTTTGTGCGTACATGTTCGCGAATCCATGTTCGTCAATGTCCGCAACAAGTTTCTCTTTGATCTGCCCAAACATCTTGCGAAGTGGTCCAGTCTCAGATTCAACTTCAAGAAGTCCTAACACTTCATCTCGAGCCTCTATCGCTACTTCAGCCATTCGTCGAGCGAGTTTCTCCGACGATTTGATCTCTTCTCGTACGCCCAGTCGAAACACTTCGCGGGCGTCTGTAATCCAAGTATTCAGAGATTGACCTTTTTCTGGCCATCTCAATCTGGGAAGCTCCTCAATTACAAGTCTTTGCATCCGCGCATCAGTATCGCCTTTACCCCAAGAGATGACCTTGATTTTCGTGCGATTGGTGTCTTGATCGGTCTCAAAGGCCGTGAGATGAGCACGCCCTCCTGCTTCATCAGTTCGAGTAACGAAAATAAGATCGTCTTTGCCCCATCGCCCAACATGTCCGGTTTTAGTTGAGCGCCTTTTCTTGACAACCCTCTCGAGCAAACGTTTCACCGCTCCAATAGGAAACTTGCCACCAGAAAATTCAACAAAGTAAACACCAAATGGCTCGTCTCCAGTAGGCGGAAGGAGTCGATAGATATTTGTCATCTTGGCCGCTGACTTTGGGTCAAGATGAATCTCTGAGGGGTCCACCTTCACCCCTGCTTCCTCAAGATCCATTTCGGGAGGAATCGGCCAATCGAGGTGGTCACGCAAAAAACTCAGCAAGTCGTCCAAAGAGTTTGCTGCCTTAATTGCGGCTCGTTCATTTACTGGTCTCGTCGTCATTTTTGCACCGAAATCCATGTTTGAGTTGAGGGTGAATCACTTTGAAGTGGAATCTCATTCTTCGCTCGTAATTCGTTCCAAAGGTCTCTGCGAGTTTTCTTCAGCGTCTTCATGATGTGATCTTTGCTCACTACGGAAACCTCTAGCGCATCAATTGGACGCGAGATGACCGCATCAATTTCAAGTAAATCCTCAATGACCTCACCATCACGAACCAAAACCCACTTGGGTGATTTGCCAGTCTTTTTCCATCGGATGACTTGCACCCCATCTTCCTCAAGCGCCACCGGCTCAGGAAACTGGAAGCAACCAAAAACTGCTAACTCCTCGCCCGATATAGCCGTTCCAACTCCGTTCGGAATACTTTCAACTAAAGCCAACAAATTGGGGTCATCGCTGCACATCTTCAACCACTTCAGACGAAGGGTCTCAATCGGTGACAAGTCTCCGTAGAGCTGCTTTCTGAAATTATCGAAGACTTTTACGTCATCAAATTCATCTTGTTCGTCAAGGAGTTTTCCAGTAGGAATTCCCAAAGTCGCGGAAATTCTCCAAGCTTTTGTTCCGACACGCGATTGGAGACGTAAGAGCTTCTCAACAGCCTTTGGTGGTAAGAAGTTTCTAATGAAGATCGTGTCTCGAGAGGCGCCGAGTTTAGGCGACTCAGCCAATATCTGCTTTTCTAATTCGCTATTTCTGCGGCGATCAACTCGACCGATTCTTTGAATCAGCCGAACAGGGTTCCAGTGCAAATCGTAGTTAACGATCACTGTTCCATCTTGGAGGTTGACGCCTTCCGAAAGCACATCTGTCGTCACTAAAACTCGCAGAGGTTTCAGTTTCTTCCGCTCTTCTGAGTTTTGATTGTTATAAAAGGGTGCGAACCTTTGAATCATTTTCAACCGGTCATTATTTCTTGACCCGTCAAGTCGATCAACGTCCTTGACCCCATCCGCCACAAGGCGCTTATGCAAATACCTCGCGGTGTCGGCGAACTCGGTGAAGACAAGAACTTTTTGGTCGACGAATTCGGCCCCATACCCTTCTATTTCTGGTGCCGTTCGATCAGTCAACAACTTCTTGAGCGCCGAATACTTATTGTCTTGCTCTACGCCCCCTTGAAGAATGATCTCAAGGAACCGCTTCAGCTGATCAAGGTCGTCAAATGCAGACTCGACCATTGTGTCGAGATCAAATTCAGCTGAACTCAATTCTTCGAATACCAAATCAAACTCTGGAAGTTGTATGTCTTCACCGTCATCATCATTGTCGTCCGTTGATGCGGGGTCTCGCACCATTTGATGAATCTCAGTTAAAACATCATCATGAAGACGTCGCCATTTCGACAATCTTGTTTCGCCGCCATCGACAAGTGGAGCGAATTTCGTTAGCCACTGAATGATTTTCCAAGACAAGTCAAATGCCGAACCCGCGAATGCGGCACTACTACTTTCAAACCGCTTCAGGAAGACAGTGCGAATCAACGCGACAACCTGCATCTGGCGGTTTACCTCTTTACCATCCGGATCGGGAGTTAGCGCATAATGCAAGGGGTAGTACATAGGCAGAGTAAACAAAGGATTTACTTTGCCGAATGCCCTTTCCATCTCAAGCAAGAGCTTGTTGTTAGATTTAGAAAACTCATAACTAATTGCCTTTGGTACTGATGGCAGCGGGAAGATAACTGCATCCCCACCTTCAATTCGTGCACTCTCAATTGCATACTTTCTGCTGACTTGAGTGACCAATTCGCCAAAGAGGCGATCGTTCGCCATCGTTTTTCGTACTTCTTCAACATCGAGCAGTAATGCGGCATCTTGGCCAGATTTCTTGGCCTCGCGCTCCGCCTTTATGAACTCATTCTCAATTGAATTTAGATAACTCGAAACTGAATTGATTCCTAAAGGGGAAAAACAGTCGTCGGATGCTGCAAATAATTCAATTTCACGCAGAAAGTCAATAACCGAGTTATTGATTGGGGTTGCTGTGAGATGAAAGACGATTTTTCCTTGCGTCATCATTTTCAATCGTCGATACCGGGATTTTGGTCTCAAAGGATCTTCGCCAATAGAGCCAGGATTTCGGAAGTTATGGCCTTCATCAATAATGACCACATCAACTCGATCTCGGAGGATTTTTACTTGCTCTTCCCAATCGTCTCGAGAGAGAAATGTGTGGGACTTCACAAGTATGTTTCCAAATTGACCTTGTAGGTGACCCAAGTACTTCTCTACCTCTGGCTGCCACACTGCTTCAACGCCGGTTTTGGGAGCAAGTATTAGAACGTTCTTTTGTCCCCCCGGGCCCTTTGATGCATAAAACTCAGCGAGCATGAGCCCGACAAGTGTTTTGCCCAACCCAACGCCATCAGTTAGAAACCCACCTCTCCAGAGCTTCACCATTTCTTTAAGAAGGTGATAGTGCTGTCGCTGATACGCCGACAAAATTGGGTAAACCTTGCTTGATGTCTTTTCCCACTCTTGAGCGCCCGGCTCCAGGTCTTTGACCAACTCATGCAGAGATTTGGCGTAAACCTCAAAGGGCGAATACACCTTTGAATGTCTTAAAACAATATTTAGGATTTCGTCGCTAATTGGTTCAGCTTCATCCCAGAATTCCTGAAACCAAGTTTGCAGGTCTTCAACCTCTCGGCCCAAGACACGAACATTTAGTTCGATGTTGTCAGTTAGCCCGGGTCTCGTGAAATTCGAAGACCCGACCAGCGCCGCCGACCCAATTACTTCACTACGAGCATGAGTGATATAAGTCTTTGCATGAAATTTTTTCTTGCGATATACCCTTATCTCGATTTTCTCAGTTCTAATCGCTTCAACAATCGCATCAATCCCTTCGAGAAAAATATCCTCTTCTCTCGCCTTTGAGAAAGACTCTTCCATCGCAGAAGTGGCTCTTCGAATTGCTTCTGAAGTCTGACGAGTGGTGTCACCACCGATCAAAATTCGAATCTTGTCTACTTTTTGCCAGTGGCCTTCAAGCGCTAGCAGTGCTCCGATTTCAAAGAACCCGGTTGCTATATCAATGGTCTCACTAAGGTCACACCACTGGCTGACATATTCAAGTGCTTTCCAATGTTCGTCGGTATTGTCGACAATGAACAGTTCTGAACTTTTATCTCTCATATTTACCCGACCCGATTAGAACGCGAATTGTGCTTTATACCGACGTATAAATCCTTTTTTTTTTGTAAACACATTCTATATCTATTGGTTCTCATACCTTTCGAAGGTTCATTGTCACTTGGCAATATTGACCGCCAAAGTTTTCAACGCAACGCTGCCCAAAGCCGTTCGAACTCAGCAACAGCCAGTTCATTCGAGAGTGCGGCGGTGTATCTGGCCACCATTGCTCCACTTGACCAGCCGGCGATCGTGCGGACAGAGACCTCAGAAACCCCATTACGTAGTGCGTGAACAGCCCAACCTCGTCGCCATGCATGAGCTGGTGGGGCATTTAGGCGTCGTAAGACAGAACGAATTCCGTCACTTGTCAATTGGGTTACAGACCCCGTAGAGCGCTCTTTCAAGAAACCCGTTAGGGCCTGCAGAGCAGATGGCGATAGCGGCACCGTGCGGAACTTCCCAGTCTTCGACACGGGGATAGTCAGTATGCCTTTTGCAAGGTCTAAGTGTTCCAGCTGTGCTCGAGCGATTTCAGACCGTCGCATGCCCGTGCACCACAACAACTGGACAATCACTGCATCACGTGGCCGAGTGACCCGTGATTGAACAGCCAAGTAATCGTCAAGCGTGACTGTGGCTTGTGGGCGGAGTCGCTCCACTGCGAGAGGAATGTCATTCCACCAGTCCATGCGGTGGTCTCCCCTTGCATCAAGCCATTTAGCGAATCGACGTAATGCACGAGCCTTGTATCGCCTGCTGGGTGCGGTGGGGCATTGCATCTTCCGACAAAAGAGCGCCCCAGCAAATTACTTTTGGAGTCCCACTACGAGCAGTCCATGCGGATATTTGAGCACAACTAACAGGCGAGAATTCTTGATTACCAGCAAAAACCATGGCCTCATCTTAAAACTTGCCTGACTAGAACCCTCGTCAGGAAAAGAACGATCTTCTATCAAAGGCGCCTTTGGCGCCACTCATTAAAGCCAATAAATGTGCATAAAGATAGGCTCTATTTGTAGAACATCTGAGTAGTACCATTTCAAACAATGTGTATTGCTCCGCCGCCGTCATCCTCACCGAATAATCCAGAACTACTTATCTGGGCGCTTTCCCTACTTGGTGGCAGCGACAATTTTATTGAAGTCGAAGATCTCTTCATCAAAGCATTTGAGCTCGCACCAGCTCGTCTTTCATGGCGCACACGACAAGACCTTCCCGATTACAAGAAATGTTCAAAAGCGCTTCAAGAGGTCGAGGATCAGAAACGCTCTCAGCTAGCTCACTTATTCGAAAAGAAAGGTGCATACAAACGAAAACTTTCGAGTGCAGGAATTGAGTGGGTAAACACACATTCAAAAGAATTAGCAGCGCTTTATTCTGATGGGGTTGTGCCGAGCGCATCAGTGCAAGAGGACGCGAAACTACTTCGTTCAATCACCGAAAGTAGGCCTTTTGAGGCGTTCCTAATTGATGAGAAAGCGGAGATGAACGTTTATGAGGTCTCTGATTTGTTCCGCTGTATGCCCGATGCCGACCTCACAGTATGGAAGCAAAGGTTTGATCGCGTACGAAATGCGGCAACCCGTAACGGGAATTCACGAGTTATCTCATTCGTGGATAAATGCCGTGAACTTGTTCTAGCACGAGGAGAAGAAAAATGACTCAGCTCAGTGGACGCATCAAATATGAGGAACGAGCATTTGAACAAGATGCTGGCCTCGCCATGGGCGGTGACATCATGAGGGCATTAGTCGAGTTAATAACCAACGCAGATGACGCATACGGAGAACTTGATGGAGACATCGTTGTCAGTGTCAATTGCACTAAAGGTGGCGCTAACAACATTTCGGTGATTGATAATGCAATCGGGCTAGACGCAGATGGCCTTGAAAAAAGCTTCTCCGTGCTCGGGGGGAAAGTAAGTGGATTTGCCGAAGGAAAAAATGTTCGTGGTCTACTTGGACGAGGGGCTAAAGACACGGCAGTGTTCGGACGAACAACTTTTGAATCAATAAAGAATAATTCGTTCGCAGCGTTCACATTGACACGACAGGGCGATTGGACTGCAACAGGAAACAGAAAAGCCACGAAAGCTGACTATCAGTCACTTTCAATTCCGTCTGATACGAACGGTCTGATGGCAACAATCCACGTTGAAATCGCAAGCAAGATTCCTGCTCATCGGATGCTTTTTGATCGCCTCACAAATAACTGTCAACTTCGCGACATCTCAGCTTCTAGACGCGTCATTCTCAAATATGTTCACAACGGTAAAACTCTCCCTTCAAATGTGATTCGGTGGACAGCTGCTGATAGCGAGCCGATCGCTGATACCAAGCTCCAAATTCCTGGCTATCCAAATGCTCATGCAACCTTGATGCTTTACAAACTTGACCAACTCGAGAGTGGGTCTGTTACACAGGAATCTCGCCATGGAATAGAAATTTCGGGATCTAAAGCAGTATTCGCAAATGAGAATTTTGGTGAAACAGCTCTTGAGATTGGCTGGATTCACGGAAGATTGAAATGCACATACATTGATGATCTCATTAGATCTTTTGATGAAGAGAAAAATCACTCCGAGGAAAACCCTGATCGCCTTCTGAGGCGAGATAGAGATGGTCTTGAAAAGAACCATCCCTTTTATAAAGCCTTAAGAGCCAGTGTCCTCGATGTACTCCAGCCAATCTTGGCTGAACTACAGCCCAAGAAAGACAAAATCTCAGGAAGCGAAGAGTTAAAGAGTGACCTCAATAAAGCTGCCAAGCAACTTGCATCCTTACTGAAATCTGACCTTGCTCGTCTTGATGAAGAAGAACCCAGAGGGGGCTCACAACCGACCATAAAGAACCCAGTTCTTCTCATCCCCCCCGTCTTGAGAATTCCGCGAGATAAAAAACGTTCAATCAGCTGCCTCGTTCACACGGACCTGATTGACCAAGACTTCAAAGTCGTTGCTACGACCAACAATGATTCTGTTGTCTCAATAATTTCGCAACCAACGTCATTCCGAACACATTCACGTTTTGAATCTGTAAGTGTCGGGACTCTTCAACTGCTTGGATGGGTTCCCGGTGAAGCAATAGTCACGGTCACGGTTGGTCAATCAGCTGCTAGCTCTCAAATCTTTGTCATCGAGCAACAGGAAATCGAGGAAGATCCCCCGACAGAACTTTCATGGGGTTCAAAAAACGTCTCAGCGACGCTCAATAAGCCACGGACAATTCTTTTACGAGCTCCACTCGAAATGGCATCAGAATCAGCCCTCGTAGCCAGTATCGAAGCCGAGAGCGACGACGTTGAGATAGTTGACTCTTCGGTGAATTTGGAGGTTACTGAACATGGCTGGCTAGAGGCTCGAGTAAACATCGTTGGACGAAGGCTTGATTCAAACGTAAAAGTCATAGCCCTTGCCGGTGGGCAAAGTACAACGACCACTGTGAAAACCACCCTTCCATCAAGTGGTGGTGATTGGAACCTTCACATCGATTTACATGATTCGTCCGGCAACACCTACCGAGGCGAACTCAAACAAGCCGAAGACGGTTTTCGAATTATCATTTTCGCAAGACATCCATCTCTTTCACGCCTACTTGGGAAAAAACTTGAAAGCGGGCGGTGGGAACAAGAGCATCTACCGGCCAGCCGCAATGGTCTGGCTGAAGCAGTAACTAGCGTTTTAGTGGACTGGCTTCTTAAAGAAGATGCAATTCGCAATCCGGAATCCTTCGTTGATGCATTAGGTGTACTTTCAGACCGAAACAAACTTGTCTTTCGATATCTGCCAGTGGCAATCGCCGCTCTGGCGACCGAGGAATCCCCACTCGAGCAATGAAAACCATTTATCCACGAACCTGGGGTGAATCAGACTCTGCATTATTTCCAGTAGAACTGAGAGCCGTCCTGCAGAGAATAAATCGAGCGGTCTTCATTCTCAACCCTGTCGAGAAAAAGACTAAAACAAAACACACTTTCAGCATCATTTGGCTAGCCAATAACTTTAGGTGGCGATCGCTAATCACTTCTTCTGAACTTTTACAGATAATTCGTGGACTCACCACTCAGCTCAAAGCGGACGAGCACGAGCGGTGGCTGGACTTCCCAATCTTGCCAAACTTAAGAAACGGATCAATTTGTGATTCCTCGCGACTCGCGCTACTGAGGTCCACCCATTTGATCTTGCAAGAAAAGGCAATTCGGTCTGATGAACTTAACTCGCTACTTCAGTTCGAAACCTTCTTCACGTTATTGAATAAAACCGATGATCTGGTCTGTTCGCTCGACATATTGATGACAGCCAGAAGTTTTTTTGACCACCTTCCCCTTCCACCCGACCCCCAAACCCTCGATGAACTACTGAACCTGATGACATATCGGATTCTTCTCGAACATGGGGTACCTGTTGATCTCAAGCAGTTTGAAAATGTTCGTAAGGTGGTTGGATTGCGACTCGGCCTGCACGAAGAAGGAAAGCAGACGTTGCAGACCATCAGTGAAAAATTGGGGGTAACTAGGGAACGCGTCCGCCAGATATTTCAAAAATGGATGAACTCAGATGTGGAACTTGACAGAATTTGGCCACCCCCTCCAATATTTCGTTCACTCATCGACCAACTATCGAAAAGCGAAATCTGGGACAACCAACAGCTACAAGTACTTCTAGCCAGCGAGTTCAATACCGACTGGAAAAACCCTTGCACTACAATCGCGGCTTTACTTAGCAAGATTGAAACTGATCTCCCACTTGTTCTCGTTAACCAAAACACTCTTGCTTCTCCCAATCACCTGGAAGACAGGTCTCAACTTCCATCTCAATCAGTGATTCGGCGATCCATCCTGCACTGTGGAGCGAAGAGTTGCTTCGCATTGATTGAGGATGTCCTTGAAGCTCTAACTGCGAAATTCCCAGATATTCCGAGAGACGATTTACGATTGCTCATTCGTGCGAATGCCGTTTACGGAGACTTGCCGATGGACTACGTCTTCGCTTCCGGAAGAGAAGACCAAATTAGCCCTGTTTCACGGGCATTACTTATGCTCGCTTGGTCAGGCGAGTTATCAGTTGAGGCAATTCGGACGGGGCTTGACCGTTACGGACGATTTAGACAAATGCCCCCACCGCCTCCGGTTGAAGTTCTGAAAGCTTTCTATGAGCATCGCCCCGAGTTCGAGATTCACGGGGATGTTGTCCGAGCAACAATTCCGACTGATCGCAACGAAGAAACCATCGAAGGTCAGATTGCACTTCTCTGCGAACAGCAAGATGGCGCAGTGATTCCGAAATCCCTGATTTACGATCATTTTCGCCAGCTAGGTCGATACACATCATCAATGTCGATGTACGTGACATACAGTCCGATTCTGAGACCTGCAGGGACCGGATGCATGACGATTGTTGGACGAAACCCGACCGTTGCTCAAATCGAAGCAGCGAAAGAACTTGGAAAGAATTTGGCGATCAACTCGGATATTTCATGGCGTTCAGAGCCCCCTGTGCACATAGCCGAAATATTTGTTGGCAGCGCATTTCGGGATAGCGGTGTTATTGGACTGTCAGGACCAAAGGCTCGCTTGCTTGAGGGTCGGCGTTTCCAAGTTTTAAGCGAGGATTCTGTCGAACACGGAAGCCTCAGCGTTTCTGGAAACTTTTTTTACGGTTTTACCCCATTTTTAAATGCACTTCGAATTGATCCTGGCGACACAATTCGGGTTGAACTGGATACCACAACCGAAGTGGCTCTAATTCGCGTAAACCCAATTGACTTTGAGGATTAGCAAATGAAGTTGATTCTCGAGTCTTGGAAAGGCCGTGGCAAGAATGGATATAAGCGACGGCTAAGCAAGGAGACCGACAGGTTCGCCTTTACCATCAATTGCTGTTACTAGAGTTTCTTAATATATATCACAAACAAGGTGGCCCGCGTGGATGAATTTGAAATTGAATTCTGCAAGGAATGTGGAATGGAGTTTCTCAACGGCATAGAGGAGGTCTGCCCGCTCTGCGGAAATAAAGTTGATATCGAAATTGACCCCACCGAAGAACTCGTTCCTGTGGTTGGTGCAAAACTTGCTTATTCGGAATTTTGTGCAATTTGCAAGAATTGGTGTGAACCTTCTGATCAATGGTTCTGGAAGTATTGGAATAACTTCGACTCCCCGAAGTGGTTAAGCGATAACCGCATGTGGTGCATTGATTGCATCATCGAAAGATTCAAGCGGGACCATCCAGATTTTGAGTCGACAGGATTGGAGCCGGACACGTATTTGATTTGGAAACAAGCTCTTGATTCCGGAATCAATCTAGGACCCAAGCTTTATGACATCGAAATGTCAAATTCAATTAGGAGACTTGACGAATATTCGGTTTACCGAGATGACATCATCCAATGGCTCGCATCCGATTGTTCAATCGACGAAGCGGAACAATGGGTGAGTTTGTCTATTGAATTTGATGAGGCAATGGCTTGGCGTGATGCTGGCTTTGATTCAGATGAAGAAACAACTGGAATTTGGATCGAGTGGGGATGCACACCCAAAAAAGCAGCAAAATACGTTAAACAGGGAATTGATTACGCTCCAAACATCGGCTTTAAGAAACTTGGCGTCAAATTAGAGGACGCATTATTTTATGAGGCTTACGAATTCAGCCCTGACCGATACGAATATAAAAATTTCATCAGACCGTGGCTCCCTTCGGGTTTGCCTCCGGCTGAAATTGTGAGTCTTCGTGACCAATTAGTTGCTAAGGATGAAGTATTTGAGGCCCTTCATGAGAGCAGCCAGTCTCGTGTCAATTACAAGGACCGAACTCATCACTACTGGGATGCGTTGCCGAGCAACTTCGAAAGCCTAAAAGAAGTTGGACTGCCTATCTCTGCCGCCAACTTAGAAAAGTATTGGGGCCTGTCAAGCAAAGAGATTCTCGAAGTGATCGACTCGGGCGGAAACCCTGGAGTCGTAGCAGAGGTCCTCCGTCATGGTGGTTCTGTTGGCAATTTACTTATTATTGAACGACTACTTGATTCAGAAGTGGACCTTTCGTCGGCGACATTCCTTGCTCAACGTGGGTTTTTACCGAAGCACCTGAAACATGCGGAGAAGTTGGGGGTTGTCCTCACAATTCTGATGGAGCTTGAAGAAATACTTGAAGCGGACGATGAAATAGAAATTGATGAAGTTCTCAGCTGGCTCGAGATCGGCGCCAGGGTTAGTCAAGTTAAATCATGGAAGATGCATGGGTTTGCTCCGCAAGAGGCAATGAAATGGTCAAATCAGGGATTCCAACCAGAGACTGCAAGTAGTTGGCGCGCTGCCGGAGTTGGATTGCAAGAGGCAATGAAATGGTCAAATGAAGGATTCCAACCAGAGACTGCAAACAAATGGCGCGCTGCTGGAGTTGATTCGCCCGTTACAGCAAAGCGTAGACGCGACGCAGGATTACAGCCCTAAGGATTAGTACCCGTCCCCCTGTTAGAGGCCTGGCTTTTCGCAACCGCCTCCAAGTTCTGGAGAAGCAATACATCGTCCATAGATTTACCGAAAACCGGCCGCTACCGCATCAACATCGGGGTTGAGAATCACGCACCAACTTCCTATTTTGCTAGTCTGAATTTAGTGGCGCCCATATTCATCCATCGAATTTCCAAATATCAGATTTAGGCGAAACAGCTAAATCTCTAATTTTCCTTGCTTCTGATCGTTGAACCATGCGCTGAGTTTTGACATCCTCCTCGCATTTTTTCCAGTCCATCGATATTTCCGAAGTTCTGCGATCGCGATAGTCACCGCTTCGTAATTTTTGGCGTCTACGAGTTCCTCGGCGCTTAGTAAAAGTAGATTTCGACTTATCTTTTTATCCATGTTTTCCAAAGCCGATTCAACTATGTCCAACGCATTCTTGAAGGCGTCGACATCATTAACTTCTGCCGCAGAGGAAAGTAAGCGCCGTGCAGAGTTTTCTTCTGGCCTGATAGTAAAGGCATTCATTGCAAGGTGATGTGCTTCAATGGCGCGGCCTAAACAACTCAGAGCTCGCGATGTAGTGACTAATACATAAACATTTGTGGGAGCTTTTTTCAGTGCGCGTTCCAAATGCTTGTATGCAATATCACATTCCCCGGTATCAACGAGTGCAGCGCCAAACGTTGTAATTGCTACCGTGTCAACTTCTTTTCGCTCAGCAATACTACGAACTACCTCGGCACCTAGTTTTGGATTTTCAAGTTTTCGCAAACGGCTACACAGTTGAATTCGGCTTAAGTCATCACTACCGGTTGCGAGGACCTGAGTCTCTGAGACCAGTTCAATCAAATCTTCCAACCTATTCGTCTTCAGTAAATCGTTAGTCGTTACTTCTTTGAGCCACCTCTCGGCATCGAGGAGATATTGACTTAAGATTGGCAAATTCTCCGCCGAACGCACAGTTGAATGAACTACGTGTTGGGCGGCCGAAAGCACACCTCCTGCAGAGTGTTTAGTTCTACCCATTGAAGCCAGCGCACGTTCGGCTGCAGCTCGCCTTAAATCACCACGATCCAAAACCTTCATGAGTTGTGCGCATTCAAGAAGTTCAATCGTTGAAGCGCGAGGGGATCCAAGTATTTTGACGACGTCCTCTTCAGTTGCAATCGGACGAGCACCGTCATTCATAATTGTGAGCCTATTGCACATCTTTTCGTCACCAGAAAGTGCCTTACACTGTTTTCTTGGAGTTCGATATTGGTATGAGCAGCCAGATGAGCCAATCACCCCAATTCACACTGAAAATAACAAATACGCCGGATATGCCAATTCATATAGGCGTGACCTAAAGGGTCAATTCAGAAGGCGTATTTCACCAGCATTGCAGCGATTATCGCTCATTATTCCCACCCTGACCGCCTCCCTATTAGAGGCCTGGCTTTTATCCGACCGCCTCCTTCTTAGTGAGTCGTCTTCATTCGCCGATTACCCACCCCTCCGGCGTTATCCCTTTCTCAAGATTGACAATAGGGTGATTAGGTGCGACAGATTGAATCATTCGAAACGCTTGTGACTCACCTCGAAGAAGCAGATGGTTCATACGCCAAGAGCTCATTGGAGGCCTACTTTTTCAAGTTTGCCTTTACTGGATCAAGTTTTGAAACATTCATTGGTAACGACCCTGACAACTTCACGGCGGAGGACATTGTCGCGGTCTCAATGCTTTCAGTAAAGATTCCACCTTCAGCTTCGCGGTGGATTCTCAAGACGGGTCGAGAAGACCTGTCCGAACTTCTCTCCAAAATTGAGCCTGATCTCTCAATTGATCATCCAGACGCAGGTTTAACCGACGGACGCGATGCTTGCAATCTCCGGGAAATGCTAGTTTCATGTTGGGGTGTCGGTCCGACTACAGCCAGCAAACTACTTGCTGCAAAGAGGCCCTCCTTGTTCCCCATTTATGACAAACACGTAGCCAAGGCTCTTCGACTTTCTCCCGATAACTATTGGCAACGTTGGCAAAAATTTATGCAGAGCGAAGATGGGAACAAGGCTACGAAGATGGTTGCACGATTGGCACAAGGCCCTGATAAACCCCATCTCTCTACATTGCGGCTACTCGACATCGTGATCTGGATGCAACAGCATGGACACACGTTTATTACGCAGAAACTCGTGGACGAAAAGAAAATGATCCCTGTCAATTACGCAAAACCGACTTGATCAGCAACTGCCTACATAATGCCGCGTTCCAAAAACGGCGTTTAGCGATCCAAACATGTACTGAAACCCCTACCAGTACCCCATTAATACTGGGCTTTGGATTTTGGCACCAGCCTCACTAAGAGATCAATCAGTCTTTCTGCTGCAGGCACCGAGGCCACTCGATTAGTGATCGTGGTTCTTGACCGGACTGGCGAAGCGTCAATTGCATTCGATGGCCCGGCCCAGGCGGTGTGGGAGATGGCTGGGCCAGCCCAGAAAAATGGGCAACGCCGTGTGAGTCTGTCAAAAATTCGAGGGAATTGAATCGACCGATTTATACCTATTCAATGCAATTTCGATCAAATCAACGCGAACTCGACTTCAAAGAAATAATGAAAACAAACTCCGCATTAAATGGTGTGAGTCCAGGGCGAACCCTGTCAGACCCGCCATCTAAAGTCGACGTTAATGACTAATTATCAAGCTCAATCGACCGTTGGCTGGCTCGACTACAACGACGATGCCGCCCGCAAGATGAACGAAACTCTTCGGGCTTTGGATGAGCCCTCAACGCTTGACCCCTTGGGTTTAGGTTCAATTCGTGACGCATTTTCAGATCT
>Ga0209768_10001145_pt1 | contig 17254 bp, 33 predicted proteins | sample LauGreSBDMM110SD_3_FD_187564 | JGI IMG/M metagenome (GOLD analysis project Ga0209768, IMG submission 187564) | Freshwater lake microbial communities from Lake Michigan, USA - Sp13.BD.MM110.SD (SPAdes) (version 2) | ecosystem: Environmental > Aquatic > Freshwater > Lake | place: Lake Michigan... | reverse complement strand
TTCATCATAGGTGTTCCGTGTTCCTCTTCCAAATAATCTTGTATTATCTTATAGACTATTTTCCAATTCTTTTTATCTTTCATGTTTTAAGTTTTTAAGTATAAGTAAATATATAGATTTTTCTACAAAGTAAAAAATGATTTCTAAGAATTTACATAGAGTCTATTTCCTCTACTCTCTATACAACCAAACTCTTTTCCGTCAACGTTACTCTCTTTAAAATCCCAACATGGCTTCACTCTAGGGTTATATCTGAGTCTGGATGTCTCCACTGGTGTTTCCTGAGGTACCTCAGTGATTATCATCTCTTCACATAATATCCATGCACACACAGTTTTGTTCTCCCCTTGAAATATCTTCTCTGCTTGTTTAGCATTATTACTTAACTTACACCTTGACATAATGAGTGTGACTTCATCAGGTGATAAGTATTCGATAGTGCCATCGGGGAAGACACACTTCCATTTCATGAAGTTCTTACCCCTGGACAAATTGAATCTCACTTTTATTCTTCTTATCATACCACAAATATAATGAAAAAATTACTTTTCTACCGGGCCTCTTTTCTACCGGGGGTTCCTCAGTAAGTTTCTTGACAGTCATGGTCAAAAACCTTACCACACAAAAAAAGAGACCGAAGCCTCTTTTTTTATTTTATTTATTAATTGGTTAAAAACCCCAAGAGAAATTATGTGGTTTTTTTTGTCCTAAATTTATTCTTGACTCTTTCTTATCTAAGAAAGATTTGATCTCCAAATCTAATACGTGGCGTGCTCCAGCAATCTTATCACCTAATCCCAATGCAACACATGTTCTTTCTAACTCATCTAACTCATCCATCTTCTTTCGAATTGAATCGGATAACTTTTCGTAGCTCATCTTCTTTCCAATTAAATCTTTATTTGTGCAATCACATTTACCAAAAGCGGTTTCATATTGCATACCAGTCAAATCACAAGAGAAAGGTAGGATTTCTGTTTGCATAGTGCTGCCGCAGCTGTTACATTGTTTTTTCATATGTTTTATTTAATTGATTAGTAAATATAGAAAATTCTATTTATATAAAAAAATGATTTATTATAATTTTTCAATGATTTCAAGAAGTGCTTTTTTTCTTTTTGGAGTAATCACATACTCACTAGTAATTTTACTTATGATCTCCTCAGCATCGAAAGGCTCAGAATCGATTTTTCTTTTCTCTCTTAGCTCCTCTATTGAGAGTTCGCAATCGCTGAAATAATCTGTACCTTCTAAATCCCAATCATCTAATTCAAGATTTTCTCCCCCTAGGATTTTATCTATCTTTGATTCACTTAGGCCAAATCTTTCCATTACTTCACTAGATCTCATTTCAAAAGAGCTCTCTAATGTATATTCATTACTCCTCATATATCCCTCTTGCTCTGAATCCCCGTCCTCCGTACTTTCATTTCTAGATTCTTCATTATTTCCAATGATGATTAATGACTCTGTCTCCTCGTGTATAACTCCATCCATATTATGATCTGAGATTTCTACTTCATAGCAGTAAACTCCTATTTTTTTAATAACTCCAAATGCTGTTAGCATCGCTACTCCTTTTTCACCGTTCTTAGTCTTTTCCGTTTTGTCCATTGTTTATGTTTTATTGGTTATGAAGTAAATATAGAAATTTCTATTTAATCAAAAAAATGATTCATGAAAAATTATTAGAAAGGTTTTAGGGCCATCCTAAACTTCCTGGGGCTCCTCAGGAATTCTTCCCACAGATACGTGAAAAAACCTTAGCCCACAAAAAAACCCCGGTAAATCCGAGGTCGTTCCGAGGCGTTCCGAGCCGATTAGCTATACGGATCCAAATCAGAATTGGGTATCAATCGCCAGCTCTTCTCTGCTCCTATTAGATTGGTTAACTGTAAAGATTCTACCGACATTTTTAATCTCACTAAAGCTCCTTCATAATCTTTTTCTTCTAATAAATCTTCAACATCCTGAGCTGTGCTTTCAGAGAGATCCACAATGTATACTACTGCATGTCTTTGACGATTAGCACCTGCTCTTAAATCAAGCATCATAGCATTCATTGAGTGTTCAGGATCAGTAGGATCTCCTTTAATGAAGCTTTCAATTCCATGTGCATCTGCAATTCCGAAGTATTTCATAATGATTTAGTTTAGTTACTTAGCTAATATATGGATTTTTCCACGAATAAAAAAATGATTCGCAAGATTTATCTTAAATATCTCTCGCGTACGCACGTATACGCAAGTCCCCCTCCTGAGGTCCCTTATATAGAATCCCAATAACATTCTCTGTTACAGTAAAAGAATATATCACCAGTGTGTGCATCAGTGAATGCTACACCATTAAAATACTCTTGGAGAGTGTAACGTGATCCCAAATCATCTTCGATATCATCCTTAGCCATGTAAGATGATATTCTTAATAGATCAGACCATAAGTCAATTAAAGCTGTGTAAGCTTTTTCGTTCTCTTGTTTTAGATCCTCTAACGTCATGATATTAGATTTTAGATTTAAAGTAGTTAAATACACCAGGTATGTGTTTCTTGTAATAAGGTTGGTTATCCATGCACCATTGCTTTAACTCCTGCTCTGTCTTAAATGGAGATTGCCATGAACCTCCTGACATTATTTGTCTGAACTGTGGCTCCAACGCGTCTACAAAGTCTTGAACTGTCCATCCTTCCCAAATGTGTTTTGTCATATCACTCATACCATTTTATTTAATTGGTTAATATTACCATTCCTCATTATGCCATTCTTTGACAGTTTCCCCACGGAATCCATAATCGCTAATTCCAAAATTTTCATTTTTATCAAAATCGTAAAGGGCAACTGCAACATTGTATTCCGAATTTTCCTTATTAGTTTCCTCTTTAAAAGAAGATTTTGCTTCTTTTAAGGTTGAAAATTTTTGAACCTGAGTTCCTTCTTCTTGAACAACAAATAGTAGGTACATAGATTTATAGTTTTAAGTTATAAGTAAATATATAGATTTTTCTACAAAGTAAAAAATGATTCATAAAAATTATTAAACATTTCCGGATACTTAACACGGGGGAGCCTCAGGAATTCTTCCCACAGATACGTGAAAAAACCTTAGCCCACAAAAAAAGACCCCGAAGGGCCTTTTCCGATAACCAATCAAAAATTATTCGTCGTCATCCTCAGAGATTTCTCCTAAAAGGTCTCGAAGTTCTTGTGGAAGATCTGGATCGTTAAGCATCGATTCAATTAGACCTTTAGGTAATCCTTTACTTGCCATTCCTTTCATTTCAGATAGCATTTGTATCATTTGCATTTTTTGTTGCACTTCCGCTTGACTACGAATACATCCCATTACGAAACCAGCAAGGATTAGTTTTTTCTCGTAAGCGGTGATTTTAATATCAACCTCACCAAGCTCACCATCTCTGACCTCAGCTGCTGTTGCTGCTAAAGCATCCGATATGGTATCGTACTTTCCAAGGTTTTGTTTTACGATTCCTTCAGCCTCTTCGAAGAAATCATTTTTAAGGCCTAAGCCTTCTGTAACTGTTTCTGTTTTTCCTGACATAAGTTAATTATTTAATTGGTTTACTTAGCTAATATAGAAATTTCTAATTGATATAAAAAATGATTCTAGAAAATTATAGAAAAAAATTAAGAGGATAAAAAAAGCCCCGAAGGGCTTTTCTTGCTAACCAACCAAACTTAATCTACCCAAATCTCTTGGGTTTTCGAAACCGATCTCCATTCACCAACTTCCAAATCAAAGTAAGCTGTTTGAGCATCGGATATTTTACCACCCTTAGGGTGTTTTAGAATAGGAACACGTTCAAGGTCCAATGTTCCTAATGCAATGCGTAATGATCCCCCAACCTTTCTGTAATAGAATTTGTACGAACCCGTTTTGAGACCTTTCTTAAGATCATCATGTGTAATTTTTTTAAAGTCTGCCATGTTTTTTTTATTATTATTTGATTAACTCTATAAATGTAAGACAAATCAGTTGATTAAAAAAATGATTCTGTGGTATTTTCTAAAAAAAATAGTCAGGACAGGATTCGAACCTGCATGATAACTTATGAGCAGTGACTATTTAAGTTATTGTTGTTTAATTTTGACAGATTTCTTTCTCTACAAAATGCTCAGCAGTAGTTCTATTACCAGTTAACATTCGTAACTCATTTAAGAAGTTCTCAATATGATAAGCCATTAATTCTGCGTGGTCTGCATCGTTACCAGCTAATAATACAACCTTCATCGTCTCTGCAATGAAGTTTATCTGAGAGTCATTGTTTACTTCACCCAAATCAGCAAGATCACTAATATCTTTCATTATCTTTTTGAGTGCATTTAATTTGATTGAGTCCATTTCATATGTTTTAATTAGTTAACTCAAATATATAGATTTTTCTATAAAGAAAAAAATGATTTATTCAAAAGCTCCAAACCGAGCTAACATACTAACTCCTGGCCGTGCAGACTCAGGAATATTGGAAGAAATCAATTTCCAATCTTTCTTACTCATTTTGTTTCTTAAACTCGCTGCTGCCATCACAAAAGAATGACCCTCCTGCATTTTATCAAATATTGTCACTAATGTTTTCGCGGAGACTGGATTGGCGTCACACCATAACTCCCTGCCAACCTTGAGTGGTGCTCCTTCAAGTGAGGTGAGACGATTGTTGTCACACCAGAAATTCCCACCAACCTTGAGCGGTGCTCCCACCAGTGTGGTGAGACGATTGTAACTACAAGAGAAATATCCGCCAACACGTTGTGGTGCTCCCTCAAGTGAGGTGAGGCGATTGTAGCTACAAGGAAAATCCCCACCAACCTTCTGTGGTGCTCCCACAAGTGAGATGAGACGATTGCCGACACAATCGAAATGATCTCCAACCTTGAGTGGTGCTCCTACTAGACTTGTGAGCTGATTGGCGTCACAATAGAAACTCTTTCCAACCTTCTGTGGTGCTCCCTCAAGTGAGGTGAGACGATTGTCGCCACAATGGAAATGCCCTCCAACCTCTTGTGGTGATCCCGCAAGTGAGGTGAGACGATTGTCATAACAATAGAAACTATCCGTAACCTTGCCGAACTTAACCTCTTTAAACCCTTTAAGTCCCTGATTGTGACAATCGAAAGCACCATCCACATCAACAAGTCCAGTCTTAGGGTTTAAAGTCCATGTTCCCGGAGTACGACTATAGGCCTTAATACACTTATTAAGCCAATTGATTTGTTTTTTGGTTAGAGTGGTCATTAGTAGGGTTTAATTGGTTAAGACAAATATAGAAAATTCTACTTAAAGAAAAAAATGATTTATCCAAAAGCTCCAAATCGAGCTAACATATTAACACCAGTTCGAATAGCCTCAGGAATATTAGTAGCAACCAATTCCCAGTCTTTCTTACTCATTTTGTTTTTTAAACTCGTTGCTGCTACCCAAAAAGAATCACCCTTCTTCATTTTAGAGAACATGGTTATTAATGTTTTCTGTGAGACTGGATTGGGACTACAATATAAACGCCAGTAATTCCCCCCAAGATCAAGTGGTGCTCCTTCAAGTGAGATGAGCAGATTGTAGTTACAAAAGAAACTCCCGCCAACCCGTTGTGGTGCTTCCACTAGTGAGGTGAGACGATTGTGAGAGCAATAGAAACCCTCGCCAACCCATTGTGGTGATCCCACAAGTGAGGTGAGTGAATTGTTGTCACAATAAAAATCCCCCGTAACAACTCCAAACTTAACACCTTTAAAATCTTTAAGTCTCTGACGAGAACAATCGAAACCACCCTCCACATCAACAAGCCCAGTCTTAGGGTTTAAAGTCCATGTTCCCTTAGTAATCTGATAGGTTTCCTTAGTACACTTATTAAGCCAATTGATTTGTTCTTGGGTTAGAGTGGTCATTAGTAGATTTTAATTGGTTAAGACAAATATAGAAAAATCTACTGGAAGTAAAAAATGATTCTTGGAAATTACCTTATGATAAACTTCTTTATATCTACGACGGTGCCTTCTGACTTAAGTAGCACTATATAAGTTCCTTTATCTTTTGTGTTAATGTGTATAGATTTAGCACCATTAGAAGGAATATTAGTTGCGTAATCCTCATCATTCTTCATTACTGAGATAGTATCTGCGTTTACTTCCCAATTAATAGTACTGTAAGCATCACAATTAGAGTTCTTTTTTGCCTTACATGCAAGTAATATTGATAATAAACAGCAAAAAGCTAGTATAATAATAAGTCGTTTGTTCAATGTCAGGTTTTTCATACTTAATTTTAGTTGTGATTTATAGTGAAATCTCCGGGAATGTTTCGAAGGTGCCTCATTTAGAAGAATGTAACACCCTGTTTATTACGATTCATCATAGCATCTATAATTTCTTGTACTTTAGTGTATCTTCTTGTTTCTATTATAGTGCGTGAATCAATCTTTAACTTGAGAGTACCATTTCTTTGTACTAATGTCCAGTAGTCCTTCTCGTGTTCATCATCACAAAAGCCTAGTTTAAGTGAATTCTCTATTGAGGCACCACAGAAGTTACACCATCTTAATTTAGCACCACTTTCTTTGGGTATATTTACTATAGGAAACTTAACTGTGTCTCTCTTAACCAACGGAGGAGCATCAGCACTTCCTTTCTTTCTTTCTCTGTATGCTTTGTCAGCACATTTCTTTGAACAATAAGTTCCTTTTCTTTCATGTTCAGCAGAACATATTGGGCATGTCATAGTATTCTTTATTTGTTATAGAGCAAATATAATGAAAGATTCCTGGATTTAGCCCTGGGGTTCCTCAGGAAAGTATCATCCAGTGAATGATAAAACCATTGAACAAAAAAAAAGCTCGATAAATCGAGCTTTTCCGGTTGGCAGATTGGAACTGAGATAATGGCAGTAATCTCAGAGCATTCAAGACGACAGCATCTTGATTATACTTCCTCTAGTATATAATAGTTTCGCGTGTTTTTACGTAAGCGAAGTACCTTACAATCTTTTCCTTCTTGATTAGTGTGTATTTTTCCTGTTTCTTCAAAAGTAACTGTTACACCTTCTTTTAAACGTGTTATTCCTTTTTCTTCAAATTTCAAGCTAGCGTACAATTTTACGGTCTGGCTTAAAGTAACTGTGAGTTTTCTGTTCATTTTTTTATTTTTTAAATTAAACGATTCTTCTGTAACTATTAAATTCGTTCATAACATAAACAAGCGAATTTCCGTAACTGTCTGTGCCTCTTATTAGAAGGTGATCTCCTTGCCACATAGCACTATCGATAATTAAGAAATTAGGGCTTCCTGCGATTTTATAACAGTACGGACTATAGTACAAATGGATCGTGTTGTTATTTGGATCAATTTGTATTAAGCCGAAGTTTTTGCATTGTTCCCAGTTCATATCTTTAACTTTTAATAGTTTATTTATATTACAAATTTACGGAGTTTTTTCTATTAAAAAAAATCTTTTCGCTCCTTTTTAACATTTAGTTGTTAATTACTAAATATTAATGTCATTATCCTCTCTTCTTTATCAGAGGCTTCTCCTTTTTCATCTATCAGAACACCTTTTATTATAATAAAGATCGAATCCTCTAATACTGTTTCAGAGCTGATATCCATACGTGTTATCAAATATTCATTATCTAACATTTCGATTACATCTAAAAAGAAAGCTCCATCTTCTTTATTATCGTATAATACTGATCCAAAGAACTTCTTCTTAAAATCCGTGTTTGCGATATCTTTCATATCAGGATTGAAGTGCTCTGGCATTATATGATTACATAAGCTAATGATTTTAATATTCCTAGTCTTTGCGGATTTTATTAAATCAATCAATTTATATTTCTCGTTACGTCTTAACCCTATATGATTTAAAAGATTATCTGTTATTTCGTTTTTCTTCATGTGATCCATATCGATTATAGATAATGAATCCAAAGAAGTTACCGAATTATTTTGGTCTATTAATAGGCTTTGTGCCTTGTGCGATTTCATAATAATATGGTTTTGTTTTTGGCTTCGGTTTGCCCGTTTTGCTCATGTTTGTCCGTTTTGTATAAAGTAAATGTAGACGATTCTATTTGATATAAAAAATGATTTCTATATCAATTTTATTTGTGGAAAAAAATGATTTCTTGCGGAAAAAAAAAGGAGGGTATAAACACCCTATAGAACTCCCTATTAAACAATACCCACTCGGAAGAAGTGAGCATCTTTCTCTTGTAACTTGTGTGTCATCTGAAGTACATTAAGTATCTCTTTGCGACCATCAGCAATATTCTTTACCTCTACTGGAGGATTTTCTGCTTCCTTAATCAAATCTTCAGGTAGCACCATTAATCTAGGTGAGAGTCCTGTATCAGTCCAAATCTTAAATATAAGCTCAATAAGATTACTAGGAGTCTTACCCTCTTTAATCTCTTCAACAAGCTTAAGCTGAAACTCTGGCTCCATCTCTATAGCTTGCTCATCAATTGAATTCATTATGTCTTCTGCTTGTGCATTAGTTAAAATGAAATTAAGCCCTCTTAAAGGTCCATACATTTGATGTACCATGCCCATAAACACTTTGCCTTTGGTTTGATCAATCATTTCATTTAACTGTCCTAAGACTTGAGTTTTTTCTTGATTCATTTGATTTATTTACTAAGCAAATATAATAACACATTCTTAATTAAAAAAATGATTTTGAGAATTTTCTAAGAAAATCAACATTGAGGTTTAGTTCTCGAAGGTTCCCCAGTAATTAATGCTGATGCATCAGATTCTATTTCCGGAGGTTCCCCAGTGAATTCTGCGGATGCTGCGTGGCAAAACCAGAGGCCACAAAAAAAGGAGACCGAAGTCTCCTTGATTTTGGATATTAGACGTTATTGAAATTCTGCTCGAACAACTTGATTGATAATTGATGAGACCTCTTTCGGTAAAAGCTTTAAATCGTTAACCACTTTCGAATACGTGTAAAGCTCTGTGACGTGGTCTGCTTGAATACCAATTCCGACTGTGACAAATTCGTCCCTTCTTGCTCGTTCAAGGATTCGTTTAAGTTCTTCGTTATGCTCAGTACCACCATAACTGTTTCCTGAAGGCTGGCCGTCGGATAGAGAGATGAAGATTATCCTGTCTTCATTAGTCTCTCGTACCCTCTTATGAATAGCTTCAATAACTGGTCCGTCGTAATTCTGACACCAATGTACGTTATTGTAAAATTGTATATTCTTTTCGTAATCGGTGTCGTATGGAGAATAGAAAGTGTAAATCTCAGGAGTGTAATCTCCAGTATGTCCGTAGATGTATAATTTATCCGGAGGTAGAATTTGACTCATTGCGAGATAAAGAGTATTCATAATATGTCGCTGAGCTGGAATTCGCTGCCCGTGTCCCATGCTACCAGACATATCGGCTAATATACATACGGAGAAAGGTTTTGTATCTTGTTCCTCTACCCTCTGTTTGTATATCGATAGATTTCCTGCAGGGACCTCGGCTATTTTAGATGTGTCAAGTTTTCCGAGTTTAAGGTTCTTAACCTCATCGCTCTTAGGATCGAAACTGATATCCAATAGTTTAATTAGAAGTTCCGAATCTCTCTTCTCATCTGCGTGGAATTGGTAACTAGATCCTGAGTCTTTTTTATCGAAGGGAGTGAATTTAGGCTTTTCTGAGAATGCAGTTAAACTTCTCTCGGCTACACTCCATGGCTTACTCTCGTTAATCTCCCCCATTAAATCTTGTATCGACTTACCGCTTCTTCCTTTATGTGTTTCTCTACCTTCGCCAGGTCTTCCACTCTCGCTTTCTTTCTCGTCTTCGCCATCATCTTCACTATCGCCTTGACCTTCCCCATCACCTTCACCTTCACCTTCTTCTTTCTCTCCTTGTGGTTGACCTTCACCTTCACCTTCACCTTCGCCCTTATCCTTTTTTGGATCCGGTTCTGGAATTTCCATTTCGATTGTACTTGATAAGATCGAATCCTTATAGTGTTCGAACATAGGCGCCATCTCAGGATAGGATGCGCAAATCTTACTTAAGATAGCTCGACTATTCAAAGACACTACTGAATACTTCTTAATAACCGTTCCGAAGAAAGAAGGTCTTTCGATAACCTTTGAAGTGAATGTATTAATTACGCCTAACTCTTTCGCCTTAAGAATGTAAAGCTTAATAAGCTTCTCCGCTTGCCATGTTCCTAATTCCCTAGCTGCTTCTCCGCTTGCTTTAATATCCAAATCGAAGTCGATTTTAATATACGGATAATCATTAAGAACTCGAGTAAATCCACCGAAGTGAGAATTTTCCCATCCTGAAGTTGATTTGTAACCTCCGCCCCAGCCACCCCATTGTTTGTATCCTGACATATCTCTTTTGTTTAATTGGTTAAGACAAATATATAGATTTTTCTACAATATAAAAAATGATTTCAAAAAAAAGGACTGACGAATTTAATCGCCAGTCCAGTTGTGTTACTACTTAGCAGATTCGTCTAAGATAGATGTGATACTTTTAAGACCTTCTTGACTTCCGAGACCTTTGCAGAGTACGACGAAACCGTCATAGATTGTAAAGCCGTTAGAAACCAATTTCGTAATTGTCTTAAGGTGACGAAGAGAAAGGTTGAACGAGATTTTGAACTCGTCATGCTCCTTATTAATTTGAGTGAAGACGGAAACCAATTTTTTGATTTTATCAATGGGCACTGTCGGAAACTCAGATTTTAGGGTTGCTTCGATATCTTTTGTTTTGATCGAATCAACTTCGATTAACATAAATCTATCAAGTAATGCACGGTCTAACTTGTGCGTTCCTGTGTATTGACTACCCATGTTAGCCGTCGAGAAGAACACGCAGTTAGGGTGTATCTTTACTGGTGTCGTATCGTGGAACGAATACTCCATCGGTAATTCTCTTCGGAAGTCGAGACAAGGAAATAACAGGTTGTTTGCCATCGCTCCAGCTCTGGAGATTTCGTCTAAGAGTACGATACCAGGTTTTTGAATAACCTCGGAGAAACGAGAACGTTTGAATTCCGATTTTGTTACTCCGTCTTCCACTGAGATAACGTGATTTCCCACAAGACCCATTATGGGATCGGTCATTGTACCCATGTCGAAGATAGTCAGTGGCAGGTCGAACACTTTTGCAAGATTCGCAACAACTTCTGTTTTACCCGTTCCTGTTGCCCCGATAAGCATAGTACTAACTCCGAACTCGATATTGTGTTTAGCAATCTCAAATGTGCCCGCTTCCATTTTGAAGTACCCGTTCAATGTGACCGTGGTACCAGACAGTACAGCCAACTTAGGATCCGCTTTCAAACGAGGTGTATCGTCTATTGCTTCTAAAGCTTCCGATAGTATCGTTTTTCTTCTCCTAAGAGATTCGGAGATCTTTGCCTTAGCTTCATCGCTCATAGGCTTTCTTACCTTCGGGCTAGCTTCTGATGCCGCTGCTAAATCTAGGATTTCTAACGTTTCCGTTTTTACTTCTGCTTTTTTTGTTCTTGCCATTTTTATATAGTTTTAATTGGTTTACTTAGCTAATGTAGAATAATCTACTTGATAAAAAAAATGATTTTGGGATTCTTTTGGACTTTTTTTATTCTTTAATTTCACTGTCCGAAGTGTAGAAGTTACGTTTGCCTCGACGCACTCTGTAGATCACACGGCCACCTCGATTTGTGATTTGTTCGAAGTGTAATTTAGTACCTGCTTTGGCGCAAGACGAATTGACAGCTTCTAATCGACGGTTCCAGAAAAGTCTAACAGGGAATCCGAAAGTCTTACTGAACGTTTCTATTACTACATCAGGATCAGTACTAGATCCTCCAACTGGCTCTGGTGCTACAATAGCTCCAGCAGCTTTCTTTCTTTCGCGGTAGGCTTTGTCATACGCTGCCTTCTTCGCTTTTTTGTCTTCTGCTTCCATTTTTATTTGTTTAATTGTGTTACTTAGCTAAAGTAGAAATTTCTACTAAGATAAAAAAATGATTCATAGAATTTAATAGAAAAATCTTTTGACCGTGGTGTCACTATAACCTTTAAACTTCCAGTCAAGAGAGATACGTTCACAACCTACACTCTCGCAAAAGAACGTAAATAGAATGTTTCCGTTATCCTTGGGGTTAAGAAAGAAAATCACATCGACATCGCCTGTCTTTTCTTTAAATGCCTCTCCAGCATATTCGATCTCACATGAGAAACTCTTATTGACAAATTGTTCGAATGCTTCTATAGAAGCTATCGGTCCTGCTTTAGGCCAGATAAACATTTGTCTCCGAGTTGCCCATGGGTGTTTTCCTTGCATATAGAGTTAATTGGTTAAGACAAATATATGGATTTTTCTACAATATAAAAAATGATTTCCAAAAAAATCTAGTCTGCATTTCCACCGCAGTGCGCCTGAGGAGCCCCAGGGAATTTAGGATGTCACAAAAAGTTTGTGGCAAAAGAAAGGGCCCAGATTTCTCTGAGCCCCGCGTTTAAACCAACTAAACACTAAACCTCTTTCTTACTCTTGCGATCTACATCCATAAACATCAGCAACTGATTCAAACTTATCTCCATCAACAACTTTCCATTCATTATCCAGGGTGAACACATATCCGTATTGTTCATAATCAGATTGTTGGTATTCTCCAATAGAGGCGTCAATTCTAGCTTCTTGTAGATCTTCGCCTCTGTCCCTATGATAAGCAACGGTCACGTCTTTTTGTGGTTCATCAAAAGTGTGTACAGATTTAGGTAACACTTTAAATTCTTTTAACATCCTAACTCCAATAAGGTCATCCATAGGTTCGGAAGGTGCAACATTTTTACATAAAGAGCTGATTGCACCTAAAGCGATTAGCTCTTTCACCTTCTCACGGTCTGAGTAATACTCAACTAACATTCTTCCGTTTCCTGTTGGATATCCGTCCCAGTGACAATAAATCGAAGAGACTGTGCCATCTTCGTTTTCTATTCCTATCCTAGATCTTGTTGCCATATCAGTTAATTATTAATTTCGATTGTAATTGTAAATTCTGAACCGAATGCCATTCTATACTCTGCTGCTAAATATTCTGCAGATCTAAGGGAGTCAGCGGTATCTATTACTTCCCTTCCGTAACGCGATATTGATATGATTTTGTATTTCATTAGTGTGTTTTAATTGGTTAAGACAAATATAGAAAAATCTATTTAATTAAAAAAATGATTTCTTAAATTATTATCTTCTCTTCTACCTGTGCCCAATTTTCATTTCCATCGGCTGAGTCAGTATAGAGATCCATCCCGTACTCGTCTGCTAAATCCTTCAGAGCCTCCATTGCATCTTTCTTTTTTTCGTAGACCTCAACTTCTACATAATCTGGAGTGGTGTGGATCAGCACAAAAACTTTTTTCATATTTCTCTTATTAGATGGTTATATACAAATGTAGAAAATTCTATTTAATTAAAAAAATGATTTAATTTTCACTTTTTCAGTTTACAATAATTTCACACCTTTTCAAGATCTTTAGGACGTGCTAAGTATAACTTTTCTATCGGTTTTATTTTTCTACTCTCTATCGTCTCTTTCCAGGTTTTACCTTTTTCTTTATTAATAGGGAATCCAAAATCGTCCATACGTGCCTTGGTTAAAACAAGAGGCTTTTCTGATATTAAAAATCCTACCACCTCAGCCTTTCTACCTACTGAAGAATTCTTCAATTTGAATTCATCTCCTATAGACAATCCATATAAATTCTTTTTGGTAATATTAACTTTCTCGTATTTAGATGAAAATTCAATAATATCCACAATCGGAGAATCTTTGAATTTATTAGGATCTAGGGATTCTAAATGAATCCAAATTTTCTTAGGTCCTGACCATTCATAACGTTCTCGTGAGAAATCTATGTATCTAATCCAAAAATATTTATTTTTTTGGTTGATGTAAATATCACCAACTTTAATATCTCCAAATTCTTTAATTTTCATTGTTTCCTTTTTACTAATCTTATTTGAAAGATCTATTAGGTCCATATAAGCTTTTGTGTGATGATCTGCAATTATTTTACTTACTTTCATGTTTATTTGTTTAATTGGTTAAGACAAATATAGAAAAATCTATTTAATTAAAAAAATGATTTAATCAACCATGAACCAATTTTCTTCCAACAAAGATACCTCAGTTTCATTAAACACATTATCAAAGTTGTCCACATAACAATCGACCTTACCAAAGTCAGTGTCTTCAATTGCTAGATCAGCTTTTTTCATAAAGTCATCCAAAGTATCAAATTCGATAGTCTTTGTTATAGTGGGATATCCTTGGATTTTTCTACCACTAATTTTAATATCTACTTGTCTCATAATTTTTAATTGTTAGTTTTATTCCCACTCATCCCATTCGCTTTCTTCTTCCTCTTCTTCCTCTCCGTCATCAGCATCAAAAATGTTATTTACACCATCAATCTTTTCCTCAGTAAGCAATTGTGCTGTACACCATCTCTGAGCCCACTCCGCAATATACTCTTCCTTGTAATAATTAATTGCATCCTCTTCTGTCTCGTCATCCTCCTCACTTAAGTATTCATTAATTTCATCCTGAGTGATTTCAAAGCTCTCAACCAAAACACCTCCAGGTAAATACTCATTCGGACCAGTAATAATTGCTTTATATTTTCTTCCCATGTGAATTGGTTACATTATATCTAGATACATATTAACAAGTTTCTCTAACTCTATCGGATCTATAGTTTTTCTTACTTTTTTTATTATTTCAAGTTTCCTTGCTTTATCTTTATTTTCAACAGTATCTAAAAAGTCTTTTACTTTTTTGTCTAGTTGCTCCTCAAGGTTTTGTTTGGCAACTTTAACCCATCTATCCTCCTCTATATTAAATTCACAGCCCCAGTATTGATTCCAAGCGCCACATTCTAAAACTTCTTTAATTGTTATATCACGTTCACCGTCTCTTCCTTCGTAATAGTCTCTTAGTGAATCGATATTAATTTTTACCAATTCCTTATGTACAAACCAACTAAACTCTTTCAGAGATTTTGATTTTTTTGCAAGTTTACTAATAGTTGCTTCATCCAAATTTAAGCTAAAGCTCCTATTATTATAGCTGACTTCTAGCTCGGGAAAGTCGTATCCCTCAAATACACTCAGATTAGATAGGGCTTTGAGAATTATTTTTTCTTTAGTTTCATCTGTTCCTTCAAGGGTAGGTAATACTAAGTCTACACTCTCAACTACATAATAATCCGTTTCCCGTTTAAACGTAATAGTAACATCAAACGTCTTTTTTTCGTTTTCTTTACTTTTCATAATATTTATTTAATTAGTTTTAATTAACCTCTTTGCTACTCACATTGTTGGTTATTCCATTTGACATATTTCTCTGCTTCACTTTCGGAGTAGCCCATCTCTTTCAAGTTGCTTAACTCATCCGATTGCTTGTCCATCCATTCGGGGTTCTGCCAATTTTGTAATCTTTCTTGTTGTATAATGCGAGCTTCCATCTCTCTCATCATAGTAGGGATAAGTGAAGTATCAACGTCAAAGTAAAGGCTTGGTTTTTTCACTACCTTTTCATTATTGAATTTTTCAATCTCCGCCAAAGCACTATTTAATAGCGATAGGGATTTCCTTTTTTCATCCAAAGTTACTGCATCGTTCCAAGCGAATTCAGCTTTAATTAGATTATTTACTAGTTCTTGATCCTTAACCAAGACAGGACTAGGTCCTTGTGGGTTTCTGTGGTCGTACATATTATTTGTTTTAATTGGTTTACTTAGCTAATATAGAAAATTCTATTTAATTAAAAAAATGATTTATTAAATAACACCAAATTATACTTATTTTTTAAGAGATTCTAAAGCTTTGATTAAAGAATCTAATTGATCATTATCCAAATTCTTAAATGGTTCTATTAGGGATTTAGCATCGAATAATAATTTGTTATATTTAGATTCGTCAAATCCATAAATTTCAAAATTCTCAATAGAAAGATCTTCTAATGGTGTTTCAACATTTTCTTCAAAATCTTCAAGATCTATTCCTAAAGATTCTAATTCATCAGGAGTTAATTCTAAAGTTGTTCTCAATTCCCATTTATCAAATCCGCCATCCCCATCTATCCTTTCAAATTCTTCAAAATCTCCCCAAGAAGTTCCCCAATCGCCTTCGAATGCTTTGAATATAGATGTCATGAAATCGTTACTTGGAGCAATGAATGCCACGATGTCATTACTAGTGTAATGACCCATCCCAGTTCTTGAAGATACATGATCATAAACATAAAGTGTTGGAACTCCTTTTGATTTTTTCATTTTTTATATGTTTTAATTGGTTAAGACAAATATAGAAAATTCTATTTAATTAAAAAAATGATTTAATTATTTAAAAATCTTCCCATCATCGAAGCTCCTTTAAGAAAATCCTCTGATAATTCCAATTCGACTTTCATTTTTTTAAGAACATTCTTATCTATCTGGTTTTTAACCATACCCAAGGCAATTATATAAGGAATATTATTTTTGATCATCGTGTAGTGTATTAGCTTTAAAACTTTTCCAGGAACAGAACCTTTATTAGCATAATAATTAATCTCGGGTTCACTTCTAGACCATGTCTTAAATTTTACAGGAGCACCCTCAAGATCTTTCAATTTATTTCCCTTACAGTCAAATATCCATCCACCTATTTCTGGACCTCCGACAAGGGTTTCTATTTGATTGTAAGAACAATCGAAATTAATACTTTCAAAATCTTTTTGAACACCTTCTAGAGTTGTGAGCTTGTTATAGCTGCAATCAAAATTATATCCGGTAACCAAAGGCGATCCGACAAGACTTTCTATCTTATTACGTGAACAATTGAAACTGTGTTCAACCTTTTGTGGTGCTCCTTCTAGACTTGTGAGTTCATTACTAGAACAATCGAAATACCCATCAACCTTACCAAAACGAATACCCTTAAAATCTGTAAGTCCTCGTTTGGAACAATTGAAATCACCTGAGACGTCTACAAGTCCCGTCTTATGATCCATTTTCCACGTCGCACCCGATCTAACACACGAGTTTAAGAATTCAATAGCGGAGATCTGTCCTTTGGTTAATCTGAATAGTTCCATGATAATTTTTTAATTGGTTAAGACAAATATAGAAAATTCTATTTAATTAAAAAAATGATTTATTAAATCACACCAAATCGACCTAACATATTAGCTCCTTTTATAATTTTGGTATCTATGTGGGGTAGTAATAATGCCCAATCTTTTTTAGGTAA
>Ga0209768_10001142_pt1 | contig 17258 bp, 19 predicted proteins | sample LauGreSBDMM110SD_3_FD_187564 | JGI IMG/M metagenome (GOLD analysis project Ga0209768, IMG submission 187564) | Freshwater lake microbial communities from Lake Michigan, USA - Sp13.BD.MM110.SD (SPAdes) (version 2) | ecosystem: Environmental > Aquatic > Freshwater > Lake | place: Lake Michigan... | reverse complement strand
GTAAGGGCAGAAGTTGAGGGCATGAGTGATCCTGTGGCTCGATAGCCGCCATCATAAGAGGAGTGACAGGCCAACTTTACCTTGCCGATACTCGGGTCCAGCGGGTGGCCGTTAACATGCACACATATGTTCTTGTCTGATGAATGTCTTGTTTAACTCGATCCAAGCTTTGATGCGAACCGCTATTCAGCGATGTAGTGCTGGCAGGCGCCGGCTTGGCCTAGTTGCGCTGGCCTGCTCCATGCTGCTGAGCGGCGGCATGGCGCAGGCGCAGTTGCTGACGCCGCCTGCCAGGGTCGGTAACGCCTTGCCTTCGCTGGGTGACGGCTTGGAGCTGGCAGCTGCCACAGAGAGGCGATTAGGCGACCGCATCGCCATGAGCATTTACCGTGATCCCGACTACCTGGACGACCCGCTGCTGGGCGACTATCTAAAAGCCATCTGGGCCCCGCTGATGGCGGCAGCCCGTGACCGCGGTGAGCTGGGCCCCGAGCTAGAGGACCGCTTTGCCTGGGACTTGCTCTTGGTGCGTGACCGCAGCGTCAATGCCTTTGCGCTGCCGGGCGGCTACATGGGCGTGCACACCGGCTTGATTGCCGTGGTCAGCAGTGCAGATGAGCTGGCAGCCGTTCTCGCACATGAACTCAGCCATGTGACACAGCGTCATATTTCACGCCTGATGACCAAGCAGCAGCAGCAAACACCCTGGGTCATAGGCGCCATGATTCTGGGCGTGCTGGCCGCCAGCAAAAGCCCGGACGCGGCCAACGCGGCCATCGTCGGCGGGCAGGCGCTGGCGGCGCAGGGGCAACTCAATTTCTCGCGGGATATGGAGCGCGAAGCGGACCGCGTCGGTTTTGGTGTCATGACGCAAGCTGGGTTTGAGGGGCAAGGCGTGAGCGGCATGTTTGAAAAACTTCAGCAGGCTGCCCGCCTGAATGACAACGGCGCCTACCCCTACCTGCGCTCACACCCGCTGACCACCGAGCGCATTGCCGAAGCGCGTGCACGTCTGCAAACGGGCGAGCCAGCTGCGCAAAGCCGCTCAGCGGTGTCTGCACTGGAGCCGCAGTTCCACGCCATGATGGCGGCGCGCGCGCGCGTGCTCGGCAGCCCGGGCGTGGACGATTTGCGAAGCATGGTGGCAGAAGGTCAGCGAGCGGTAACGGAGCCCGTATCGCCAGAAAAATTGCCGGTCTTGGCTGGTCGCGTTTATGGCGGGGCTTTGGCCGCGAGTCGTTTGCGTGAAGACGCCGTCGCGCGTGCCTTTGTTGCCCGCCTGAAAAGCGTTGCTGTCCAGACGCCGGGGGCGGTGCGTGCTGCGCATTTGCTCGCCATCGAGCTTGAAACTGCCGCAGGCAGGCCGGGTGAAGCGGCGGCAAGCGTGAAGTTTTCGCAAAACACCACCCGCGCAGAGTTGCTCATTGAAGGGCGCGCCATGTTGACGGCAGGACTGCTAGGTCCGCTGGCCGATGCGCTGCAGACATGGGTGGTGACGCACCCTAAAGATGCCCAAGCTTGGCAAATGCTGTCGGAAGTTTGGAGCCGCCAGGCCGAGACCGTCCGGTCCATCCGGGCTGACGCCGAGAGCCGGGTAGCGCAGTTGGACTATCCGGCCGCTTTGGACAGACTCAAGGCCGCACAAGACATGCTGCGCGGCGGGCAAGCCGGTGTGGCGGGACGCAACGCGCACATCGATGCATCCATCATTGACACCCGCACCCGTCAGATCAGCAACTTAATCCGGGAACAAACGCGCGAGGACAAAGTCGATCGCTAACTGTAGCGTCGAGTAAATCAGGGAGCCCAGCAACGCCGCGCCAAAACTGCGCACGTCCAGCCCGCTGAGCAGACCGGCTGCAGCCCAAAATATCAGGGCATTAACGACAAATAAAAACAAACCCAGGGTCAGTAATGTAACCGGCAGGGTGAGCAATATCAAAATGGGCCTGAGCACCAGGTTGAGCGCTCCCAGCAGGGCGGCTGCCAACAAGGCGGCGCCAAAACTGGTCACCACCACACCCTCGTAAAGATAGGCCACTGCCAGCAGGGCGGCGGCGCTCAACAGCCACTGGGTGATTAGTTTCATCAACCCAGAATAGCATTGCTGCACGAGCAAAGCGTGCAGCAAGTCATGCAGTGCTTAGTCTGCGGTTACCAGCACCCCGACACCGGCCAGTGCTGCAGCGCAAACCCACAGGCCCTCGCGGGCTTGCGGTTGCTGGTGACTGGCGGGCTGCAGGTCTTCAACAAACTTAGGCCGGCGCGCATCCAGCACGCGCGAACCCGCATAGCGCGCCATCAGCGTGTCTGTGAGCGTGATCAAAGGACCTAGAGAAATTTGGGTGACCACGGTACCGCCTCTGGCTTGGAGCAAGGGAACGATTTCCTGAAAAGCTTTGTCGCCCACTTGCTGCGCCATGTTTGGCGGGCATTGCTTGTGACCTATTTGCTGGCGTGGCGTGTCACGCGGGGTGTGCAGGCCACAAAAATCCAGCGCATGTCCAACAAGCTGGAAGTTCAAAACTTCGTATTGACGACTTGCCGATAAACTTTTGCTGCGGGTGTGTTGTAATTTCTGATAGAGCAAAAGGCGGGAGTTACTCCCTTTCGCATCAACATTGAACCCAAGGATCAAAACCTTTAGTAAGCCAAGTGTTTTTGGCGGCGTCATCATACGGCGCCAATTTTTTTAATTTTTTACGATCTCATGCCCGGCATCCACATCACTGACATCGAAGCGGCCATCAATTACTGGCGTGAGCGCAGCCCTTCGCCGGATGGCGTGACACTGGCGCCTGAATTGCGAGTCCTGGCCGAGGTCTATGCCTTGCTGGTTTTCTACCATGAGGAAGAGGCTGACGAGGCCAGCTTTCCGGCCAAGGCCATGGCCGCCTGGCGGGTCTGGTACGACACCACGGCCGACACGCCCTGCATCGCAATTTGCTCAACCAGCCAGGGCGACGCACTGTGCAAAGGCTGCGGTCGCAGTTTTGACGAGGTACAGCACTGGCCGGCCATGTCGCCGGGTGAAAAGCGCGCCAGTTGGCGGCGCATCACGCTTGAAGGCAGTTCGTGGCGCTTTGGCCGTTATGCAGACCGGGCCCTGGAGAAAAAGTCCGTGGCGGCAAGCCCTGCCAACGGCTCCGTTTGAGCATGCGTTCGTGCAAGCACACAGCCTGCGGTCCTGAGCCGCGCTGGGCCAGGACACCGAAGGGCATTAGACGCGCCGTGCCAGCTCTGCTGCCAAGCCGATGTAGCTGCCGGGGGTCATGGCCAGCAGACGCTGCTTTTCAGCGGCCGGTATGTCCAGCGACGCAATCAAGCCGTGCAAGGCTTCGGCGGTGACGGTTTTCCCGCGGGTGATTTCTTTGAGTTTTTCGTAAGCGCCTTGCACCCCGTAGCGTCGCATGACGGTTTGAATCGGCTCGGCCAGCACTTCCCAGGAGGCGTTGAGGTCTTCTGTGAGCGCTTCGCGGTTGAGCTCTAACTTGTCCAGCCCGACACCGAGTGAGTGGTAGGCCAGTACGGCGTAACCAAATGCCACACCCATGTTGCGCAGCACGGTCGAATCAGTTAAATCTCTCTGCCAGCGGCTGATGGGCAGTTTTTCGCTAAAGTGTCGCAGCAATGCGTTGGCCAGGCCCAGGTTGCCTTCGGCATTTTCAAAGTCTATCGGATTGACTTTGTGCGGCATGGTGGAGGATCCGATCTCACCGTCTTTGAGGCGCTGCTTGAAATAGCCAACGCTGACGTAGCCCCAGATGTCGCGGGCTAAGTCGATCAGGATGGTGTTGCAACGAGCCACTGCGTCGAACAGCTCGGCCATGTAGTCATGCGGCTCGATCTGAATGCTGTAAGGCTGAAAAGTCAGACCCAAGCCCCAGGCGCCGGCGTGGCCTTGAGCGTCAGGCTCCGGGCTTTCAACCACCCGGCGGCTGAAGCCCTCCCAGTCAAAGTCCGGCCAGGCTGACAGGTGTGCGTTGTAGTTGCCCACCGCGCCGTTCATTTTGGCCATGATTTTGACTGCAGCGATTTTTTCGCGCGCTTGCACCAGACGCACCACCACGTTGGCAATTTCCTTGCCGACCGTGGTCGGACTGGCGGTCTGGCCGTGCGTGCGGCTGAGCATGGGCACGTCGGCAAACTGGTGCGCCATGTTGCGTAGCTGTGTGATCAGCTTGTCAATGGCCGGCAGAAGTACCTGTTCGCGGCTACTTTTCAGTTGCAGGGCATGGCTGGTGTTATTGATGTCTTCACTGGTACAGGCAAAGTGGACGAATTCGGCAGCCGCCAGCAGCTCCGTTCGGGCCTCAAATTTGGACTTGATCCAATACTCGACGGCCTTGACGTCATGGTTGGTGACTTTTTCAATGGCCTTGATGGCCAGCGCGTCAGCTTCAGAAAAATTTGTCACCAGCGAGCTCAGATAAGAGCGTGCGCCTGTGCTCAGTGGTTTGAATTCGGCAAAGCCGGCGTCAGACAGGGCGACAAACCAGACCACTTCGACCTGCACACGCCGGTGCATATAACCTTGCTCGGACATGAGCGGGCGCAGGGCGTCAAGCCGGGCGGCGTAACGACCGTCCAACGGCGACAAGGCATTGATGGAGGAAAAGCTCATGCTGCAATTGTAGGTTGACGCTTGTGGCTGCTCCAGGCTGAGCAGGTTCAGCTTAATCGATAGAATAAGTGAAAACGTTCTTCAAGCTAAATCTTCAAAACAATCTATGAAACTTATCGGATCAATCACGAGCCCCTACGTGCGCAAAGTACGTATCGTCATGCTGGAGAAAAAGCTGGACTATCAGTTCGTGCTGGAAGACGTCTGGGCGGCTGACACAACCATGCCCAATGCAAACCCGCTGGGCAAGGTTCCTTGTCTGGTCATGGAGGGTGGCGAAGCGGTATTTGATTCGCGCGTCATCGTGGAGTACCTGGACACCCTGTCGCCGGTCGGCAAGCTGATTCCAGCCCAAGGCCGCGAGCGTGCTGAAGTCAAGACCTGGGAGGCCTTGGCAGACGGCGTGCTGGATGCCGCCATTCTGGCGCGCCTGGAGGCCAGCTGGGCCGGCCGCGGCGAGGGTCAGCGGAGTCAAGCATGGATAGACCGCCAGACGGGGAAAATTCACACCTCACTTAAAGCCATGAGTGCCGGCCTGAGCGACAAGCTTTTTTGCAGCGGCGTCCATTTCAGCTTGTCTGACGTGGCCGTAGGATGCGCGCTGTCCTACCTGGACTTTCGGTTTGCCCAGATCGACTGGCGATCGCTCTACCCTAACCTGGGGCGCCTGCAAGAAAAGCTGACTCAGCGCAGCAGCTTCATCGAGACCCAACCGAGCTGATTTTCAAAGCCCCTTTGTTCGCCTGAACTCAGGTATTGGCCCGGCGCTTGAGCCAGCGCATCAAGCTGCCGACGCCGGGCAGCTTTTCATAAAGTTCCTCGGCCGTGTCCCAGTAGTCCCGATGAAATGAGATCAATCCCTCGGGGCTGAGTTCCAGGTGCGAGCCGCCGCGCACGGTCTGCCAGACATCGGGGCTAAAACGCTTGAAGCGGAACACAAAATCCCAGGTCAAAAAGCACTGGGCGCCGTCCACCAACTGCCCTGTCACTACAAAATGCGGCTTGTCGAGCGCCACAAACATGTGGCTGAAAATGGCTTGCACCCCGGAAAGGCCGCGTACTTCGTTGAAAGGGTCTTTGAAGTAGGCTTGTGGTGCGTAGAAATCGCCCATACGGGCGACATCAGCGGGCTGCAGCGCTTCAAAAAAACGGGCAATTCGGGCCACCGCCTGGCGCTCCGGGGAAACATCTGCCGGCAATGAACTGTGCTCAGGCGAGGGAAAATGGCTGCTCATGGTTTTTGGCGCTCTCCGGTAGGCGCAGCATGCGGTTTTTTGACAAGGCGGCCGATCAGTGCGTAAAAAGCTGTGTAAGGCAGCCAGCGCAGGAATTTCATCCAGAGCGTAAAACGCTTGGGAAAGTGTATTTCAAACTCGCCTTTGCGCCAGCCGGCAAGTATCTCTGCCGCCGCCTGACTTGAGTTGATCAACGCGGGCATCTTGAAATCGTTTTGCTCAGTCAGCGGTGTTTCAACAAAGCCAGGGTTGACCAGGCTCACGCTGATACCGCTGGGCAGCAAGTCCATGTAAAGGGTTTCAGCCAGGTTGATCAGTGCGGCTTTGGTTGGGCCGTAAGCCAGGCTTTTCGGCAAGCCGCGGTAGCCGGCCACACTGCCAACGAGGCAGATATGACCCGCCCGGCGTTCGAGCAAATGCGGCAACACAGCGTCCAGCATGTAAAGCGCGCCCAGGTAGTTGACCTCCTGGTGCCTGATCATCTGCGGCAGGTCAAAGTGATCAGCGCGCTGAGCTTTGTAATGGCCTGCGCAGTACATCACCAGATCCAGGCTCCCGGCCTGCTGCACCTTGTGCGCAGCGGCACTGACAGCTGACGGATCTGTAACGTCCAGGGGCAGCGCAACAGCGCCCGGGTGCGTCTGGACAAAACGCGCTAAGGCCGCTTCATTGCGCGCCGACACAAAAACCCGTGCGCCCGCCGCATGCAAGGCGTGCGCAGTCGCCTCGCCAATGCCGCTGGAGGCACCAATCAGCCAGGCAACTTTGCCTTGCCATTCAGACAGTGTGGTGTTCAGACTCATGACGTGGGAGTTAGCGTTTAACGAAGGACAAGGTCACCTCGCCGAGTTGAAAGCCGAACTTGCTCATGACGGCTCTGTTCATCATCACCTTGTCGTTCATCAGGTACATCCAGTCGTCAAATTGCACTTCAAAGACTCGGCCATCGACCGGCAGTTGCATGGTGTAGCCCCAACGAAATGCATTGCCCTTTTCTTCGCCTGAGGCCTGACCCACCACGTCTGCCGCTGTACCGAGGTAGCGGCCGTCCGGCTGTCGTTTGAGCGTCCAGATGCGACGCTGCCGGCTGCCGTCGGAATAGCTGAACTCTTCGTCAAGCACACCGACTTCTTGGCCAGGCTGTCCTTGCCAGCTGCACGTCATGACCACGGTGAAGCGTTTGACGACGCGGCCTGAGCGATCTGTGAACAGGCCGTAAGCGTCAATGGTGCCGTTGAAGTACTGGCGCAGGTCCAGCGCTGGCTTTTCAGCTGCATAGTCAGCCACCTGTGGGCCGGCACAAGCGCTCAGGCCCAGCACGGCGGCCAGCAATAAGGATCCAAATAACGAGCGTTTGTTCAGAGTTTTCATGGGCTACTTTCTTTGCGATCAGGTCGTATAACAAGAACATACAAGCAAACCGCAGCCAGCATTTTGAGCAGGCAAGGCAGCAAACAATAAGCAATCGCCAGCGCGTTGAGTGCGCCGGCATCACGCACGCCCGGAGCGTAGCCAAAGAGGCTCAACAAGGGCAGTGCCAACCCGGCGGCCAGCGCCAGATTGAGCTTGGTGGCAAAGTTCCACCAGCCAAAGTAGCCACCGGCCGCCAGCGCAGGATGGCGGGCCTGGCCGGCATGTATCACGCCGGCCAGCAGCGCGCCGGGCAGCGCCAGGTCAGCGCCCAGTGCCGCACCCGACAAGGCGCAGACCAGCGCAAAGAGCAGCACATCGCCAGCACCCAGTTGACTGGCCCAGATGAACACAGCGATGGACAGCGCCATGCCCGCCAGCCAGCTGCGCGCCAGACCGACCCTTTTGACAGCGGCCAGCCAGAGCGGGATGGCCAGCGCAGCACACAAAAAATAACTGCCCAGAAACAGCGGCTCCAAAGCCGGTGGCGCTTGCAGCAGGTCTTGAATGAAAAACAGCACCAATGTGGCCGGTACGGCGCTGGCAATGCCATTGAATATGAACACAGTCATCAGTCGGCGAAAACGTGATTGCTTCCATGGCAGCCAAACCGAGCCGGCAGCAGGTGCCGGGCTGCGGCCACCGGCGGTAAGTGCCAATGCGAGCACCTCTGCTGGACTGTTCGTTGGTCGCACGGCTTGTTGCCAGCCTAGCCAGGCCAATACCAGCGCCGCGCAAAACACGGCCGCAGTCAAAGGTAAACCCATCAGCACCGGCAGCACCGAGGCGGTGACCACCCCCAGCAGCCCGAGCCCTTCACGCCAGGCGACGATGCGGCTTTGCTGCATTTCGCTGCCGCCCAGCAAAGCGCCCCAGGCTTGGTGCGCCACCGTCAGCGCGCTGTAGCCGACGTAGGTGATCATCAGCATGAGGCTGGCCCACGCAACAAGCGCAGTCGGCGACAGTGCGGGCGGAAAAAAAAGTAATACAAAGCCAAGGGCCAACACCACTGCGGCGAGGGCACCAAAAACCAAAACAGCGCCGGCCGAGCGCGTAAACAGCCGGTCCACCAGCTTGCCGATTGCGGGGTCGATGAAGGCGTCAAACAGGCGTGCACCCAGCAGCACCACCCCTAGCGTGGCCAGTGGCACGCCAAAAGCGCGCGCGTAATGGTTGGGCAAAATCACATAAAGCGGCAAGGCTGCAAAGGCCAGCGGAAAGCCCATCAAGCCATAAGCCAGGCCGTTGCGCGTGCCGAAAGCGCTGCTGTTCAGCGCTGCTGCCTGAATGGGCTGGTTCTCATTAAGGCTCACGCGCTGTGCTCCCCAGCAAAGCCAAGCGCATGGCCGGCTCGGACGTCTGGGGCGACAGCCAGATGCCAAAAAACAAGCGCGCAAATTCAGGGTCAGCGATCTCGCCAACAGGCCGGCCGTTGAGCCAAAAGCTGGCGCTGATACCCGGCCGGTGCAGGAACAAGACACGATCGCCAGCCTTCACATGAGGAAACACGCGCAGCATTTCGGCCGTCCATTGCTGAGCCTGCGCCGCCGATAAGCTGGCGCTGCGGCGCATTTCTTTGAGTGAGCGCTCAACGATGTCTGCTGCCGTGAAGTCACGCAAGTAGGCCAACTCCAGCGCCAAGGGCTGACTGGCAAAGTTGCGCGGGTTCAAACCGGGCGCGCTCCAAAGCCTTGCGTCGTAAATTTTGAAACCCCAGACGCTCAAACGGGCCTGGCCGATCAGCCTGGCAAGCGGCAGCACGTCCTGGAGTTCAGCCGGCGGTGCTTTGACGGCAAGAGGGGACAGGGGGTCCGCCAATGAGCTGGCCAGAGTGTGGGCGTACCAGCCCATCGTCAGCGTGATTGCGCTGAGCGTTGCCATCAGTTTGTGGCGCCACCTCATGGCCAGGCTGGTAGCACCGGCTTGCGCAAGGTGAATTGCACAACGTCAGTGTTGGCTTCGGCAAAAGCTGCTTCGCAGTAAGACAGGTAAAACTCCCAGATGCGCATGAAGCGGGTGTCAAAGCCGAGCTTGAGCACTTGTGGCGCTTGGGCCAGGAAGGCGTCTCGCCACAGCCGCAGCGTGTGCGCGTAATCCTGACCGAAGGCCAGCTCATTAACTACTTCCAGGCCGGCGGCGCGGGCATGGGCCCGGAACACCACGGGCGAAGGCAGGCAACCACCGGGAAATATGTACTGTTGAATGAAGTCGGTTGAATCGATGTAGCGCTCGTAAAAATTGTCGTCAATCACGATACTTTGAATGCAGGCGTGGCCGCCCGGCTTGAGCAAGCGCGCAATGGTACTGAAGTAAGTCGGCCAGTATTCGCGACCGACGGCTTCGATCATTTCGATCGAACAGATGGCGTCAAAAGACTGATCAGCTGCGTTGTTAACGCCGATGTCGCGGTAGTCCTGTAAGCGCAAATCGTGCGTCACCTTGGCTTGTGGCTGCTCAGCGGCCGCCGGTACACCCAGTCGGTTCAGGCGGGCCTGGGCCCATTGCAATTGCTCCGTGCTCAGCGTCACGCCGACCAGCGAGGCGCCGAATTCGGTGGTGGCCATTTCGGCCAGGGCGCCCCAGCCGCAGCCGATCTCCAGCACGCGATCGCCTGGTTTGACCTGCACCATGCGCAGCGCGCGCCGTACCTTGGCGTTTTGCGCTTCTTGCATGGAGGTGTCGGGCGATTCAAACATGGCCGACGAATAATTCATGCTGCCGTCCAGCCAGAGCTCGTAGAAGGCGTTGCCCAGGTCGTAATGCGCGTGTATGTTTTTCTGGCTGTTGGCTTTGGTATTGCGATTGAGCAAATGCTTGAGCCGGTAAGCCAAACGGCCCAGCCAGGTGCCGTAGATCACGTCTTCGACTTCTTTGCGGTTGAGGATTAATAGGCGCAGCAGATCGGTCAGATGCGGCGTGCTCCAGTCGCCGGCAATGTAGCTCTCGGCAAAGCCGATGTCGCCAGAGCGCAAGGCGGCACCGCACACCTTCCAGTTGTGCAGGTACAAGCTGGCCATGGGCGCGCCGCCCGAGCCAAAGCGCTGCATGCCACCGCCGGGCAGTTGCAAGGTGAGCGTGCCGTGCTTCAGCCGTGACAGCAGTTTAATGGCGCTGCGCGCAGCAGCCGGTGCGTCGGCGGGCAGCGGCTGCGACTTGCCGGTTGGTCCGGGTGACTCGGCGCAGTTGTTGGTGTCGGCGGATGAGGGCGTTGAGTTCATCGGGTCACAAAAAGAGTAGGGGGCTGGGGTTTGGAGATGAAAGGCACGTGCTTTCGCCAGAGCTTGAAGGCTTGCCAATGGATGCGGGCCAGTACACCGAAGGTCATGGCCGGATAGCCCCAGAAGGCTTTGCGCAGGCTGGCAGCGTTGATAGTTTGCAGAGTGCCCGCTATGCTGGTTTGCAGCAGGGGTCCGGTGGCGTCGTCATGGTCGATACGGGCCACGGTTTTTTCTACGTTGTCTTTGCGGGCGCGCATGAAGCGAAAGCGGTAACTGCCCTCGATGCGGCAAAAGGGCGAGACGTGAAACACCTTGTCAGCGCGCAGTTCCTGGCCGTAACGCGGCGCGTCGAGCAAGTAGCAGTGACGCTCGCCAAAGGTGTTGTTCACCTCAACCACGATGGCCCGCAGCGTGCCGTCTGCGCTATGGCAATACCAAAAGCTCACGGGCTTGAAAGTGAAACCCAGCACGCGCGGGTAGGTGTGTAGCCAGACTTCGCCTAGTGCATTGGCAATGCCTTGGGTCAGCAAGAGCGCGTCGAGCCAGGCCAGGCAATCGCTGCTGCCGTCACCGTGGTCACTGTCATGAAAGCTCAAGAGCCCGCGGCGGTTGCGTGCCAGCGCAGAGCTGCCGCCGGTTTGCATGGCGCGCAATGGCAGCATTAAAAAATAAGTCGGGTAAGTGAAAGCATGTCGAGCGGGCTTGAGCCGCGTGTGCCGCACTTCGCCAAAACCGATCAGGGGCTGGGCTGCAGCAGCCATTGCGCTTTGGGCGTTCATGCCTTGCGCCACTCGGTATTGTCCAGCAGGGGCGGCGGTGCCACAAAAGTGGGTTCACTGAGGTCCAAAATGAGTTCAGACACCAGCAGGCCGGACTTCAGACCGTCTTCGTGAAATCCGTAGCCCGTCCAAGCGCCGCAAAAATAAGTGTGTTGCTGGCCTTGCAAGGCGGGCAGGTCTTTTTGGGCGCGGATGGCAGCGCCGTCAAATACAGGGTGTGCGTAATCAAAGCTGCCAAGTATTTTCTCGGGCGCAACGGGTGTGACCGGGTTCAAGGAGACCACCACCGGTTGTTGGAAAGGCAGCGGTTGCAGCAAGTTCAGCAGGTAGTGCAGACAAACCTGCGTGGACTCTCGACCGCTGTCGCTAGCGCGTTCGTAGTTCCAGGCGGCCCAGGCCAGCGGGCGCGTTGGCAGCACCGAGGTGTCGGTGTGCAGCACGGCGCGGTTGGCTTGGTAGGCAACTGCACCCAGCAGCGCCCGTTCAGCGGCACTAGGCTGGGCCAGCAGGGCCAGTGCCTGGTCGCTGTGTGTGGCCACAATTACTTTGTCGAAGTCTTCCGTCTGGCGTGCAGCGCCTGCGCCGCTGGTGATGCGAACGCCGCCCGCATGTCGCTCAATAGTCTGCACAGGCGTGGCCAGGCGCTTGTCTGCAATACAGGCAATGATTTTGTCGACATAGTGGCGTGCCCCACCGGTCACGGTCCACCACTGCGGCCGGTTGGCTACCTGGATCAGGCCGTGGTTGTGGCAAAAGCGGATCATGGTGGCCACTGGAAACTGCAGCATCTGATCGGTCGGGCAAGACCAGATACAGCCCATCATGGGCAAAAAATACCAGTCGCGAAACTCGTCAGAAAATTTTTCCTGCAACAAAAATTCAGATAAAGGTTGCAGCATGGCCGCTTCTGCGCCGGATTTGGCCAGCGCCGAGGTACGCCGGTTAAAACGCAGGATGTCGCGCAACATGCGCCAAAAGCGCCAGTTCAGCAAATTGCCCCGCTGCGCAAACACACTGTTCAGGCTGGAGCCGCTCCACTCCATCGCCGATTTGCGGCTGGTGGCCGGTACTTTGACTGAAAACGACATCTCCGACTTGGCCGTGGCCACGCCGAGTTCATCGAACAGCTGAATCAGATTGGGGTAGGTGCGCTCGTTGAAGACCAGAAAACCGGTGTCTACGCCATGGGTCACCGTGCCGGCAGCGCCGGGCAAGCTGACATCCACTGTGTGGGTATGGCCGCCAAAGTAATCGTCGGCCTCAAACAAGGTCACATCAGCTGCGCCGGCCAGCCGGTGCGCTGCCGCCAGCCCGGAAATGCCGGAGCCGACGATGGCGATCCGCAGCCTGTTGGCGCAAGGGGCTTGATGACTGGCAAGCGTCATGTCTGTCCGGCTCCGGGGCTGATTGAAAAGTTAGAAATGCAGGTTTGAGCTTGGCGGGCGTGAGCGTCGTGGGTGGCGCTAACCGCTCGGTAAGATTATGACTGATGAGTCTTATTTGGCCGAGAGCATGCTTTCCAGGGCTTTGATGAAGCGGGCGTCCTTGGGGTCCACGGTGGAATTGAAGCCGCTGACCTTGCTGCCATCTCGGCTGACGATGTACTTGTAGAAATTCCAGCGGGCCGGGGTGCTGCTGGACGTGGCCAATTGCTTGAACAGCGGATTGGCGTCACTGCCGGAGACTCGGGACTTGACGAACATGGGAAATTTCACGTTGAAGGTGTTCTCGCAAAAGTCGGCAATTTCCTTGTTGCTGCCTTTTTCTTGGGAAAAATCATTCGAAGGGAAGCCTAAAACGACCAGGCCGCGGTCTTTGTATTTGACTGACATGGCCTCTAGACCTTCGTACTGGGGCGTGAAACCGCAAAAACTGGCCGTGTTGACCACAATCAGCACCTTGCCGGCGTACTGGCAGAGTTCCTGTGGTTTTTCATCTTGCAAGCGCAAAAAAGTGTGCTGAAGCAAGGCTGGGCAGGCGGCCGGGGCCTTGGGGCTGCTTTGAGCGCTGGCCGGGACGGCCAAAGTGAGCAAAAGCACAACGCAGGACAAGATCTTGAACAGGTCGAAGCGACTGGCAACTAAAGGATTGGTCAGCATTTTGGCACTCAGGTTGACGCCGCGGCGCAGATTTAATGGAGAGATTTGCTCACTATAAAGCGGTTTGGTAGGATGCCATGGAATGCAGGCTTTTAAAGGCCGTCAAGCCTTTACGGGCATGACCGGCTTGGGTGGCACTGGCGTCTTCAAAGCTTAAAATAAGTGAGTATTTACCCGCAAAATGAGGAAATCTGATGCTTTACCCGGAATTGTTTAAACAACTCGAAGCTGTTCGCTGGGACATGGACAAAGACATTCCCTGGGCCAGCTTTGACGCGTCCAAACTCTCTGAAGAGCAGGCGCAAACCATCAAAATGAACGCCATCACCGAGTGGGCCGCCTTGCCGGCCACCGAGATGTTCTTGCGCGATAACCGCGATGACAGCGATTTTTCCGCCTTCATGTCGATCTGGTTTTTTGAAGAGCAAAAACACTCGCTGGTGTTGATGGAGTACTTGCGGCGCTTTCGGCCCGATCTGGTACCCACCGAGGCCGAGTTGCACGAGGTGCGCTTCGAGTTTGAACCTGCGCCCGCGTTGGAAACTTTGATGCTGCATTTTTGTGGCGAGATCCGGCTGAACCACTGGTACCGCCGCGCCAGCGAATGGCACAGTGAACCTGTCATCAAGCAAATTTACACCCAGCTCAGCCAGGACGAAGCGCGCCATGGTGGAGCCTACTTGCGGTACATGAAACGCGCTATCCAAAAATTTGGTAACGAGGCCCTGGCGGCCTTCAGCAAGGTCGGCGTCTTAATGGCCAGCGCCCGCCGCACGGCCCAAGCCCTGCACCCGACCAATTTGCATGTGAACAAGGCCTTGTTTCCAAGGGACACTGTCCAGTCGCGCCTGCCCGACCCGCTATGGCTGGAGCATTGGCTGGACACTCAGATTAAGTTCGACGCGGTCTGGGAAAGCAAAGTTGTTGAGCGCATTTTGCACAACATGAGCTTGCTGATGGAGCAGAGCTTTAAGACCGTGCAAGAACTCAATCGTTACCGCAAAGAGCTCAGCCGGGATATGGCGGCCGCCGGTGGTACGGCGCCGGTGGTGAGCTAAGCCCTGATGACTGCATTGCAAAAAGCCCCGCTAGCCGGGGTTTTTTTTCGTCAAATGCCGCGCTGCCTGTCCAGGTGGAACTGCAGCACAAAGTCACCGAAGTTGCCGGCGTCGAGTGAGGCGCGCACTTCGCTCATCAGATTCAAGTAATAGTGCAGGTTGTGGATGCTATTGAGCATGGGCCCCAGCATCTCGCCGCAGCGATCCAGGTGGTGCAGGTAAGCGCGTGAGAAATGCCGGCAGGTGTAGCAGCTGCAAGTGGCGTCCACCGGCTGCTCGTCGGCCTTGTAGCGGGCGTTGCGGATTTTCAAATCGCCAAAGCGCGTGAACATGTGGCCGTTGCGCGCGTTACGAGTTGGCATCACGCAGTCAAACATGTCGACGCCGGCACCCACGCCCTCGACCAGGTCTTCCGGCGTGCCCACGCCCATCAAGTAGCGCGGTTTGCCGGCCGGCAGGCGGTGCGGCGTGTGCGCCATGATGCGCTGCATTTCTCCTTTGGGTTCGCCGACACTGACGCCGCCGATGGCGTAACCGGGCAAATCCAGCTCGACCAGCGTGTCCAGCGATTCCTGCCGCAGGTTCTCAAACATGCCGCCCTGCACGATGCCAAAGAGCGCATTCGGGTTTTCGAGCCGGCCGAATTCGCTGACGCAGCGACTGGCCCAGCGCAGGCTGAGCTCCATCGACTGGCGCGCTTCGCTCTCGGTGGTGATATGACCCTTGGTGTCGTAGGGCGTGCATTCGTCAAACTGCATGACGATGTCGCTGTTGAGAATGGTCTGGATCTGCATCGAGATCTCGGGCGTCAAAAACAACTTGTCACCATTGACCGGCGAGGCGAACTTCACGCCTTCTTCAGAAATCTTGCGCATCTCACCGAGCGACCAGACCTGAAAGCCGCCGCTGTCTGTGAGGATGGGTTTGCTCCAGCTCTCAAAGCGGTGCAGTCCGCCGAACTGCTGCATCACCTCCAGGCCCGGACGCATCCACAAATGAAAGGTGTTGCCCAAAATGATTTGCGCGCCCATCTCGTGCAGCGACTGCGGCATCACGCCCTTGACGGTGCCGTAGGTGCCCACGGGCATGAAAATTGGCGTCTCTACCACGCCGTGGTTCAGCGTCAGGCGGCCCCGGCGGGCATGGCTGCCCAGGTAGCTGCCGTCGGCAGAGGCGGGATCGGATTGGAGCAGGTCAAATTTTAGCATGGGCGGATTTTACTTTTTCAAGGAGGCCTACATTCTCAAGTGCTTTACTTTATAATTTCTTTACTTTTTGAAAGTTTGGAGGTTTTGTATGTCAGGCATTGCTGAAGTAGAAGCCATCGTATCCAGTAAGGGCCAGGTCACGCTGCCTGCGGCCATGCGCGCCAAGCTGGGCATCACGGCGGGCTCGCACATCCATTTTGAACTGCGCGGCAACGAGTTGGTGATCAAGCCGGAACTGCCCATGAGCACCTATTACGGCATGCTCAAAGGCTACGACCTGGGCGACATTGAACCCGAGAAAGAGCCGGACCGGGAGTTTTGAATGAACGTCGTCGATTCTTCCGGTTGGATCGAGTTCTTTCGGGCCGGTGCCAACGGCCCCGTGTTCAAACCCGTTATCGAAGACCGCAACCATCTGCTGGTGCCCACCATTTCACTGTTTGAAGTGCACCGGGTGCTCAGCCGCAGCCTGCCCGCCGACCTGGTGAAACGCTGCCTGGACGTGATGCGGCTGGGCCGGGTGCTCGATTTCACCGACGCGCGCGCGGTTGCCGCTGCCCACATCGCCGCGCGCCACAAACTGGCCATGGCCGACGCGGCGATGTACGCCATGGCGCGGGAGTTTGATGCCACCTTCTGGACGCAGGATGCGGACTACCAGGGGATGGACGGCGTGCGCTACCAGCCCAAACCCGGCGCCTGAGCCTGGCGCCGTCAAGGGCTATCGTTTCAAGCCAGGTTCTTGCGAAAAAATACCAGCGTCTTATACCGGGGGCCGGCCTCCATGGCACGCAAGGTTGCTCAGCTTGAACTGCGTTTATGCGCGGAAGCCAGCGCCAGCAGCATCGCGTCGCCGTAGCTGAAAAAACGATAGCGTTCGGCTATCGCGTGCCGGTACAGCGCCATGATGTGCGCATGGCCCGCGAAGGCGCTGACCAGCATCATCAAGGTGCTTTTGGGTAAATGAAAATTGGTCAGCAGCAGGTCCACCACCCGAAACTCGAAGCCCGGTGTGATGAAGATGTTGGTGTCGCGGCAGTCGTCGCCAAAATGCGCTTGCGACTCCAGCGCACGCACGGTGGTGGTACCCACGGCCACCACGCGTCCGCCGCGCGCGCGGCAATCGGCAACAGCCTGCAAGGTGGCGGGCGGCACCTCGAAGCGCTCGAAATGCATCACATGCTCGCTGACGATCTCTGTCTTGACCGGCTGGAAAGTGCCCGCGCCCACGTGCAGCGTGACGCTGGCCTGCGCTACGCCGTGGGCCGTCAGGCGCGCCAGCATGGCCTCATCAAAGTGCAGCGCTGCGGTCGGCGCGGCCACGGCGCCGGGGTGTTTGGCAAAGACAGTCTGGTAACGCGCTTCGTCCTCGGCCGAGTCGGCGTGCGTGATGTAAGGCGGCAGCGGCACATGGCCGTGCGCAGCCATCAGCGCGTAGGGGTCGTCGCTCAGGGCAAAGTGGTAGAGCGGGCCGTCGGCATTCGGCCAGCGTCCGATCAATGTGGCGGTGAAGCCGCCGTCCATCTGCAAGACCGCGCCGGGCAGCGGCTTTTTGCTGACCTTCATGTGCGCGGCCACTTCCAGGCCCTGGCCGCTCTCCAGCACCCGCTCGATCAGCAACTCAAGC
>Ga0209768_10001140_pt1 | contig 17261 bp, 20 predicted proteins | sample LauGreSBDMM110SD_3_FD_187564 | JGI IMG/M metagenome (GOLD analysis project Ga0209768, IMG submission 187564) | Freshwater lake microbial communities from Lake Michigan, USA - Sp13.BD.MM110.SD (SPAdes) (version 2) | ecosystem: Environmental > Aquatic > Freshwater > Lake | place: Lake Michigan... | reverse complement strand
AGCGAAAGCTTGGATTAGCTCTTAAATCGCCGAAGCTATAGACCTTAACTTTTATGAGTGCCAATAAATTTTGGTGGCGCTTCACGGATTCGAACCGCGGACCTGTGGATTATGATGAAGAAAAATCCACATGTCAAGAAAAATTCTTGAATTATATCATATACTTGCAATCGTGTTTCCAAAAGTATATAAGTGAGTATATAAGTCACATACTCATTTTTAGGGTAAATTCGACTCCTGAATCCGACACCAAACCACCCCAATGTCGTCTAAAACACCTCCATCAGACTCCCCATCACGAAACCGTCTGACTCCCATCCCTGAGTCCATCCACACCATCCGTGGATATCCCTCAAAACTCATCGTCTACCAAACCGATGCATCCAAGTACTTCTGGACTCGCATCTACTTCAACAACAAATATCACTACAAATCAACAAAAACTGAATCCGTTAACGATGCAAAGAAGTTTGCAGTCAAGTTTTATGAACAGATTCTTGTTACCGCAAATACTGAACGAACCAGTGATGCCACCAAGTCATTTGCAGTCGTTGCTAGTCGTTACTTCACATCAGTTGAAAAGACAACCACCAAGACAGTTCATAGAACCGATTTGTCTAGATACAAAACAGACATTCTTCCCGTTTTTGGGGAACAAGAGATTGACACCATCACCAACTCACAAGTGAGTGTCCTAATAAATCGTCTCAAAGAAAGAGATCTTAGTGTTGCCTCCATCAAACACTACCTAGTAGTGCTGCGAAAGATTTTGAAGTTTGCCGTTGCAAATGACTTAATGCAACACATTCCTATGTTTCCCAAAGTGCAGGGTAGGGTGCTGACTGCACAAAAACGAGACTATCTCACTCAAGACGAATACGAAGAACTTGTCACCAGTGCAGAAACACTTGCAAAAAATAAAGTCGTTGAACGTGGAGTTTTGATTACAGATGAGATGAAGTACCTCATCCAGTTCATGGTGAATTCTTTCATCCGTCCGTCCGACATCAGAGTTTTAAAACATAAACACATCAAGAAGATGAAGGAGGGTAGAGATACATGGTTAGTTCTCAATCACCCTGCGACCAAAACAAATGCAACTGAAGTGCAAGCAATGCCTGCCTCGGTTCATATCTACGACAAACTAGTTAAGTTCAAAAATGAACAACTCATGCCTGTCGGATTGGATGACTATGTTTTCTTGTCTGAGTACTCAAATCGAAACACTGCAATGGAGGTGCTGGGCAGATTGTTTAGAAGAACTCTCAAAGATTCAGAAATCGAAAAAAAGACTGGAAAAAACGTCACTCTTTACAGTCTAAGACACACTTCAATAATGATGCGTCTTGTGATCGGACGTGTCGATTCACTTGCTCTCGCCAGAAACGCACGAACCAGTCAACAGATGGTGGACAAGTTCTATGCTTCCCATCTGACCACGCAACATGTGAGGAAGCAGTTACATGCCTTTCCTGAGGCAGAGGAAAAGGCAAGAGTCGCATCTGCAAAGCGAATTGCTAAAAAGACTGTACCGAAGAAAAAAACCACCGCAGATACCAAGAAATCTGCTACAAATGCAAAGAAGCAAAGAGTTCCTGCTAAAAAGAAAACAATAAAGGTTCAAAAGCGTTCGTAAAACTTATTTAATGCTTTATCCAACACTGCTCGAAAAGAAACAAAGCAAATTTACAGGTCATAAATTAGAAACGTCATAGGTAAAGGAACTTAGTAAATGATTAAAAAATGTTTCCCATTTCTTTCTCTGCTATTGATTGCCTGTAATTCAAGTGACGACCATTACACTTTGTATAGAAATTCTGTTACTGACAACAGCATGCGTATTCATGTTGCAAGTTTTGATGCGTCAGATGGACATGCATACAACATGGCAAATTGTCAGATTGCTCAAGAACTATTTCAGAAACAAGATGGTGTGACAACTAAGTTTTGGTGTGAAAAAGGTAAATTTAAGAAATGACGACTTTGTACCTTGCAACCATCAAGTTTCAGTATTCACCAAAGACTGATTTGAATCTTCGATCAATCACTTCTGCTACTACGCAGGTCTAGCGAACTTACAAGCAATGTAATTTAGCAACCAAACTCAAAGAAAATTATGGGATTCAGAAATAGAAATTACGACAAAAGTCCATATCGAATCTATAGCGAAAGATGGATAAAATTTAATGATGAACTTGAATCCGTAAGAATGTATGTTGAAAAAGTTACTTATGATGGGTTTACAAAAAATAGTTATAAAACTAAAACTGAACTTGAAAACCTAATGGTTGCACAATTTGCATTAGAAGATTTTGAAGAAGTAACAAATTCAAAAATATTTACCTTACCTCAAAATTATGAAATAGGATCAAAATATTTATCTGAACCAGAACAACCACCAGAATTTCCTAATCTACCGATACCACCACATTCAGAATCAGAGTATGGCGATACAGAATTCATAGGAAAAAAACTACTTGAACTTGATAAACTTGACCAACAATTAAATAACAAAAAAGATGAATTTAAAAAAATATATCAAGATTTGTTAGAAAGTATTCATGATATACATTTAGGCATATCTTTACTAAATCCAAAAAAAATTTCAAATGAAAAATTAATACTTAGAGCAAACAAGTCCCACTATTTACCTGAATTTCTCAGAAAAAACTTCCTCTGCAATATCAATGTAGAAAGTAGAATTGCCATCATTCAATTCGAATTTCCAGATTTCACAAATGTGGATATTATTTCAGGTTATAAAAAAATCAAATACACTAGAGTACCAAAATTTTTCAGTGAAATACAAAAGAAAAAATTAGTTAAGACTTGTTTGTATTCTTTAATTATAAGAAATGCAGTGCTTGCATCAAAGTTCAATGCTTGCAACTTTTATGATTCGGTAATTGTTAATGTTGAGCAAAATTGGTTTGACCCTGCAACAGGGCAACCACGCAATGGCATTATCGCAACACTTCAAGCACCAAACGATTATCTAAATTCACTTGATTTATCAAAACTTGATCCTGAAATTTGCTTTAAAAATCTAAAGGGTATTTCAACTCCAAATTTACAAAACATTAGTCCAGTAAGACCTATATTTATTTTAAATAAAGAGGATGAAAGATTTGTAGAGAAAAAAGTAGTGCAAATAGAAGATGAAGCAAATCTTGCTGCAATGCCATGGGAAGACTTTGAACATCTTGTTGCTCAATTATTTGAGTGGGAATTTGCTAAGAACGGCATTGAAGTTAAAGTAACAAGAGCATCAAGAGATAGGGGTGTTGATGCAATTTTATTTGACCCTGATCCATTAAGAGGTGGGAAGTATGTTTTACAAGCAAAAAGATATACAAGAACAGTTGATGTTTCAGCAGTAAGAGATTTATACGGAACAATAATGAATGAAGGTGCTAATAGAGGAATAATTATTACAACTGCGAGTTTTGGTCCTGATGCATATGAGTTTTCAAAAGATAAACCTATATCTCTTGTCGATGGGCAAAATCTTTTGCTGATGCTCCAAAAACATGGAAAAAAATTCAAGATAGACTTAGAAGAGGCGAGGCAAATGAATATTGAAAATCAAAGATGATATGACAGGCGAACACGTTGAACTCATCGTTGAATTTAGTGTGATCCTGCTCGCACCAATCATTCACAACTACTATCTGTGGAAGGTTAATTGCTATGTTTAAGAGGGGTTCTCAATACACTCGTGATGAAATTGGTAATCTCGTTCGCCCAGAAAACCCACCACATGGTGGAGACTGGACAACTGGTTATGCTCGAATCGATGACAAGTTGTTTGTCTTTATGAATATAGGTGTTGCGGGTAGAACTGGGCACGACTTTGAAAACTACTACGATGAAAAAACAAACACGCTGATTTGGTTTAGTAAACCTAATAAAAAGTCGACTAATCCACTGTTTCAAAAACTTATTTCCGGAGAACTCAAACCGTATTTTTTTGCTAGGTGGAATCAGAAACCTCCTTTCACATTTCTAGGAACTGGTTCAATCCTGAAATTTGAAGATGGATACAAAACACCACAAGGTTACGAGTGTGTTCGACTTGTTGTTTCTGTTGCCGAATTGCAGGCAATCATTTCACCACATCATAAAACTGTAGTACTTGAAGATAATTTGATTGTTGAGAACGAGAAAAGTTCGTTCTTTTTTGAGAAACAACTTGAAGATTTCTTGGTGTCAAATTGGGATCGAACCCCCCTCGCTAAGGAATACGAAATCTTTGAAGAAAAGGGACAAAGATGTGGACAGCAATACAGGACAAACACGGGTCCTATAGACATACTCGGACAGCGAAAAGATAAGTCTGATTTCTTGGTCGTCGAATTAAAACGGGATCGGGCATCAGATGTTGTAGTGGGTCAAACACTCAGATACATGGGGTGGGTAAAAGAACACCTCTGTAACTCAAATCAGAGGGTGACTGGATGCATCATTGCGCAAAGGAAAGATGAAAAATTAGACTATGCACTGAAGCATGTCGATTCAATTCGCTTCTTGAAGTATGAAGTTGACTTCAGACTGTTGTGTTAGCAATGGCACTTGTTTCAACCTATTTTCTTGAAACCAATGCTTTCAATGAGGACAAAGAGAGCGATTGCCTCTTTTGTAATCTGCAAAAAGATGACCAAAAACGCATCATTGCAGAAAACAATCTTGCATATGCGATTCGTGATGGATTTCCTGTAACTGATGGACACACCCTATTCATACCGAAAAGACATATTGCTGACTACTTTGGTCTTGTACCAGCAGAAGTGTCAGCAATCAACCTGTTGATGGCAGAACAGAAGCAGTTGTTACAAGAGGCAGACTCAACAATTGATGGTTTCAACATTGGAATGAACTGTGGTGAAACTGCTGGACAGACTGTCTTTCATTGTCATGTGCATTTGATACCGAGACGCAAGGGTGATGTTGAGAACCCGAGAGGTGGTGTGCGGCATATCATTTCTGGTAAAGGGTTCTATGAGGAAAAAAAATGATGAGATATTTAATTGCTATCCTTGTTTAACTCGTTAGTTTCAATGCAAACAGTAAAGACATATTAATTTTTGGTGGAGATAACAACAAGGATTTTCTTGGTTGTTTAACATGTAATGAAATGTCAGGCAACTCAATTTGGAATGAAATGTCGACTTATGGTTGGAAGAATGGATTTGGCAAATGGAATCCTTTTGGGCAATATAGAAATCCATTTTCTTCGTACTCTGCTTGTAATGAGTTCACTCAAAATGGACCCGTCTTAGTAGATAGAGAGGGCAACTTTTATGGCAGACTTTCAATCAACGAGTTTGTCAGTAAAAGTATTTGTGGTGTATCGGGTGATGAAAGAATTTGTAGAGCATTAAGAGTCATGTGTGCGGATCAATAAATGAACAAAACTGAAATCATTCGTGAAGTCCATCAACGTATGGGCAAAAAAGTTACCTTGAAAGATATTGATTCAATGGTTAATTCATTAATTGAAATCATGTCTGAAAACTTAAAAAAAGGGGAAGAAATTCAACTTGCAGACTTTGGTACCTTTTCTCTAGCAAAGAAAACAATCAAATCCATTTCAGAGAAATGACATGGGTGTTAAGAAGGATTTGTCTGCTGATGCAGAGTACTTAGATTGGTTGGGCAATGAACCTACCATCAAACAATCTAAGAAACAACAAGAAATTCAAGACCACGAGATTAGAAATATTGTTCTTGCAGAAGTTCGTTTTTTACAGCGAATTCAACGTAAATCACCCAAACTCTATCCACTCACACACAAGCAGATTGAACTGCAAGATTGGTTACCTAGTGTTGATAACAAACAAATTGCATGGGTTGACCGACTTACATGGCGTCCAACTGGCGTGTCAGATTTCAGACGCATAGAACCAATGTTGGTTCAAGTCAACAAACCACATACTATTAAATCTTTCAATATTTGGGGTGAAGAATCTACAAAATTTCTTTCTGACAATGAACCACTGAGTCTGCATTGGAACATCATCAAAACACTTGTTTCATCTGCACCAAATGATGGAACTGTTGGTAGACAACTTTATTTTTTGGTAGTCGATAAAAACACCAAGACCTATCTTGGGATCATTTGCATTTCATCATCATTATTTGATTTGAAATCACTTCATGATGAAATTGGATGGGATCGAGATACTGTCCACAAACCAAACAGCAAGATGCGTAATGTTGCTAATGGTCAAACGATAGTTGCAACAAGATTCTTTGGTGAACTACTTCGTGGTGGAAAACTACTTGCACTTTTATGCACTTCAAAAGAAGTTGCAGAAGCATGGGAAGAAAATTACGGAGACAAACTAGTCAGTGTGCACACAACTTCACTATACGGCGATAGCGAAGGCACTCAGTATGACCATCTTGATCCCTACCTTTACAAATTACCTGCACATCCTGCTCAACCAATCAAACCACGTAATCACATCTATAAACAATTGGTTCACTGGATGCGGACACGATATCCCGAGGATTACTGGAAGCATTTCTACAAGAAGAATCTTGCTGGCAATCTAATGCGTGACAACAAGACCCGTGCAATTTTGCGGTGTTACAAATTTCTCGGGATTGCTGAGTCTGAATTTGCTACTAATGAAAAGCGTGGTGTCTACAACTCATTCCTATACAAAAATGCAAAGGACTATCTTTGTGACCGAATTTCTGTTGAGGAATTGAATCCAGCGGATCATTTCAAGACTGTTGCCGAACTAACTGAGTTATGGCGATTTGGAAAATACGGGGATACAACCAGACGCAAACAAGATGATGTTGAATGGTTAAACAAGATATCGAAAACAGATACTGAGCGAAGGCAGAAACGCATCAAGCGAATAGACAGAGGTATTCAAGAGCAACAATTCGTTAAAGGTGTTGTTGACCGAATGTCAAAGAGTGCAACCAATCTTGCTGAAATGAAAAAACAAGGCAAGTATGAAAAGGTTGATTGGTACCTCGGAATTGAAAAACTTAGTTGGGATGAAATTGAAAAGAAATTTTTTGACCAACAGATGCAGAATCAAAAAAAGTCACAGGTTCTATCAACCTCTGATCCCGAATCAGGTATGAATCAGAATCTGAAAACGGTTTGATTTCAGTTACTCCATTGACACCTACTCTCAGATTCCAATCATTAGTTGGGATTTTCTTGATGGATTCGGAGTTCAATGTGGTTGAAAATACTTTGACCAATGAAGTGTCAATTTCAATATAGTTCATTTTCAAACTGTTCTTTCGTCCAATTCGATTGCGTGACTCAAAATCTCTGCAATCAAAGACAGTGACACAAACCTTTTGACCAATAGACCAAATGCGTAAGTGTGTTGCTTCTAATTTTTTAATGGACTGTTTGATGCGCCTTACATCATCAGCGTAGATTGTGAAAAACGCATAAGCACCAGTATTCCGAAGTGATATTACCTTTTGAAAAAGAGATTGAAGTTCATCGACAGATACTTCAACTCTACGTCCATATTTGTAAAGTGAGACAGGCGCACTTCTAAGTTTGTGTTGACCGAGTCGAACCAAGTCATCAAACTGCTCATTACCAAAAATTGCGTATGAATCCGTTGTCAATAGAAGATGTGAACCAGAATTTTGTTTTGATTCGATAAAATCTATAATTTTCATTAATGAACCTTGACAGTTATGCCCTCAAATTGTTCAATGTGTTCAACCAATTCTTTAACGAATGCTTCACCATCAACTGCCGAATCGAAAGTCATCTGCAAATTGAATTTCTGTTGCTTTTCTTTTCTTGATTTCTGAGGTTTCTTCAAACTGCCGAATTTAAGTGCAAGATTTTTGGCATCCGAAAGTGTTGTTGCAGGTGTAATTTCTTTCCTGTTCAACAATGAAATCAATTTGTCACTCTTAATGCGACTTAGAAACCCTAGGTTGTTGTAATGAGGGGGTAGCAAGTCACGATACCGTTTATCCATTAGTGCAGTGTTGCCTGCAATACCAATTAAAATTTGCTGCACAGACATATCAATGATCCGTCTTTCATGCAGGATCTGCCGGATCGAACTGTAATCAGGTGACATTTGATATTCGTGTAACAACATTGCAGTCTCTATCAGTGCGTGGATTGTCTTTGTCCATGATCCAGTGATGCGTTCCACGGCATGCTCAACTTCCTTCATGTTTACCGAAGGAAGAATTTCTGTTTTCGATACCATTTTGCCCATGAGGAGTTCCAACTTGTATTTACAAGTTGATTTGTACCACATGCAATTACTACCGGAATTTCAGTGGTAAACAAGCACTCTACTGGTTGTGCAGGATTCCAGGACCTGTACCATTGACATTGTTGATTGATACATAAATCAATTACAAGAGATAGACACACTCTAATAGTAAAAAGTGTCGTTCAATAAGGAAAATTTATGAAACACAATGATTATTCAGGAAAGCAAAAAATTGATGAGTATTGGAAACCGTATCTAAGTCAATTTCAATCATACGAATACAAAATTACAGAAAATATTACAAATCAATCTACTCTTATGATTCAAAGTCCCTTTATCAATTCACCATATGATTTAACTTTTGAAGAATTAAAATCTTTCAAATACATTGAAACAGGTCTATCAAGAAAAAATAGTTTCGATAGGTTAATTAATGAAACTTCAATCGACAGTATTTGTAGCGCTCTCTCCTTTGTTGAAAAAAATTACCGCACTGATTTTCTTCTTCACCATTTCTTAGCAAATAAAATTTCAGATAAATTTTTGGATAAAGAGATATGGAATTTGATTATCGATATTTGGTCAGAAAGCGAATTCAATTGTTTAAGTGAAAAATCACGAAATACTTGGCAAGAAATTTTTACTATCCGTTCCAGACCTATTTCTTTCATTAAATCATTACCTAAAAAAATTGATGTTTATAGAGGTGGAACCAAAGATGGTTTTAGTTGGACAAGTGATATTGAAGTTGCTAAATGGTTTCAAAACAGAACAGACTTGATAGGAGTTGACTCATATTTATTGAAAGTAACAGTCCATAAAAATGATGTTCTTTTTTGTAGGAAAAACGAGTCTGAGATTGTTATTGATCCAGACTCTCTCTATTCATTATGGAAATTTAACGATATCGAAACACTTGAATTCGGCAAAACTGAATAACGGTATTCATCAACATATTCCCCGCAGAGGTAATGAATCAAAGAGAGAGGTGGATTTTATGAACGCTCAACTCTTTTCATGTTTACCACTACCAGTTCAATCCAGAAGATAGAACTTGTATAAATAAAAGTATGACTACAAGTCCCAAGTTTCTACCCCCATCAGATGCGTGGTTGCAGTAAGGTAGAACCGTAAGGCGCCACCTAGTCGTTTCTAGGTGCTTACATGATGATGAACTCTAAGCAGGAACTGAGTTCTTAAAAAATGATCCTTCCGATGGGTGCTCTGAGAAGAAGACAACACCCACTTGTCAAGAAATGGTTCGTGTCGTTCTTGATAGGTTCCGTTGGGAAGCAGATGTAAAGGTGACCGACTAACCGCACCTACCAGATTTCTCTGGTTATCTACACGAATGAGTTGATGAGTCCATGACGCAGATACACACTTTCATCTCGGATAGGTGAAGTGTGTCTCCAATCCACCCGCAGACTTTTAGTTTAAAAATCAGCAAATCAAATCAGGTTAGTTCACGCTAGTGAACATCGTAGCGAAGCGGAGATTGTTATGAAAGAAAATTTAGATCCATAATAGGTGAAACTATATTGAGGTACATCCATGTCTACTGGTACTGGAATTTTCTTGGCAGGACTTATCATTAGAATAGTGATGCTCTATGGTCAAACTAAGGACAGATGGGATTGGTCTCATATCACTAAGAAAATTGGAATTGTTGTAGGTGTTACCGTATTAATCTTAAGTATTGTCACATACCATTTTTTGAATGGATGGAAAGCATTTGATGTAGATTTATCTTTAACTAGTATTTTGTATTCCTTTGCTACATTTTTCTTTATTGGTGCATTAGCAGTTACACCTCATCTTGTTATTAAAGCAATTTTTGAAAAGGGTTTGAATAAAAATTTTGAATTTGATGAAGAATGGAATGAAAGATTCATACACAAATTCTCTATGGTTGTCTCTTATATTATTTTGTGGTTTTTACTAATTTTCTTTTTTGATGAAGTTAAGGAAAATTTGATTTGGTTCCTTAATAGACCTACAAGTTAAATTCGCCTCCTGGTCAAACTAATAATTCCAATAATTTACTCCACTAGGAAATTTTTCGGATTCAAAAAAATATCCAGACCTTGTATGTGACCATAATCACTCAACTGGCATAAATACCTTTACCAACTGAACACCATCAAAAAGTGTTCGCTACCGTCTCGCAACAACTTTCATTGTGCGAGTCTTAGTTAATTTCTTACATGGAGATCCATTACATGACAACTATCAATTTAGAAGAACAACCAAGAGTGCAGATACCAATCCGCATCAATAATTCACTGCACGAACAATTCACTCGCATATCAAATAGAACTTGTATTCCAAAGTCCCAACTTGCTAGATTTGCTCTGGCAACATTCCTAAACGACATAGAGACTCGTGGCGTCACAGCAGTGCTCGATGATGTGTGTGCGGCATGAGTGCAGACTTGATGATGCACTCTAACCATCAGCAATGCATTGGTGTGTTCAATTCAATCAAATTTGATTGTCTGGCGCAGAGTCCAGATGCTGCTGATGCCAGCATTCATTCAAGCGATTAAGGTGCAACCAGTGACACAATACATACACAAGAATAAATTAAAAGAACTGATTCAGAAGTCTGCCGCCAAAGACATACTTTACATCTACATCAATCCCATTGAACCGAAGTCGCTTGAGAATGCTTTGAAAGAGTTACAGAAGTTCGTTGGCAAAGGAGGCGCTGAGATGGTGGCGGTGAGGATATAATTTTCTTATAAGGAAATTTTAAATTTAAAAATAATTAATATCTCTTCCCAAGTTTATCAAGTTTTTTCTCAATTTCATCTCGATTCAAATTATACTTTTTTATAAACTCTCTCAATAATAGATTCGATTTTTTTACGTTGCAACTTGAACATGCCAATACTAAATTCTCTTCAATCGCCATGCCGTTATAGTTAATAGGAATTATATGATCAACATGAATATCCTTTGTGTCTGAAAAACGAACATCGCAATAAACGCATGTTCCATCAGTAGTCAAATTCTTTTTTATGAATCGCGCAATTTTCCTATTTTGATCCTCATTGTTTATCAACCTCGCCTTAAGATCGTTAATTTTTTTAAATTTTAAAAATTTATCTCTTTCTATTTCTTTTATTCTGCCATTTATTCGATCTATACTATTTTTATTTTGATTTATTAAAAAACGAATATGATTTTGGACTCGGAAATCATGCTTTAATTCATATTTATTTAATTCATCATTAATCTCATTGATCATAAATGTTAATCTATTGTATTCTAATTCATCTTGAGGAATATATTTTTTTTCTAATAATAATCGATCGATAAATTTATCATATTTTTTTAACACGCGGGGAATCTTAGATCTTTGTTCTTCAAGTTTGTTTAATTCATTTTCTAATTTTTCAAAATTAGATTTAATTAAATCAAAATTTGAAATATCAATATACCCATCATTCAACCGATCTTGAATATATTTTTCTAATATTTCAATTTCTTGTAAGCAAGCAGATTTTGATGCAGTATTGACATTAAAAATAGACTTCTTCATAAAAATTAATAAAATACTTCGCCTGATTCAACGACAGTCGTGCCATTATAATTTTTAACAATTGCAACGCATCTATTTAATTTCACATTTTTTAACAATTCATCATCAGTTTCAGATAAAAAAACTTCTTTTTGACATTTATTGCAAAATCTCACGAATTCTGGATGTAGATAATCATCATTTTCGTTGATTTCCATTTCCTCCCAAACTGCATCACACTTGAATGCGAAAACACAATTTCTAATAGTTAGTTCACTTTTCATTTTGCTACTATCTTGATGGTTAACGAACTATTGAAAATGTAGACTCAATTCTATATGGCATCAAAGTCCCGACTTTATATATTGGGTATGCTGTTTGCTTAATAGATTCATCTTTAATTTCCAAATCCACCCTAACCGTATTCCCATTTAAATTTGAGTTAGAAGCGTCAACTGTTTCTGAAATACATACATATGCTTTTCTCTTTTTCCCCAAGCAATCAATTTTATTTTTGTTTTTGTATGATGTACCATCCCTCATAGTGCACGACAAAGAAAGCATCAGTTGATTTATTTCTCCGTCACATTGATCACCTGATTGAATTCTTGACATCTCACTTTCAAAAAATATTTCAGTTTTCGTAAGTTTAATCATATTTTTTTTATAAAGTGTTGATATATCGTTATCGGATATCTTTTCGAGATTTTCTGAGATTTCATTTTTGTAAAGTAACATATCTTTAATACTGAAATCTCTTGTGTAGATGGTCCACGCTAAATCATTCTTTTTATCGTTAAATACATCGCCAGATTCGCCTATCTTCATATATCCATTTTGATATATTGTGCTTGTCCACAGTGGTACTGGAGGGAGTTCAATTAATTCTGAGGGAAATTGATAATCACATTTTTTTGCAACAACGCGATACAACTCTCCGATGGTTGGTAATCTCCAATTAGCATTTGGTGCCCAAAGGGGTATTTTTTTTGCATTATCAAAATTTTCAGAAGGCAATGTATTCGCCGAAACACATTTTCCATTTTCAGTGAACAGTGCAGGACATTTATGCCAAACTAATAGTTGTTTGTAGTCGAAGATTTCATTATTAATTGCCTTATACCAAGATACATCTTTCCATGGATCTTTGCATTGCTCTTTATTTTGCTGACCAAATGCCAAATTAAACATTGGAAACATAGAGAATATTAAATAAAATAAAAATTTATTTTTCATGTAGATAATATTTTGTAGTATTTGCTTACACAATCTTAAACTGCCTGCATGCCTGAAGCACATTTATCAACCATTTATGAAGTTACAAAGTCTCAAAATGTAAACAATTTGAGATGGATTCAAAAAGCATTACATTTTTCGGTTGTTGCCAAGTCTCAAATGTTGTCTCACCATCCACACCCTTCCAATTTGAAATCTATCAGGGTGCAAACAAATGTCAAGTATTGGTTATTGCAGGGTTTCTTCGGTAGGTCAATCACTAGAAGTTCAACTAGAGAAGTTAGCGTTCTGTGACACAGTATTTCAGGAAAAACAATCTGGACGCAATGATGACCGAGAGCAACTACAACGCTGTTTGAACTACTTAAATGACGGTGACAGTCTAGTCATCACAAAACTCGACCGACTCGCACGATCAACTCGTGACTTGTTAAACATCATGTCACGACTAGACAAAATGGAAGTCAAACTTGTCGTCTTGGATCAACAGATTGACACATCTACATCTACTGGGATGCTGCTGTTCACGATGCTTGGTGCAATTGCTACTTTTGAAAATGATCTTCGTAGAGACAGACAGTCACAAGGTGTTGAACACGCAATCAAGCGAGGTGTGAAGTTTGGACGTAAGTGTGTTCTTAGCGATGAACAACAGATAACGATGAAGTCAAGACGACTGAATGGTGACTCTATCCACGACTTGATGAATCAGTTCAAAGTCAGCAGAGCAACTGTCTACCGATGCTTGTCACAGGTACAACACTGACGATTAACTAGAGCACTAAAAAACCCACTCGTAAGTGGGTTCTGATTGAGTTCAGTTGTCTCTTACTGAAAGACTTCAGGTTCCGCATACTCAGCACGACAATGAAAAGAGAATTAAAAGTAGTTTTTATTGTCTTGCACACTATTTGTATCTCTGTATGATTAGTTTCTGTAGTTTTAGATTACAGAGTACAAAAAAATGAAATTTATTCTTAAAATAAAATACTTCGTGTATGGGGTAATCGCCACGGCAGTACTGGTGCCGCTGGGTACCTATGCGATCAAAACAATACCGCTGACCTTCGCTGAGGGCGATGTAATGTCAGCATCTGTATTGAACTCGCTGATGAGTAGGATTGAAAGTGCAACAAGTCCATTGACCTCGGATGACTTAGTAGGTACTTGGACGTTGACTCAAATAGTGCCTGTTACAGGAACACCAGCACAACCAATCTGTCTGAATCTTAATAATTGTCAATTTTTCGGTCAAACGCCCCCCACTTACACGAACTCGGCAGACGGGTTGAGCAGGTCAAGAACAGATACTGTTGTTATTTCAAAAAGTGGGTCCATATACAACTTTGCTCAAACAAATAATGGATATTTTTCATCTGGGACTACTAATTCACCTCAATCAGGAACACTTGGTGTACTTGCAGAATCAGTTTTATTCAAACCGTGTAATGTTGTGACCGGTTTTCCACCCACCTGTACTACCTATTTTTATGATGCAAAAAAGAAAAGTTCTGACAAAATTATTTTAACAAATAGGATTTTCGGGCATGAGGGTTCAGCAATGCCTATTGCATCGAACGCTATGATAATCAATTCATCGGGGTATTTATTGAACGGTACAGTAACCTCTACGGGAACTTATACTATGAATAGTTCATTCAATATTATTATTCTTGACAGAAAAAACACTCCTCCAGCACCAGCAGATGCTGTAAATGCGACCGTCAGTGGAACAAGTATTGCACTTGCATGGACAGACCAAAGCATTGATGAAACTGGTTTCAAGGTGCAATACAAAACCAGTGTAAAAGGAAGTTGGACCACTTCTGCGACTGCCGCTGCAAATGCCACCTCCTTCACAATTAGTGGATTAACCGCAGGTACTTATTGGGTTCGTGTTATCGCCACGAACACATATGGAGATGCGATCAGCAGCAGTGAAGTGCAAGCAGTATTGCAATGAATTCATGCTTAGTATTTATTCTTTCACTCTTGCTGGTGTCATGCAGTGGCGGCGGCGGTGGCGGTTCTGGCAGTGGTTTGAACTCATTGAGTGGTGTCGCCATGGATGGATATCTTGAAAAAGCAACTGCATTCCTAGACCTGAACGGCAATGGCGCACTTGACACTGGCGAACCTTCTTCAACCACTAATGAAGCAGGTTTATGGACCCTTTACGGTTCGCAAGAACAGTTCAACACTTTTAAAGTGGTGGTCATCGCTCTTGCTAAAACTACCATTGACAAAGACAACCCCGATACAACCGTTGCCTCGGGTTACACCATGTTGTCGCCTGAGGGAAATCAGGCAGTGGTTTCACCACTCACCACACTCGTTGTTGCAAAGATGAACACAGGATTGTCTTTGGCAAATGCAAAAACAGCAGTTCAAGAACAATTGGGTCTGACTTCAGTGGATGTGATGAAAGATTTTGTTGCTGCCAAGGCAACAGATGCCAACTATGCTGCTGCCCACAATGTTGCCGCCTCTATTGCAGAGGTTCTCAAAACAATTGATGCAGATGCTTCAAAGGACACAAAGTTGGCGGACAAACTGACCAGTCTCACAACCAAAGTCACGACACAAGTTGTTCCCAACATCACAGAAATTAAGTCTGCCAGTTCGACACAAAATGCTGTGAAGGTGGCGGCGATTCCTCAGTCGATCAAAATCAGTGCCGATTCAACCAGTTTTGCCAGTGGTCGATTTACACTGGTTTCTGCCTTAGCAACCCTTTCAGACACAACAACCAAAGCAGTCACATCTGCCGTTGAATGGGCGGTGTCTACAGTAAGCGGTTCTGGCACTGCAACCGTTGCAACATCTGCTGATGGAACAAAGATCACATCAACTGGACCGGGTGTATTCAGTTTGATAGGCAAGTATTTGGGACTGACAGACACGATCACTGTCACAGTCACCGATTCGGTAGAAGAATCAATTAAAGCGACTCCAATGCAGAGTTCTTTTGCAAGTGGTAAATCCACTGTATTAACTTCGTTGGTGACCTTCTCTGACAAAACGACAAAAAATATATCTGCAGCAGTTGAATGGGTGGTTTCTACCATCAGTGGATCTGGAACTGCATCCGTTGCAACATCTGCTGATGGAACAAAGATCACATCAACTGGTCCGGGTGTATTCAGTTTGATTGCCAAATATTTAGGAATGACCGACACCATCACCGTCACAGTCACTGATGCAGTAGAAGAATCTATCACGATATCCTCTGTACAGAGTGCGCTTGCAAATGGGGCAACTACGACACTTAATGCTGTTGCGACTTTCACTGACAAGACCACAAAAAATGTATCCAATACTGTTGAATGGGTAGTTAACACTGTAAGCGGCAGTGGTGGCGCATATGTTTCCAGTTCAAACAATTCGCCAACACTCTTTCCCTCGATTACAGGTACCGTTAGTCTGATTGCAAAGTATCTTGGGTTCACATCTAACGAACTTCAAATCACTATTAACTGTGAATCTGGTACACCCTATGCAAATCCATTTATGCCTCCCCTGCCACCTTGTTCTCCTTCCCAACAACAACAACAAGATCAGATTCAACAGTTAAAAAAACAGCAGTTGAATCTTTTCGGAATTGGCACTTTAGGTACTGCCAAGTTGGCGCCATAGTTCTTCTTGGCAGTGCCTAGTAATCAATTAATACGGTTCATTGATAAAAACCGCACGAACCAGTTCACTGCATCACATCTGATTCCGATGCTGATCCAGCACCTCGTTTGTTCTTTCTAGGAACACGATGCTCTTTCTTGATTCTTGGTTCTTTCACACTCAACGCAAAGGCAATGTGTTCTGCGTTGAGTTGGTGCTGTTTGGCGATGGAAACAATCTGTCCCAGTGCATCTGAGTGTGTTGATTGAATCTGACGCATTTCTTCTTTCTGCATTGACTCAATCATCTTGCGAAGTTTGACCAATGTCGTACCTGTTTCACTCTGTGTCATACCGTTACCTCTGTGAGTTGTTGATGAGGGTTTGGATGGTATGAATTGGGGTTGGAAAGGCAAGCAGATTAGAGGGATAAGAAAAAACCCACACCTCGTAAGAGAGTGTGGGTTTGATGTTCAAAGTATATAAGTTAACACCTCTATACTTCGCTGTCATTTTTGAGGTCGTTGAGTTGGTGTAACTCATTGATTCCATTGACTTTTATTGGTGGCGCTTCACGGATTCGAACCGCGGACCTGTGGATTATGATTCCATCGCTCTAACCGACTGAGCTAAAGCGCCGAGCCGCAAATTATAGCGA
>Ga0209768_10001129_pt1 | contig 17333 bp, 23 predicted proteins | sample LauGreSBDMM110SD_3_FD_187564 | JGI IMG/M metagenome (GOLD analysis project Ga0209768, IMG submission 187564) | Freshwater lake microbial communities from Lake Michigan, USA - Sp13.BD.MM110.SD (SPAdes) (version 2) | ecosystem: Environmental > Aquatic > Freshwater > Lake | place: Lake Michigan... | reverse complement strand
TAAACTATCGTTCCCACGCCTAGATCTTTTACATCCATGTTCCCACCAAATACCCCAGGTGGCACCGAATGTACGAGTTCATCTGTTGCAGCAGCCACTCCCATCACACCCATGAATGGCGCAGTAAGAAAGCGCACTGCTTCGCCACGTGAATTCTGCATGACTCCTTCCCAAGCACCTCGCTGATTTTTTCGGATAGGCGTAAACACTGACATGTTATGAAATTTTTCTGGATGCTCTGCGCTGGCATCGGCTTCAGGTTTTTCGCCTTCTGGAAATTCACCCGGTAATGCACCCTTACCATGTCGATTACTAATCACACCATAAGGCACACGAGGCGTTACAGCGAGAATCTCAACCTTTAATACATCACCTGGTTGTGCTCCTTCTATCGCCACCGGCCCTGTGATGATATGCGGACCATCTTTAGCAAAATCATGTGGTATTGATGAGCGAGTGATTGCAATCGCATCCTTCAAAACTAAGCGTTCAGATATGCCTTTAGACATGAAATATTTTCTTGCATCACGCCCCTGATCTTCAAGTAATCCTTCATGCGACAACGTATCAAAAACCACTACTGCACCTGATGGCACAGTGCTTAGGGGTTTATCGTTTGCATTTGGAAGGTAACCCCACTTGATAGTGTCAACTGTTGAAGGCACATACCAAACTTTACCTGCCATACCTTTAATCGTAAGGCGAGTCACTTTGTCTGATAGTGGCTGCAAAGGCATTGCATGCGCTGCTATGTTAAAACAAAGTAGAATTACCGTAAATATGAAGTTATTTTTGATCATGAATAAATCCCTAAGTACACTGAGCAAAAATATACTTTGCCACAATAGTTAGTGACTATCAATAAATCATTATCCGCTCTATGAATAATTTTTCGATCCCGCTATTCTCTTTTTTCAATATTATTTTAGGCATTCCGCTTCATATCTACCTTGCTCAATCTGTAACTTAGTACTAGTATTTTTATTTTAGTATTCATTCAATAAGTATTTTCTTATTTAAGTGACCTAACTCAAAAATATCCTTATTTAAAACCTAGAGCTTCCTTATTTGAGGCAATCTAAATGATCTCAATAAATAAGGATCATTACCATGTCTGCCAATCACGTCGCTATCTGGATAGATCACAAAGAAGCGCATGTCTTGTATTTTGATACCAGTAAAAATGAATTAATCAAAAGTGCGGCAACCAACGGACATCTACACCATAAGGCAAATGCGGTTGGTAGTGGTAAGGCGCCAGAGGATCATCATTTTTTCCATAACGTGATCACAGCAGTTGCTGATGTGAATGAAATTTTAATTATTGGGCCCGGCTCTGCTAAAGGCGAGCTATTAAAGCATGCAGTTGCACATGACCCAGCCATTGCTAAAAAAATCGTAGGCGTAGAAACGGTTGATCATCCCACTGATGCACAAGTACTTGCTTACGCTAAAACATATTTTAATCGTATCGATAAAATGAGGGGAGCTTAAATTGAATATTCAATTTATAGGGCCTGCCTCACTAGCGACTGATGGTGGCGTAGACTTTGCTGCCAAGTTAAACCACACTGATTTAGTGTGTCACTTTAGTTATGAAGCTCTTGAAGATATTGATGCAGATTCTTTTATGGGTGACGCTATTGATCATTTCTCTAAACATCAATTAAAACTACTCTCAATTGCAGAGCAAAAAATTTTGAATGGCCATGCGCATGACGGCAAGATTCAAATATTTAGCAACGATTTAGTTTCAGATTAATTGTTTAATTTTTATAGGATCGACTAGCCTAGTGTAAGCCTGCGTTAATCCATCTAGTAAACTACTATAGAGCCACGTAGGTACGATTAGCGCAGCGTAATCGTACGGATGTAGTCGATAAATTAAACGTACGATTACGCTACGCTAATCTACCCTACTAAAATAAGAGCATCTATTTTTTAAGAAAACCATGAATCAAAAATATCATCCTCTTACTCAAATCATTCACTGGTTGACTGCGCTCTTCGTCATTATCGCTTTCGTGCTGGGGCCAGAAGATGTTGATGAATTGGATAATCCCTCACTAGACTTAGGCTTACAAACCCACGAAACTCTAGGGTTAGCCGTATTTGGCATGACTGTTTTGCGATTACTATGGACGCTCTTTTCACAGCGTCCTCTCGCTGTTCCTATGCCAGCTAGTTTGCGCGTCATATCAAAAGTACTACAAGGCAGTTTATATTTGCTTTTAATCGCTGTGCCCCTGACCGCAATCTTAGGAACGTGGCTAGAAGGGGATGAATTAAGTCTGTTAAACCATGTCACCTTCCCTTCGCCCTTCAACACATCTGAAAATATAGGCGAATTTCTGTTGGAGCTACATCCCACTCTTGCTGATACCCTGCTCATCTTGGCAGGTATCCATGCAGCCGCGGCTTTATTTCATCATTTCATACTCAAAGATTTAGTTCTTGCTACTATGCTGCCTACATGGTTAAGTAAGAAAAGTAGTGATGATTAATAAAATTACAAAACGGTTCGTATGGATGATTTAATCGATAACTCAGTAGCAGAAGCCCGTAATAAACAGTTGGCTGCCTATAAAAGCACGCTAGTCAGTGTGTTCGTCAATATTGGGCTCACCATTACCCAGATCTTTACTGGCTTGTATGCCGGTTCTCAAGGCTTAATAGCGGACGGGATTCATTCTTTAACTGATTTAGTGGCAGACTTTGTTGTGCTACTCACCAACCACCACAGCGGCAAAGAAGCGGATGACGATCATCATTATGGACATCAGCGCTATGAAACTGCAGCCTCATTATTTTTAGGCGCATCGCTGTTAGTAGTTGGGCTAGGTATGTTGTGGCGAGCAGGTGAAAAAGTTATCGAACCACCGCCTTTAGGCCAGATTCAAGTTACTGCTCTGTATGTCGCTATCGCAGCTTTAATTATTAAAGAACTGCTGTTTCGCTATATGTTGGTAGTGGCTACAAAGGTGCGCTCTTCTATGCTGGTAGCAAATGCATGGCATGCACGTTCAGATGCAGCTTCTTCTTTTGTAGTTGCTGTCGGTATTGCGGGCGCCTTATTAGGCTTTCCTATTTTGGATTCAGTCGGTGCTTTAATTGTTGGCTTAATGATTGCACGAACTGGCTGGCAATTTGGATGGAACGCGTTACATGATTTAATGGATAGATCAGCAACCGAAGAAGAAAATTTAAAGATTCAAGAAATCATTCTCACCACTGAGGGCGTAAAAGGTTTACATGAACTCAGAACCCGCAAAACGGGCGACATGATTTTAGTCGATGTGCATATTGAAGTGGATCATGCAATCACGGTTCAACAAGGTCATGATATTGCTTTATCAGCTAGGAATAGAATCATGAAAGAATTACCCGTATTAGATGTGATGACACATTTAGATCCTATTTGATTTTATTATTAAGCAATCACCAAATAAAAAGCCTCAATTTTTTGTTGAGGCTTTTTTCTATTACTAACCTACCCAAGCTAACAATTGCTTGTATAAGTTTTACTTCATAGACTATTTACTTGAAGCGAGCTGCTGTTGTCGCTACACGTTGACCAAATAGTTTTGCAGTTTCTAAATCCCCTGACAGCATTTCTTCTGGACTTGAGTCAGAAGGTGATTGCGCCATAGCACCAGCAAATGAACCAACATAGTTCACATCATTACGCTGTGCTGCTTTAGAGTTGCTCGGCATGAGACCAGTACCAACCCAGATTCCGCTGTGTTGCATAGCGAGTGTAATGAAATAATGTAATGTTGAATGCTTGTCGCCATTCATGGTTGCACTATTGGTAAAGCCTGCAAAAATTTTGTCTTTCCATGCTTGTGTAAACCAAGCTTTAGAAGAAGCATCTGCAAATTTTTTGAATTGCCAAGTAACAGAACCCATATAAGTTGGGCTGCCAAAAATAATAGCATCAGCTTTATTCAAGGTTTCCCAGTCGCTATCCGACAAATTACCTTCTGCATCAATTGCAACCAGCGTTGCGCCTGCACCTGCCGCAACAGATTCAGCCATGCGCTTGGTGTGACCGTAGCCAGAGTGATAAACAACAGCGATTGTGACATAGACTCTCTTTAGTAAGTTTTAAAAAATTTAAAAAAATAATTTATCATAAGCGAGCAATAAAGTTTGATGCATAGCGCTCCCTTCCATATCGACACCTAAGTCAGGCAAATCAAAATAACGCTCTGTGCGATTGAGTAAAGCCTCTGCCTGTCGCACTGTCTCTTCACCAAACATGAGATTTAATGAGCGGCGATAATTTTCAATATCATCAAGTTTGATGAGATTTTCTAAACAACGATAGACCAAGCGTCGCGCAGGCTGCATTTGTTGATAATGATGTATCCAATCACAGCCTTCTAAGATCGCTTCTTCATCGCCAATCGCACAGGCTAATAATGTTTTAAGCTCACCTATACGCAATTCTTTCCAAGTAGTGCCAACTGGAATTGCTAGCCCTAATATCTCCCACAGTGGTCGCTCATCATTCAAGTTAGAGGTCTGTAAATCAGCTAATAATTCTGCAGCTTCTTGATCGGAGAGCTGAGACAATCTCACTAATGCAGGGCGGAGCTTATTACCTACACTATTGTTTTCCCATTCCAGATCTTCAACTGGATAAATTTCTGACATGCTCGGTACTAAAATGCGGCAACTGTATGCACCTTGCTCTTCAAAATCAGCAATATAAATATCTTTGCCTTCTTCATGGATACAGTTACATAGCCACGCATAATCTTCTGCAGTCGTATTACTAAAATTCCAATCTACGAAAGGGAAGTCAGGCGTGTCGCTTAAAAAATTCCAACTAATGACTCCACTAGAATCAACAAAATGAATTTCTAGATTAGAGACGGCGGTAATTTCATCCATATCAAAACCCGGCTCTGGGAAATTCTCCAGTGACTCTAATGCACGTCCTTGCAACAATTCTGTCAGCGCGCGTTCTAACGCCACTTCAAAGCGCGGATGCGCACCAAAGCTGGCAAAACATCCTTGGTCTTTAGGATGTAGCAGCGTCACATTCATGACAGGATAGCGTCCACCCAAAGAAGCGTCTCTGACTAAAATGCCGAAGCCTGCTTCACGCAAACCTTTGATACCCGCTGCAATTCCCGGGTAACGAGCAATCACTGTATCCGGCACTTCTGGCAAACACAGACCTTCACTGATGATGCGATATTTAATATGGCGCTCAAAAATTTCAGACAGTGCCTGACTACGCGCTTCCATCATGGTGTTACCTGCTGCCATACCATTGCTGACATACAGATTGCCGATGATATTGACCGGTATCCAAGTCTGGGCGCCATCACGTAAACGCTGATAGGGCAAAGTACAGATGCCGCGCTCCACATTCCCTGAATTTAAATCCACCAGTACATGATCTGGAATCTCGCTATCAGGATTATAAAAAGCATGCAGCTCGGGATTAAGCATTTCCTTAGGCCAGCTACCGTCTTGTGACAAAGAGAACCAACGTTCTTGGGGATAGTGCACAAAAGGTTTATTGGCACGCGTGTGGCCTAAATAAAAATGCGTCCAAAAATAATGCGTTCCTAAACGCTCAAAAAACTCACCAAGAGCACTGGCACGCGCAGCTAACTGTGTAGCACCCTTACCATTTGCAAACAGCATGTTGCATTCACGATCGCGCACATGAACTGACCAGATAGACTCGACCGGATTCAACCAAGAGGATTCATCTAAATGAAATCCACGTGCAGCGAGTTTTTGCTGCATAGTGGTTATGGTGGATTCTAAAGAGGCGTCTTTGCCAGGAATAAAGCTTTCGGTTTGCATAATCGTGAGGAGTTAAATTAAAGAGTCCCGCAGCATAGCGCATCTGATGAGGATCAAGCTCGCTTTTTCATTACCTGTATTTCAGCTCTGAGCCAAGGATGACAATAAGCTTTTTATATGACTGCATTATTTAGAAGCTGATCACATTACAATACTCAGTATGACAATCTATGATTTCAATATCAGTTTTCGTATTTACGTAGTATTTTGGTAATTTAATTCTTGAATTAAGGACGACTATTTTCATGACTATTTCTATGTTTCAGGCCAGCGTGCCACGCTTGATCAATGCTTTAAATAATTTATCGCATATTCTCGATAAAGCGCAGGCGCATATCGATGCAAAAAAAATTGATGCCAGTGCTTTAATTCAATTTCGTTTATATCCAGATATGCTTAATTTCACCCGCCAAGTTCAAATCGCGAGTGATACGGCTAAGGGTGTTGTTGCCAGACTGGCAGGGGTTGAGATTCCCGCTTATGAAGATAATGAGCAGTCGATTGCCGATCTCAAAGCAAGAATTGCAAAAACAATCGCATTCATTCAGGGCATTAAGCCTGAACAAATCGATGGCACAGAAGATAAAGATATTATTACTAAACGCGGCGAGAAAGAAACACATTATAAAGGCATGCAATTTTTATTAGGCCATGCAATTCCGAATGTCTATTTTCATACCACGACTGCTTATGCTATTTTGCGTCACAACGGGGTTGAAGTAGCTAAGCGTGATTATCTAGGTAATCCTTAATTTGCATTAAACAGTGCGAGCTTCTCTGAATAATAAATCTCAGAGAAGCATCGTTAAGCTATAAACGATACGCTATGAAATTTAATCAGTTCATTGATTACATACAACCTAGAATATATGCAGCAATAATTTATCTTTCTGATAGCTTGCTGGATGACCCTGCTTATCTCGCTATAATTTTTTCTTAGATTTTTTATAAAACATCATTTTTATTCATGCTGTATCTACTTAAAACTCTGATCGCTGCGATTGTTATCGTATTGACGACTGAACTCAGTAAGCGTAGCACTTCACTGGCGGCGTTATTACTTGCCTTACCTATCGTCTCTGTGACTAGCTTTATTTGGATTTATTATGAAACACAGGATAAAACAAAAATTGCGGAATTAAGCGCAGAAACATTTTGGTATGTGATTCCCTCATTGCCTATGTTTTTATTATTCAGCTGGCTGTTGAGACATGATGTTAACTTCTTTGTTGCCCTGCTTGCCTGCTGCGCTTTAACAGCAGCTTTATTTGGTCTGGTGCGATATTTCCAAACTTAAGTTTTGAAATCCATAGCATTACAAACTATTGATTTACACCATGTTTATCTTTTTTCCACTTGCAGACTCTGATTACAAAATTTAACTATGTCAACTATTCCAGCTTGCCCAATCTGCCATATGGAAAATACCTATGAAGATGGCAGTAATTATATGTGTGCGGATTGTGCGCATGAATGGTCCATTAATCAGATAGCAGATGAAAATAGTGAAGCTGATGGGACTGTGCGTGATGCGAATGGCAATCCACTCGCAGATGGTGATGCTGTGATTCTGATTAAAGATTTAAAAGTTAAAGGCACATCCACTGTGTTGAAAAAAGGAACGAAAGTTAAAAGCATACGACTTGGTGCCACATCAGATGGCCATGAAGTCGATTGTAAAATGGATGCAGGTAATTTCATGTTAAAAGCATCCTTTCTTAAAAAGGCTTAATTTTTTAAGTCATCTAATGAACCAACTTATTTTGATGCGTAATATATGCAAGCTAATCATTATTTCATTGGCTTTAACTTCATCCTGTGCCAAAGCAGTTGTTGAATTACGCAATCAAGAAATTGCTGAATGCTCTCAAAGCGAGATTAAAACTTGGGAAGATAACCGCGATATAGCAGCAAAATTTTCTCCTATTGTTTTTTACTATGACCATACAGGTGCACCTACTTGGTTTAGCGAAAAACAAGTTTCTGAACTTATAGAACGTGCAGCTAGTGCATGGTCACAATGTGGCATACCAGCGCTAGTGGTGAGTAAAAATAATAAAGCTCATCCATCAACAAGCATGGTGAGCATAGATTGGAATATTGCTGGTAGTCGCGGTAATTTTGGTTTGGCTAATCTTACACAAAATCAACTCTCCCTAGGCTTACCTGCTTTTCAATTACTGAATCAACGTAATCCTAAACATAATGCGCTTGAGACTTTACAAATGGTGTTGTCACATGAAATGGGCCACTTTTATGGAATGATGGCGCATTCTCGGCGCTGCATTGATGTACTGTCTTACTATCATGATGGCAAAGGCGGTCAGTGTTATTCACGCTTCCCCGACATCATTAGAAAATTTCCTGAGTACCGCTCAACGCTTCCTACAGCGTGTGATATTCAACGCTGTAAAATCTTAAATCGCAAAGACTAATCGTATTTCTATTTTAGATTTTCAATAAAGACTTTACTGGTATAGCTGCTTGCGCTAATCGCTGATTGCCTTGCAATGCTTCGATTTCTAATAAAACTATTGCACCGGCTACGATGGCATTTGCTTTCTTCACTAAATTCGCTGCTGCGATTAAGGTGCCACCTGTAGCAAGTACATCATCAATAATTAATACTCTAGATTGAGGACGTATTAGATTTTGCTGTATTTCTAATGCATCTGATCCATACTCCAAGCCATAGCTTTCAGAATAAACTGAACCAGGTAATTTATTTGGCTTACGCGCTAATATCAATCCTGCTTTTGCGATGGGACTTAAGGCAGCTGCAAAAATAAATCCGCGGGACTCAACACCTAATAGATAATCATATTCACAAAACAAGCTGAGGTCATACAATGCTTGATTGGCAAATGAAAATGCAGCTTGGTCGGCTAGTAAAGGTGAGATATCTTTAAAGCTAATACCAGGCTTAGGAAAATCTTGAACCGTTGATAAATAATTTAATAAATTCACAATAAAATGACCCATTCTTTGGTTGTAATTGCCGCTCTAGAAAGTGAAATTAAAGCACACTCACTGCCTAATCATATTCCTGTTGTTTATTCAGGAATAGGCAAAATCAATGCTGCGATCGCTACCTTTCAAGCGATTCAGCGCTATCAGCCGCAGCTGATTATTAATTTTGGCACAGTAGGGAAAATCAATCCTACGCTATCAGGTCTTGTGTCGATTAATAAAGTTATACAACGCGATATTAGCGCTGAACCATTGGCTCCACGCGGCATAGTACCTTTATCTACTAAGCCGAATGAATTTATAGTAGACGCACATGGCTATGTCTGTGGCACTGGCGATAACTTTGTGACACAGCACGATCCTTGGCTAATAGAACAAGGAGTGGATGTGGTTGACATGGAGTTATTCGCTATTGCAGCAATTTCGTTTGAACATAATATCAATTGGATTTCTTATAAATTTATTTCTGATGCAGCCAATGAAGATTCTGCACATGAGTGGTCAAGCAAAGTAAATCATGGAGAAGATTTATTCTTAGAAAAATTAAAGCATCATCTTTAATCAGTACTCTTGTTTGATTATGTAGAACGTCATCCTTATTTCAAAACTATCTATCGCTTATGCCTGCACAATTGCTACGTTTTTTTATGAACATCTGGCCACCTTTTTTTGGTGCCGGAATAAAAATTCTCACTTTATCTAAAGACTATCGCTATGCAATGGTTAGGCTGCGTATGGGAATTTTTAATCGCAATATAGTAGGCGTACATTTTGGTGGCAGCTTATTTGCCATGACCGATCCTTTTTTTATGATTATGGTTCAGCAAAATCTTGGTAAAGAGTATGTGGTATGGGATAGAGCTGCAAAAATAGATTTTGTTAAACCAGGCAAAGGTAATGTGCATGCAGAGTTTAGTATGAGTGAACAACAGCTAGAAGAATTAAAGTCTGCTGCTCAGCATGGTGCGAAAGTATTACGTGACTTCACTGTTGAAGTTAAAGATAGCAGTGGTGAGGTTGTAGCGATCATCATAAAAACGCTATATGTAAGACAAAAGCGTAAGATATAAATAAATTGTAATTACTAATCTTGGGCTTATAACGACACTCATTCATATTTAACGCATCATTCTTTGTTTGTTGTATTAATCCATACTAAGTCACCTGCATATCAACATGAAATAGCAACTCGACTGCATTTGCCTTTCAAGATACTTAGCGATCAAGAACTTGCGTTTACAAACTCACTTACTCTACCGACTTTTGTTGTTGAAGATATGACATTAATAAAACGTCTCACTTTAATGATTCACGATGGCGTGATTAAATCTGTGTACTATCCGATTTTTCCTAGCCACAGTGACGCAACTTGGGTTATTGATTTTTTACAATCACATCCTAGTTGAACATGTTCAGCTATAAGAACTTATTTATTACAGACTAAACGAAACGCGCCTTTACCACCTGGATTTTTAGAAATAGGTTGCCAGTCTGCTGGTGTTCTAACCGTTCCTAACTCTGTACCAGAGCCCATCAGTCCTTTATAAGCAACAAAATATTCTAGCTTCATCATCTCATCTTCACAGTCATATTCTTTACGCATTTTCATAGAGAGCATGCCGTTTTCTGCTGCTTTTTTATAATTTTCTAATTCCCATGATTTACGAAAACGTCCCGACGATATCAGTCCATCTGTATTCACATATACCGTAGTACCACGAATGTTTTCAAAAACCTTGACCCACTCTGCATGCGCTGTGGAAGTGAATAAAATCAGTGCTAACAATAAAATTCTGTTTTTCATAATGTCTCTTTAATTAAAAAATTATTTTATAACTCAAGATTAGTTTTGCTTTGCGCCGGATAAGATCCACTTTGCTAGCAATGTGGCATTTTGTTTTTCTATTCCCTCATTTGCCGGATGCACTAGCTCTCCCCATTTGCCCTGCCCACCTAAGCGAATGACATCCGCTATTTTTGCAGTGACTTTTTTGCCTTTGTATCGTTGCGCGATCTCTTGTAATGAAGGTCCGACTAGCTTACTAGAAAAATCATGGCAGCCAGCACAACCATAATCAGCGAATAGGGTATTGGCAGCTATTATGTCATTTGGCTTTAGCTGCGCCTGTGCGACTGAAGCGCAAAATAATAATGAGATTGCTAGCAACTGCTTGCATGTTCTCTTCATATTCCTCCCCATTTATAAATCCTTAAACTCAATTTACAAATAAATAGAAATAAAAACCTGTAAGCAGATCAAAATTTACTGATTTATTCGCCTAAGTCGCACTATTTATAAAAAGCGTAGAGTAAAAAAAGCAGCACTCAGGATATGAACAATGAGGGAGAGGTAGAAAGACGGATAGTGAATCAAGCACCGCCCAGTTTGAAATTGAAATATAAAACTTGGGAAGGTCAGCTTAGAGCAACCTTCCCACTATATAGAATTTATTCTTCTGAACTATCGACTGCAGGTGTGTTTCTGTCTGCCATTACATAGCCAGTTGGTTGACCATCTTTGACTTTCACTATATTGCCTTGCAAGATACCGCCACGCTTGATCTCTAAGTCGGCATAAGTAATCGAACCTATGACTTTGCCCACCGATTCAACAACCAAAGTCTTGTTCGCTACTGTGGTGTCAGTCAAAATCCCACCAACACGAACATGATTCGCGGCTGTCTTACCGTTAATACCACCATTATTCGTGACGTAAATCGTATCAGCAGAAATAACGCCTTCGATTTTTCCATCAACAGTGGCCACGCCTGGCACTTTAATTGTGCCCTTCATGAACACACCTTCGCCTACCATGAGTGTACCGGGAGAATTTGTATCTGCCATATTAATTTGATAACAAAGTTAGTGGAGTTAAGCAATGATACTAGCATTAAGCGCAAAATACAGCCCTGACGCATTTTTAAAAAGTAAATTACTATTTTGACTAGTTATGCAGACAATTAAATCCACACCTCGCCTCATCTTATTTGCCGGCCATGCAGGTAACGGCAAAACTTCTCTTGCAAAAAAAGCATTGCCGTTGATTGCTGAGCGTACCGGTGAAGATTTCTTTTTTCTAGATAAAGACACCGTATATGGTGCTTTCAGTTCCCATATGATGGGTTTACTGACGGGCGATCCTGATGATAGAGACAGTCCAACTTATTTACAAAATATACGCGATCAAGAATACGCAGGATTAATCGACATCGTGCGCGAAAATTTTTCACTCAACGTAAATGTGATTTTAGTTGGGCCGTTTACCCGTGAACTCATGGCTGGAAAATTTTTCCATCCTACCGAGCTAGGTTTGCCCGCATCCACTAACTGTAGGATCGCATGGATTGATCTCGATAGCGAAGTAGCACGACAAAGGATAGTACATAGAGCTGATGCACGTGATGCTTATAAGCTTGCGCATTGGGAGACTTATCTACAGAGACGAGTAGAGCCTCCTGTGCATCATCATCTTTATCGCTTTAATAATTTAGAACCGAGTGAAGCAGAATTCCAAGCATTGCTAGCGCACCTTATTAGCTAAGATACGCTAGCTTGTGACATGACTAAATTTATTCAATTGCTTGGTACACCAATTGTTTAATCATACGGCGGTAATACTGACGTATCGCACCGGGTGTTTGCGTCATCAAGACTGCGACTAGCTGCTCCTTAGGATCCACCCAAAAGAAAGTACCTCCTAAGCCTGCCCATGCATAATCACCTTCTGAACCAGGCACACTCGCCAATCCCGCACCTTGTCGCACCATAAAACCCAAACCAAAGGTATAACCTTGTACACCCATTAACAATTCACCTGGTTGAATGGGTGTAGCTACCTTAGGGCCTAAATGATCAGAAGTCATCAGTGCGACCGTAGTACGAGATAAAAAACGTTTTCCATCTAAGGTGCCGCCATTGAGTAGCATCTGACAAAAGCGTAAATAATCATCCGCTGTGGTTGAAATACCTGCACCACCTGAATCATTACCAGTCGCTTTCGTCACATCAATCACAACTTGCATAGGACCACCCGTAGTCGGATCTATCTTGAGTGGTTCTGCTATACGCGCAACTTTTGATGCTGGCACGACAAAGCTAGTGTCTTTCATGCCTAAAGGTTGAATTAATTTTTCATCTAATAAAACACTCAGCGTCTGTCCACTGACTGCTTCTAAAACACGACCCAATAAATCTGTGGACAAACTATATTCCCACGTTGAACCAGGTTGCCATAACAAGGGCGCTTTACCGAATGCTTCTACTTGTTGTGCTGGAGTCAATGCCATCGATTTAAATGGCACTTCGGTTGAGAACAAACCTACATCTTGATACGCATTTTTCATACTTGCGTAGCGAGTAAATTCTGCATACGTCAAACCAGATGTATGACGTAGTAAATCATGTACTGTCATTTGGCGTTGCGCTGCAACTGTCGCACCCGTAGCTTCAGAAGGATTAGCCAGCACTTTCATATTGCTCATCGCTGGCAAAAATTTTGAAACAGGATCAGCGAGTTGTAACTTCCCTTCTTCCACTAACATCATGGTTAATACCGATACCATAGGCTTGGTCATAGAATAAGCACGAAAGATGGCATCGCGTTGCAATGGCTTATTCGTCATTTTATTTTGATAGCCAGTAGTGTCGGCATGCACCATCACACCTTTACGAGCAATCAGCAGCACAGCACCGGGCATGCGATTGGCTTCAATCTCTGCTTGGATAACTGGCTTAATACGGGCAAGTCGTGCTGCAGATAAGCCTTGAGCTTGAGGTGAGCCTGTTGGCAAATCCCCTGCGCTTGCATTCCATGTAATGAGAACTACCGCAGCACAAATTATTTGTCTTAATTGTTTAACGTATGACATTCTTGTCTCCCTGTTTTTTAGAACTATTCTGCATTAATTTTTTATTGTAGCGCTAAGCGCAAAGGATTGAGCACTTCCCGCCATTGCTCTAATTGTGGTGTAGCTTCTCCCATAATCATGCACGCCAACCATTCACCACACCATGGCGCACAAGTCATGCCACGCGAGCCATGTGCTAGCGAGGCATACAGATTTGGTGCAAGCTGACCGACAGCAGGTAATCTATCTTGCGTCACTGCGCGAAAAGCTACACGCCCACTTTGACAGTCATTCTTATCAAGACAAAATTCAGGCAAGAGTCTTTGTAGACGTTGAAAATTTTCTTCATCATCCGTGCTGCGTGCATCAACACATGCATCATCTTTTTGAATAGTGGCACCTATTGTATGCATACCTCGAATAGCAGGTGTGATGTAACCATCTCGACAAATAATTTTATGTAAATGCCGTCCCACTATTTCTGGCAACATCGTTAACTGACCACGCGCACTATCAATTGCTAAAGAAGATGAAAATAAAGTCCCAGAAAAAGCACTCGCTAAAACGACACAATTAGCTTGTTGTTCTGATCCATCAGATAAAGTAATGCGTGGCTTTTGTTTTTCATCAAACTGTATTCGACTGACATGCAAACCTATTTGCACCTGAATATAAGGATGGTTTAATAAAGACTGAATGAATGGAATCGGCTCTATCCACCCTGCGACTGGCAAATGAAAACCGCAATCTGCAACTTGATTTGCACTAAGCTCACTAGCTTGTTCTTGCGTGACTTCACTTATCCAATCAGCTGAATATTGTGCTGCATGCAGTGCGAGTTTTTGATGACGAAGTGCGTCGCGTGTCATTCTGATTGCACCACACAACTCATGTGGAACCGCTTGCCCATGATGCGTCAGCCATTGCACTAACCACTGCATGCCTAGTGTGGTGAGTGTTGTAATCGGATTATGTGCGCCACCTGGCTCAGGTCGAATAACAGCAACTGGATTACCAGAGCCACCATTCGCAATCTGCTTAGACTCTATGACAGAAACGGGAATCTGTCGTTGAGCTAGAGCATAAGCCACACTTGCACCAGCTATGCCAGCTCCAACAACTATAACTTTCTTAGGGATGTTTACATTACCCATACAACTACTGACAACGCCCTTCAAAAATCAAGGCTGAGGTAGGAAGCTCTAAGGTATCACTGACAGTGAGCGTAGTGGTATCTAGTCTTATGCGTCGCGTCGCTTGCTGCTCTGTTAAACCATAACAATACCAACCACTCTCCGTCGTAGAGCATTGCATGGTCTCTAGCTTTTGATTCTGTATCTGATAACGACGCTGTTCATCAACTGGGTAAGTTGACTCTGCACCCCGATGGATAAAACGTGTTTTACCCTGACAGGTCCAATTGACGTCAGCAGACTGTGCGAATGAGGAAAATAAAGACAGTAAGATAAAAACTAAGTGCGCTAGAGGCATGAACTTTGATCAACATAATTTAACTATGCCCTACTTTACCACTGCACACCTAGTTTTTAATGGGGACAAATAAAACACACTTATTTCTTAACTAATTAATAAATTAACGCTGCGCCAACCATTGATTAAATTCTTCTATATCGGTCTGACGCAAACCACCTGAGCGCATACGCAAGCCCATTAAATCACGCAAAAAATCATAGCGCGCCTTAGCTAAATCTAATCTCGCTTTAAATAATCTACGGCGTGTATCTAGCACATCAATCACCGTCACCACACCCAAATAAAAGCCTACTTCTTGCGCTGTGACTGATTGCTCCATCGCGTTGACTTGATTGGTCGTGGATTCTATCCTTGCATGATTGGCTACCGCGCTTGCAAATACAATACGCATATCACGCTCTACTGTGCGGCGGGTTGCTTCTAATTGCTGTTGCGCGATATTTAATTGCGCCTGTGCAGAAGCCATAGTGGCATTCACACGTCCGCCTTCATAAATCGGAATCCGTAATTCTAGTCCAATGACATTCACACCAAATTCACGGCGCGGCAAATTATCAATATCTTGATTAGATTCATTTCTTTGCAGCAGAAAAGATAGTTGAGGATAATGTTCAGCGCGTGCGCTAGATAACGTACTGCGACTGACTTTCACTGCTTCAGTGCGAGCAAGAATATCTGGATTCCCGTCTAAGGCAGTACGCACCCAATAAGTTTCATCATAAGGTACTACTGGAAAATTTGATCTTGTTAATACAGCTAATTCTCCAGGATCACGACCACTTAACTCACGTAATTTAATTCGTGCAGCATCGGCTTTATTTGCCACATCAATTTGTCGTGTCTCTAATTGCTGAAGATAGGCAGTGGCTTCCGATAAGTCCGTTACTTTTGCCATTTGCATTTTGAACATTGCCAAAAGCCGCGCTACTTGCTGGGAGGCTGCATCTTTTTCCACCCATAACTGCTCCATCTCATCATCAGACTGCAATCCTTCGAGATAAGAATCAATCAGCTGAGCTGTTAACTGCATGCGCGCGAGTTGTGCTTCACTTTCTGCTTGTTTAGCGGCATAACGAGCACTATCAAATCGGTAATAGGAAGCTAAATCAAGAATTGCCTGTCTAGCACTGAGAATAGCTCTCTGACCGTAATAATCAGAAAGCCGCCCTGCTTCATTGGAATAATTTTTTGAACCGGATACTTGTAAATTCACTTGCGGATAGAGTCGACTGACTGCAATATCAGCATCGGCTTTTGCGCGCTCTATGCCTAGCTCCCGTATTTTTAAAGTGGGATTGTCTTGCATCGCTGATTTATACAGACTTAGTAAATCTTCAGCTTTAACCCATGGTGTTGCTAAGATTGTGAAGAACACCAACAATATGGCAGCTTGTGAGGCGATTAATTTTTTCATCTCAATCCTCCCTCATTGATCGCACTAATAAATCTGAAAATGGTGCTGTCATATAGCGCCAGAAGGTACGTGAACCTGTCTTAATGAATACATCCGCTGGCATACCAGGTACTAATTCGAGTTTTAAGTTAGCGAGATCGCGTATACCTTTGGGTGTCACCATCACGCGCGCTAAGTAATAGGGATGTCTATCTTGCGATGTTTCATCGATTAATCGATCTGCCGAAACCATCACGAGCTTGCCTTCTATTTTGGGCATCTCACGTTGTCGGAATGCAGAGAACCTTACTTCCGCTGTTTGACCGACCATGATTTGATCAATATCTTGTGGCAGCAAGCGCACTTCAACCATGAGCTGCTCATTTGCAGGCACAATATTTAAAACATGTTGTCCTGGCCTGATCACTTCGCCAGGAGTATGTACTGCTAATTCCAAGACCATGCCATCATCTGGCGCTACTACTGTCGTGCGTTTCACGGTATCGCTTAAGGCACGATTTCTTTCATTCAAACTAAATAATTCTGCCTGCACCTCAGCCAATTCTTTTGCAACTTCACGTTGAAATTCTTGTTCAATTCTAAGTATTTTTAATTCGGCTGATCCAATCTCTAATTCGACTGAGGTCATATCTGACTCTAATGAAGCACGCTGCCCTTCGTTCTGCGCCAGATTGCGCTCCATCTCACGTACACGCTGCATTTCTGCATAACCCTGACTCGCTAAGATTTGTAAATCACCACGTTCTTTTTCGAATGAACGCACTAATTTTTCACGCATA
>Ga0209768_10001128_pt1 | contig 17336 bp, 14 predicted proteins | sample LauGreSBDMM110SD_3_FD_187564 | JGI IMG/M metagenome (GOLD analysis project Ga0209768, IMG submission 187564) | Freshwater lake microbial communities from Lake Michigan, USA - Sp13.BD.MM110.SD (SPAdes) (version 2) | ecosystem: Environmental > Aquatic > Freshwater > Lake | place: Lake Michigan... | reverse complement strand
GGAAAGGCCTGGGCTATCAACGGCCACGTTTACGACTCACATCACCATATGGAACCCATGCTCAGCTTGGCTCTGGGCCAGAGCTATGTCTTCAGGATGCGCAACGACACGGCGTGGCACCAGCCGTGGACGCAGCTGAGTTGGACCGGCGCATTGACGCGGTGATGGCACAGGTCAAAGCTGGTTCGGCAAAGGAGCCAGAAACACGTGGTCGCTCAACTTTGAAGCTGCCAGCCAAGTCATAAATCATTGTCTACGCAGAGCCAGCAGTTTCAAAGCCTGCTGGTTTTTTCTTGACTAAAAGGCCTTGATGGGTTTGATTGGCTGGACAGTGGCCGGCTTGGGTTTAGTTGGCATACGCAGCTTTTGCAGGGTTTTTTGAGCCCGTTGTGCCTTTTGCCTGTCGCGCTCAATTTTCAGCGCGTCGCTGGCACGTTTGCTGGTGGCACGCAGTTGATCCAGCCTAAGTTGCTCGGGCGTTTTGGGTTTCTCAAGCTCGAAGATTCGCATGCATTTATTTATGGCGATGGATTGGCAGGATAAGGGCGATTGGCAATCAAGGCTCCCCAAAAAATGGGGAGCCCTATTATGCTAACTTCAGCGCCTGATCCATAACGGAATTGACCATGAACATTGTGATTGCCGACGACTACCAAGACTGCGTGCGCCACCTGGACTGCTTCCCCAAGCTGAAAGACCACCAGGTCACTATTTACAACGACACGGTGAAAGACATCGACCAATTGGTGCAGCGGTTTGAGGCCGCCGATGCCTTGGTGTTGATCCGTGAGCGCACCCGCATCAGCGCGGCTTTGCTCGAGCGCCTGCCAAACCTCAAGCTGATTTCACAAACCGGCAAGATCAGCGCCCACCTTGATTTCCCCGCCTGCCAGGCGCGTGGCATTACGGTGTGTGAAGGGGGCGGTACCGGCTCTGCGACCGCCGAGATGGCGTTTTTGCTGATGCTGGCCAGCATGCGCCACTTCACCACCGAGGTTCAGCGGCTCAAAGACGGTTTGTGGCAAGGCCATTTGGGGCGTCAACTCAGTGGCAAAACCCTGGGCGTGTTGGGCTACGGCCGCATTGGCGAGCAGGTGTGCCGGGTGGGTCAGGCTTTTGGTGCCAACCCCCTGGTGTGGGGCAGCGAGAACACCCAGGCCAAAGCCGCAGCGCACGGTTTTGCTGTGGCGGCTTCACGCGCCGCGTTTTTTGAACAGTGCGATGTGCTGTCGATTCAGCTCAAACTCTCAGCGCAAACCCAGGGCTATGTGAGCGCCGCTGACTTGGCCTGCATGAAGCCCGACGCCTTGCTGGTCAACACCAGCCGCGCGGGTTTGATCGCGCCCGGCATTTTGGCCCAGGCCTTGAAGGCTGGGCGACCCGGCTTTGCCGCTGTGGATGTGTATGAAGAAGAGCCTGTCTTTGGTGCGAATCACCCTTTGCTGGCCCTGCCCAACTGCCTGTGCACACCGCACTTGGGCTATGTGGAAAAAGACAACTACGAAGTGTTTTTCGGCACCGCGTTTGACAACATCAATGCCTTTGCGGCGGGACGACAGCAAAACGTCGCTGTGTAAATCGGCGCTCGGGCAACTCGGTTGCGCCACCGATGGCGTGGCTAAAGCGGTTTGCCTGCGCCTTTGCTGGCCCATTGGTGTTCGTCGGCGGCCAGGTTTTCCAGCAGTTTCAGCAGCACGGCCCACGTGGCCTGAGGTTCCTGGAATGTTGGTTTGTTTGACGATTTCAAGCTTTTGCTCGGGTGTCTATCGCCTTCGGCGCTGAACACTTGTGATCATTTCCACCCGATTGGGTCTTGCTGAAGACATAGACATATCCATAGTCATATTCCTAGATGTTAGTTTAAGGAATACCAGCGGGACTGTGTTTCAGGGGGCTAACTCAGCTTGTACTTTGCGACGCAACAGTTGGCTCATCGCAAATTAGACACTGCAACCATAAGGTTTTAACGTTTGATCTGACAAGGCGCTAGATACCAAGATGGATGAGCCATATGATCCTGCAATGCATATTCAATTTCTCTTAAGATCAATAACATCTTTAATCAAGTACTAGCATTTGTCTTAAACGATTAAAGCACGCCACCACCCACTTGCCACAAAAGGTGATTTGACACATTGAAGTAACTGTACTATATTAAATTTTAAGTCTAGATAAAAATAAGAACACGCTAAAGTTAGTACGCCTTGTAACAAATTTAGTCTTAATAGACACGCAAAGGAAGTATGTCAATATTTGCAGGAGTTGATGTTGGAGGAACTTTTACGGATGTTGTAGTCCTTAATACAATCTCTGGTCAGGTTAGCGTAACTAAAGTTGCTACGTCGATTAATCAATCTGAAAGTTTTATTGCGGGCTTAACACTGTTATCTTCAATCGACAAGTTAGATGCGGTTGTTCACGGTACAACGGTTGGCACAAATGCTCTATTAGAAAATAAAGGCGCATGTACTGGACTGATAACTACAGAAGGTTTTCGTGATCTACTTCAGTTAGGACGACGTACTCGCCCAACCACATACGGAATGACGGGGAGTTTTGAACCACTAATACCTCGGGATCGACGTCTAGAGGTAAAAGAAAGAGTACAAGCATCAGGCGAAGTAATTGCAAAACCAGATAAAGAAGGTATTCAAAAAGCAGGTCTTAAGCTTCTGCAATCTGGAGTTGAATCATTAGCAATCGTTTTTCTTCACAGTTACGTCAATCCATCCGCAGAAATATTTGCACGCAAGGCTTTAAAAAAAATCTGGCCTAACGTTTATATTAGTTTGAGCCATGAAATTCTACCTGAAGTTGGAGAGTTTGAACGAACATCTACAACGGTACTCAATGCATTTTTACAACCACTTTTGTATCGATATTTGATTAAAGTTGAGAGTGCTCTTTACAAAGCCGGATACCGTCGCCCCTTCCTTGTTATGCAATCGAATGGCGGGGCTCTCAACGTGGAAAATTCATATAAATTTGCTTGCCGAAGCATCCTATCGGGTCCTGCAGGTGGGGTAATCGCTGCTGGATGGTTGGGACGTCAGCTTGGACTGAAAAACATCATATCGGCTGACATGGGTGGCACAAGTTTTGATGTTGGATTTGTAGTCGATGGAGAGCCTGCACTGGCTGAGCAAAAGGAATTTATATATGGAGTTCCGTCGCGGATTCCTATGATAGATATTGACACGATTGGTGCTGGTGGTGGAAGCATTGCAAGAGTTGATGAAGCAGGTCTTTTACATGTTGGTCCTGAGAGTGCAGGCTCCAACCCAGGCCCAGTTTGCTATGGACAAGGTGGTCAACTACCTACAGTGACAGATGCCAACTTCTTGCTAGGGCGTCTCAATATTCGACAAGTTCGACCTGGAGCAGAAAATAAAGCTGAAGATGTCACTGCAGCTTTTAAGACACTAGGTAAGAGCTTAGGCCTTTCTGCTGAGCAAGCTGCTGTTGCTTGTTTGCGTATTGTTGATATGAATATGGCGAACGCAATAAAAAGAAACTCTCTCTCAAAAGGACATGATCCTAGAGAGTGCATACTTCTACCGTTTGGAGGGGCGGGACCTATCCACGCATGCAGTATTGCCGATGAATTAGACGTTCCAAAAATAATCATTCCACCTTGGCCTGGCGTGTTCTCAGCACTTGGGTGTCTACTAGCCGAAATCCGACATGACGACACTTGGTCGGTTCATCGTCGTATCAATTTAGTTACTAAAACGGAGATTATTAAGCACTATAGAAGAATGGTCGATCGAGTTTTAATTGTTATGAAGGACGAAGGCATTGAAAAACGAAAAGTGAATCTGACGTATGAAGCTGCGTTGCAGTACGAGGGGCAGACGCATCGAGTCATAGTAAACGTTCCAAGCCCTGAACCGCTACCCGAATTACTTTTAACTTTATTTGAAAATGAATATCGCCGCCGCTATTCGGTAATAGTTTCTGGCGTGCCTGTGCGTTTGGTGAACTTACGGGTACGAGCAGTGGCAGCGCGCGGGACTTCTGGCGATCTTCGAATTCCTGTTCCCATAAAAGGCACATTAAAAGAGGCAATAACTGGTGTTACTCGAATGATGTTCGGTAAAAAATGGCATGAAGTATTTACATACGATAGATGGAAACTTCCAGCAAACTCAAAGATTGAAGGTCCCGCAAGAATCGATCAATCAGACACCAGCACAGTATTACCGCCTCATTGGGATGGGTCCGTAGATCAAATTGGCAATCTTGTCTTACAGCCTAAATTTAAGGGAAAATTATGATCGATCCAATTACGCTTACGGTTATACAAAATCGTTTGCAACAGGTTTGCGAGGAAATGGATATTATTTTAGATAGAGCAGCATTCTCTCCTATTATTTCAGAAGGACAGGATCGTGCATCTGGCATCTTTACATTCGATCATGGATTGCTGATTGCTCAAGGTTCATCGGGTATGCCAATACACATTGGCGCAATGCAGTTTGCAGCTGGCACGATTGCAAAACGCGCTGATATTTTTGAGGACGGTGATATTTTTATTATTAATGACCCATACCTAGGTGGCACTCACTTGATGGATGTAAAGCTCATCATGCCTGTATTCATTGATGGAGATTTGTTTTGTCTACTGGGTTCAAGTGGTCACTGGCCAGATATCGGTGGAAGTGTACCTGGTGGTTTTGTCACACGTGCGGAAGAAGTGCAACAAGAAGGGTTAAGAATTTCAGGAGTTCGCATCTATAAAAAAGGACAATTAGATGATGACTTATTAAACTTGATACTTAGTAATGTTCGCATCCCTGACCAGCGATTAGGTGATTTACAAGCTCAAGTCTCATCTTTGCGTGCAGGTCAACAAGCACTTAAAAAAGTTGTTGCTGAGTACGGTTCTACTTTGATGCTTAAAGGCATCAATCATCTTTTAACGCAATCAGCGAAGTTGATGAGACAGCGTATCAGCGAAATCAAACCAGGAACTTATCGATTTGAGGATGCGATGGACAATGATGGCATAGAAGCGAAACCTCTTTGGATTCGACTCGATTTGACCGTCAAGAAAGATAAACTAATTTTAGATTTCAGCCGCTCCTCTGGCTTTTGCAGCGGCCCCTTAAATTCAGTTATAAGTGCAACAACAGCTGCTGTATTCGTTGCGCTTAAACACATCTATCCCAATATACCAACCAATGCAGGTTGCTTTGAACCCATCGAAATCATAGCGCCAGATACTATTTTCTTAAATGCGAGCTACCCTCGTCCCACTTCTGGCTGTGCGTCTGAAGTTTCACAGAGAGTTGTCGACGTCGTATTTGGAGCTATGGCTCAAGCGATCCCTGAGCGTTTACATGGAGCTCCAATGGGAACTTCTTTAAACCTAACAATTGGTGGATACGATCCAGTTGGAAAATATCGATATGTGTTTTACTTCTATTCTGGCGGAGGCGCTGGCGGATGGTTAGGGGGAGACGGCATATCTAACGCTTGTACAACTGTAGGACTTGCAAAAACTCCACCCATTGAAGTTTGTGAACAACAAATGCCTGTTTTATTTGAGGAGTACGCTCTTCGCCATGACTCGTGCGGTGCTGGCCAATGGCGAGGCGGGCTCGGCGTACGCTATCGAATTCGATTGTTGCGTGGAGAGGCAAAACTTTCACTGCTTGGCGATAGGGCAACTCGAGGTCCCTTTGGTGTTCAAGGAGGAGGAAGTGCGGCTAAAACAGATGTGAAATTAAGACTAAAAGGCAAAGCCTATGTACCCCCACTTATTACGAAAGATGAGCAGATCAAATTCTGTGAAGGCGATACATTTCAGGCTTTTACTCCAGGCGGTGGTGGCTATGGCAAAGTGAAAGATCGAGACCCGTTGAAAATCAAAGAAGATATCAAGCGTGAATATATTACTCGCGCTTATGCCATAACTGAATTTGGTTTTAAAAATCCAACATTACTTAAGAAAAAAAATGCTACATCTTCCCGGGTAGGTAAAGCACAATCTCTGGGAACACGTAAAAAATAAAGATTGCAATGATGTTCATCATCCAAAAAGGGGTTGCGCCCTTAAATATAGTTTCTAGACTGACATCTGGCAAGGCGGCTTTAACAGCGTAAAGGTTTAATCCAACTGGGGGGGTAACAGCAGCAACCTCCATCATGGATACAACCATAACACCAAACCATATGGGATTCCAACCGACAGTCGCGATAAGAGGCATAAATAGCGGTACCGTCAGTGCCAGTATGCTTGTTACCTCCATAAGACAACCTAGTATGAAATAGATACCGATTAGAAGCAGAAAAAGTCCAAGTGACGATAAGTTCATGCTTTTAATCGTTTCAGCAAGAATTTCCGCAAATCCGTTGAGCGCCAGAAATTGACCAAAAATCAATGAACCTATCACCACAAGAAAAACTGAAGCTGACGTGATGACGCCATCAACACATGCTAGAAAAACAACTGGCACAGTTAATCGCCTTCTCAAGAATCCAGTGAGGATTACAAGCACTGCGCCCACTGCAGCAGATTCAACTGGCGTCCACACACCAAGGAGGATTCCTGATAAAACAGAACCAACAATACATAAAAATGGAAGGATAGGGGGCAGAGACTCAAACCGCTCCTTCCATGTGAAAACTGTTCCAACTGGACCAAGGGCGGGGTTTATCCGGCAACGAATGTAAATCACGGCTGCATAAAGAAAGGCAATTAAAAAACCCGGCAAAATACCAGCAATCAATAACTTTCCAACAGAGGCCTCTGCAAACAGCGCAAACAATACCAGCGTAATGCTGGGTGGAATCATGATTGATAGCGTCCCCCCAGTGGCAATTGCACCGACAGCAAGGCGTTCGTCGTATTTATAGCGACGAAACTCTGGCATCGCAATTTTCGACATGGCAGAAGCTGAAGCAACACTTGATCCAGTAATGGATGCCATCCCGGCGCAAGTAGCGATCACTGCAACACCCACACCACCACTGATACGACCAAACCAACGATAAAAGCAAGTAAAAAGATCTGTTGTAATACCTGAAGCTGATGCAAGCGTACCCAGGACGATAAAGAGTGGAATCACCATCAATGTATATGAAGATGAAACATCCATTGTTTGTAAAAGTATCATGTTAAGTCCACTGGACCAGTTGCCAGTAAAAACAACTGCGCCAACTACGCCAGCAAATGCGAGGGTCGCGCCGATATGAACGCCAGCAGAGAAAAGAATAATCAATAGCCCAAAGGAAACAATTGCTGAGATTGTTGTAGAGTCCATAATGGGTCTTGATTAGTTATATTTAAATTAGTAAAATTTATTTTTTAAAAAAATGACTTGCATTTTGAAAAAATATAAACAGCAGGGACACAACAATAGAAAAAGTACCAATCAAAATGAAGCTAAGTGGGAATGCAGTAGGTATTTCAATCATTCCTCTAAGCAAAAATTTCCCTTGAATTGCCTTTAAAAGTTCTTCCCATGATTTCCATAAAAGCACTCCAAATACGATGATTCCAATGGACGCATCAAAAAGACGGAGGAACTTTGCTGTTTTACCCTTTGCACGTGCAGATAAAATATCTACACTCAGCTGTCGATTATCGGAATGGACTGCACCAACAGCAGAAAAGGTTACTAAAACTAAAAGCACTTGTGATATTTCAAATACGCCAACAAAGGGACGCCCTGTTATCCAGCGAAATAAAACATCCACAGTTAACATCACCGAAAGAACAAGCAATCCGAATGCACCTATTTGAACAAATAGCATTTGGCCGCGACGAAAATAGTTTTCAATGCTTAACATAAAGTGTGTTTAACCAATTCAGAGTTACAACTTGGATAAATTCAGTTTTGAATTATTTCAGTTGCAAGCTGCTTCATGGCTTCCACTTCCCAGACACATAGTCATTTGCCAATTCGCGATAACGCCCTGTTAATTTATCGCCTGGGCCGCCGCTTTTGTTTATTGTTTCAGCTGCCTGCTTAATAAAATCGGGGGATTGCTTACCCCAAGTACTGGCTTCAGCCAATGTCAATCGAGTAATTTTGACACCCTTGTTTTGTAGAGTGTTAATTGCATTATTTGCCTCTTTCACCATTAGGTCAGATCCAAATAAAATCATGTCATTGTTAATTTTTTCAATAATCACTCTGTCTTGAATAGGAATACGATTCCAACTCTCTAAGTTCACTAAATAAGCTACAGGGGCAATCATGGTCAATGCGCCTTGATTAGGGCCAGTGAGGACAGCATTTTTTGCCACTTCATCAAATCGACCAGAAATCATTGCTGGTGGATCAGTTAACGCACCATCCAAAACACCCGTTTGAAGACTCGTATAGATTTCACCAAATGCAACCGATAAAGGAACTGCACCGACTGAGTTAACTAACTGCGGCAATACGCTGCCGAATGTTCGAATTTTTTTACTACCAAAATCCGTCAGCTTAGTCACTGGCGTTGTGGTGATAATTGCGTATGGTGGAGTAGCCACCCAAAACATGACCTTCAATCCTAATTTTTGATACTCAGCATTGAATTCTGGAAACTCCTCAATCAACTTCATCGTGATGGCTGTAACGCCCTTCATATCTAGTTTATTTCCGATTTCCATATTGACTGAGCCAGCCAATGTTGCAGAAATAGGCAACTGACCAGGAAAAAAGGAAACAACCGCAGCACCAGAATCTGCTGTTCGGCCTCGGATTCCTTCAATCATGTTTTCAGCTTTTAGTAATGCACCACCAAAAACTTGACGAATTTTGACGCGCCCCTGTGTTTCCAACTCAATTCGCTTTATCCACTCATCACCTACAACGCCCATTTGTGCATGTGATCGAGCGTAACCATTGGCATAAACCAGACTAACTTGAGCGACAGCAGGTTCAATTGCTACGGCAAATATTGAGAGAGCAGACAGAAATGGCAAAATAGATTTATAAAAAATATTCACAGCATTACTCCTTAATTTGTAATTGAAGACTGATTTTTTTAGAGGCCGAGTAAGTCATTGAAATTGACCTTACCACCACTTGCTTTCACCAATCATATTCGGCAAATTTAACTATTGCCTTGTTCTTGATTCATACTAACGCAGTTATTGGATACAAGTCAATGTATCTTGTCAGTGCTAAGGGTAAACATATGATAAGGGTTCACAGCGATTGGATTCAAAAACCAATAGATGTTAACTATATTCGCCGTTCCCACGAATGGGTAGCAGGGTTGAGAAAGTCTATTACGACAGTTGATCTCTTGATCAACCATTTCCCATTGCTCGGATTACGAACATAGTCTTGATCGTAGTTGCCAAGACCCCATACAGCCAGATCGACTCCTTCAAACCTCTCTACACTCGCCATCATCATTCGCCATTGACCAGAAGCCATATTTCCATCAACTTCTATGATCTCATTCATCACCAGGTGTGCTGCAAACGTAATTTTTTCTGAAATACTTTTGAAAAAATCATGAATGGCTTTTTTTCCCTCCATTCGCCCCCTGTGCGAAGCCTCCCAAACTGCATCATCTGTGAATAAACTTGCAAGGTTTACTGGGTTATAGCTATCATCACAGTAAGCACAATACAGTGATTTTAATTTCCGAATTTCTTCTAATGATTCAAGACGAAGAATTCGTTCCTCTAAATTTTTGGTATTCATGTTTCGTTACCTATTATTTATGAAGCTCTGCAATCAATGGGGCGCGATAGAGATGCCAATTGGTTTGTTCCTGATAAGCGCATCCGATTTTGAAAAGTTTTGGCTCGCACCACCAAGCTGCGGCCAAAGAAAGACTAATAGGAAGTTTTTTTGTCGTGAATCCGCATGGCACAACAAGTACCGGAATTTGAGCAATGGCCCATACATAAGAGAAAAGCGTGAGTCGACGAGTCGTTGTTGTGGTTTGAAGACTCTCCTCAATTGTCGGCGCAGGCACTGGGGTTGTTGGTGAAAGGATGACGTCAACTTCAGTAAAGACCTTTCGCAGCTTGCTTTGCCAGTTCTCCTTCCATCTCAATGCATTGGCGTACTCAACTGCAGTAAAACACCCACCCAGCGACTTCAACCGATCACGCGTATCATCACCAAACAGATCGGGTGCTGATTTGAGTCTCTCAGAATGATAGGCGGTCGCATCGCTGTGAAATATTTTTTCAAAATATTCTTTAGCCACCTCGGCTCCTGGCAAATCAATTGAAATTAATTGAGCACCCATTTTTTCGAGTTTATTTGCCGCTTCTAAGACTGCTGAGCGAACTTCAGAATCAGCGTCATCAAAGAAATATCCTTTGGGGATACCAATACGCATACCTTGAATTCCATTGCCAATATCAGGTAAAAAATTCTCTAATGGCATATCTGCAGAAACTGGATCTTTAGCATCATGGCCAGCCAAAACAGAAAATACGCGGGCAATATCAGTCACTCTTCGAGCCAACGGACTGATGGTATCGTAAGGTACGCTACATCCAATGACATTATGGTTTGAAATTCTTCCTGAAGTTGGACGTAAAGCTGAAACTCCTGTAAGAGCTGCAGGTATTCGACCAGAACCTGCTGTATCAGTTCCAAGTGAAACATCACAATAGTCAGCAGCGACAGCTGCTCCAGATCCACCACTTGATCCGCCAGCTATTCGGTTAGTGTCCCAAGGATTGCGACACGATCCATAAAAGGGATTTTGAGTTGTCCCACCATATGCAAATTCGTGAAGATTATTTTTTCCAATAATTATTGCCCCAGCTTTTTTTATACGACGAACAACTTCAGCGTCATCTTCGGGTATGAAATTTTCAAAAAACTTTGATCCGCCTGTTGTTCTAATTCCTTTGGTATAAATGACGTCCTTTAGAGTGAAGGTCATTCCACTAAGCATGCCTAAATTCTCACCTTTAGACTTAGTAACATCTATTTCTTTGGCTCTTTTTAGAGCTTCATCACCATTAACAGTAATCATTGCTTTGAGTACGCTATCCAACTTCGAAATACGCTCCAAGCATATACTTGTTTTCTCAACAGCATTAACCTCCAAATATTTAAAATTCTCTCTATCAATCGTATTAACCTTTCTAATCATCGTAGATCCTAAGTTTTCTTGTGCCATGGCAGGATAGGTCAGTTAAACACAAATAATCCATGTTTGCTAGGGCGGCAACCCTTTATCTTGTAAAACCTCAAAAATATTTTTCCATAAATCAAAAATTTGAGTTGAATGTCCAAGACAAAATTTGTCTTACGTCTTATTTCGTTTCGAGACCGGTTGTTAAAGCCGTAGTTTTTTTAATTGAGTTCGAGCCCTTTTGTGTTCTTAACTTTTCGCCTATTCAATTCAAGCTCTGGTTGCTGATAGATCATTTAAAATTGCTCCCTCCTTCTACCAGTTTCAAATCAACAGCTTCGTGCTAAATTCTTAGGATAATTGCATTTTTTAAAATTCATGTGAATGCCCGTACAAATTAATAATGATCTTTACGATCAAGCTGAATCAAATGCTCATGCCGAGCGGAGAACTATTGGAGGGAAAATTGAGTTTTGAACCATGATTGGCAAGGCGGGATTGGATAACCCATACCGAATGTTGTGAACTACGCCTGCGCCTTACCCATTACGCAAGCGTCATCCGAAATCAACGCCACTTTGTCTTGCATGTTTATCATGTGGTTACCTCATCGGAAAATTGAAATCCGCGGTAATCATCGCAAATCACGTCCTCGCACGATTCACGGTACGTGCCTACACCGCCTATGTAGGGCACAAACACCTTTGTCTTGCCAGGAATGTTGGCGCCTTTATACCAAGAGGGGGCATCGGCAAATAAGGTCATGGCGGCCAACGCCGCCAAGTGCGTCACCCATTGGTCCTCATAAGACAAAGAAGGTTCCACCAAGGCTGTTTGGTCCGATTGCATCTGTGCCAAGAACTGTGCAATGAGGTCAACATGCTGTTCAATTGAGACGATCACGTTGGACAAAACAGAAGGACTTCCAGGCCCAGTGATGAACAATAAATTGGGAAACCCATGCGTCATCAACCCCAAATATGTTCTAGGCCCTTGTTTCCACTTGTCCCTCAAAGAAACGCCGTGGTGATTGCGGATATCGATTTGCTCGATCGCACCCGTGATGGCGTCATAACCCGTGGCAAACACAATGCTGTCAAACGTGTGGTGCTTGGCTGAGGTTTGAATACCATTTTTGTCAATATGTTGAATAGCTTGCGCATGCAAATCCACTAACTTGACATGGGGCAAATTGAAGGTGACGTAGTAGTTGGTGTCCACGCAAATACGTTTGGTACCGATAGCATGATCTTTGGGACACAGCATCTCAGCCACATATGGGTCTTTGACAATGCCACGGATTTTGTTGCGCACAAACTCCGCCGCCAGTTCGTTAGAGGCTCGGTTACTGGAGGTGTTGTTGAAGGCGTGGATGAAATTCGCCCCACCTTTTGCCCAACGGCGTTCATACTCTGCGTTGAGTTCTTCAGCTGAAACATCGAAGGTGGCGCGACTGCTGTAGTCGTACAAAATACCTGAACGCGTGTGTCTGGCCTTTTCACGGTAATCGGCGTACTGGGCTTTCCAGGTATTTTGCTCTTTTACCGGTAAAGGTCGATTCAACGTAGGAACGCTGAAATTAGGGTTACGCTGAAACACTTTTAGCGAACTAGCTTGCTGCGCCACCTGAGGGATGAGTTGAATGCCCGACGAACCTGTACCGATCACTGCCACACGCTGACCCGAAAAATCCACTTCGTTTTTGGGCCATTGACCGGTGTGGTGTCACTTGCCTTAGAAACTTACTTTACCCGCCATGTCAGGCGCCCGCGCGGCAGACAAGCACCCGGTTGCCGTTATGACAAAACGGGCTTTTACATCATCGCCTTGATCGGTACTGACTGACCACAGCTTGCTAGCTGCGTCAAAGTGGGCAGCGTTGACACGGGTGTTGCACTGGATGTCTAGTCGCAAATCCAAACGATCCACCACAAGGTTGATGTAGTTCAAAATTTCCGACTGCGACGGATAGCGCTCGCTCCAGACCCACTCTTGCTGCAGGTCTTCCATGAAGGAATAGGAATATTGCATGCTTTCCACGTCGCAACGTGCGCCTGGGTAACAATTCCAAAACCATGTGCCGCCCACGTTTTCTCCTGCCTCATACACGCGAGCGCTCATGCCCAGTTGGCGCAAGCGATGCAGCATGTACATGCCAGTAAAACCCGCACCGATAACGATGGTTTCATAAGTCTTAGACTGCGATGGTTTTGACATATCTATTTGTCTTTCTAAGCGTGAGAACGTTTTTCGGCAAAGGCAAAGGCAAAGCAAAGGCACCCTAGTTCTTGAGCAAGTTACCGGTGATGGTCTCTTGTTGGGCAAACATCTCAGCCAAGGGCCAATCTCGCGACTTAACGATCACGCGTTTGCTGGCACCTAGCGCCAACGGCGCATTGGCCATGATTTCAGCAGCCAGCATGTGTTGAGAAAAACAAGCTTGCCTTGGTTCATTGCGGTCCTTTGCGTGCACACGCAAAGGACCATACGTTATGAAATCAAAATTCAAATCGAGACCAGACTCAAAACATGAAAACAATGGCGAATCATTAGCTTACGATGTCTTGGTGTAAAAACATTGGGACATTATTGACAGTTTATATAGATGTAGTAAGGGTTTTCACTTAAAAAATATTTACAATTTCAATGACACTGGGTGAAAGAGGAAATCAAAAGAAATTTAATTATTACTAACTACCAATAATATGGAGAAAACATTTAAACAAAGATTGGCCTCTGGTGAAGCGGTTTTTGGTTCTTTTGTATTTCTTGCTAGCCCTGATATCGTAGAAATTATGGGAATGGCGGGCTTTGATTACGTGATCATCGATTTAGAGCACAGTCCAAAAGATTGGAGTTCTATTGCCAATATGATTCGAGCTGCTGAACTTTATGGAATGGCTTCACTCATTCGGGTGCGAGAAAATTCAGAAAAGACAATTCTTGAGGCATTAGAACTTGGGGCAACTGGAATCGTACTGCCATTTGTTCAAAATGCCACCGACGTTATTCGAGCTACCAGAGCCTCGAATTATCCTCCTCTTGGTATGAGAGGAACTTGCACTTTAACAAGAGCGGCTCGTTATGGCAGTCTCAGATCATCATTTATTGAGCATTCTCAAATTCAAAACGAAAAAGTGGTTTTGATTGGACAGATTGAAGATCGCCTTGGCGTTGAGAACGTTCAAGAAATTCTAAGTTGCGATCCTGGGCTAGATGCCCTGATCGTTGGGCGCTCTGATTTAGCCTCATCACTAGGCAAGCCCGGTCAAGTAGAAGATCCAATTGTACTACTAGCGACAGAAACTGTCATTAAAGCAGCGCGTGAACACAAAAGATCTATTCCATCCGGAATTGGGCTTTATAACCCAGCAGAAGCATCTAAGTGGGTAGAGGTGGGTTGTGGATTTTTCTTTTATTCAGCTGATACAGCAATGATGGCTGAAGTAACAAGCAATGCCGCTAAAGCTTTTAAAAATGCAGTGGCTGATAAAAAGAAGTAATAGTATTTTAAATTTTTAAATGGAGAAAAATTATGGTTGATAAAGTTGTGCATGCAAAGGTAGCCGATGTTATTTTTGCTCAGTTATCAAAAGATGCGGATCTATATAATGAAATTATGGAGATCTGTCGCCGTGAAAAAATTAAAACTGGTTATATTCTGAGCCTTGTCGGGGGATTGTGTAAAGCAAGGCTGAGCATGCCAATTGAACCAACCGTTAGCGAAGCCCCTCCAGGTGTACGAGAGTTTGAGGGTTTGATGGAATGCAGTGGGGTCGGAATGATAGGGCAAACTTTGGAAACATATGATTCTGAAGGCACATCAGGCATTCTTTACAAAGAAGGTGATCCAAATTTACATATTCATTTAACCATTACTGTTGCAGGTGAAACTTTCATGGGTCATCTTATTGAAGGTTGTATTGTGCGTTCACTGCATGCGCAATCACATTTCACAATTGCAATTGCTAAAGTTGAAGGGGCGACATTAAACTTCAAGGTATCACCTGAAAGAACAGAGCGCTACCCACGCGGCATTCCTATTCATGAGTTGCTCGACAAATAATTCAAGTGATTTATTTCTGAAATATTGAAATATATTTACTTTTTAAAAATCAACCAAACAAATATTGGAAATATAATGACAAGATTATTATTGCCCGTTTTTTGCACACTGAAGATAATGGTGACCAGTGCATTGGTAAGCGTGTCCATCACAAGCATTCCATCTCTTTCTACTGCTCTTGCAGAGGATATAAAGATAGGAGTACCTCTTTCACTCACAGGGCCTACGTGATGAAGAGCGGGCAAATTGTTGCGAGCGTTAGTGCAGCTGACATTGCATGCGACGAGAAAACAACCAAGGCTTACTTGACCTGACAATTAGTGTGCGCTAAGGCCACTGTTGGCGATGACTATGAACCTTGCAGTTCTTTTTTAATTGAGCCCCATCAACTCATACGCACATTAGGACAAGTATGGACGAATTTGATTACGTGATCGTCGGTGGTGGAACTGCCGGGTGCATTTTGGCCGCGAGGCTTGGCGCGGAACCAGGTGTCTCCGTTTGTTTATTGGAGGCAGGTCCCAAAGACAGTCACCCACTCATCCACATCCCCGCTGGTTTTTTCAAGCTTGTGTTTGATTCTCCATACACTTGGCGGTTTGAGTCCGAGCCAGGCCCTTATACAAATGGACGTCGCATTCCCATGCCACAGGGTCGGGTGCTGGGAGGGTCTGGCTCCATCAACGGCATGATTTACAACAGAGGACAAGCCGCAGATTACGATCTATGGTCAAAATTGGGCAATGCTGGTTGGAGTTACCCTGAAATACTCCCGTATTTCAAACGTTCTGAGCGCAGGGAAGGTGGAGATTCAAATTACAGAGGGCTGGATGGACAGTTACCTATCACGGATATGGCTTGGGATCACCCATTAGCTAAAGCATTCATGCAGGGTGGCCAAGAACTAGGTCTTCCTTTCAACCCTGACTACAACGGAGCGAGCCAGTACGGAGTAGGAACATGCCAGTCCACTGTCGACTCTCGCCGACGAAAGAGCTCAGCTCGGGCGTTTCTATATCCCATGCTAAAAAATGGCTCTGTAGATCTCAGAACGGACGTCCATGTTCTAAAGGTAGTGCTTGAGGGAAAACGTGCTGTCGGTGTGAGCTGCAAGCGGGGAGATACTGTCAGCACAGTTCGAGCCAGACGAGAAGTGATCGTCACAGCCGGCGCGATTAACTCACCCAAACTGCTCCAAGTTTCTGGGATAGGCTCGGGCGATCATCTCCAAAGCGTCGGAATACCAGTCCTTCATGATCTACCGGGCGTCGGTGAGAACTTGAGGGACCACTTTGGAGCCCGACTTGTCGCCAGAGTTAAGCCTGGTGTTAGAACGTTAAACGAAACTGCTCGTGGCGCGCGCTTGCTATGGCAAATAAGCAGGTGGGCAATTGGTCGCGGTAGCGTTCTTCATCTTGGACCCATTCAAGCTTATCTTTTTGGGAAATCGCAGCCCGAACTGAGCTCCCCTGATTTCACCATTGGTCTGACATCGGCGATGAGCAAGTTGGGAGTACCCGCAAAACTTGACGAAAATTCCGGCCTTACATTAGGTGGATGGCAGTCACGACCCAACAGCTCGGGATATGTTCGTGCCGCGTCCATTGATCCATTCGCGCTTCCCAAAATTCAGCCAAATTACCTTACCGACGAGTCAGATCGAAGAGTCTTTATTGCTGCAATGAAAATGTCGCAACGGCTGCTGAAGACGGATGCTCTGTCTTCCTTGATCGAGCAGACGGTGTTGCCAAGCGAAGACATCAACACTGACGAAGAGTGGATCGATTTTGGTCGAGCTTACGGTGCCAGCAGTTATCATTATTGCGGCACCTGCAAGATGGGCGCAAAGGAAGATCGCGAAAGCGTTGTTGATTCCGAATTGCGGGTGCACGGCCTCTCTAACCTGCGCGTGGCAGACTCTTCTGTGATGCCTACCTCGCCATCTGGCAACACAAATGCACCAACAATGATGATCGCGGAGAAAGCTGCGGAGATGATTTTAAGCAGCATCCACCGTTCGAATGCGCAAGTAGACCGCAGCATATAGTTGGCGAGAAAAAGAAGAGAGTTTGCTCTTTGAACCGACAAAATAAATTGGCCTCTTGCTTTGGTCTAGGAATTGGCTGATGGTTTTCATAGCAGAGTCCTTCGCAAGTAGTTGACCTCATTTAAATGTATATAGATTTTGAAGCGAAGCAACATGTGTATTCCCTTG
>Ga0209768_10001120_pt1 | contig 17417 bp, 11 predicted proteins | sample LauGreSBDMM110SD_3_FD_187564 | JGI IMG/M metagenome (GOLD analysis project Ga0209768, IMG submission 187564) | Freshwater lake microbial communities from Lake Michigan, USA - Sp13.BD.MM110.SD (SPAdes) (version 2) | ecosystem: Environmental > Aquatic > Freshwater > Lake | place: Lake Michigan... | reverse complement strand
TTTGTATGAAAAGATGTATGATTATATTACCTTTTAATGTAATTCGTCGTAATTAATGTATATAAAAAGAAATGTTTTTTTAATGTAATTCGTCGTAATTAATGTATATAAAAAGAAATGTTTTTTTAATGTAATTCGTCGTAATTAATGTATATAAAAAGAAATGTTTTTTTCTTAAAAAATAGTATATAGGATAATGTATATATACTTATATAATTAAAGTTATTATAAAGGTAAATTAAGTAATAAAATACTTAAACCAAGTTCGATTCTTGGTAACTTTTGCTTTGGGTACCCTGTTGGTTATACTGAAGATTCAATGTTTTTTTGTATTTCGTATAAACTGTATTTAGTATAAATAAATACTAAATATTGTTTATTTTTTTATTACACTTTTAATTTATACAGAAATATAAATGGGCTAAATAACAACTTAATTTAATAAATTTAAATTTATCAGGTTGTTTAGTTTGTTTCAAAGTATTTACTAGTTATATAAACTAGGATTCTTATAGGAACCGCTTAACATTGCGGTGCAATAAAATGTGAAGAAAATTTATTTGATAAATTTGTATTATTTTTAATAATAAATATGTATAACTGTCAATAATTGAATATTGAAATATACCATTAATTCATTGTTAAAAAAATACTATAATTTTTAATTAATCTTAATAAATGTACAAAAACTGTATAGCTTGACCGTCAAATGACAGTGTTGGAAGATTGAAGGGCTATCTTTGTTAGGTTTTTGAAATATACTTTATTAAAAAATGATTATAATTAATTTTGATTTGTTTAAATATATTTTTAATATTACACTACTTTTCTTCTTAGTAAAATAAAAGAAGTTACTTGGCTGCTCAACTGTGGCCTCTTTAAACAATATTATTAAAATTGTTATCAAAAACCTCTGGCTGTTATTAGTAAAGTTAGTGGGAAAATAACAAGGGGATAATATTTAAATTTAAATGGTTTTAAATAATTTAAAAAAGTAGATGAACTAGATTTAATCTTTTCCTATAAAAGGAAAAGATTTGCGCGTATTGATTGTTTGTAGCATCTTACGTAAGACAGCATAGCGATGCATTTATATTTAAAAATTAAATATAAAGTTGAATGATTACAGTCGTTCAACCTTTCTTTTATATAATTAAAAGAGTTTAATTGGTTTGTTAAATGTCAATGGCTAAAATCGAAAAATGAAAACAAAATGAAATATTTTGTTTGAAAGTTATCATTGGGTCGCCGTTTCACTGTGAAAGAACTCACACTGAATTTACTATAAGATAAACAAATTGTAAGCTTTCCTTCTGGGTTTTAACCAGTACAAATATAAGTCGAAAGAAAAAACGCTAAGGGGCGGATATATAAAAATGTCAAAGGAAAGACATCAAATTTTGTTGATTTTATTCATATATTGTTTTGAATTATTTATCTTTTCTTAAAAGGAAATATAAATTTTAAAAACTATAACTTATTTTTTTGCCTTCGCACAAAATTTAAGTTAAATGATATGAATATTATGACACTGATATCGTTGTGTATCACCATTTATGTTAAATAAGTTGGATACTTACATTTACACTAAAGAAAATAAATAGTAGATTATTTATAAAAAAATAATCGCATTTTAGTGTAATATGAGACGAAAGTAGTTGGGGGGGTAAGGGGGGGTCGCCTCAGTCTGTTGAACTAATAATTCAACTTCTCCTTAAATAAGGAGAAGTTAATTTTCTTTTATTTAGAGATTCTAGAGGTTCCTATTGTTACCTGAAGATTCAATGTTAATCTATATCTAATAGTATGTTAGAGTTAATAAGATCATGTAAGTGTTTACTTGATTTTAATGTATCTTAGAAATAATGAAAGTATATTAAATCTGTAATTGAATACAGAAATATAACATATAATTAAAGTATAATTTAAATCATAATTATAGCAATTAAATTTTTTTAAAATATTGATGATCCGATTTTTGAATACAGTAATTTATTAAGTAAATAAGATAAACTTGATGTATACTAAATATTGTGATATTGGTTAAAATTACGTTGTAGCTCTATGTACGGGTAAGTATGCGTTAATTTACGTAATAGTAAGTACACGCATTAGTTTTTTATGCTATATAAGTATATATTATTCTAATTTTTTTAAAATTTGAATAACCCGATTTTTCGATACTAACAAAGATCATTGTAATAAAGATATAATATTCTAATTTTTTTAAAATATTGATGATCCGATTTTTGAATACAGTAATTTATTAAGTAAAAAACAAAGTGAGATCTAGCCAAATGGTAAGGCATTAGATTTTGGTTCTAATATGTAGTGGTTCGAGTCCATTGATCTCAGTATTTAAGAATTTGGCTCTGGTTTATTGTATAAATTGTTTGTAGTATAACATATGCATATTATTTTTTTTAAAAATAATGTAGGGGTGAGGATATATTCTAAATAGTTTGTCTTTATAAAATAAAGATAAACTCTTTTTTTAAAATTATAGGGTTAAATTTTAATTTAAATTTCTGAAGATTTTTAGTTACATACAAACCACCTTAGAATAATCTAAAGACACATTAGTGTTTACGCAGTGTAAAAATTTAGACAATGAGTAAAATTACTTGATCTAGACATACAAATATTATCGATATTGAAGGTTTCAAATTTTTAAGTAAAAAGGTATTTTTATATACATAAAATATCTATAGTTTTCCCTAATTATGTGCCAGCAGGCGCGGTAAAACATAAGAAGCAAATTTATACATTTAAAAATAGGTTTAAATATGAAAAGGCTAAGAGATTTAAGATTAAAACATTAATGTTAAATTACAAAATTATAAAAAGTCTCTCTTGAAAATATTTATATTTAGTGCTAATATTTAAGGGAATAGTAAAATATTATGATCTTAAATCGAAGTTTAAAAACGAAAGTTCTCTATATTGGTTATTTTGACGCTGTATCATGTAAGCTAAGGGATCAAACGGGATTAGAAACCCCAGTAGTCTATGCTGTTAATAAAGATTTTATAATTGTTTTTTAAAAAACAATTTAACGAAAGAAAAAATTCAACCTGAAAAGTACGATCGCAAGATTAAAAGTTAAAGAGCTTGACAGTATTTAGAACCATTTGTGGTATTGGTTGTATAAATGATACAACGCGAAAATCTTATCAAAATTTTAATAAATAAAAGTATTGCAAGGTTGCCATATTATTTCTTATGTGAATAAAAAAGCAAATCTATATTAATAGAAGAATACAAATTCTCTTGATCTTTACATTTTGATATAAGACTTTTAACAAGTTTATTCATAATAAAAGAATGAAGCTCGTCTTTAAAAAGAACAGCAAAACAGGAATAAATAGTAAAGTTTAATGAGAAACGTAAACTTGAAATATCAATCTAAATGTGTACAAACTGCTCGTCACTCTTAAGGAATCTGAAATCTTCTAAATTATTAGATAATTTTTTTATTTGTTAATTAAAAAAACTTATAATAATGAAACTGGTGTTAGGATCACTCGAGAGAAGTCGAAACATGGTGGTTGTAAGGGAACTTGCAGCTGTATTTTTAATTTTAATATGTTATTTAATTTACATCGTTGATTGTTTTCAACAAATCATAAAGATATTGGTGTTTTATATTTAATTTTTGCTGGTTTTTCTGGTATTTTAGCTGTTTTATTGTCTTTATTAATTCGTTTACAATTAACTACTACTGGTTATGGTTGATTATCATTGAATTATCATTTTTATAATACTATTATTACTGCTCATGGGTTATTAATGTTATTTTTTTTATTAATACCTGCTTTAATAGGAGGTTTTGGTAACTGAATGGTACCTGTTTTAATTGGTAGCATTGATATGGCATATCCCCGTTTAAATAATATTAGTTTTTGATTATTACCTCCTAGTTTAATATTGATTGTTAGTTCAATATATTTGGAAATAGGGGCAGGAACTGGTTGAACCGTTTATCCTCCTTTAAGTTTAATTGAATATCATTCAAGTGCTAGTGTGGATTTAGCTATTTTTAGTTTACATGTATCTGGTTTAAGTAGTTTATTAGGTGCTATTAATTTTATTGTTACTATTTTTTGTATAAAAACTAGAGGTTTATCTTGACGTTCATTACCTTTATTTGTATGAAGTGTTTTATTAACTGCAATTTTATTACTATTAGCTTTACCTGTATTAGCGGGGGCTTTAACTATGTTATTAACAGATAGACATTTTAATACAAGTTTTTATAGTGTATATGGAGGAGGTGATCCTGTTTTGTATCAACATTTATTTTGATTTTTTGGTCATCCTGAAGTTTATATTTTAATTTTACCAGCTTTTGGGATTGTAAGTCAAGTAATTATATCCTTTAGTTATAAATTAATGTTTGGGCAAGTAGGTATGATTTTTGCTATAGCAAGTATTGGTATTTTAGGTTTTATTGTTTGAGGACATCATATGTATACTGTTGGTATGGATATTGATACTCGAGCTTATTTTACTTCTGTAACAATAATTATTGCTGTTCCTACATCTGTTAAAATTTTCAGTTGAATTAGTACTTTATGAGGGGGTGTTATTCGTTTAGTAACTCCTTTATTATTTGCATTAGGTTTCTTAGTTTTATTTATAATTGGAGGATTTAGTGGAGTAATATTAGCTAATGGTGGTTTGGATTTATTATTACATGATACTTATTATGTAGTAGCTCATTTTCACTATGTGTTATCATTAGGTGCTATTTTTGGTCTATTCGCAGGTTTTTATTACTGAACTCCTAAAATTATAGGAATTGATTATGATGAATTTTATGGTCAAGTTCATTTTTGAACCTTGTTTTTAGGTGCTAACTTAACTTTTATACCACAACATTTTTTAGGTTTATCTGGTATACCAAGACGTATTCCTGATTATCCTGATGCTTTTTCTGAGTGAAATTTAATTTCAAGTTTAGGGGCAATTATTTCTGTTTTTAGTTTAGTTTTTTTTGGTTTAAGTTTTTACTCTAATATTTTTTATTTTGATTTAAATAATGTTAGTTCTAATAATTGATTAATTAATATATTCAAAACAAGTAATTCTTTAGAATTTTTATTACAATCTCCTGTTGCTTTTCATTCATTTAGAAATTTAACTGTATTTAATATATAATTTTTTTTATTTATATCAAAGCTTTTGATTTGTTTTTTAGAACAAAATAGGTGCAATTCCGATTATAAAGTATAAGCCTATCTGGCGAAATTGGTAGACGCTGTAGATTCAAAATCTATTCTAATTATTTTAGGTTTAGGTTCAAGTCCTAAGATAGGTATATTGAAATAACTTATTTAATTGAGCTTTATTATATATTTTTTTAATTGATTTATTATAACTAATTTATATTATATTATGTATTTATTTGTAACTTTTTTTTTATTTATTCTTTGTTTATTTTTTATGTACATAAATTATTATCCTTTATATTCTCGATCATCAAATATTTATTTAACAAGTAATTTAATCATTAGTATAGTGATTATATTATTAGTAACTATAGGTATATTGTATCAACTATCTATAAATGGTGTAGTAACTATTTATTTTTTAAATTCATTTTATTATGTTATAGGAGTAGATAAATTATCAATAATTTTTATTACTTTATCTGTTTTTTTATTTATTTTATGTTTAATTTATAACATAAAAAATATGATAAATAAAACAAATACTTGATTATTTATTATTATTGCAATGTTTATTGGTTTAATTATTACTTTTGCAGCACAAGATTTAATACTTTTTTTAGTTGGTTTTGAATTCGTTTTAATTCCATTATTTTGAATTGTTATAGAATTTGGATCTAGAACAAACAGGGTTTTTGCTTCTTATTTTTTAGTAATCATTACATTATTTGGTTCTTGTTTTTTTTTAATTGCTTTATTTTTATTATTTTTAGAAAATTCTACAATAACATTTCAAGCATTAAATTTATATACTAATTTAATAAGTGAAAATAGACAATCTTTAGTATGGTTAATACTATTGTTAGGTTTAATGGTTAAAGTACCTTTAATTCCTCTACATTTATGATTACCAGAGGCACATGCAGAAGCTCCAACTATTGGTTCTGTTTTATTAGCAGGGGTTGTATTAAAATTAGGTACTTATGGTATAGTACGTTGTTTATTATTTTTATTTTCCAATGCAGAAATTTTTTTTAGTTCAATTATAATAACTTTTGGACTATTAAATATATTATTTGCTGCAATGGTTAGTTTAATTCAGTTAGATGTTAAAAAAGCAATTGCTTATGGTTCTATTGCACATATAGGTTTAGTCGTTGCGGGTTTAGGTGAAACTTTTTACATAAGTGAAAGTGGTGCTATTTTAATTATAATTTTTCATGGAATTGTTAGTCCTTTACTATTTTTTATAGTAGGTAGTATTTATGATAGAATAGCAACAAGAAATTATTATTACTTTGGTTCTTTAGCTCTTTTAAGTCCTGTAATGGCCATTCACTGATTTTTAGCTGTTTTAGGAAATGTAGCATTCCCAGGAACTGCTAGTTTTGCGGGAGAATTACAAGTTTTATTGTCATTAGTGATAATAAATCCTTTTATAGGATTATTGATTATTTTTTGTACTTTCGTTAATTTGATGTGAAATTTCATATTAATAATTCGTATAATTTATATTTCAGCAAAATCTTGAAGTATTTTATTTTTTCAAGATATTAGCTTGAAAGAATTTTCTATTTTTTCTATTCTTAACATTTGAAATATTTTACCCGGTATTTTTATTGCGGATCTTTTATTTTTTATGGAATATTCTTTTTATTATATTTAATTTTGTTTTTTTATTTATTAAATGATTCAATTACAACACATTTTAATAGTTTTTTTAATACTTACTTTATTTTTACCTTTAAGTTTTTTATCAAAACGTTTGAATTATTTCAAATTTACTTTTTTTATACAAATTATTTTACTTGCTAGTATTTTGTTTGTTTTAAATTTAAATACAGATTTTTATTTAAATATTTTTTGATGATTATTTATTGTATTTATAAGTTTAAACATTCAATCACCAACAAGCAATTGAGAGTGATGATTTTTAATTCTTTTTATTTTTATTGGTTTGTATATTTTTTTAATTGGTTTTATAACAAATTTTTTAGGTTTGTTTATTATATTAGAAGCACAAGTTATTGTATTCTTATTATTAACCCAGTTTGAAAATAATAGTACAATTAATATTGAAGCAATAGCGCGTTGATGTTTGTTAAACATTGTTTCGTCTTTATTTTTAATGATAAGTTTTGGAATGTTGTATCAATCCTTTGGTACAATAAATTTAGTTGATTTATTGTTGTTAGATAATTATAGTGACAGTTATACAAATTTAGCATTTGTTTTGTTTTATTCTTCTTTTTTATTTAAAATTGGAATTCCTCCTTTTCATTTTTGATTACCAGATATTTATGAAACATCTAATACTCATTTGGTAAGTATTCTTATTGCACCTATAAAATTATTTTATATTTTAATTTTACAATATTTTGTTATAATTAAATGTGATGTAGCTTTTATTTTTACTCCTCTAGGTTATTTTTCAATGGTAGTTGGTTTACTTATAACTTTAAATCAAACTAGTATTAAACGTTTTTTAGCTTGAACAGGAATTTTCTATTTTGGTGCTTTTATTTTAACTTTGAGTAATATGACCTTAGATAATATACTATACTTAAAAATTTATATAAATGTTTATTTATTTAGTTCTTTAGTATTTGTTTTATTAAATCAAATTAATCTTACTCGTTTAAGTGATTTTACTTTACTTTTTGGGGATAATTTTTTACTTGGTTTATTTTTTATAATGGTTTTAATAATTATAATAGGATTACCTGTTATAGCTGGTTTTTATACAAAATTATCTTTTTTTTATAATTTACTTGTAAGTAACAATAGTTATATCGTATTGTTATTATTGTTAATATTAACTAGTTTTGCAGGGTTTTATTATTTAAATACTTTTATATTTGGGTTAAGTTATAAATATTTATTACAAAATATTAATATAATAGAAACTATGAATTTAAAATTAAATTGAACATTATATACTTTATTATTGTTTAATTTATTGTTAATATTTTTTCCGTTTCAACTTTCAAATATTTTTTTATATTTAATATAATTAATATTATATTCATAAGAAAACTGTATTAGTTTTTTAGTACGAAAGGACTGAAAACATTAAGCCTCTTGTTAAAAATTTAATCATTAAATTTAAAGCTACGCTTAATATTAATAAAATTATACATAAAATAATTGAATTAATTACTTTTTTTCTTATTTAAAATGTACTATAAAGTATATATGGGTATATATAAAATTTTTGTGAAAAGTTTTTAAAATATATTCCAATATTATTTCTAACGTAAAGATTATTCGTGATAATCATTTTATTTTTTATTTTAAATGTTTCTTATTTTGAAATCATTAATTTTACTTATTTGTGTTTTATTATCAGTGGCTTTTTTAGTTTTAGCTGAAAGAAAAACCATAGGTTATATTCAACGTCGTAAGGGACCTGTTTTTGTAGGATTTTGAGGGGTTTTACAATCAATTGCAGATGGTTTGAAATTAGTATTAAAATCTAGTTTAAATGTATTTGGTATTGAAAAATCTCTTTATATTGCTTCACCTTTTATTAGTTTTTTTATAGCTTTATTATCATGGGCGTTTATACCAACTGGTCTAAACATTCAAGATTCTAAAATTAGTTTATTATTTATTTTAGCTTTAAATTCAATTGGAGTTTATGGTGTTTTATTAGCTGGATTGTCAAGTTCATCTAAATGATCTTTTTTAGGTGGATTAAGAAGTGCAGCTCAAATAATTAGTTATGAATTAAGTTTAAGTACTTGTATTTTTTCAATTATAATAGTTGTCGGTAGTGTTTCTCTATTAGATATTGTTGTATATCAAAAAAATATTTCTTTAATTTTTCCTTTATTACCATTTATATTAATGTTATTTATTATTTCATTAGCAGAAATAAACAGAGCTCCTTTTGATTTACCAGAAGCAGAAGCTGAATTGGTTGCGGGTTACAATGTAGATTATTCTTCAATGAATTTTGCATTTTTTTTTCTCGCTGAATATACACATATAGTATTAATATCTTTTATAATATCAATTTTATTTTTAGGTTCTACTTATAATGCAGTTGCTCCTTTATTTTTTTTATTTTTAATAATTCAAATTCGTGCAGTATTACCAAGATATCGTTATGATCAACTTATAAAATTAGGTTGAAAAGAATTATTATTAGTTAGCTTTTCTTTATTGTTTATATTAACAATATTTATGTTAAGTTTATCTTAGTTTTGATAGGTGCAATTCCTATTTTTTATTTTTATTTTTTATGTTATTAAATTTTTCTTTTTTAATTGTTAGTTATTTATTATATAATTTACTAATGCGTTCAAGTTTAACAAAAAATGCAGTATTAGTTGCTTTATATATAGTAGGTAGTTTTATTTCAATAGGTCTTTTATATCTTTTTTTAGATTTATCTTTATTAGGAGTAATATTAATTATTATTTATGTTGGAGCCGTTGTAGTTTTATTTGTGTTTGTTTCCATGATATTGCCTTTGCGTTTAAATTTAATAGAAACACCTATGGTTCTATTTTTAGTTAATTATACTATTTGATTTTTTATTTTAATTTCTTTAATATCAAATACATATCAATATTTTGAATATTTAAATTTTTTTAACTTTAGATTAGATTTATTACAAATGTTTGGTTTATTATTATATACTCAAAAAGCTTGATATTTTTTAATAGCTGCTATTTTACTTACTATTGCAATAATTGGTTCAATTTTGTTAACTCAAAATAAAGTTGATTTTAGTACAAACAAAGAAGTAATTAATCTTCAATTAAATAAAAATTATAATGCAGATTTATTATTATATTATTAAAATTTTATAGGTTAAATAGTATAACGGAAATACTCTGAATTGCAAATTCAATAATATAGGTTCAATTCCTATTTTAACCTTATATCAATTATAAATGTTTAATTCTTTTAATTATTATGTTTCAAATTTAAATTCTTTAATTGTTTACATAATTGTAACTGCCTGTTTATTGTTAGTTTTGCAATATATTTCTACTTTAATTAAAAATATTATAATAGTTAAAAATAATTATTATACAGAAATACTATCTATATATGAATGTGGTTTTGATCCTTTCTTTTTTAATACTAGTGGTGAATTTAATGTTATATTTTATAGAGTATCTATTTTATTTTTATTATTTGATTTAGAATTAGTTATGTTTTTTCCTTGAATATTAACTTATAATTTTCTAAGTTTTAGTGGATTTATTTCAATTTTATTTTTTGTTGTTTTACTTTTTTGAGGTTTTTTTTATGAATGGTTTAATGGTATTTTGGATTGATAATTTTTTAAGGAGATTCGTCTAATAGTTAAGACATTAACTTTCAAAGTTAATAATTTAGGTGCAATTCCTAAATTTCCTGTTTATATGTTCAATGTTATCTTTATTTAATCAACCTTTATTTAAAGCATTAAATAATCATTTGGTTTTTTATCAAAGCCCCGTTGTTATTAATTATTTTTGAGGGTTTGGTAGTTTATCTATTGTATTTTTACTTATTCAAATTTTAACTGGTATTTTTTTAGCAATGTTTTATATTCCTTCAGCATCTGCCGCTTTTTCTAGTGTTGAATTTTTAATACGTGATGTCACAAATGGATGATTTATTCGTTTTATACATTCAAATGGAGCATCCTTTTTTTTTATTGTAACTTATTTTCATATGTTCCGTTCCTTTTTTTATGCTGGATTTACTTATCCAAGAGAGGTTGTATGATTTGTTGGGGTTGCAATTTTTTTCTTAATATTTGCTACAGCTTTTATTGGTTATGTTTTGCCATGAGGTCAAATAAGTTTCTGAGGTGCCACTGTAATTACAAGTATGGTAACAGCAATTCCTTTAGTTGGTACAGATCTTGTAAATTGAGTTTGAGGTGGTTTTAATGTTGATGATCCAACTTTACATAGATTTTTTAGTCTTCATTATTTATTACCTTTTGTTTTAGTAGGATTAGTTGTTATTCATATTTTAGCTTTACATCAATATGGTAGTAATAATCCAATTGGGGTAGCTATTGATGCGGATAAAGTTTCATTACATCCTTATTTTACAATTAAAGATATAGTTGGTATTTTTCTAATTTTTATCTTTTATTTTTATTTTGTATGTTTCAATCCTGATTATTTGAATCATCCAGATAATTGTATTCCGGCTAATTCTATAAAAACTCCTACACATATTACTCCGGAGTGATATTTTTTAGTAATTTATGCTATTTTAAGAAGTATTCCAAATAAATTATTAGGTATTTTATCTATTGGGGCTGTATTTATTAGTTTTTTATTATTACCTTTTGTTTATGGTTACAGTAATAGAGCTATATTATTTAGACCTTTTCATAATTTCTTTTTTTGATTATGAGTAGGTACTTGTTTTGCTTTAGGTTGAATTGGTGCTAAACCCGTAGCTACTCCTTTTGTAGAGTTTGGGCAAGTATTAACTTTATATTTTTTTGTTTATTTATTAGTTATTAATTTTGTATTATCAAAATTAGATTAATAATTTATTATTTATTTTTTCTTAACAGTGGAAACTAAGATATGATAAAAAGTTGTTGTTACAAAAATCTAATTTAATATTTATATAATTAGAGTAACTTAATGGAAACATTTTTCAAAAATCTTAAGAGAACTAAATTATTTTAGTATCGTAAAAAAAATAACAATTAATTTAAAAATAATCTGAAAACCAAAGAGGATGTAAGTTCCGTAAGATTATTAAATTCATTAAAGTATTTATATTTAAAAGAATTTTAAGACATCTCCTTAAATATAAGATTTATCATAATCTATAGAAAATTAGTATTGTAAAAGAAAGTCAATTCTTTTATAGTTTGTATTGAAACTGTTTATAATGAAAAGAGAATAATATTCTCTTTGCCTTTTGTATAAGGATCTAGCGAGTTGTAAGTGTAAGTAATTGTTTAGTTTTTTTAATTTTTGACTTCTAAAATTGATTTTTAGATATTTACATTTACAGACCCAAAATAAAAAGATCTATGTGAAATCAGCATTATAGTGCTAATCGGTGTTTGTTGCAAAAAACTCGAATGAATTTCATATAGCCGTGATATGCGAATCGCGTTTTATGATAGTTGGTTGTCCATGAAATATATCATAGTATTATATTTTAAAATAGTTATAATTATTTATCATTTTTAAATTTTTTTTTGTTTAACTAATGTAATTAATTATATTATTAGTAATGCAGAGTAAGTATGGCTAAGCATTTTACTCAAGAAGAGAACAATCTTTATTGTTAGTTAAAGTATTTTAATAAAAATTTTTTATAAAATTATAATTTAGTGAGCTTAATAGTAGTTATCTAATTAAAAAAGTGTAATAACTTGTTTATATTTTTTATAAATTATTGAATATGTTTTTTAAATATACTGAAACTGCAAATAACTTTTTAAGTTATGGTAATGGACTAATTTTATAAAATAAATTTGATGATATAAATCATCTAATCTAAAATGAATTAAGGCTAGTATTAGTATTGATAATTTAACAAAACCCTATAATCTAAGGTTTAATTTTTTATATACGGTACTAAAAATATAATTAAAATAATATTTGATGTTAATATTTTTTATTTTTTATAAAAAGAAAATAAAACTTAACAGGAAATTTTAATTTACCGTACTTAAATCTGCCACAAGTAAGATATTTAACAGGGTTTGGATAAAAGAAAACTAAGGAACTCGGCAAAAAAGTATTTAGATAATATCAAAATACTCTTACGTAAATGTAAGATTACATTCTAATGAGGGGAACTGTTTATTAAAAACACAGGTCTTAGCTAAAAATTAATTTATAGTATTAAGATTGAGTACTGCTCAATGTTTGTTTGGTGTATTTAAAATTTTTAAGTTTTGAATATATTGCGGAAATAAATAGCAGCCTTAACTATAAGGGTTCTAAGGTAGCATAATCATTTGTTAGTTAATTGCTGACTGGTATGAAGGTATGAATCATCCTCAAACTGTCTTAGTTTTCAAACCAAAGAAATTATAAAAGTTGTGAAAATACAACGAAAATCTTTTAGTAGGACGAGAAGACCCTATGCCTCTTTAGTTTTATATTTACTTGTTTCAATTTAATTTATCTTATATATTTGATTATATATTGATTAAATTGTTTCTAAAGTTTAATTTACTGACATGTAACGATAAGAACTTTGACTGGGATTGGTTTACTTCTAAAATATAAACGGAGTAATTTAAAGTGATATAAAGATATTATAAATATTTATCAGAATAAATTTTTATTTCATTAACAAGTTAAAAAAGTATTATCTTGTAGTTTACGCTGAAATTTATGACCCGAAAATGTATTGAGATATACTTTTCGATTACTAGAATAAGACACGCTAGGGATAACAGATTAATATTGCTTATAAGCACAAATTTATAGCATTGTTTGATACCTCGATGTTGGCTTCACGCATTCCTAGTTTTGTAGTAGAAACTAAGGGTTTAATTGTTCATTAAGTAAAGCGTGACATGAGTTGAGTTTAGATCGTTGTGATACAGGTCAGTTTCTATCCATTAAAAGAATAAATTTAAAAAAAAATTATAACTTATTTAATAAAAATGCCTCAATTTGATTTCACTAATTGAACTATTTTAGTTTCCGTTGTTTTTATTTGTTACTTAACCATATATTTGTGATTTAACCGTTTTTTATCTGTTCGTGTTGTTCGTTTTTTAAAAGTTCAAAATAAAACAATAACCGATTAATTTTTTTATTTTTTATATAACTCACAATGTAGTGATTGTTAATTTTATTGATTTATATAACTATTTTAATTTTATAATGTATTTTAGTTTATTATTATCTCCTCTTTTAAGTGTTTTATTATTATTATTTAATTTTAATTTTTTTGGAAACAGATCAATTATAATAATTACAACAATATTTATTGGATTTTCTTGATTATTGTCTCATGTAATATTATATGATATTTTTTGTTTATCAATAACTGTTAGTTTTGATTTGGGCGATTGAATTATCTTTAATGAAATAGGTTCAAGTTTTGCTTTTTATTTTGATTTTACTAGTGCAATTTTTTTATATATTGTTACTTTTATTAGTTTTTTAGTTCATGTTTATAGTTTATTTTATATAAATCAAGATCCATTTTGTGTTAGATTTTTTTTATATTTAAATTTATTTACATGATTTATAATAGTTTTAGTTACTGCAGAAAATTTAGTTTTAATTTTTTTAGGTTGAGAAGGTATTGGTATTACATCGTTTTTATTAATTAATTTTTGATTTTTAAAATTACAATCAGGTAAAAGTGCAATGAAAGCTGTTATTTTTAATAGAATTGGAGATTCCTTTTTTTTGATGGGTCTTGGTTTAATTTATTTAATAGTTGGTTCGGATAATTTAGTTTTATTAAGTGTTTCTAGTTTATTCATAGATAAAATATTAGTTAAGTCAATTATAATGTGTTTTATTTTAGCAGCTATAGCTAAAAGTGCTCAAATTTTATTACATGCTTGATTACCTGATGCGATAGAGGCTCCTACACCAGTTTCTTCTTTATTACATGCAGCAACTTTAGTAGGTGCTGGTGTCTATTTAATAATTAAATTATCTTTATTAGGTATAATTGATAGTGATTCTAGTTTATTTTTAATAATGATTGGTTTATTAACTTCTTTTTTTGCAGGTCTTGTTGGTTTTAGTCAATATGATATTAAAAGAGTTATTGCTTATTCAACTTGTAGTCAAATTGGTCTAATATTTTATGCTATTGGTTTACTTTCTATTGACTACTCTTGTTTACATTTTGTAATTCATGGAAATTTTAAATGTTTAATGTTTTTATTAGCTGGTTCTTTTTTACATATTATGTTAAATGAGCAAGATATTAGAAAATATGCTGGATTATCTTTTATTCAAAATTTTTTATCCTGTGCTTTTGTTTTATCTTCATTTTCATTATTAGGATTAATATTTACTGCAGGTTTTTATTCTAAAGAATTAATTTTAATATCTTCCGGATTTTATACAAATATATGATCTGTTTTAAGTATATTTTCTATTATAACAACTTGTTTATACGGATTAAAATCAATTTTTTTAGTTACAGCAGGTTCACCAAATTGAAATTCTATGGTTTCATTATCAGTATATGATGTTAATTTTGTTGTTGTTTCTTTATTAACCGTCCTTTTAATATTAAATACATTTAGTGGTCCTTTTGTTATAGAAATTATTAAATTATTTGATATTGTTTCAAATAAAAATTCATTTTTTTCTAGTGAAAATACTTTATTTATAGTAGAACATATCAATGTAAATTGAGTTTTGTTATTGGTTTTAATAGTCTTTTTAATTTTTTATTGAAACTATGTTTTTAATTTTTTTGGAGATAAAGATTATAGTTTTACTCTTAAATTTAGATCTTTATTTTTATTTTTTTATCAACGTTTTGGTTTTGATGGTTTGTATGGTAAATTTGGTTTTGGTTTAGTTAATTTCTCTTATAATGTATGTTGAATTTCAAATGATAGAGGTTGATTAATTTCAATAATTTATTATTTTTTCAAAAACATTTATGAAGTAATTACTAAATATAATTTATCAATTCAAAATGGATCTATAAGTTTATATTATTTATCACTTGTTTTAGGTTCCTTATTTTTATTTATTTTAGTGTAATTTATATTTTCTATATAATATGATATTTTCGGCTTTAATAGTTTTTTGTGACTATATTTTCCAATTTTTTGTTATTAATTTGTCAACAGTTAGTTTGATTTTATTATTAAATTTATTTTTGTTAATTTTATTTTTTAGTTTATCAAGTTTTTCTGGTTTTACAGTTATTCGTAGTTTTTTTCAATACTTATTGCATACTATTTCTGATATTGTTACTTCTTTATTATTTAATCAAACCAGAAGTTATAATAATTTACGTTATGCAAATTTTTTATTATGTATGTTTTTTTTAATTTTTAGTTCAAATTTAATTGGATTATTTCCATTTAGTATGGCACCAACTGCACAGTTAATTGTTCCTGTTTATTTAGCTTTTTTTGTAGTTTTATTTTTAGTAGATAATTCTTTATTTCGTGATAATTTTTTATCAAGTACTATTACAAATAAAGGTGGAAGTAAAACTCCTTTTTTAATTAAAGTATTATTTCCTGAAACAATTGTTAGATTTTCTCAACCAATTTCTTTATCAATACGACTTTTTAGTAATATGTTAGCAGGTCATTTTTTACTTTCTGTTATTGTAGCAGCTAACCGTTTATTTTTATTGATAGACTTTACAAGTATTATTGTATTTGGTATAATTATTATTTTATTATCTATTGTTGTTTTTTTATTTGAACTTGTTGTAGCCTTTTTACAATCATATGTATTTACTTTATTAAGTATAACTTATTTATCTACTGGGGTTGCTAAACATAATTATTAATATTATTTTGTTTTTGGCAGATATTGTTTAAGGGTTAAAACTTTGGTTTGTGGTACCAAGAATATCAGTTCGAATCTGATTATTTGCCTTTTTTTGTAAAATGATTTTATTTGATTTTAGTTTATTTTTTTTATTTCATTTTTTAAATATTTTTCTTCATAAGGATAACATATTATTATGATTAGCTGCTTGTGAATTAGCTTTATTAAATATTTTATTATTATATATTTCTGGTTCTTTATCATGAGATGATTTAAATGGTTTAATTATATTTTTATTTATTTTAGTTGTAGTAGGGTCAGAATCTGGGGTAGCATTAGCCGTTTGCGTATTAACATATAAATTTCGTTCTAGTTTAAATTTAACAGAACAAATTTTTTTAAAAGGATAATTTTTTAGAATTGAAAACCTTATGGGGAGGTAGCAAATTGTAAATTTGCCGAAAGTTATTTCAAGATAGTTCGATTCTATCTCAATTCAAAAAAAGTTCAAATAGCTTAATGGCAAAGCATATGATTGAAAATCATAGGAGTGTTAGTTCGATTCTAACTTTGAGCAACTAAGCTGTGTCTTTATCGTCTAAATAGTTAGGACTCTACCTTTTCACGGTAATAATCTGGGCGCGATTCCCAGTAAAGATATTGACTTAAATTTAAATAATTACAATATTTTTTTTTATAATGTAATTCGTCGTAATTAATGTATATAAAAAGAAATGTTTTTTAATAAAAGTATTTGATAATTTTTATATTTATTTGAATACAACTTCAACCCTTTAAACATGCGTTT
>Ga0209768_10001116_pt1 | contig 17437 bp, 16 predicted proteins | sample LauGreSBDMM110SD_3_FD_187564 | JGI IMG/M metagenome (GOLD analysis project Ga0209768, IMG submission 187564) | Freshwater lake microbial communities from Lake Michigan, USA - Sp13.BD.MM110.SD (SPAdes) (version 2) | ecosystem: Environmental > Aquatic > Freshwater > Lake | place: Lake Michigan... | reverse complement strand
TAAGAGATAACGCAGCGCCCCAGAAATTTGGTTACGTCGCAAGAAGATAAAGGCGATCGGAAGCAGTAAGAAGATCGGCATAAATTTAGTTGATATTGAAAGCCCAAGTGCAAGTGCGCTTAAATCTAATTTCTTTCGATCAAACCAGTAGATCGCACCTAACATCGAAATAATCGCCCAGAGATCCCAGTTGATGTAAAGGGATGCAATTGCTGCTGGTGCAAGTGGAGTTAAGTAAGCAAATTCAGGGCGCATCTTGGCAACTATTAGTGAGATGAAGATAAATAACAGCGCTAGAAAAAAGATATTTGCATAGAAATAATTCTGTAGTGCGTTATCACCCCTTGGAACTATTTTTGCAACTGCCCACATAATCGCACCAGTTACGACTGGATATTCAACTGAAGCATCGCCATTGCTATAGGCCCATTCGCCTTTATTTAAGCCTCTTTCACCATATAAAGCAGGTAGGTCGGAATAACAGGCATGAACATATTGCCCAGGTGTTTCCCAGTCAGTTGATATGCAGGGGCTAAATTTTGCGAAACTTAATAGTGAAGCAAGTATTGCTAGCGCAATTAAAGCGCGTGCACTTGTTCGCACGAGTTAGTCTTCTTTTCTTACCTGAACGCCGCCGCTAGTCATCACTATTGGATCGAGTCCACCAATATTTGATGGCGCCGGGAAACTCATTACTGGCTGACCTTTGAGCGCACCCTTCATAAATGCCGTCCAGATTCGTGCAGGGAAAGTTCCACCTGTAACAGATGTCAGACCGCCAATTCCGTTTAGCGATTCTGATGCGCTATCGCGAAAGAGCGCAACTGATGCGGCAAGTTGTGGTGTGTATGCGCTAAACCAAGCAGATGCATTTGACTGGCTTGTTCCGGTCTTTCCAGCTGCAGGGCGACCAAGTGCAAGAGCTGCTGAACCAGTTCCACCATTTACAACGCTCTTTAGAGCATAAGTTAAATCAGCCATTACATCTTTAGAGAAAACTTCTTGGGTCTGCATTGTTCCTTCATAGAGCAGACCTTTATTTGGGCCAGTAACTGAAGTGATCAGATAAGGCTTTGCATAAACACCTTGTGCGGCAAAAGTGGCATAGGCATTTGCAACATCAATTACATGCGGGCTAGCAACACCGAGTGATACAGATGGTGCTGGCACCATCGCGACTGATTCTGGAATTCCGGCGCGGCGTGCGGCGTCAACAACTTTATCTAGACCAGCTTTTTGTCCGAGCGGAACATAGATGGTGTTGATTGAGAACTTAGTTGCCTGGAGAAGATCGATCTGGCCCCAGCCTTCATTTCCGTAATTGGAAACTTCATACGGTTTTCCTAGATCATCAAATATTTGTGGTGAATCACCGTTCCACATTGAAGTAAGTGGAATACCGGCTTCAAGTGCTGCGATAAGTGCGAAGGGCTTAAAAGTAGAGCCGGCTAGCGCAATTGACTGGGTGGCATCATTTAATTGGCGTTCCAAATAATCGCGTCCGCCAAACATTGCAACTATCTCGCCCGTTCCGGGACGGATCGCAGCTAAACCAATTCTTAAATTATCTGGCGCTTTCTTGGGATAGAACTTAGTTACCGCATCAACGGCTGATTGCTGTGCGCGCTGATCGATAGTTGTTTTGATTACTAGGCCGCCGACAAGTAATTGGTCTTCAGTAAAACCTAACTTGCCCATCTCTTTTTGAACTGCGGCGACGATATGTCCCTTAGGTCCACTCAATTGTCCAGTTTTGGTACGCGGGATAACGGTTGGGAATTTCGCTTTAGCGGCATCTTCGGCTGTAATCCATTCGCGTTCTAACATGCCGTCAATTACATATTTAAATCGGTTCTCTAAACGTACGCCATTCTCTTTAGACAGTGACGGGTCGTAATAACCAGGAGAGCGCAAAATACTTGCGATCACCGCCATCTGAGATAAGTTGAGTTGGTTTGCGTTGCGATTGAAATACTGCTGCGATGCGGTCTGCACGCCATAGGAACCGCGGCCGAAGTAAATAGTATTTAAATAATTTTCGAGAATCTGATCTTTCGATAGAGAATTCTCCAACTTTAAAGAGATAACTAGCTCTTTGATCTTTCTTTGGATCGTTCGGCTGGGAGAGAGAAAGGCGGTTTTGGCGTATTGCTGGGTGATTGTTGATCCGCCTTCACCATTTAAATTACCGGAGCGTAAGTTGTTAAGTAGTGCGCGCGTAATACCAGTGATGCTAAATGCTTTATTTGAATAAAAGTTTCGATCTTCGGCAGCCAGAACTGCGTTACGTAGATCTAGCGGAATTTTGGCAAGTGGCAAGATTTGGCGATTTTGAGATCCGATGCGCCCAATCTCTTGACCGTTTGAATATTGAATAATTGTTGATTGGCTATTTACATATGCATTCGGATCTGGGATTGAAACGGTAAACCAAGCAAATGCGAATAGCGTTGATCCAGCGATAAAACCAAAGCCGGCTAAGAAAATACCGGCGCGGATAAGTTTTCTGCGGATCATTTCTTAAGGTTACCCTTTAACCCAATCTTCATCTTCCAAGGTGCGTACGCGACGGGGTGGCTTTCGCTCACTTCCATCGCCTAATAGGTATGAAGAGCAGAGATGGTTCCAAGAGCATTCACGGCAGACTTCAACGGTATAAACGGCAAATTCCCCGAACTCTTTCTCCATTTCTAACAACTCAACCTCAGTCTTTATGCGACCTGAGAATTGTCCGAGTTGATCACCAAATGTATAACGGAGTTCAACTAGCGATTCTTTTTTACAGACCGGACATTTTCGTTGCGCTTTCTCACCGTGATATTTAGCGGCGCGCATCAAATAAGGGTCAGCATCACAGGCATCAACTACTCCGCGAAAGAGCGCCAATAAAGTGGCGCGCTTATCAAGTGAATAATCAATGAACGCACGCTTGGATTTCATAATGAGAGAAGGATAAACCTCTTTTGCAGGCTTTGCGCGACTACCCTTTAACTATGAACGTCTGGCAGATATTGACCGATCGTAAATTTTCTCGGTTACTCCGCCTGCGCTGGACAGGTCAGATGACCGATGGAATATTCCAGAGCGCCTTAGCCTCATTCGTTTTATTTTCACCAGAGCGCCAAGCAAATGCACTTAACGCCGCCTTAGCATTTGCTGTGGTTCTTCTGCCATATTCGTTGATTGGTCCATTTGTCGGAACTATTCTTGATCGCGTTTCCAGACAACGAGCGATCATGTTTGCCAACTTAACTAGAGCAGCGACTTTATCGATTATCTCGCTACTGATATTTCAAGGGCGAACCGGTATTGAGATGACCGTCTTTGTTTTAGTTGCTTTTGGAGTTAATCGTTTAATTCTTGCCGGACTCTCTGCAGGTATTCCGCTGATGATTGAAAGCAAATCACTAATTAGCGCCAACGCTCTTGCCGTAACTGGTGGTTCGGTTTGGGTGGTTTTAGGTGGCGGAATCGGCCTTGGATTACGCCGTTTAATCAACGAGACAACCACTGCAGATAAGGCAGATGGCGTCATTATCTTGGTGGCGGCAGTGGGTTATTTAGTGGCAGCGCTCTTTGCTTCATTGTTAAAGCGAAAAGAGATTGGCCCGTTAGATCACGAGATAAAGAACGCAAGCTTTACCCAAGGCTTAATTGAAATGCGCGAAGGAGTGCGTTTTCTTCGCCAACATATGGATGCGGCGCGCGGTATCGGTGCGATTGCAATTCATCGCGGTGGAATAACTGCCTTGACCCTTATAGCTCTTCTATTAGAGCGAAATACCTTTAACGATCCGGCCGACAATGAAGCGGGGTTGGCGGGACTTAGTTTTACCTTATCTATTGCAGCAATCGGTTTCGTTGTTGGCGCAGTGGCCGCACCTTACGGAGTTCGCCTGGTTGGACGCCATCGTTGGATGAGATTTTCGCTAATTGCGAGCACTTGTGGTCCGCTATTCATATTATTTGTGCGAACACCACTGACTTTGATCTGCGCAGCTTTTGTCACCGCACTTTTTGGGCAGAGTTTAAAAGTTACCAATGACGCGCTAGTTCAATCAAAGATCGATGATATTTATCGCGGTCGCGTCTTCTCTGTTTATGACGTTGTCGTAAATGGGGCAATTGTTTCAGGCGCCGTGATTGCAGCACTACTTCTACCTAATAGTGGCGATAGTTATCTGGTGCCGCTAATTGTGTCAACGATTTATCTAATCGCCGGGCTTCGTCTACTTCGCAGTGGGGTTTTCTTTGCTCCACCAGTTAAGTAGCTCTTCGGTAGCGCGTTCTTCACCAAGCGGGCCGTATTCAAGGCGCAACTCAAGGAGATAATCCAAAGCTTTACCAACTGCAGCAGATGGTTTGATATTAAGTAATTTCATAACTTGAGCGCCATCTAAATCTGGGCGGATTCTAGAAAGTTCTTCTTCCTCCATTAATTTTGCGATGCGCGCTTCGAGCCCGTCATAAGTCTTGGCTAAACGCTCTGCCTTCTTCGCGTTACGCGTTGTGCAATCAGCGCGAGTCAAAACATGTAAATGAACCAGCAAATCCCCTGCATCGCGCACATAACGGCGCACTGCAGAATCAGTCCATTCGCCATCTCCGTAGCCATGGAAACGCAGATGTAGCGCTACTAGCGTTTCAACTTGTTCAATCGTGTCACCATCAAAGCGCAACGCTTTCAACCTGGACTTGGTAAGGCGCGCGCCAACAATTTCATGGTGATGAAAAGACACTCCTCCGCCAGGAATCAAATTACGCGTCTTTGGCTTACCAATGTCGTGAAGTAGCGCAGCAAGGCGAATAATTAAATTAGGACCACCTAGGCGATCTTCATGAGAAATCGCCTGCTCTAGAACGGTTATTGAATGCTCGTAAACATCTTTGTGGTGATGGTGTTCATCAATTTCGAGGCGGAGTTTAGGTATCTCTGGAAGAACTATTTCGGCAAGGCCCGTTTCAACTAAAATTGTAATTCCGGTACGTGGGTTCTTCGACATTAACATTTTTGTAAATTCGTCTCGAACACGTTCGGCTGAAATAATTGAGATTCTTCCGGCCATATCTTTTATCGCCTGCAGAACATCAGGGGCGATTTCGAAATCTAATTGGCTAGCAAATCGCGCTGCGCGCATCATGCGCAGTGGATCATCAGAGAAAGAGTTTTCCGCCTTTACTGGTGTGCGTAAAACTCTCTTCGCTAAATCTTCCAAGCCGTTAAAGGGATCGATAAATTCTGGAGTTTTTGTTGTTAGCTCAAGCGCCATTGAGTTAACTGTGAAATCACGTCGTGATAAATCACCTTCGATTGAATCACCGTACTCAACTTCAGGTTTGCGACTATCGGGATCGTAACTTTCAGTTCGGTAAGTTGTAACTTCAACAGTTGTGTCACCGCGTTTTCCAGCAACAGTTCCGAATTCAATTCCGGTATCCCAAACGTTTTCCGCCCAACCTTGCAGAATTTTCTTTGTAACTTCTGGCCTGGCATCGGTTGTGAAATCTAAATCATTTCCAAGTCGGCCAAGCAGCGCATCGCGAACTGGTCCGCCAACTAAAGCCAAGCGAAATCCTTGGGCGGCAAAACTTTGGGCGAGTGAACTTGCCAGCGGCGCCCGTTTAATGAGTGAGGCGATCGCAACTTCTCCCGCGGCTCCTAATGCACTCGTCACAAGACCAAGATTAGAGCAGTACCCTTGGTCTATGACCCCGGCACCTAGTGCGGGCAGCGAAGGTACGAAGAAAAAGCGCAGGCGTAGACGCCCCGCAAATCGCGCCCCACTTGCAAGTGATTCACCTGCCAAAGATGCGCAGGCGCAGAATAAACGCCCTGCAAAGAGCCCTGCCAAGAATCCGGCAAAAAATTACGCCAAGCGGGTAGATGAAGTCAGCGCTGGCGGTTTGGTTATTGATCACAGCGGTAAGAACGGTCTTTTAATCGGTCGAATTGATCATAAAGATGCCAGCGGAAAACGAATTTTGTGGTCCCTTCCAAAGGGCCATATAGAAGAAGGTGAAACTCCTGAACAGGCTGCGCTCCGTGAAGTCGCCGAAGAAACCGGAATCCAGTCTGAGATCGAGCGATCTTTAGGTGTGATTGATTTCTGGTTTATGGCAGGCGGTAAGCGAATTCATAAAACTGTTCACCATTACTTGTTCCGCGAGACTGGTGGGTTATTAGCACCGCAAGAGAGTGAAGTCGATGAGGTCGGTTGGTTTCCACTTGCTGAAATTGTTGATCGTTTAGCTTATCCAGATGAGAAGAAATTGATTGCACGGACTGACGCAACCGCTGAAGTTGGCGCTAAATGAAGAAGTTATCCGCACTCTTCTTATCTTTAGCTTTTCTATTTATAAGTTTTCCGCATTCTGTTGCTGATGTAACGGTAACAAAGTTAACTAGTAAGCCATACCAACTATTTGATGGCACTTTTAGAAATGATGATCTAACTAACGATCTACTTCCAACAGGCCGATTGGGTAAGCCACTTGAAAGTAAGCCTAAAGGGCCACGTACTTGGGTTATTGATGGGGCACTACTTGATGAAGTTGCAGCTATGGCAGATGGATACGAGTTAAGTAATGGTGAGTTAACCACTGGACAGCTCGTTGCAAAAGGTTGGATCTCTCGCTTAATTCTTTTAACGGCTGGTGATAAAGTATTTGCGCTGCCTTATGGAAATCCTGATTTATCACTAGCTACGCGCTCAGCTCCTAGCGAGCTTCGCCTATATAAAAGTTATGGCATAGAGCGAGTTGAATTTCATTTAAACCGTAAGGTTTCGCCCGGAGATAGCAGTGTTTGGAGCACCGGTAAATCACGTTTAAGCCCTGTATTGCGTAAGAAATATACGCAAAATCGCCAAGCGTTAACTGCATTGTCATCGGTTGTGAGCGCTCCTGAAGTTAAAGCCCAGCGCGCAAAATTAGCTGTTCTACTCTCACCTGCACTTAATCAGAAAGATCGCGACTTTTTCTCATATGACGCAGCCGATGGGGTAGCAAAAACCTTAAATCGTTTACGAGTTTCATCAGGTAAATACCAAATCGCATCTGAAACTGGAAAAGTTCCGGTTACTGTAACAAATGATTTTAACGTGCCCGTAAAAGTTGGAGTTGAATTAACTCCACTCAACTCTCGCGTGCAAGTATCTGATGTTACAGCTTTTACTATTGGCGCTAATTCGCGAACCCAACTCTCAATTCCGTTTAATGCTATCGCTCCTGGTGCAACCACTGTGCTTGCGCAAATCACAAATTCTGAAGGCGATGAGATTGGTCCAGCATCACGTCTAGCAATCAAAGTAACTTTCTTTGATTCGCGGGTTACTTACTTCACGATAGGTGCGGCGCTCTTGCTATTTGTAGCGGCTTTAACCCAGACTATTCGCAGAATACGAAGGGGGCGTAATGAAAAGCAATGAGCTTTTTCGCGCCTCAGGTGTTATGGCGATCGGAACAATCCTTTCGCGTATTACTGGTTTCTTCCGGGCAATTCTTGCCGTTGCTGTCTTGGGCACAGCGCTACTTGCAGATTCATACAACGTGGCAAACACAATGCCAAATATTCTCTACAACTTACTTGTTGGTGGAGCGTTAACCGCGATCTTCGTTCCACAATTAGTGCGCTCATTCTCAGATGAAGACGGTGGACATGGTTTTGCCTCGCGCTTAGTTACAACTATTTCTGGAATTCTCTTACTACTTGTTTTGGTTGGAGTAATTTTTGCGCCGTACCTTGTAAGACTCTATGCGCCAGAGTTTGCAACTGACGGTTTTGAGCGCGAATTCTCTATCGCAGTTGCTTTCACCCGTTATTGCCTGCCGCAGATTTTCTTTTTAGGGCTATTTACGATGTTGGGGCAAGTTGCTAATGCGCGTGGTTCTTTCGCACCTTTGATGTGGGCGCCAATCGCTAATAACCTCGTCGTTATAGTGATTTTTAGCGGAGTTCTATTTCTTCAAGAAAGTATCTCGGTTGAAAACATCACCGATGCCCAGATCCAACTTCTCGGTTGGGGAACAACTCTCGGAATTGTTATTCAGGCGCTAATCCTGATCCCGGTTGTTAAGAAATCCGGAATACGTCTGCGCCCAATTTTCGGTGTTGCAGGACTTGGTAAATCTTTCTCTCTAGCCGGTTGGACCTTGGTTTATGTCTTGATTTCTCAACTTGGTTACTTAATTACAGTAAATGTCGCTACTAGCGCTGCGGTGCGTAGCGCCCAAGCCGGAATAACAACTGGCGTTGGTTTCACACCATTTACCAGCGCTTACTACATTATGTTGCTGCCGTATTCGATTGTCACAATTTCAATTGTTACCGCACTCCTTCCACATTTATCTAAGTTGGCAATTGATAAGAATGTAGAAGAAGTTAAGAAGCAGTTAATCCGCGCTATCCGCATGTGTGGCGTTGTGACAGTTCCAAGCTCTGTCGCTTTATTGCTCTTTGGTTCACTAATGACTGAAGTTCTCTACTTTGGTATTTCCTTGGAAGATTCGCGATATATCGGTTATGTCTTATCGGCGCTAAGTTTAGGTTTGGTTGCATTCTCAATTAACTTGATCTTAATCCGTGGCTTTAATGCCTTTGAAGATACCAAGACCCAGGTTGTATCGATTTTGATAATCAACATAATCTCTTCAGTACTTTCCTATGTTTTCTTGGCAACGTTAAAGAGTGAGTTTGTAACAATTGGATTAGGTGTGGCTTTTGCAGTTAGTTATATCCTCGGTCTCTTTGTAACTATTGCTCTCTTAAAGAAGCACACTGGGCCTCTCGAGATGTCGAAGTTTGCAGGTCAGCATGCGCGCCTTTATCTAGCGTCGGCGATCGCAATGGTTCCCTTCTTTCTTCTCGCCTTCTTCTTAAATTGGATGAACGACGATGCCGCACCCCTGATCGGTGTAGCTCGTTTATTAGTTGTTTTGACTGGCAGTGGGGTCGGGTTCTTGCTCGTTGCGCATGCCTTAAAAATCACAGAAATCACTGCGATGAAAGAGTTTGCAATCTCACTTTTGGGCAAGCGCCGTGCTGCCCGCGCAAAGTAATCTCAAGTGGATACGCTGAGCCCATGGTAAGAAATCTCGTAATCGTTGGTTCTGGTCCTGCCGGATATACCGCTGCTATATATGCAGCGCGCGCGCAATTAAATCCAGTTATTTATGAAGGTTCGGTTACTGCAGGTGGCGCGCTGATGAATACCACCGAGGTAGAAAATTTTCCAGGCTTTGTCGATGGCGTGATGGGTCCAGATCTAATGGACAGCATGCGCAAGCAAGCAAAGCGTTTCGGTGCAGAGCTAATTACCGATGATGTTGTTGAAATGGATTTATCAGGCGATATCAAAATTATTAAAGATGGTTCTGGAAATACCGTTCAAGCTAAAGCGGTAATTCTTGCAATGGGTTCTGCCTATAAAGAAATCGGTTTAGAGAATGAGAAGCGTTTATCTGGTCGCGGAGTTTCTTGGTGTGCAACTTGCGATGGTTTCTTCTTCCGTGATCAAACAATTGCCGTTGTTGGTGGCGGAGACTCTGCCGTTGAAGAAGCAACTTTCTTAACAAAGTTTGCCTCAAAGGTTGTTTTGATCCACCGCCGCGATTCACTTCGCGCCTCAAAAATTATGGCAGAGCGCGCCTTTGCTAATCCGAAGATTGAAATGCTCTGGAATACCGAAGTAACAGATGTACTTGGCGCAGACAAAGTTGAGGCGTTAGAACTTCGCAACATGGTTACCGGTGAAGTAAGTAAGCGAGATTTCACAGGGTTATTTGTTGCTATCGGGCATATTCCGCGTAGTGAACTTGTTACATCTCAAGTAACGCTAAATGAAGAGGGTTATGTTTCAGTAGAGGGTCGCTCAACGCGTACCAACGTTAAGGGCGTCTTTGCCTGCGGCGATCTTGTCGATTTCACATATCGTCAGGCAATTACTGCAGCAGGGTCGGGATGCCAAGCGGCGTTAGACGCTGAAAAATTCCTCTCGCACTAGTACTCTTACAACAACATAGTTTTTAACAGTTAAAAGAAGATCTAAAGAAGATATAGAACCGATTAAATAGGAGCAGCAAATGAGCGCAGGAAAAGTAACCGCAGCCAATTTCGATGAGGTCGTACTCAAGAGCAGCAAGCCAGTTCTTGTTGATTTCTGGGCTGAGTGGTGTGGACCTTGCCGCGCAGTCGGACCAATCCTTGATGAGATCGCAACTGAACACGGAGACAAACTCACTATCGTGAAGCTAAATACCGATGAAGAATCAGCGGTCGCGATCAAATATGGAGTTACATCAATTCCGATGCTCAACGTTTATGTAAACGGTGAAGTTGTAAAGACAATTATTGGTGCAAAGCCAAAGCCAGCGCTTTTAAAAGAGCTCGAAGGCTTCATCTAATCAACTCGTTGGTTTAGATCTCTCATGAAAGAACTATCTCCTGACGAGATTCGTTCTTTTCAACAAGAGCGTGGTTTGCATGTAACCGGTGAGTTAAATGACCAGACCAAACGCGCACTTGAAGAATCTCGCTGGAAGTTAGGCGATCGTTCTTTAAATCTCCAACCATCTCCAATGATGCGCGGTGACGATGTTGCAGCACTTCAAGCGCGCCTTACTGAGATGGGTTTTAACGCTGGACGCGTTGATGGAATATTTGGTGAGCGCACTGAATCTGCAGTAAAAGAGTTTCAAAAATCGGTAGGAATAAAAGTTGATGGTAAATGTGGTCCAGCAACAATTATCGCGTTGATTCGTTTAACTAAAATAGTTTCTGGTGGAGCGCCTGCACAAATGCGTGAAAGCGCTAAGCAACGCAATCGCGGTCCTGCACTTGCAAATAAGGTAATTGTTTTGGATCCAGCATTTGGCAACGATGAAGCAGAGATTGTTTATGACATTGCACAACGTTTAGAAGGTCGCTTGTTAGCACTTGGCGCCAGTGTGTTTTTAACCCGCGGACCAAAGAATGTTTTAACAGAGAATGAAATCATTACTTTCTCAAATAAAAATAGCGCAGACTTGGTTATCTCTTTACATACTGATAAACACTCAAACCCTGACGCACATGGAGTTTCAACATACTTTTACGGCAGCGATGCCCATGGAGTGCATTCAATAGTTGGTGAGAGATTTGCATCCCTTGTGCAACGCGAGCTCTGCGCGCGCACTGATTTATTAAATTGCCGAACCCATGCCAAAACTTGGGATCTACTTCGCCTAACTCAAGCCCCAGCGGTACGTGTAGATCTTGGTTATCTAACAAATTCTGGCGATGCAGCGCGCCTGGCCCGTCCTGATTTTCGCGACACTTTGGCTGAGGCTTTTATCATTGCAATTCAACGCCTTTATCTATCGGCCGAAGACGATGCCAAAACTGGAACTTTGCGGTTATCTGACCTACGCAGTGCGGGAATCCGTCGCTAGTTTTAATTAATTCGCTAGCGCTAGTGGGCATGTGGGAGACTAACGGGTATGTCTGAGGTATCAGTTCGCTATCAAACCGGTGTACCGCAAAATCTAGAACAACGTTTTGCAACTCGCGCTGCCGGAATGTTGCCTTCTGAAATTCGTTCGCTTTTTGCTGTTGCATCTCGTCCAGAGATTGTTTCGCTGGCCGGTGGAATGCCAAATCTTTCAGCGCTTCCAATGGAGATGATGGCTGGCGTTGTTAATCAGTTAATCCTTAATAATGGCGCTGAAGCTCTGCAATACGGCAGCGGCCAAGGACATCCAAAACTTCGCGAGCAAATCTGCGACGTTATGGCCCTTGAAGGAATTCGCGCTAATCCTGATGACGTTGTTGTTACAACGGGTTCACAGCAAGCACTTGATTTGATTTCACGAATTTTTATCGATCCCGGCGATGTTGTATTGGTAGAAGCGCCTTCTTATGTCGGCGCACTCGGAACATTTAGACAATATGAGGCATCTGTAGTCCATGTTGAGATGGATATGAACGGCCTAGTTCCTGATGCTCTGCGCGTAGCGATTAAATCTGTACGCGCTGCTGGTCGCAAAATTAAATTCTTATATTTGATTCCAAATTACCAAAATCCAACAGGTGTATTGCTGCCGGCGGATCGCCGCACTGAAATTCTTAATATTTGTCGCGAAGAAGGAATCTTTGTTGTTGAAGATAACCCTTACGGACTTCTTGGCTTTGATCGCCCATCACCAAATGCGATGCGCGCTGAAGATTCAGAGAACGTTATCTATCTAGGCTCATTCTCAAAGACAATTGCCTCAGGTTTGCGTATCGGTTGGGCGCTAGTTCCGCAATCGCTAAAGGATAAATTGGTAATTGCATCTGAATCATCAATTCTCTGCCCATCAAACTTTACGCAGCTAACTATCTCTAGTTACCTTGCTGATCAGCCATGGCGCGATCAGATCGCATCATTCTGCGAGCTATATAAGGTGCGCCGTGATGCGATGCTTGAATCACTTGAACAATATTTTCCTAAAGAGGCTACTTGGACTAAACCAGGTGGCGGTTTCTATGTTTGGGTTAACTTGCCACCAGAGATCGACACTAAAGCGATGATGCCAAAGGCGATCGTTGCCAAGGTCGCCTATGTTCCGGGAAATGCTTTCTATGCAGATGGTTTTGGATCTTGGTCGATGCGACTTTCTTACTGCCACCCAACTCCTGAGCGAATCCGCGAAGGTGTTAAAGCACTTGGTGGAATTGTGACGCAGGAAATGTCGCGTCGCGGTACTGCGCTTTCTTGATTTAAGCGGTTTGGATTTACTTATCGCCCTCAATTAGATCCACAATTCGCTGTAAATCTTCGCGGCCGGCATATTCAATAACAATCTTGCCTTTGCCATTAACGCCCTGCACGCTTACACGGGTATCTAGGTAATCACTTAACAACTCTTCGGCAGCCAAGGTTTCTCCGGTTGTAGAACTCTTTCCGCCTTTACCACCCTTGGTTGAACCCTTCTTTGGAGAGTGAATTGCGACCGCTTCTTCAGTTGCGCGAACGCTTAATCCTTCGGCAACGATTCGGTTGGCGAGTTTTTCAATCTCCGCCTGATCGGTTAATCCAAGTAGTGCGCGAGCATGGCCTGCTGAGATAACTCCCGCAGCAACTTTGCGTTGCACGGTTGGCGGAAGATTTAAAAGGCGGATTGTGTTTGAGATAAGCGGACGTGAGCGACCAAGTTTTAGCGCAAGTTCATCGTGTGTGCAGTTAAAGTCGGTAAGCAGTTGTGCGTAAGCAGCACCTTCTTCAAGTGGGTTAAGTTGGCTGCGGTGAATATTTTCAATTAACGCCTCGCGTAAAAGTTCATTATCTGGAGTCTGGCGAATAATTACTGGAATCTTCTTTAATCCAGCAGCCTTTGCCGCTCGGAAGCGGCGCTCTCCCATAATCAATTCATACTTACCTGGAGATGTTTGGCGAACAACCGGTGGCTGCAAGATGCCGATCTCTTTAATTGATGCGATTAATTCATTTAGTGCGCCCTCTTCAAAGATGGTGCGCGGTTGGCGTGGGTTAGGGGAAATTACATCGACTGAAACTTCATTCTGTTGCGCAACTTCATTGCCGGCAACAGTTAGAGATGTTGGAATTAAAGAATCTAAATTAGTTCCAAGGCCACCACGTTTTGCACTCATGCAATTTCTCCATCGCGTTTGTAATTAATATTTACAACATTTGAATCAAAGTTAACATCGAGCGCATCTTTTGGCTTTCCGCGTTCTGCAATTTCGCGCGCTACCTGCATATATGCAATGGCACCTGGTGATAGCGGGTCATATGTCATAACTGTTTGGTTATATGAAGGCGCCTCAGATACACGTACAGCGCGCGGGATTGGAATATCGATTAACTCATTTGGAAAGTGCGCGCGAACATTTGCGGCGACGTCATTTGATAAACGGGTTCGTCCATCAAACATTGTTAAGATAATGGTTGAAAGATCTAGGTTTGCATTTAAACGCTTCTTCACAACGCCATAAGTTTCAAGAAGTTGTGACAAACCTTCAAGTGCGTAATATTCAGTTTGAATTGGAATTAAAAGTTCGCGTGCTGCAGCAAGTGCGTTGATTGTGAGCAGTCCAAGCGATGGTGGGCAATCAATAAAAACGTAATCGTAATTTGGTGAAATCTCATCGATCGCTTCTTTTAAACGAAGTTCGCGCGCAACCATTGAAACTAAATTAACTTCAGCATTTGCAAGAGATGAATTTGATGGAACGCAATCAAGTGCAGGAAAACCTGCAACCTTTTGAATTACAGAGCTAATTTGGTTATTTCCCATAAGTACTTCGTAGATACCTTCGATATCACGGTGGGGAACGCCCAGTGCGGTGCTGGCGTTGCCCTGTGGATCAAGATCGACCACCAGGACCCGCAGGCCGCCCATAGAAAGGGCTGCTGCGATATTGACCGTTGTGGTGGTCTTTCCGACCCCACCCTTCTGGTTTGCCACAGTGAAGATACGGGTCGAGGCAGGTTTCGCCATCGCCTCTTTTAGCCGCCGGACGCCGACGACCTTTGTCTCGCTCTCGCGATCCTTTGTTTCACGTGAATCAACCACGCGCTTATCTAAGCACTTATTAGAGAGCCTTTACGCACAGAGATCACTCTGCCGAGCTCGATTCCCTCAAGTTTTATCTCGTGAAGCTCTGCTCCCTTGATTCCAACCATCTCGGTTGCGGCAGACTCCCCCTTCATCGCTAAAAGGGACCCTCCGGTTTTGACCATATGCCAGCTCATCTTCTTCAACTTCTCCATTGGGGCAACGGCGCGAGCGGTTACAAAATCAGCGCTCTTCTTTACATCTTGGGCGCGGCCACGGATGACCTCAATCTCAACCCCACCGGCTGCAATAGCGGCAACTGCCTCATTTAAGAACTCAACTCTGCGCTCAAGTGGCTCAATTAGGGTCACTTTTAAGTCAGGTCGGGCTAGGGCGATTACGATTCCAGGCAGCCCTGCCCCTGAACCGATATCGAAGAGGGAGGACCCCTGCGGCAAGAGTTGGGTTACAGGTAGGCAGTTAAAGATATGGCGCTCCCAGATCCGCTCACCTTCGCGGGGGCCAATAAGCCCTCGCTCGATGCCTGCGGTAGTGAGGAATTCGGCGTAGGCGCGGATAGCGTCCTCTTGCCCAGGAAAGTATTGGGTAGTTAGCGTTTCACGTGAAACTGACTCCGGCTGGAGATTTGTCATCTAGATGCTTAAGGCGCTTTAGGCGGGATAGATGACGACGAAGCGGTTTGGATCTTCCCCATCTGACTCAGATGAGAGACCTAAGGTCTGGATCGTGTCGTGGATGATCTTGCGCTCAAAGGCGTTCATTGGGTCGAGTTTGATCGATGCCCCAGTGGTCTTTGCCTGCTCAGCCATCTTCTCGGCAAGGGCGGTTAGCTCCTTGCGGCGGCCTGAGCGGAATCCATCGATATCGAGCATTAGTCGGCTACGGTCGCCGGTCGCTGTCTGAACAGCAAGGCGGGTTAGCTCCTGGATAGCATCAAGGACTTCACCTTCTTGGCCGACTAGGTGGCGGAGCTTTCCGCCGACGATCGCAAGGCTGGCGCGGTCGTTCTCCACGTCGATATCGATATCGCCATCTAGGTCTGCAATATCTAACAAGCCTTCGAGGTAATCAGCTGCGATATCGCCCTCTTCCTCAAGGCGGGCAATTGTCTTTGGCGCCTTTTTGGTAGGTGTACCCGCTTCTGCCGTCTCGTTTTCCAATACTTCTGTGGTCTCTTCGCTCATTTGACGCTCCTTGTAGTTATGTAAAGTTGTTTGGGTCTTTTGATAGTTTTTGTACTTAAATGTCCGTTTTACTTCTTCTTTTTCTTCTTTGGCTGCTTTCTCTGGCCTTTAACCTCGTTAGTTCCTTCAGCACCGTCTTCAGGGTTTGTTCCATCGAGAACAGTTCCTGTTGAGTCTTTTGAACCTTTTTTATCTTTCGCTGCCTTCTTCTTTTGTAGCTCTTCGTAGGCAGGAGAACCTGGAGTTGGGTTGCGTTTAATTACATAGAACTGTTGTCCCCATGTCCAGAAGTTTGTTGTCGACCAATAAATCAAAACTCCGACCGGGAAGTTAACGCCAGATACTGCGAAAATTACTGGGAATAAATACAACATGATTTTCTGCTGTTGCAACATCATATTGTTGCTGGAATCCATCTTTGGCATTCCTTTTACCATCAACTGACGTTGTGTTGTAAAAGTTGTAGCAGACATAATGAAAATCAAAATAACTGTAACGATCTTTACAGTTGTATCGGGTGAACCTAAGAAAGTCTGTGAAATCTTCGCGCCGAAAAATGTTGCTTGTGCCGCGCTATCTAGATAGTCACCTTTTAAGAACCCGCGCGCGATTGGCGCTGGTACACCAGCGTCTGTCTTTGCAGCAATTCCATTTAAAACTGTAAAGAGTGCGAAGAAGATTGGTGCTTGTGCCAAGATTGGAAAACATGATGCGAGTGGGTTTGTCTTATGCTCCTTATAGAGCTTCATCATCTCTTCTGATTGTTTTTGGCGATCATCTTTGTATTTAGTTTGGATCGCCTTCATCTGTGGTTGTAGTGCAGTAAGTGCGCGTTGACTTTTAATCTGCTTAACAAATAGCGGGATCAAAATAATACGGATTAAAACAACAAGACCGACGATCGAGAGCGCCCAAGTAACTCCACTGTCGAAACCGAATATAGGTGAGAGCAAATAGTGAATTCCGACAATAACTCCGGATACGAAGTTATAGAGGGGGTTTAAAATAAAGCCCATTAGTTAGCTCCTACGCTGGTTTTCTCGGTGGTTTTGTATTTATTTAAAGAACTGTTTTTGACTGGATAATCAACGCCGCCATGTGACCATGGGTTGCAGCGCACCAATCGCCAGAGCGCCATACCTACGCCGCGGATTCTGTAATGCGAAATTGCAGATGCGGCATAAGTCGAACAAGATGGGTAGTACTTACAACGAGGTGCAAAAGATGGGGAGATCCATTTTTGGTAGAAGTTGATTGCCGCAACTAATACTGTGCGCATCTACTTCACCGCGTTTCGGGTTGAGCGTTCCAGTAATTTAGTGACAAGTTTCTCGACATCAGAGATAACATCGGTAGAAGATCCTTTAGCTAACGCGCGAATTACAAAGAGAGAATTCTTTGGAAGTTTTGAAAGTTGTAGCGCTGCCGCATGGCGAAGTTTGCGAGCTAAAGCATGGCGCGCAACCGAACCGCCAACTCCTTTATTAACAATTAACCCAAACTTTGGTGGATTGGTTTCTTCTGGCGCAGGTTTGATGTAGAGGTATCCAACAAAGTGCTCTGAGGTAACGCGGGTTCCGCTCTTTGTTGCGCGAGCGAAATCGGCGGTTAAATTCAAACGTGCGTTTTTAGGCAGCACGAGATTTTCCGGTGCGGCTCTATAACTTACGCAGAGAGGCGAACGCGGCCCTTGGCGC
>Ga0209768_10001111_pt1 | contig 17489 bp, 14 predicted proteins | sample LauGreSBDMM110SD_3_FD_187564 | JGI IMG/M metagenome (GOLD analysis project Ga0209768, IMG submission 187564) | Freshwater lake microbial communities from Lake Michigan, USA - Sp13.BD.MM110.SD (SPAdes) (version 2) | ecosystem: Environmental > Aquatic > Freshwater > Lake | place: Lake Michigan... | reverse complement strand
AAAAAATACAAAGCAAACGTTGCGGTCCTGACCGCTGCGGCCTGCTGCGATGTTGCCCTGCTGGGAATTATTGCGGCTGCGCCCGATCACGACACGGCTCAGTGTGCCGCGCTGCCCAGCGTTGCCGGTATGCCGCGATAGTCGTCGAAATCCTTGCTCACCGGACGTGCGGTATCGGTTTGCAGCCAGATGCGAATCATGCAACGGCGGCGCTCGCGTTCGGGCCAGTCCTTGAATGCGGTGCGCGAATGCAGCGTGGTGTAGTTGTTGATGATCTGAATGTCGCCGCGCTCGAGTTCCATATCGAGCCGCAACCTTGAATCTTCGGCAAGCTGGTCGACGGCGTCGAGCGCGGTCTTTTCGAGATCGGTGTAGGGCACGCCCTGGCGGATCGCCGTGGCGAAGGAATTCCTCGAATAGCGGCACGACAAGGCGCCTTGATTAGCGGTGAAAACCGGTACACGCTTGACCGAGTTTTCGCCGCCCTCCTCGATGCTCATGAAGTTCACGCCGTTGATCAGTGGCGCGATCAACTCAGGCTTTTGGGCCGCCAGTTCCTTGTAGACCGAAATCGAGCTGGCGATGCTGCTGCGCCCACCTTCCATGGCCTTGCGTATGCACAACAATCCGACCATGTCGCATCGATCGGTGTGGAATTTGAGCTCGGCGTTTGTCTCGTATCCACGCACACGCTGATCGCCCAACTTCTTTCCGGTGTCGACCACGTCACGCAACAGCTGGCCATGCGAATTCTGGCTCAGGGGCCTGCCCATCAGATTCATCAATACCCAGTAGTAGGCCTTGAGCATTGTGTCGTCGAGGGCTGCGGGACTCTTCAAGAGCGCAAAGCCGCGCCCGGTCATCACTTCTTTTTCGATCTTCGAAAGAGCGGGCGCTGCGTTCGGCAAACGGCTGCGGTCGACGGCGTGCCTTGAAATCTCTTCGTTGGTGCCGCGCCCGATGCGGCGCGCTTCGTCGACCAGCTCAGCCGTGACGGCCGGGTCCAGGGTGACGCACCATTGCTCCGGCACTTTTGCCATTTGTGAACCGGCCCATGCGAACGATTCGTCCAAAATCCCGAGGGTATGCGAAAACATGCGTGTATCTCCTCGATTCGTTTCAGAATTGATTTTGTCTCGGCAACCAGCCTTAACACCTTGGCATCATGCACCGCCGACTGGACCTTGCTCGTGCTCTCGATACCAGCTCTTGAGTTAGTTCTTTGTTTGGTAACCCAGCTGCAGAATGGTCGCTCTAGTGCGTTTGCCAAGTTTTAATAGAGCCTAACTGCTCGAGTGCGGTCTTCGTACGAATACATGGACTGCCTCCAAGTAGTCCAAGATTTCGGCCGCACCCTCCATCAACACGATGACAACATTCCGTACAAGCGGGTAGTCGCTGAGGTTCATTTTTTATTTGCTTTGTTTGGCGAACTGAAGCATTCTTATATTTTTTATGGAGAAAAGAATTCTCAAATTTCGTTGATTCTCTAAGGCTTAGTCGAGATTGTCAAGGGACTAGCATTGCTAATGCGATAAAGCGCAAGCTCAGCAACAAAAGGTTGACACCCTGGCGGATGTCTGTGTATGATTTCTCAGCGCGAATAATTATTTCTATAGCGAATAAGACTGCAATAAAGTCCGATTGCCTTATTTTTTCGTTCGGCGGCAGCTTTCACGGTTCAAAGCAGAGGAGAAGCAGTCCATGCCTACAGTCGCATCGCACGACGGAGTGCCGCTATTTTACGAGGTCCACGATTACACCGATCCTTGGAAGAATGCGCCGACGCTCATTCTGCAACATGGATTTGGCCGCTCGGGCCGCTTCTGGTACAACATGATTCCTTACTTGGCGCGCTTTTACAAGGTGCTGTGTCCGACCCTTCGCGGCTTGGGTAGCCATTATGAAATGCCCGATCCCGCCGAAAAAATAACAGCAGAAAATTATATTCGGGACCTAGTAACAATTCTTGATCATCTCGGCCTTGAACGAGTTCACTATGCCGGCGAATCGCTGGGCGGTATCATCGGGATGTATTTCGCCGGCATGCATCCCGCGCGTGTGCGTACCCTCTCCCTATTCGCGGCACCGCTGATCATCAGCGTTGAGACCCAGAAAACCTTCACTGTAGGACACCCTACCTGGCAGGACGCGTTGCGTACGCTTGGTGTAGGCGGCTGGTCCAACGCGGTCAACACTCTGACGCGCTTTCCTCCTAGCACCAACCCAGCCATGCTCGAGTGGTTTTCCAACGAGATGGCCAAGTCGAATGTCGAGGTAGTGATTGCCATGTCGCGTCTTGCCGGAAAAGTCGACCCGTCGCCGGTGCTGGGCAATATCGAGGCCCCTGTTCTGGGTCTGTATCCCAGCCATGGTGGCGCGCTAACCTCCAACAAGCAATTCGACATTCTCAGAAGCAAAATTCGCAATCTGAAGTTGATTCATCTGGATACCCAGTATCACATGGTGCATACGCTGGAGCCTGCCACCTGCGCAAAGCATGTCCTTTATTTCGCTTCAGAGTACGACGAAGTGCCGTGTCGCGAATCCTAGTCATGGCAACATGAAGTCAGGATAGTCTCCAACAAACCAGGCCCTAAACAAGGAGAGCAACATGAATATCGAAAATATATTATCAACACGCGTCGCGCCGCGCCCCGTCCGCTCAAAGTGGCTTTCGGCCGGCTTGTTGTCGCTCATGACCGGCGTGCTGTTCGGCGGGCTGACCCTGACGATTCCAACAGCGTCCAAGGCACAGTCGGCCGATCTGATCGCCAAGGCCATCAAGGAGGGTAAGGTCATGATCTATGGCGAAATGATCACGCCCACCATGCGCGAAATTAAGGCCGGTTTCGAAAAGAAGTATCCGGGCATCACGATGGAGTTCATTTATCTATCAGGCGCGCCGCTGATGAATCGTATCGTTTCCGAGCAGGATGCGGGACGCCATCTTTCCGACGTCATCGCGATTGATACTGTGCGCATGCCGGTGCTGCTTGAAAAAGGCTACCTGACGACTTACGAGTCGGTCAACAAGCGTAACTACGACAAGCAGTGGCATTCGACGCCGGACAATCTGTGGGTACGCAATCACCTCTATCTCGGTGGCATCATGTACAACAGTAAGAGCGTCAGCTCGGCAGAGGCTCCGAAGAGTTACCAAGATCTGCTCGATCCGAAATGGCGCGGCAAGATTGCCCTCGTGAGCCCGATCGCCAACGACCTTATGTTCGCGATGTTCGCGGCCTTTGTGCGCGACATGGGCGAGCAAAAGGCTTACGAATTCTTCGATCGCCTGGCTGCACAAAAACCCCTGGTGTTTGGTCCTGGTGGCATTCGCGTTTCACAGGGCGTCGGCACTGGTGAATTTCCGATCGGTATCGGTTTTGTTGGCCATGTCTTCAGCGTTGGGCTGGAATCCGGGTACAACATGTCCATGGCACAGACCGATCCGGTCTATGCAGTGGGCGGCCCCGGCTTCGCAGTCTTGAAGAACGCCCCCCACCCGAATGCGGCAAGGCTTGCGGTGGACTATATGCTTTCCAATGAGTCGCAGGAGAATATCGCCAAGCTCGGCTATCGTTCGAACGCGACCAGCGTCAAGGGTATTCCGGAACTGACCGCTGCCAAAGTGAGAGTAGCGCCGGTGTTGACAGGCGCGGACGAGACCAAGTTGCGCAACAAGCTGAAATCACTTTTTGGCGGCTAAAGGCAGCTGCTTTTTTCAATGATGAACTTTGAGCGCCGGCCCCGTCCGGTGCCGTACGGAACCGCTAATGATACGCTTGGAAAGTTTGGATAAAACGTTTCGTTCAAGCGATCGCACGGTACACGTCATCAACAACGTGACGCAAGCCATACCGGATGGATCGTTTTTCACCCTTCTCGGCCCTAGTGGCTGTGGCAAGACAACGACCTTGCGCGTGATTGCCGGTTTGGAACGTCACGACAGCGGCAGTGTGTGGTTCGGGGATCGCCTCATTTCGTGTCCGGAAAAGAGAATATTCACGCCGACCAGCAATCGTGACATCGGCATGGTGTTTCAGTCGTATGCGATCTGGCCGCACATGGACGTCTATCATAACGTTGCCTATCCGCTGACAACTCGACGTCATCGACTTTCGCCCGATGAAATTCGCAAACGGGTGTCGGATGCCATCGAACTGGTTGGACTCGGTCCGTTGCTGCGTTCACCCTCGACGGCTCTGAGCGGCGGGCAACAGCAACGGGTAGCACTCGCCCGTGCGCTGGTGGCGCAACCGCAAGTCTTACTGCTGGACGAACCCCTGAGTAATCTGGATGCCTTGCTGCGCGAACGCATGCGTGCAGAGTTAATGCAATTGCAGCGCAAGATCCGCGTGACATCGGTGTACGTCACGCATGACCGAGCCGAAGCCTTATCTATGTCCGATTATATTGCGGTCATGAACGGCGGGTGCATCGAGATGGCCGGTACGCCCGAGGAAGTATACAAACGTCCGACAACTGAGTTTGTTGCGCAATTTCTTGGGCACTGCAATTTTCTGCCAGCGACGGTGCGCGAGCGAAGATCGGCCGGCAGTGGAATCGCTGAAACACCTTTTGGCAGCGTCACTACCGACATGCTCGCGATGCCCGAGGTCGGTTCTGCCATCAAACTGCTGCTTCGTCCCGAGGACCTAGTTACGGTGACAGAAGCCAGCATTCCGGGAAATCTGGTGATACGTGCCAAGGCTGCCAACACCATGTATTTTGGCGAGCATCACGAATCCGACGCCGTGGTGGGGGATATGGTGCTACGCTTCAAAGCGAATGGTGTGCCCATCGTTGACGGTGGCGAACTCAACCTGAGCTTGCGCGCGCCCCGTTGCTGGGCCTTTCCGGCGGAGAAATCGTAATGAGCACCCCAGGAATGATGGCAGAGAACCCGTGGGTTACGCCGCGCATGATGTTTGCGGTGGCGCTAGTTATTGTCGGCGTGGCCGTCCTAGTTCCTTGTGGCATGCTGATTTACGAAAGCCTGACGGTCGTTGAAGGAGGCATCAGACAAGCCACCATGCAGCATTACGCTGGGATCATCTCGCAGCAACGCACCTATGAACTCCTTGGCCGAACGGTCCTGTTCAGCGCCGCGATGACGGTGTTTGCCGGCAGTGCCGGCTTCCTGTTTGCATGGCTGGCAGTGCGTACCAATACGCCCGGTCGTCGCTTCATGCCGATTGCCGTGCTATTGCCCTATCTGATTCCACCCACCCTGGGCGCGGTCTGCTGGATTCTGCTGCTGTCGCCGAGAAATGGCATCATCAATCGGCTGATCGAGCCGATTTTCGCGGATGGACTCTTCAATATCTATTCTTTCTCGGGCATGATATTCGTCGAGACGCTTTATACTTTCCCGCTCGCCTTCATATTCTTTTACGCGACGCTTTCTTCGATTGACCCGGTGCTTGAAGAGGCCTCCGCGGCGGCTGGTGCTGGTGCCTTTCGTACCTTCTGGAAAATCACGCTGCCGCGCATGATGCCCACAGTAATTTCAGTCGGGACGATCCTATTCATCATCGGACTGGAAAGCTTTGACGTCGCATGGTTCTTGGGCTATCCGGCCAAGATCTATATTCTCAGCATCGAAGTATTTCTTCTGACGCGCTATAACTATCCGTCGGATATCGGCGGTGCGGCAGTATATGGTGTGCTTGCCCTGATCGCCGCCATTCTGCTGGTACAGTTATATCGTCGTGTCACGGCGGATGATCGGCGCTTCGTTGCCATTACTGGCAAGGCCTATCGTTTGGGCACATTGGATATCGGGAGCTGGAGGTGGCTGGCAAGCGGTGTATTTTATGCCATCATCGCCATCATCGGGGTCTTGCCGCTTCTGCTACTTGGCGCCATTTCACTCGACTCGATTACTTGGCCGTTCTCTCTAAATGCCAATCTGACCCTCGATAATTACCGCTGGATTTTCAGCGACTCTGAATCGCGTCGCGCAATAATCAATACGGCGCTCATTGCCCTTGGTGGGGCCACGCTGGCCGTGGCGATAGGCTTCGTCATTTCATACATCTGCACGCGCACCGATGTAAAGGGGCGCGGCGTGCTGGACTACATCGCCTTTCTGCCTTTTGCATTTCCCAGTTCGGTACTCGCGATCGGCGTGATAGCGACTTTCATCAGGACGCCGATCTACAACACCATCTGGATCATGCTACTGGCATTCAGTATCAAGTTCATGCCCTATAGTATTCGCAACATAAACAACAACATTATGCAGATCCACCGTGAACTGGAGGAGGCCTCTTATGTTGCCGGCGGTACGATGCTTTCTACTATCTGGCGCATCATTCTGCCGCTCGTTATTCCCGGACTGATTGCTGCTTGGTCACTGTTGTTCATCGTATTCGTCCGGCAGTTCAGTTTGCCGATCATGTTGTCGTCGCCAGGCTCGCAGGTCATGACTATCATGCTGTTCCAGGAATGGGACGCTGGCAAGATGGGCCATGTCTCGGCTTACGGTATTCTTATGGTCTTAGCATCCTTTCCGTTCATGGTGGCCGCGCGGCTAATGTCGAGGCAAAAGGGCGTGGTATGAAGCTTGGTCTGGCCGGGCGCTGTGCCGTAGTGACCGGAGCGAGCCAGGGAATCGGACGTGCCATTTCCATCGAACTAGCGAGCGAGGGTGTAAACCTTGCGCTTGTGGCGCGTAACGGCGATGCGCTGCGGGAGCTTGCCGCAACTCTCCGCTCAGCACACGGCATACGTGTCGATGTTTGTGCGGGTGACCTCGCCGGACCAGGAATGCAGCAACTGCTCGGCCGCGTATCGGACGTCAGCGGTGCCATAGACATCGTAATCAACAATGCCGGCAGTACCGGCAGTGGCAATCTGTATGCCGACGACGAATCCGTCTGGAAAAGCGCCATCGACCTGAAGCTGATGGGTTATCTGCGCGTCATCCGGCATTTTGCTCCCGGTATGACTGCACGCCGCTGGGGCCGTATCGTCAACATCATCGGGCGCACCGGCACCCAGCCGGAACCGACCTATCTGGCCGGTGGCGCCGTCAACGCCGCGCTGATCAACCTGACACGGGCTTTGGCGCGGGAACTCGGACCCAGCCAAGTTCTGGTCAATGGCATTAATCCCGGTCCGATCGTCACTACACGTTGGAACAATATCATCGAGCAGCGCGGGACGCTCCAGGGCAACAGTGGCATCGACACCCATCAACGCGCAATCAATTCCATACCGCTCGGCCGGCTTGGGGAAGTCGGGGAAATTGCCGGCATGGTCGCATTTCTATGCTCGGATCGGGCAGGCTTTGTCAATGGCGCGATCGTGGGCGTTGATGGCGGAAGCACATCCTGAGGAGCAAATGGCATGAGTATCAGTGAGCGCATATTCGAGTACAACACTGTGGTCGATCTTATGCAGGCGCGGGCACGCAATACGCCTGATCGGCTTGCCGTAAACGTCGCGGGTCGGCCGGTCTCTTGCGCGCAGCTTGCCGAACTGGCCGAGCAATGTGCTGGGGGCCTGGCCGCTCTCGGGGTGGTCAAGGGCGATCGTGTCGCCAGCATGCTATTCAACAGTATCGAGCAGATCGTGGTGTGGTTTGCAGCCGCCAGGATCGGTGCGATCTGGGTTCCGCTCAATGTCGGCTTGTTGGGAGACGATCTGGCGTATACCCTGACTGATGCAGCACCAAAGGTGCTGGTCTGTGATACGGAAGCTGCCGCAAAGATCGCGGCAGTCAAAGCACAAGTACAAGCAAAAGGACAAGGTCAGGTCTCTGCCCGTTACTTCATCGTGGGGGAGGTCGTTCCGGAGGGCTTCGCGCCATTCTCTGCGCTACTATCCACCGCGGTGCTCGCGCCGGTCGCACTGGCTCGCAAGGATCCGGCAGTGATTGTTTATACCGGCGGTACGACAGGGATGCCCAAAGGCGTTGTCTTGCCGCATTTCGCCTGGATTGCAGCCGCTTATCGGTATGTCGACGCCTTCGATATCCGGCCCGACGATTGTCATTATTCTGTATTGCCCTTGTTTCATGTCGCCGGTTCAATGATCGGCTTTCTTGGCCCCTATCTTGCCGGCATACCGAGCCATTTCGATCGCTGGTTCAGCGTCAGCAACTTCTGGGAGCGGGCGCGCGAGACTGGCGCCACCATCATCGATCCGATCGGCACCATGGTAACCCTGCTATGTCAGGCACCCGCCAACGAATCCGATCGCGACCATCGCGTGCGCGTTTCGCTAGCGGTCTTGAGCCAGGTGCCCCAGCAGATAGCCAACCATTATCCGCTGCGTTTCGGTGTGGATCTGGTCAATGTTTATTCCCTGTCGGAAAGCGGTGGCACGCTGATCGTTCATAACAAGGCCGATTCGCCCAAGATCCAATCCAATGGCAAGCCCTGGGGTTGGTGCGAGCTACGCATCGGTGCGGACGATGACCACAGCCTGCCCCCCAATCAGATCGGCGAGATTCTCTTGCGGCCGACTTTGCCCGATACCTTCATGATCGGCTACTACAATAATCCAGAGCGTACGCTCGAATGCTTTCGCAATTTGTGGCTACATACCGGCGACCTCGGCTATGTCGACGAGGAAGGCTATCTCTTCTTTACTGGGCGGCACGCCCATTGGCTGCGCTGCCGCGGCGAAAACGTGTCGGCCTACGAGGTTGAGGACATCATGAGCCGCTATCCGAATATTCGCGAGGTGGTTGTGGTCGGTGTGCCCGCCCCCTTGGGCGAGGAGGATATAAAGGCATTCATCATTGCCGAAACCAGCGTGAAGCTGGATCCGGCCGACATCATAATGTGGTGCAAGGAGCATATGGCCAACTTCAAGTTGCCGCGCTACATCGTGTTCTGCGACGAGTTTCCGCGCTCGACCACAAAGCGCGAGGTCGAACGCCACAAGCTGAAGGCGATGACGGATGTACAGGTCTGGGACGCCGAGCATGCGCTGAGCGGTCGCGGTTACCGCTCTTCCTCCGGACCCTCTGCCGGACGAAAATCCTGATTTCTGACGACACAATCAATATGATTATCGTACGCCATGAATAATACGCTTTACTACGAAGACGTAGTCATTGGCGAGGAATATATCAGTCCTGGCCGCACCGTAACCGAGGCCGACCATACGATGTTTAACATGCTGTCAGGCGACTGGAATCCGATCCATGCCGACGCCGAATATGCGCGTGGCTCTCCTTTCGGTCAGCGGCTTGTGGCTGGGGTGTTCGGCCTAGCGCTCACCATGGGCGCATTCAATCGCTGGGGAATATTCGAGGAATCCGCTCTGGCCTTGTTGAATCTGCGCGAATGGAATTTCAAGTCACCGATATTCATCAACGATACTATCTATGTGACCATGCAGTTCACCGGCAAACGACTTACTTCGAATGATAAGCGCGGACTGGTTCAGCGCAAGGTAAGGCTCCTGAATCAACGCGACGAAGTGGTACAGGAAGGGTACACGGACATGTTGATCATGTTGCGCCCACTTTGACTGGATGCACCTGTTCAGATCCGAAGGGCTTAGTCGAGATTGTCAAGGGACTGGCCTTGCTGTTGTGATTAAGCACAAGCTCAGCGCCGGCAAAGTGCTTTGCAGGGCGAATCACCATTTTTAGACAAGATTTATAAATACGCTTTATAATAAAAATTATTCTCTATCAAGAATGGATTGACTCTTGATCTACGCATCGCAAGGGGCGAATTTCATGGGGGGAGATGAATCCGGCCGGGATATGGCCAATTGTGGAGACCAGCAAAGATGCGTACCAAGATCTGTGAGATGTTCGGCATCGATGTGCCAATATTGGCCTTTTCTCATTGTCGCGACGTTGTGGTGGAAGCTTCGAAGGCTGGCGGCATGGGCATCTTCGGTGCCGATAAATGCACGCCTGAGCAACTGGAGATTGAGCTCGCATGGATTGAGGCACATATCGGCGGCCGGCCCTATGGGGTCGACGTGCTGTTCCCGGCAAAGTTCAAGGACATCAGCGCCCAACGTGATGCTGATCCCTATGCGCTTATACCTAAACAGCACCGTGAGTTCGTCGAGGACTTGCTGGCCCGGCATCATGTCGCACCTCTACCCGGCAACGAAGAGCGGCAGATGCTTGAAGACCGTCTCCATCTTGGCCGCAGCACACCCGCGTTCTCGAGCAATCTGCTAGATGTCGCCTTTAAGTTCAGTGGTGTCAAGGCCATCATTAGCGCCATTGGAACACCTCCACCCGAAGTTGTTGAGCGCGCGCACGCCAAGGGACTCAAGGTTGGCGCGATGATCGGCAAACCCAAACATGCGCTGGCCCAGCGCCGCGCAGGTGTTGATTTTGTTGTCGCCCAAGGCTATGAGGCCGGCGGTCACACAGGCGAGATTTCCACGATGGTGTTGACGCCGGAAATCGTTGATGCAGTAGCGCCCATGCCGGTGCTTGCGGCCGGGGGTATCGGCCGGGGCCGGCAGTTTGCTGCGGCGCTGGCACTTGGTGCCGAGGGTGTCTGGTGCGGCTCAGTATGGTTGACGACCCGGGAAAGTGACGTGACGCCTGAAGTGCGCAAGCGCCTTCTCGCCGCGGGCTGCGACGATACGGTACGCACCCGCTCATTCACGGGTAAGCCTGCACGATTTCTAAAATCCGCATGGACCGAGGCGTGGGAAAGCCCGGGTGCGCCGGAACCACTGCCAAGGCCTTTACAGCACTTCCTGCGCATGCCCGCCTTTGCGCGCATTGACCGTTCGCATTGCGAAGCCCTGGCTACCATGCCGGCCGGCCAGATCGTTGGCACGATGAATGAGGACACGACGGTGCGACAGGTGTTTCATCAGATGCTCGCCGAATTTGCAGATGTCAGCGAACGCATGCGACAGATCATCAATGAATAAATTACTTCTTTCGGCGTTAATATTAATTATTTAGTATTAATTTTGTATTCAAATAATGTTTTATATTTAAATATAAAATTTAAAACCTCGTAGGGTTAATGCGCTTTTTAACTAGGGTTTATCGGAGCACTATTAATTGCGCAATACCATTTAAAGATTCGCAGGATCATGAAATCCTTGAATGTCGCTGTTTGATGTCGAGTTGTGAGGAAAGGGATAGCAATGAAAACGAACTATTCAAGTGTCGGCAACGTTACTAGGCGCGTGTTGTGGGTGGGCGCTTTGGGCTGTGCTGTCCTGTCCGTGCCGTTGCTGGCCTTTGGCGCGCCCGATTACCCAAATCGGCCGATTACCCTGATCGTGCCATTTCCTGCAGGCGGAGGCGGTGATATCACCTTCCGGCTGGTCGGTGAGCGTCTGCGTGCGCGTCTGAATCAAACCGTCATCATCGAAAATCGCGCCGGCGCATCGGGCAACATCGGTTTCGCCGCCGGCGCCCGCGCCGCACCCGATGGTTATACGCTCACCGGACTGGCTGCCCCTGTGGTGATCAACCCAGTGACGATGAAAGGGCCGGTGGTTGATCCGACCCGTGATTTCACAGCTATTGGTGGTGTCTCAACATACTATCTTGCCATTGTCGTTGTCGCGAATTCACCGCTCAAGTCAGTTGCTGATCTTGTCGCCGCCGCGCGCGCCCGCCCGGATGAGATTACCTACGCCTCCCTTGGTGGGTCGGTTGAACTCTCGAAGCTCATGTTTGAAACGGCTGGAAATTTCCGCTTCAACACGATCCGCTACAAGGGCACCTCGGAACAGATGCGCGCATTGTTGGGCGGCGAGGTGATGGCCACTGGCGTGCCGCTGCGGCTTGCCATGCCGTTCGTCAAGGAGGGACGTATCCGTGTCATTGGCCATTACGGTCCGGTGCGCAGCTCGGTGCTGCCGGATGTGCAACCCGTCGCTGAGGTCTTGCCAGGCGTCTCGATTGGTAGTTGGCTGGGCCTTGCCGCGCCACTGAACACGCCGCGCGAAATCGTAAATACCCTTAACGCCGCGCTTAATGCGATTCTCAAGGAGCCGGCGGTGTATGAAAAGCTCGTTGATTCGGGCGACGAACTGATGGCTGGTAGTCCTGAAGATTTCGCCGAACGCATGCGCAAGGATCTGCGCGCTTACCGCGAACTAGCGCAAAAAGCCAAAATTGTCGCAGAATGACATCCCTGTTCAGGTCGAGCCGCCGTCTTGGGACGACCAGCCCAGAAGAAAGTCTGACGCATGAAGAGCTTCGCATGAAGCACTTCGATACACCAAGAGTCAGCCCGATACGTATGGGCTTTGACATCCGCAGGTTGACGCTGGGACAGGTTCTAGCCGACAAGGTGGCCGCTCATCCAGACAGGATTTTTATCAAGCTCGCCGCGGATGGCCGCGCCTTCAGTTACGATCAAACTCATCGCCTGTCCAACCGCTTGGCCCATGGATTGGAAGCAGTGCTCCGTTCGGTGGACGGTCGCCGGGAAACCGTCGCCCTGTTGCTCGACAATTGTGTCGAGTATCTGCTACTGCTATTTGCTATCGCCAAGAACGGCTCGGTCGCCGCGCCGGTCAATACCGGTGCTCGTGCTGATCTTCTCGCTTATTACCTAAATCTCTCTGATGCCGTGCTCATCATCACTGACGAGGCGCATCTTGAGCGCGTCCTTGCGGTACGAGAGCGTGTGCCGACCTTGCGTGGCATCGTGGTGCTGCGCAAGGGCCAGACCTTCCCCGGAGACCATGCTGACGTTATCGACTACGCGGCACTGGACGTGGCCAACGAATCGATGCCCGACACTGTGGTGCGTTACGACGATCTGGCGATGCTAGCCTTTACGTCGGGCACGACCGGACCTTCAAAGGCGACGGCCTATACGCATGCCGCCGTTTTGCAAGGCTCGATTGCGTATGCCGAGGCATGGGCCTATAGCCCGGACGACATCTATTTTGTATGCCTGCCTTTCTTCCACATGAACGCGCTGCGCTCCTCGACGTACATCGCACTGGTGGTTGGTGGCGCAGTCGCGCTGAGCACGCGCTTTTCCGCTTCTGCATTCTGGAAGGAAGTCCGTGATACCAAGGCCACGACTTTCAATCTGTTGGGTTCGATGCTCAACATCCTCTGGGCGCAGCCCCCCTCTGCGGAGGATGGCAAGCATAGCGCGCGTATGTGCCGATCCGCCCCGATGCCAACATTCGCCAGGGAATTTGAAAAGCGTTTTGACATTCGCTTGATTACGACCTACGGGGTCAGTGATTTCGGCACGCCAGTGGCCTTCACGCTGGAGGATCCACCCGAGAAACTCGGGTCCGCCGGGAAATTGCAGAATGGCTGGAACCTGCGCATCGTCGATGACGACGATTTCGACATGCCGGTCGGCGAAGTCGGGGAAATTGTTTTGCGTAACAATTTCATGTGGGGCGAGGCTTCGGGGTATTACAAAATGCCTGAAGCAACAGTTGTTGCAATGCGTAATGGTTGGTTTCATACCGGCGACCTTGGTTATCTCGATGCCGACGGTTACCTTTATTTTGTGGGTCGCAAGAAGGATGCGATCCGGCGGCGCGGAGAAAACATCTCGGCTTGGGAGGTTGAACAGATCCTGCTCAAGCACCCTGCGGTGGGCGAGGTGGCGGTCTATGCCGTGCCCTCAGAAATGAGCGAGGACGAGGTTGCCGCGAGCGTCATCTTCAAGGTAGGGCAGAGCGCGACAGAGCTTGAAATCGTAGAGTATTGCGCTGTGCGCATGGCTTATTTTATGGTGCCACGCTATTTTGAATTCTGTGCCGACTTGCCGCGTACGCTTAGCCAAAAGATTGAAAAATTCAAGTTGCGTGAAGCGGCTCAAGATGACATGAGCCGATTCTGGGACCGCGAGGCTGCAGGTGTGAAGCTTGCGCATTGAGCATGGGAAGCAAAGATGTCTGTGGAACTGCTTCAGCACCAGAATGATGGGATTGTCTCGCTAACGCTGAAGCGCCCTCAGTTGTGCAATTCAATTTCAAGCCTGACCCTGATCGACACACTGATTAGTGCGTTTGATCGCATCAATGCCGGCAAGAGCGTCAAGGTTGCCATACTTACCGGCACGCATCACCCCGAGGTTGTGACCGCCTTTATTGAAAGGTCATTCCTGCCTAAAATTTTTATCACGGCGAATAACACCGCTGTAACCAGAGGGCTTGCGACCAGAAATTCTTTGGCCGGCAGCGATAAATTCTGTCTGGTTGCGATCATTGGGGGCCGCTCCACGTGGCGTCAAAACGATAGTCAATAGTTACCGATCGTTACCATCTTTTAGGAAAATGACAATGTATTCAATCCTAGATAATGCAATTCGCTTTAAGCAGCTTTCCGCGGTTGCCCTTGGGGCTATAGGTTTGCTCCAATTATTTGGTTCGACCGCGGCCGCCCAGCCCTACCCTAACAAGCCGATCACGGTGATTGTTGGATATGCACCGGGCGGTGGCCTCGACAGTTTCTGTAGGATGGTGATGATCGCGATGTCGGAACGTATGGGCCAGCCGATGATCGTACAGAACAGGCCTGGCGCAGATGGTCACATCGGCCTGGCTGCGGTGGGTAAGGCGGCGCCTGACGGCTACACCCTTTCGTGCGTGCCGCACTCGATGACCCAAAGCGTGCATATGAAACCCTTGGAGATCAACATCTTCAAGGACCTGGCTCCAGTCTCGCTGTTGGTGACCTGGAACTGGACGCTCCTCGTGCGTCCCGATCTGCCAGTGAAGAATTTGCAGGAATTCGTTGCATCTTCGACGACCCGGCCCACACCGTATAACTTCGGTACATCGGGTGCCGCCGCGCGTCTAACGGCGGCGCTGCTGCAAAACCGCTCCGGTGCAAAGCTGATGGTGGTGCCCTTTACAGGTACGTCTCCGTCAGTGGTGGCGATGATGGGTGGCCACATCGATGCATCGTTTGCCGCCTTCACGGAGGTCGCTGAGTTCGTGAAGACAGGGCGCTTGCGCGCGCTGGCGGTGCTCGCTGGGCAACGGATTAGCGCCGCGCCAGATATTCCGGCAATTACCGAGTTCTACCCTGGCTTTGATGCGTCGGCCTGGTACGGCCTCGTCGGGCCAGGGGCGATGCCAAAGGCCATCGTCGACAAGCTCAACAGTGAATTCAATGCTGTGCTGAATGAGCCCGGAATGAGCCAGAAACTCACGGACCGTGGCTGGTATCCAAAAACCAGTACTCCACAGCAATTCGGCGAACTCATCCGCAGCGACTACGAGCGCTACGGACAGGTCATCAAACAATACGACATCAAATAATGACATCATCTATCGCGCACCAGAGTACTCAGATCGAAGATCGGCTCGGGTCGTTGCTTGGAGCGCGTTCACTCGCGTTGATCGGCGCTTCGTCGAATCCGAACAAGCTGAGCGGTCGTACGTTGCGTTTTCTTCAACAACAGCAGTTCACTGGCGAAATTTATCCGATCAACTTTACGCATGCTGAAATCGATGGTGTGCGCTGCTATAAAAGGATTCGTGATATTGGACGACAGGTCGATCTGGGTCTGATTCTGACCCCTGCTCGTGATGCGCTGGATGCGCTGCGAGAAGGAGCGGAGGCCGGTATGCGCTCCTTCATCGTATCCGCGTCGGGCTTTGCCGAGGCAGGCGGGGAGGGTGTGCGACTGCAATCCGAAATTAGCGATTTCGCGCGCGCGCATAATATCCGCGTTCTCGGTCCCAACTGCGTGGGGGTCATCAACAGCCGTTCCAAGTTAATGGCGACCTTTTCGGGAGTAGGCGAGCTTTTAAAAATCATCGAGGGCGGCTTTTCATTCGCCAGTCAAAGCGGTGCTATGGCAGCTTACTGGCTCGAGAATGTCACAAACCGGGGGCTTGGCTTTGCCAAATGGATCTCCACCGGCAACGAAGCAGACTTGACCATCTCTGATGCCATCATTCATTTTGCGCTGGATCCGGATACTCGGGTGATTGGTTTGTATCTCGAAGGTGTTTTGGACGGTGCGAAGCTGCGCGCGGCCCTGATGCTGGCGCACCAAATGGGCAAACCTGTCTTGGTATTAAAAGCCGGAGCGACCAAGGCGGGTGCGGATGCGGCGCTGTCCCACACTGGCGCGATTGCGGGCGCAGACGCAGTGTGGAACGCCTTGTTCGAACAATGTGGTGTGGTGCGTTGCCAGTCGATGACACAGATGGTCAGTTTCGCCAAGCTGCCTTTGATGCAACCCGGTGCGACCGGCAGTCGCCCCGCGATCGTATCGGTATCGGGCGGCGCGGGTGCGCTGCTCACCGACGAGGCAGTCCTCGCTCACTTCGAAGTCAACGATTTTACCGGTACAACCAAGGAAAAACTGATTAAAGCACTTCCCGAATTCGCTTCCCCCCGCAATCCCATCGACGTCACTGGTGCGGCCTCGCCCCGACCGGAAATTTTTTCCAGTACTCTCGCAGCGATCTTCGAGGACGAGGAACACGATAGCGTGATCGTGTTCCTGAGTTTGTCGCGACCTGGCGTCGCAGATAATTTTGTCAAGGCCCTGCTGACATGCGGGGACCGGCGCGGTAAACCCTTTCTGGTCATTTCCCTAGGTACAACGCCCGAACTACGCGACAAGCTCGAATCGGTCAGCATCCCGGTTTTTGACGACATTCCCGAAGTGATCGGTGCGTTGCGCGCTGCGACGATGATGCACGCGTCAGTGGCTCAATTGTCTGAGGAGAGCTATGCCATCGTACCGCGTAGCGCCTCCGTGGGTGCTACGGCGCTGGCGGAGTTCGCCGCCCGTGAGGTGATCGGCAGCAACTGGCCTTTCGAATGGCCAAAGCAAGTACTGGTGGCCGATGCTGGACAGTTGCGCGCGCAGCTTTCGGATTTGCGTCTGCCCGTGGTCGCCAAGCTGCAGAGCGCGCAACTGCTGCATAAGACCGAATACGGTGCGGTGATGCTGGGGCTATGCGACCCTGATGCAGTGGAACGTGCCGTCGATGAACTCTTCAAAAAAGCGCGTGATATGAACATCTCGTGCGACGGCATTCTCTTACAGGAGATGATGCATTTTGAACACGAGCTGATGCTTGGCCTGCTCCAGGATCTGGTTTTTGGTCCGCTGCTGGTGATCGGCCGCGGGGGGGCTGACGTGGAAGCGGATCCCGACTCCGTGATCATGCTGCTACCCTCGGACGCGGCGGCGGTTGAGCGTGCACTTCGGCGATTGCGCTACGCCAAGGTGCTTGAGCATGGGCGAGGTAGGGCGCCTGTAGACTTGTGCAAGCTTGCGGCGAAAATCGCATCCTTTGCTTCATGGTATTGCAGTCGCGCTGACGTGCTCGAAGTCGAAATTAATCCCTTGGCCATTGGTCGTGGCGGACAGGTTGCTGGCCTCGATGCGCTGATGATAGTGGCAACAACAGCTACTTCCGTGGTCCCGCCCATTCGTTGAAGGAGGAGGTAAAGTGCTCGGCGAACAGTGGTTCAATTAGTGACTTGCCAACCCGTGCATCTGAATTCAAAGCGCTGAGTCGCTGGCATCGCTTTTGAAAGTTATTGAATTGCATATGGAACCGACCCGCCT
>Ga0209768_10001109_pt1 | contig 17512 bp, 15 predicted proteins | sample LauGreSBDMM110SD_3_FD_187564 | JGI IMG/M metagenome (GOLD analysis project Ga0209768, IMG submission 187564) | Freshwater lake microbial communities from Lake Michigan, USA - Sp13.BD.MM110.SD (SPAdes) (version 2) | ecosystem: Environmental > Aquatic > Freshwater > Lake | place: Lake Michigan... | reverse complement strand
ACCAAATGGAAAAAGGCAGCAAGATCTCTCGCAAGAGTGTAATTGCTCGCCTTCGAGGCGCTTTCTAACCAAAGCAGCAAACAAAAGAGGACCGATGCCACAGGCATCGCTCCTCTTTAGTTTTTTACGGGTTGTTTTTATTGCTTGATGGCAGAGATGTCTAGCTGCAACTTGACGTTGTCGCTCACTAAGAATCCGCCAGTTTCCAGCGCAACGTTCCAAGTTAGACCGAAGTCCTTGCGACTAAGTTCACTTGTTCCTTCAAAGCCTGCGCGAGTGTTTCCAAATGGATCTACTGCAGTCCCGGTTGCATCCACTGCAATGTCAATGCTGTTAGTGACGCCTTTGATAGTCAGGTTTCCTGTTACTACAAAAGTGTCGCCAGTTGCTTTGATGCCAGTTGATTCAAAAACTAATTCGTTGGTATTTTCGGTGTCAAAGAAGTCAGCACTTTTTAAGTGGCTGTCACGGTCAGCTGAACCAGTATCAATCGAATCTAGCTTTGCGCTGATATTCACAGTTGATACGCCAGTGTCATCGCCGATAAAAACGGTGCCTTCAAAGTCTGCAAAGTGTCCGCGAACTTTTGTGATTACTGCGTGACGGGTTTCAAAACCCAAACGTGAATGTGATGGGTCAATTACCCAGGTTCCGGCGATTGAAGATAGTTGTGTCATTAAGACTCCTTTAGTTGAAAGTTGAACTATATTAGTTTAACTTTCAACTAGACGAAATGTCAAAACGCCTAGGTCTCAATCTTTGGTGCCTTGGAAACGACAGGATTTATGGCCTGCGAGCTACTTCTTCAACTGCCTTTGCCACTGATTTAGCAACGTTGGGATCAAACACGCTTGGCACGATGTAACTGGCGTTAAGTTGCGCTGGCGAAACGCAGCTTGCAATGGCGTGCGCAGCGGCCAGCAAAGTTTCTGTTGTGATCTTTGCTGAGGCGGCGTCCAATAAGCCACGGAAAATCCCAGGGAATGCCAAGACGTTATTAATTTGATTTGGGTAATCACTGCGACCCGTAGCCACAACTTTGGCATGGCGAGCAGCTAGTACTGGATCAATTTCTGGATCTGGATTTGCTAGGGCAAAAACGATTGCATCTTTTGCCATTGCGGCCACATCAGCTTCCACCAAAATGTTCGGTGCGCTCACCCCGATAAACACATCCGCGCCAACTAGTCCCGCGCTAATGGTGCCTGTTACACCTGCGGCATTCGTATTTGCCAGCATCCACTCACTGGTTAACTCGCTGTTTGGCCGATCTTTGTAAATCGCACCATCGGTGTCATAAGCCGTGATGTTTTTCATCCCTGCTTCAAAAAGCAATTTTGCAACAGCTGTGCCAGCAGCCCCGGCGCCGCTCATGACAATCTTTAAGTCAGCTGGGTCTTTGTCCACAATTTTTAGCGCATTCGTTAATGCAGCCAGCACCACAATGGCAGTGCCATGTTGGTCATCATGGAAAACTGGAATATCCAATAACTCGCGAAGTCGCGCCTCAATTTCAAAACAACGTGGCGCTGAAATATCTTCTAAGTTGATGCCGCCATATACCGGCGCCAGAATCTGGACAGTTCGAACGATCTCATCAACGTCTTGGGTGTCCAAGCAAACTGGCCAGGCATCAACATCAGCAAACTGTTTAAACAGCGCGGCTTTACCTTCCATGACTGGCAGCGCTGCGGCTGGACCAATATTGCCTAGTCCTAAAACAGCTGAGCCATCGGTCACAACTGCAACAGTGTTGCGCTTAATAGTTAAGCGCCGCGCATCACTTGGTTCTTCAAAAATTGCCATGCAGATCCGCGCCACCCCTGGGGTGTAAGCGCGAGATAGATCATCGCGAGTGCGAAGTGGGACTTTTGGTTTAACTTCTAGCTTGCCGCCCAGGTGCAGTAGGAAAGTTCGATCACTAACTTTACGAACTTTTGCCCCTGGGATTGCGGCAATGGCGGCCGTGACCCGATCGGCATGATCAGGATCGGAGGTATCACAAGTAACGTCCACAACCATGCGTTCATGACTGGATTCAACTACGTCCAGCGCAGTTAAGGCAGCGCCAGTATCAATGACAGCTTGGGCCAAGTTGGCAGTTGAGGATGATTCTGGGGAAACCTCAACTCGCAATGTGATCGCATAACCAGGGCTATTACTTGCCATTTAAAGACTCCTCAATTACCGGCAACTTCGAGAAGCAATTGCCTGTCCCCATTCTTTCAGTAGCTGGGGAAGTTAAATCACCAATGGGCTGGGTTCTTGCTCACACCCAGCCCCAATGGCACTTTAATTTGCTGGAGATTTTCCCAACACACCTATCTGATCCCTGACACGATAGAGCAATGACACCACCATTTGATTTAACGGGTTCTAAAGCACTGATTACCGGAGCCGGCTCTCCCACAGGTATCGGATTTGCCAGTGCCAAACTACTTTGCGAAATGGGCTCCGCTGTCTACATAACTGGCGCCAGTGATCGACTGCTGGAAAGAGTCAGCGAACTTAACAATCTAGGGTTTAAGGCAGCAGGCTCAGTTGCCGACTTAACGCAATTCGAAGCAGCTGAAAGTATCGTGGCAAAGGCACTGGATTTTTTAGGCGGCCTAGACATCATTGTTAATAACGCCGGAATGACAAGTGTTAATGCGCCCATGCAAGAAGTGGGCGAAGCTGGCGATGGCGCAACTATGAGTGTCCAGGGGTGGCATAACTCCGTAGCTCGAAATCTAGACTCGGCTTTCTACATCACGAAACTTTCATTGCCACACCTGCGCACCTCTTCCGCAGGGCGAATCATCATGATGTCGAGCCTGACTGGCCCAGTAATGGCCATTCGTAATGATGTCGCCTACGGCGCAACTAAAGCAGCAATGGTTGGCCTCACTAAATCACTGGCTGTTGATGAAGCAAAGCATGGCGTGACGGCAAATGCTGTTGCCCCCGGTTGGATAAAAACTGCCTCCCAAAGTATCAGCGAAGGCAGTGAGGGTGGCAGCACTCCAATGGGCCGTTCGGCCACACCCCAGGAGGTTGCTGCAGTCGTTGGGTTCCTTGCCAGTCGCGAGGCAAGTTACTTAACGGGGCAAGTCATTGTGGTTGACGGGGGTAATTCAATTTCCGAACAACGTACGGTTCGATAGGCGAAATTAGGAAGCCCGGCCTTCTAGCCCGCCCACTTGGTTACATTACCTAGATTTCGATTCAGCTTCAGTCGATTTTTATGAAGACTTTATCAATCTCCTGGCCCTCATACGGACCAGACTTAAATTCATAGACCAGCGCATCAGATGTCATTGTCTTATACCCATGGCCACCCTTGAAAGAAATTGACAAGTCACCAGCCTCGAGAATCGCTTTTGAGATAAGGGCGCCCTTGTCCGTATAGAACGTGACCTCGACGCTTCCAGACATAACAACCCAGGTCTCTTGTGCTCGCAGGTTTTTGAAGGTTCGCTCTCGCTCTAGGTGCACATGCGGGGCAAAACTATGGTTGGGTGGAATTTCAATGATCGCTGCTTGAAGAAATTCTGATGGGTCTGAAAAATCTTCTCTTCGCACCGTCGAAATGCTCGAAGTCATAGATAAAGGACGGATTACTTCATGGAGCAATTCCCCTGATTCAGGATCGAATATCTTCTCTCGATTTGTCGCTGAAATGACACCCACCCCTACTTCTTGATTTTCTGAACGCAATTACAAGATCTTCTTAGACACGACTACTTATTACCCTTTAAAGCCAGTTCGTTGACAATGGGCCAATCGCGTAGATCTGGGTAATGTGTGTGCGTCATTGTGTCTTCATTGTCTTCTGGAATCATGTCCATCAGCAGTATTCCTCTGGCAGCATCTTCCGGTGTCATGTAGTAGTGCCAACCCAGTCCCATAACGTGTGATGCGCTGTTATAGCGAGACTTTAGGTCTCTGCCGTCGTAAGTCATGAATTTCAGTTTTTCGTATTCTTCGGGATCGTTAGTCAGAATAGCGCCGCCACGTCCTATGGGAAGTCGCTTCTTGATCTGAAAGGATAGGCATTGCAGGGCTCCGTCTCCTACATACATGTCTTTGGTGAACCTGGAAGCTGAGTCCCAGACACCAGTCTGTCCGAGTTGATAGATCCCACTCCATTCGATATCTTCAAACTTCGGTTGAGCGCCCGCGTGGTGGATCTGCATCGGCACAGAAACGTAGGTCTGTGCGGGAATAACAATCGGTCCGGAAGCCTCTCTTAGCTTGAGGGCCAGAAACATTGCATTAGTGCAAGCATCCGTTACGACGGCAAATTTTGAATTCGCATAATCCGCTAGTTTTTGTTCAAAAATGTCGACTATGTCTCTTGGGTCGTCCCACTCGTAGCCAAGTTGCTTTATCTGTTCTGGCTCTGGTCGTTGCATCTCAAGAGGCAGCTGACCTAACGGCCAAGGGTTGTAGTGATTAGAAACCATGAGCCCCACTTTACTTGAGTAATGCAAGATAGCGCCATACCTCTTTACATGTTTGATTCATCGACGAAAACCACATTTGGCAGCATAAATCCAGTCGCTTTTTAAGGATTTTTTCAGAAAAAAAGCAGAGTTGTGTTTAGGTAACGATGCAATTTAAATAAGTCTCAATATAGTCAACATTTTTTGAAACTTTAATGTAATGGGTACAACTTCATTCTTTGTTGATTTTTGATCAACCTGGCTTGTCCCATTCTTATAGAGCAAGTCTCGAATCAATAGTCGCTGCACAATCTGTTTTGGTGAAGCATTTAACTTATTTGTTTTAGACACGAGCATTAAGGTCAATAAAGAAGTAGCCAGCCTGATTCGACCTACCAGTATCTTGATTGCGCTGTTTGAAATTGAGATTTCTCTCTCCCCGATGGTAGAAAGCTCTGGATCATAGTTCGTAGTTACCCAAGGAGAATGGGGATTAATAGCATAGAACTTTACTTTATTCACAGTGCAGATTGGCCAGTCTGCGAAATCAATAATCTTTTCCTGACTACTTACCATCAACTTTGCTGCTGGACGATTGATGGCGTAGGCAAAAGCGCCAGTTTGTGATGTGACCAATTCAATCGGCTCTTCCCTTGAAATATCTTGTGAAGTTTTGGCAATAGCAAAGCCGGGAGTCCATCCAAGCGCAATAACTGTTGAAAGATTTGAATCCAAAAGTTGCATCATTATGTCAAAATCGAAATCAGCAATGATTTCAGTATCGTCCTCAAAAATAATTCCGAATTTATGATTTGAGTTAAGAAAGTTATGCATTGCGTTTCTGTGCGCTAACGCACAACCCACTTCACCGATACTTAAGTTTCTCTGACAAAGCAACTTGCTTACAAATGAGGAGTGAAGTAAACCGGCTTGAAAATCAGTTTCATTCGGCACAACTCCCGGTGAAATTTGAAACTTGAGCCCAAGTCCAGTTAATTTTGACTCTAGGTTTTCACTTCGAATAACGTTTTTGATACTTATTATTTGGACAAAAAATTGCGAATGAAGATTAGAAGGCACGGAGATTTTCCCCAACTCTAGTCGCTAAGGCATTGACCAATAAGAAATGTAACTGATAAAAGTATAACTTGGGACCAAATTGGGATTTCATCGTGCTCGGGCACTTGCAATCTTGGTTCATAGAACGGTTTCAGTAAGGTAGCCCTGACGGGCTCGAACCGTCGACCCACGGATTAAAAGTGCGTTGCTGCAGAAACTAAATTATCGGCCTCGCCTAACCTGTCAGAAATGTCTTGATACGCAGGCTAATGTCACAATTGGGCTACGGCGACCATTGAGTCTGGGGAATATTGTTCCAGTGGAATTTTAAAACCTGCAACCTGAAGCCACATCATTGTCATCAAACTTGATAACACTCTGGGAAATTCTTATGTAGATTGCATCTCTATCTATATAGAGATTTAGGTCCGGCTCGATGCCGCTATCAAGTTTTCTAAATATCTGTCAAACGGCGTGCAAATCTTTATCTTTTTGAATTAAACTCAGCTTTTACTTTAATTTTGAACCAGAATTCAATTCTTTTTCCCTATCTTTTACTAAATCTTGGTAGCAGATAGATTTGTTTTGACCATCAAGAAAAATGAGCAGCTCTCCATTTCCTAAACTTGGGTAAAATTTCGCACCTACAACTTCAGTGGGATCGCAAAGTTTGTCTGATTGGAAAGTGAAAGTGAGAGGATTTATTAGAATAAACCAACTCATGACATTCAGTAATGCAACTACAACAAGATTCCGCAGAGGAAAATATGTCAAAAGTAAAAAAAATAAGATTAAAGAAAGCTGAAGATAAGACCTGTCGGCTGGAATGTATAAGTAAATCAATAAATTTGAAAAAATTAGGAGTGTGAGAAGTTTCAGATTTCTCAGATTGTGTAATTTATTGAAATATTTCACAACTGAGTAGATGCAAAGTGGTAGCGCTAATAATCCAAACGCCATCCAAGTTTTGCCAATAAACCTGGCCACTAAGTAAAGGTACCCTTGATTTATTGGTCGCACGGCAGTTACCCAATCGAATCCCAAACCGCTGTTAAACCAAATTGGTACGTAAAATAAGGCCCCAATAAAAAATGTGACTATAGCCATTGAAAATTTGAGATATTTGGAAATTGGTATCTCATGTTTAAAAAATGCAATTGTAACTAAGCAAAAAATTAGATAATTTGGTCGGGCACCGATAGAAATACCAAAAAATAGAATTGAAAAAAGAAAATCCTGTTTTTTAAAAAAAAATATTCCAATACTGTAAAACAATAAGGCCCATGCGTAATCCATTGGTGCTATGTTGTCAAAAAATAATACGGGATTCGATACACAAAGAATAAGAAAGATTATAAATCTTGAATCAAAATTACTTTTGTCAAAAGACTTATAAATTAAAACCAACGATGTTATAAAGAATATAAAGCTTAGTAAGTTATTGAGCCAGCTCCCAAAATAGAAAGCAATAAATCCGATACCGATCTCGGCAACTGGATAACCTGTAAATCTTGAAGGTATATATCCAGAGCCATTAATTAAAACACTGAAAGTGCGAAGCATTTCATACGTATCATTATCGCCCCCATAGTTTGATGTAACAGCTAGAACTACACCAGAAATGATAAGACAAGCCAGAAATCCCCACAAAACTAAATCAACCGACGATCTTAGAATCAGTTGCTGATATTTCGTTTGCAATCTTTGCATGATCGCGTTCATGGACATGACATGAGTCTATTCTTCATTGACACTGTTTCTTGATCTTACGAAATCATCCCTACGGAGACTGCGATATTCGCCGTCTTGATACTTGGTGGGCCCTGACGGGCTCGAACCGTCGACCCACGGATTAAAAGTCCGTTGCTCTACCAGCTGAGCTAAAGGCCCTACCTTGCCTTTCGGCAATTCCTCGATCCTAGCGGATTCCGAGACCAATGCATGACGGGCATCATTAGGAAAATGTCATAGGTGCCATTTTGATCGACTTGATTAGGAAATCGAACTAAAATGCACTAACACACAAAATCTGATGTCCTAGGCGTGTGCAATTTCCAGCGCGTCCTTCATCAACTTTTTGAAGTGCTCAAGCAGCAGGATAAATGGCAAAAGCGTGACGTATGCAATGGTGGGCTGGAACCGTCGACACACGGACAATGAGAACGCTCAGAAGAAAACCATATTCTTCTGTGTATCTCTGAGTGTGTTGGAAATGTTAACGAGCGCTGACGAAGTAAATATGGCTAAAAAAATCTGTGTATGTGTCAGTTGTCGGCAAAATGTTCGCTTTTAAGGATCCACGAGAAATTCATGTCTCAATGACAAATTTTGTGCTTGGAATTCCAAAATGTTGAACCCAAAGCCTAAATCTGATCCAAAAGCTTGTGCACTGTTGTTTCAGGCACCGGGGTATCGGGGCGGTTGAGTTTTCCAGCAAGAGACTTGTCAATGAACTCTTTAAGCCTTTTCAGTTAGTAGCCATCCCGTTAAGGAGATAGGCAAAAACTCGGACTTTGTTACAAATTATATGCGCGAAACATACGAACATTCTCAATTATGCAACCTCTTGAAGCGACTAGTTTTCCATCGGTCCACTTCGTTATCGGGTTACCTAGTGGAACAGGTTTTTAAGTTGAGACTATTCCCATTTCATGTTTTGGCCGAGTTTTAGATATTAATTCTTATTCCCTAAGTTGCCAAAACTTTAAGTTAATAGAAAACCCGATGAAAACTGACCTTTTAAGCGGATGCAATATTGCAACTATCCGACTCAGGCTCAATAATCTCAGGTTTGTATGCTGGGCTATGCTCCGGGGGTTATGTCCTTACGATAAAGTGCTAACTAACCACTATTTCGGGCAGGAGCCAAAAGTGCAACTGGATGAAGTGCTTGCGGCATCAATAAAGCCCGCCTCCCTCCCCCGCAAGAGTGGAAATAGCCAATGACTGAGTTTCGTGTTGCTGTAATCGGTGCTGGCCCAGCTGGTCTTACGGCAGCCTACCAATTGCAAGGCAACGGCGTATCTGTAACTTTGTTCGAGTCGGATTCTGCAGTTGGTGGAATGGCTCGATCTTTTTCCATCTGGGGTCAGACGGTTGACTACGGTCCACACCGCTTTTTCAGCAGCGATCCACGAGTAAATCGATTTTGGCTCGATGCTGTTGACGGCAATTACGAAATGGTCAATCGCCTCACCCGAATTTATTACAATCGTAAGTTCTTTGACTACCCGGTCAAGGCGGTAAACGCGCTCATAGGACTTGGCATTTTTGAGGCCATGCGATGCACATTAAGTTATGTTAAGGCGCGCTTTTTACCGGCGGAGAGTGAAAGCACCTTTGAAGATTGGGTATCAAATAGATTTGGTTTTCGCCTATACACAATTTTCTTTAAGGCATATAGCGAGAAGTTGTGGGGCGTAAATTGCCGCGAATTGGATGCCGATTTTGCCGCCCAACGAATAAAAAAGCTCGACTTCTTGGAAACCATCAAGAGTGCATTATTTAGCAATCAATCCAAAAACCACCGAACTTTAGTTGATGAGTTTGCATATCCAGTTGGGGGGGCAGGTGCACCTTATGAAAACTTGGCACGCAAGTTCGTAGCCGCGAAAGGGAATTTACAATTGGGCTCGCCTGTCGATGCCGTAGTGCCACGCCCAGATGGCATTGTTGAGGTACATCTTCCAGGAGGCATTGTTGAAGAATTCGACCATGTAATCTCTACTATGCCAATTACAAAGTTGCTATCGCGCGTAGGCGCCCCCGACGATGTTATTGAGCACGCATCCCAACTACGCTTCCGCAATACAATTCTCGTCTATTTAAGAGTTGAAAACTCGAGTCCTTTCCCGGACCAATGGATATATGTGCACTCACCTGAGTTGCTCACCGGACGTATAACTAATTTTGGTAACTGGGTGGAGGGCATTCGAGGTGAAGAAAAAGACACAATTCTGTGCCTTGAGTACTGGTGCTACGATGACGATTCAATCTGGCATGAACCTCAAGAAACACTTGTGAATAGGGCCCGAAACGAGTTATACAAGACCGGGCTAGTTTCAGTCGGATCTGTGTTGGATGGCACTGTGCGAAGGGTCCCAAAATGCTATCCCGTTTATTCAAGTGGTTACCGACAGCATTTGAAGCCCATTGAGCAATACCTTTCTGGGGTTTCGGGTGTGACTCCAATTGGTCGATACGGAGCCTTTAAGTACAACAATCAAGACCACAGCATCCTCATGGGCTTGCTAGCTGCGGAAAATCTACTGACTGGCGCCGAAAATGACCTTTGGTCAATAAACACCGATTACGAGTATCAGGAGTCCAGCCGTATAACTGAGACCGGCCTTGTCAGTGAATAGCATTGCGGTTCTTGTCACCGGTGGTGCTGGTTACATCGGCTCCCACACCTGCAAAGCTCTGGCGTCCGCCGGATATCTTCCGGTAACTCTAGATAACCTTTCGACGGGTGCTGCGCAGCTAGTCAAATGGGGCCCACTTGAAGTTGGTGATATTCGGGACGTGGATTTCACAACAAAAATTCTTCGGAAATACGACATAAAGGCAGTCGTGCACTTTGCGGCAGATGCGTATGTTGGGGAGTCGATGATTGATCCCTTGAAGTACTACAGTAACAACGTAGTTGGAATGTTGACGCTCGCACAGGCAATGGTTCAGGTTGGCGTTTGTAAAATCGTCTTCTCTAGCTCGTGCGCGACATACGGAACAGCGCTGGAGGCACCCATCATTGAATCCGATACGCAGTTACCTATAAACCCATATGGTCGAACGAAACTTATCTGTGAACAGATATTGCGTGACCTGGGTGCTTCGAGCGAAGTGAGGCATGTGGCACTTCGATATTTCAACGCAGCGGGAGCAGACATAGCTGGCGAAACTGGGGAAATCCATCATCCAGAAACTCACCTAATACCGCTTGCGATGCGTGCAGCTAGAGGATCACAAACTTTGACTATATTTGGGAACGATTTCGACACTCCTGATGGCACCGCAATTCGAGACTACATTCATGTTTGCGATCTTGCAGACGCTCACGTTCTTGCCTTGAAGTATTTGATTGCGGGCGGTGAATCCACTGCACTAAATTTAGGAACCGGGACTGGCATCTCGGTTTTGGGAATCATTATTGCTCTTGAGAAACTCGGTCACACCGTACCGTACCGGATAAGTTCACGTCGCTCAGGAGACCCTGCGCGATTAGTAGCAAACCCTCTCAAGGCAAAAGCTGTACTAAACTGGTGTCCCAAGCAATCATCTATCGAAAATATTCTAAGCACCGCATGGGCATGGGATAGTCGTCAATCGTGAGTTTCGATCTGACGCCAATGCAATCTTCGACTTATGGGACTTTTCAATGATTATGATGAAACCAACCTCTCATACCATCACTTTTAAACGTGTGATGATTTTCAAATATGGAGTTGTGAGGTCTAAGGCTTCAAATTCTGGCATTTACTCCATGGGTACTTCTTCTGAGAAAGCGCCTTCTGGATCCAGACTGGAAGTGCAGTGGGAATCGAAACGCATCTGTGTAGCCAATGAGAGTATTAATTGAGACGCCCATCTATTCTGCGTTTTCTAGTACATGTTCACAGAGAGTTAATATTAATTACCATTGCGATTCTTCTCGTTTGGGTGACTGCGACCAGCGTTCCATGGAATATGGATGAGTTCCTCCCATATCATTCACTTGTATGCCGTGAACCAGCTCAGCAACTAAATACCTTCCGGGAATCTTGCTCGGAATATGCCACAAATTTAGGCCCTATACATTTCTATCGCTCATATGGATACGTCGGAGTTGCCAGCTCGATTCTGTACGCGCCTTTCTATTCACTGACAAGTTCCATTTGGATGCATTACTTTGTTGGCGCCTGTGCCCTTGTCGCGATTGCTTGGGGGCTGAAGACTAGTTTTGGCTTTACATTTATGATGGTGCCAATAGCCGCATTGTTTTTTCCGCTGTTATTCACAGTATTACACGACGCGGGTCCAGTGAGGATCGGGCTTTTGGTGATGGCGTGGTCACCAGTTGTTGTCGCAAAATACTTCAATTCAACGCGCTTTCGATATGTTTGGGTGTTGCTCCTCGCAATCATGTGGATGGTTGCAACTGAAGACAAACCTTTTTTCCTTTTTCTAATTCCAGGGATCGCAATATTCACCCTCGCATCGCTTGTAAAAAAGGGTATTCCACTTAAAGAGTTGCTGGATTGGCATAAGATTTTCTGGATTTTTGGAATCCCTTTGGCAATCTCAATAGCATTTATAAGTTCAATGCAGACAAACGGCACTTCGTATCTTATTTTTCTGAGTCAACAGTCACCTGCACTTGGATTAACATCATTTGTTTATAGCCTCTTCTCAGCAGGAATATTTACATTGAACTGGCCGTTATACGGCCATCGAGTATCAACATTGGTTAGCATCTTCGGAGAAGAGGAAAGTGGCGTGCGCGGCGCACTTGCGGCACATACTCAACTATTTCCTTCGTGGTACACGCAACAAGGTGCAGTCGCTTTTGCACTAGTACTTGTAGAAATTTTTGCTGTCACTTGCTTACTGCTTTGGGTCACCAAGACAAGAATGGGACAACGTGGCGACCAGGCAAGTGCGGGTTACAAGCAGTCCTCAATGGGTAAAGTATCTAAAGTTTCCGAGGAGATTCATACCCCAAAATCTCAAGAGCCTGATAAAACGTTTCAAATGCTCGTGTGGGCTTTTACTCTGTTGATGCTAGGTACTGCTTTTTCGGGTGGGTGGGCTAGTCACCACTTCGTGTACACCAGTATTCCGCTTCTTGTAACCTTTGCGTTCACATTCGAGAAGTGGGTACATGGCAGCTTGTTACTCGGCATACTTCTTGCCACACTTTCAGCTATATCCTTAGCAACAATATCTCTCATTCCTGTTCAGGCAAACGTGAGTAAGGAAATAGAAGTAGTAGCGAGAATGGCACTTTCACAAGCGGATGAATCTACGATTATCAACTGCTCAAGCTGGGGCTGCTATTACACATACAGCTTTTTGAATGAAAGAGAGATTCCAGTAGTTTTTGCAACGGAATTGGAAATCAGCGAACTTACTGAATTGGCGCAAAGCCGTAATGACACTGTGATGCATATCTGCTCCAGTTGCGATCAGCAACTCGTGCAGAGTCTTTATCCGAGTGGCAAGATTAAACACTTACCCACAGGTACGAAGTTATGGCAAGTATTCCAAGTCACCCATAAATATTGCGTACGTGACATGCCAAGAATTAAATGAAACTATAATCTCCAAAACTAATAACATTGATTGAAGTGGCTAATTCTTGCCCTTCGGCAATTTCCCGACCCTAGTGGATACCAAAAGTTTCATACACATCAATTTTTGGTCGTGAGTGATCTTCACTTCAACTCGGCGATCAAAGCAGGAAATTGTCAAAGTTTTGAGCAACATTGAAGGTTATGGAGCTGATATCAACTAAAGTCGGCACAGGTATTCAATAAGTTTGCCAGTGCGAGAAAGTCTTTACCGAGTGACATGGATTAAGAAGGCAACCTTTGAATAAGTATTATCAACATGTTGCATTTCATCAATGATTGTTGCCAGAAACTGCTAATTTCAAAATTGATTTTGAAATCTTCCTGCCTTGAACTCTGCCGCATCTACTCCTACTATCACCTTCTGAATTAATTATTCTTCACCAATCTTTACACCTTGCTAGTAGAGATTGGTCATGAACAGAGATAGCAATTGTGCGCGCGAGATTTCAGTCATTGGCTACTCGTAGGCGAGGCTAGTAACAGGCAACATAATTACACAAATAGGTCCGCTTGAACGACATTAAAGCGGGAGAGTTTTACTCAAAAATAAATTCTTAAAAGTTCCTGACTTATTTAACCAAAATTCGCTGATCTCATTGAGGCTAATGATTTCCTGAGATTTAGGGTGCCAACTAGCAAATTTAAAATTTTGACACATAGCAAGCAAGTGAGTTACATCTTGTTCACGTATTTCAGGTAGCGCCCAGACTTCTATAATTGCAACTTCCGTACTTTGCCAAATTCTAATTGGAATTCTTGATAAAATTAATGCATCCATCCCTTGGGTATCACATTTGATTACATAGTTATCAAATCTTTTCAAAAAATTATCGCAATATTCAGCTGTGTCCACTAATTTTATGTTAGTTCTAATAAGCTCATCAGACGGAACAACTGATTTCAACAATGAGGTATTTCCATGATTAGTGGTCTGGGTAAAGATTTCAGATTTGCCATTTTCATTGCTTAGTGCAAATTCATTTACATGAATATTTGGTATATTCCTTAAATTATGCTCGATTGCAGATACATGCCTCGGGATAGGTTCAAATAAGAATACTTCAGTATTAGTTTTTGAGAGATTCATAGCCTGCAATGTCACAAGGCCGGTGTTTGCTCCGATGTCAAGTAGGGCTACCTTAGAATTTGAAATCTTTGCAGCTTTTCTTAAGCCGATGGCGAGAAATTCACTCTCCTCTATCTCCCAATCTCCCCTTATCTTGACGGATTCAAAAATGACTAGGTCCTGTGGAAGTTCCAATTCAGTCCCTTTACGGCCAAGTGCGTAATCTTTGTTGAGTCGCAAAAGGGTGTTACCGTTTTGCCTTACTCCAACTATTCTTGCTCCCCGAAAACGCAACCTTATCGCGATGGGGGGAATAAGGTTCTTCACTTTATTGAGCCATCTTCTGCTTATTCTTTTCGTTGGGGAAACAACATTTTTGTAGATGTACAGCCACTTTCTGATTAATCTTTTTGGGAAAGTTTTGACTGGAGTTGGACTTGTTATAGGAATCCACCTTATGAAATTTCTCATGCCTAATCTTAGACATGACGCACCATATCCGAACCAATCCTGAATCAAAAACTATTGGTGAGAGGTTTAGCGGAGGGTAATGACTGGACATCCTAAATCGGGTATTCGGTGCTAATCTGAGCGTTAAGTAGGGGTTGGTTAGGTTTCTGGCCCAATCTGTTCGAAGTTATTAAACAGCCCAGGCGGATTCCATGAGTTTCATAAACATCAGGTTTATGCCCTGAGTGATCTTCACTTCAACTTGGCGATCAAGGCAGGAAATTGTCAAAGTAATGAGCGACAATAGAAGCAGCATTAATTACGCCAAAGCTACTACGTAGGAGAACTATATGTATCCAGCACGCGACCTTTACACAGTCGTTGTGCCGCCTGCTGATCAAACTGCTGGCGGCGTTGCTTCCGGCATTGTTTTAATTCATGGTTTAACCGGATTTATGGATGCGGGCGGTGGCGGTCGCTTAGCCGTTGCCCACATGTTGGAAACTATGGAAAACCGCCCAGTTGCTTATTTCCACATTGACTCACTTTATGACTACCGGGGTCGTCGCCCAAAAACTATTTTTGATTCTGATCATTATGAATCCATGGAATTGCCACATATCACGCTCACTGAAATTACTGATGGAGAAGGCCAAACCTTCCTATTGCTTCATGGTGTTGAACCTGATTTAGGTTGGCAAAGTGTAGTGCGAAGTGTTATCGAATTGATTCGGGAATACGGAGTTCGATTAACTGTCGGCATTCACGCAATTCCATGGCCAGCTCCGCACACGCGCCCAGTTGAAATTACTGCGCACTCATCAGACCCTGAACTTATTGGCATCCATCAACCTTGGGTTGGCCAAGTTCAGATTCCAGGAAGCCTGCCAGCATTGATTGAACTCGAGGCCCAAAAAGCTAAGCTTCCGGCGCTTGGCTATGCCGCGCATGTTCCGCACTACTTAGCGGGTGGGGATTACCCAAAGGCGGCTCTTGCTCTCCTTGATCAACTCTCACTAAGTACCGGATTAGTTTTGCCACGCGATGCCATGCGCACCGCAGCCGCCGAAATGGACGCCGATGTTGATCGTCAGATTTTGGCTATCGATGAAAACCGCGAAGTGGTTGCCTCTTTAGAGCAGCAACATGACTCCATGATGCAAACCAGGCGCGAATTAACAGCCGGCTCCGATGGCAGCATGGTCAGCGGCGATGAACTAGCCGCAAGTTTTCAGAAGTATCTCGCTGAGATGGACGATACGAAGGACGGACAAGACTAATTTTTCTCTTGCGAGAATTAAGTAGTTCCAGCCTCAATTTTTTCGTCCGGAAATACTAAAGTTCCAGCTCCTAATTCGTTATTAGAACCGATGGATACTCGTTCGGCTATCACGGTATCAACTATGCGACAGTCGCTTCCCACGTTCGCCGCAGTACTGATTATTGAATTGGTGACGCGTGATCCGCTTGCAATTTGAACCTCGTTGAAAATTACACTGCGATCAATAACCGTGCCCGCTCCAATGCTCGCGTTATGGCCGACGTAGCTGCCTCCGGTAACAATCGCTGATGGATGAACAGTTGCTGATTTCTCGATAATTGCTGAACCGGTTCGTCCAACCAACAATGGTGATGGCGCAATACCTTGAACTAAATCGGCTGAACCTTTGGCAAATGCAAGGGGCGTGCCAAGATCTAGCCAATAGCCATCATCAACTACACCGATAACTACTTTGTTGGCTGCCAGTAGCGCCGGAAAAGTTTCTCGTTCTACTGATACTGGGTGATCATTTGGAATCGAATCAATTATTGAGCGCTTAAAGACATAGCAACCCGCATTAATTTGATCAGTAACTATTTCCTCTGGTGTAGTTGGCTTCTCAAGGAATTCAAGAACGCGACCGTTTGCATCTGTTGGGACTAGCCCAAATGGCCTCGGGTCTGCTACCCGGGTTAAGTACAGCGCAACGTCAGCTTTTGCATCGCGCCACTGTTCAACTAGTCCCGCAATATCCAAACCAGTTAAGACGTCGCCATTAAAAACTATGACGGGATCATCTGGGCCACAATCCAAATGCTGGGCAGCATGTCTGATGGCGCCGCCTGTTCCAAGTGGTTCGTCCTCTACCGCGTAAATCAACTCCAAGCCAAATTCTTCGCCATGACCAAAATGTGATTCAAAAACTTCGGCGCGGTATGAAGTGCCTAAAATAATGCGACCAATACCCGCTTCACGTGCAAGTGCGATTTGATGTTCAGTGCAGGAGTAACCGGCAACCGGCAACATTGGCTTGGGCGTTGAAATTGTGAGTGGGCGCAGACGAGTGCCTTGCCCACCGACCAACAAAATTGCTTCTAACACAAATACACCTTAACAAACTGGCCTTTTGCTTATAGCAACGATACAAATTTGGTTATTTTTTCTTGTTCCGTGATTTTTGTGACGTCTGGGTTTTCTTGGTCTATTAAAACAATAGAGAGGCCAAAATTGATCGGCATTACTACTTGGTAAATCACAGCTTGCAATAAATTTATATCTCCTGCTAGCCCGACTCGAGTGCCAGATTCAATTCCATTTTGGATGCGCTTTGCATCAGCCAACGCTACAAGTTCTGGCCACGAATAACTTAATCCTTCAAAAGTGATCACGGCTCCGTGGTTTTCCCAACTTGGCGAATAGTAATCACCAAAGTTTCTAACTTCAGCTGAGCCATTTACGTAACCTACTGGCAAGTCCTTCTCTGGCATTCCGAATGGATCTCGACTTACCACGATTAGTTGATCACTTGCGGCCGTCCACGAAGTGATGGCATCCGAATGCGCAATCAACATTGGTGCCTGATCACTTAGTTCGATGCCAGCGCATAGGGAGGTTGCGAGCCAAACAGGTGATTGCCAATGGTTACCAAGATTTACATTTAATTTGGAACTTTCCTCGAGCTCTAACCCGTCCACTAAAAAGTTACCTGCCTTACTAACGGCATTTGCAAAAGTAACAGTGGATAGCTCTATTCGCCCTGCTGAGCTAAGCCAAGTAACCATTGGCGCAGGACCGCGCTCTCGAACATTTCTTTGGAGTTCCTTAAACACTTTTTAAGACTAGCGAATGGTGTAAGAGGCTGTCACCGTAGGTGAATAGCCAGACTTGTTTCTCGCTTTTACTTGAATCTTGTACTTGG
>Ga0209768_10001105_pt1 | contig 17534 bp, 18 predicted proteins | sample LauGreSBDMM110SD_3_FD_187564 | JGI IMG/M metagenome (GOLD analysis project Ga0209768, IMG submission 187564) | Freshwater lake microbial communities from Lake Michigan, USA - Sp13.BD.MM110.SD (SPAdes) (version 2) | ecosystem: Environmental > Aquatic > Freshwater > Lake | place: Lake Michigan... | reverse complement strand
ATCTGGGTGAAGAGGATGAGCAGACCAGCGCCGCACAGGTGGTGGCGATGATCCGCGCGCAAGGCGGGCAAGCGCTTGCCAACCATGACGATGCGCTGGACCCCGATGCTGGCGCCCGCATGGTGGCGCAGGCCATGAACACATGGGGTCGCCTGGACATGGTGTATGCCAATGCGGCCGTGGCCCAGCAGGCGGCCTTTCACACCCTGAGCCTGAATGAACTCAGAACCATCATCGACTCGGGCGTGGTCAGCACCTTGTCCTTGTTGCACGCGGCCTGGCCCGTGTTCCGTGCACAGCGCTATGGCCGCGCCTTGGTCAGCACGTCGAGCGCTGGCCGATTTGGCAACCATGGTTTGACGGCTTACGCTGCCTCCAAAGGGGCGATCGAATCCCTGATGCGCTCGCTGGCGCTGGAGGGTGTCAAACACGGTATCCATTGCAATGCCTTGTCGCCCTATGCGCATTCGCAAATGACCGCATCGCATTTGCCGCCTGCTTGGGCGGATGTGCTGGCCCCCGAGGCGCTGGCCCAAGCTGCGGCCTGGCTGCTCAGCCCTGAATGCGCGCTCAACGGCCAGGTGCTGGTGGCGGGGGGTGGTCGGTATGCCAGGTCTTGGCCGGTTGAGACCCCGTCGGTGGCAGGCACCGACATGGAGCAGGTCTGGGCGCAATTGTTGGATTTGCAGGGGCAAACCCATGTGGATTCGATCACCGCCTTTCAGTCCTTCATGGCCGATGGTGGTCATTGAACTGCGTGGGCTGCGCGGGCTGCCTTAAATCAGCATGCCCCGCTTTTCAATGAAAGCCACCACTTCGGCCAGGCCATCCAGGGTTTTGAGGTTGGTCATGACCCAAGGGCGGGTTTCGCGGTTGGGCCGCATGCGGTCAGTGTCGTCACGCATCACTTGCAGGTCAGCGCCCACATGCGGGGCCAGATCGGTTTTGTTGATGACGAACAAATCGCTTTTGGTGATGCCGGGGCCGCCTTTGCGGGGGATCTTTTCGCCAGCGGCCACGTCGATCACATAAATGGTGAGGTCGCTCAATTCGGGGCTGAAGGTGGCGGCCAGGTTGTCGCCGCCGCTTTCGATGAAGACCACATCGGCGTTGGGGAACTTTTCCAGCATGCGGTCAATCGCTTCGAGGTTGATGGACGCGTCTTCGCGGATGGCCGTGTGCGGGCAGCCGCCCGTTTCCACACCCATGATGCGCTCGGCAGGCAGGGCGCCACTCACCGTGAGCAAGCGCTGGTCTTCTTTGGTGTAGATGTCGTTGGTGATGGCGATCAGGTCCCAGCGCTCGCGCATGTTTTTGCAGAGCATCTCCAGCAGCGTGGTTTTGCCAGAACCCACAGGCCCGCCGATGCCCACACGCAGGGGGGGCAGTTTTTTGCTGCGGTTGGGTATGTGGTGCAGTGCAGACGAGGTGTTCATGATCGGAAGATTCGGGAGTATTGGGTTTCGTGGCGTGACGACAAGATGGCCAGCATGGGGCTGAAGGCTTGTCTGTCTTCATCTTGGAGGGCCATGGCCGTTTGCACGGCCAAAGGGATTTCGCGGGCCAGCCGCGCCAGCATGCGTTGCCCAGCGCTTTGCCCCAGAGGCACGGCTTTGAGCGCAGCTTGGGTCATGTTTTCGGCCCAGCCAAAGGCATAGGCTTGCAAGGCTTGGTCCAGCGGTGTGTGCGCCAAAGACAAAGCCAGCGACATGGCCAGGGGGTAGCTCACGGGCAAACGCGCACACACGTCCAGCTGCGCCTCGCTGGCTTGTTGCAGGTTGCGCAGCCAGTCGAGCAGGGAGCGGCCCATTTGTTCGGTTTGCAAACGCATCTCGGCGGTTTCTCGGGTGGACATGACCCAGTCGTTCAGCGCTTGCAGGCGGGCGGTGTCGCCGCGCTGCCAGGCGGGAATGGCTTGCGCCAGCAACGCCATGTCGCCGCGCGACTGCGTCAGGTGCAGCTGGTCCACCACCCAGTCGGTGGCGCTGGCTTCGCTGTGCACCAGGCCTTGTTCGATGGCGGCTTCCAGACCTTCTGAATAAGAGAAGCCCCCAATCGGCAGCGCAGGTGATGCGAGCCAGATCAGTTGCAGCAAACCCGATGGCGCGGTGTCAGTGCTCATGCTTGCAGTCGGGGCCGTGCACATGGGGCACGGCTGGGGCCAAGCGGATCGGGATGGCGATGGCGATGCGTTTGGCGACAGGCGGTGCAGCGTGGTCGTGATTGCAGTCGGGTCCATGCACATGCGGTTCGGCGACAGCGGCTTTGTGGTCGTGTGAATGCGCGTGGTCGTGCCCATGCTCACCATGGGAATGTCCACCATGCGCATGCGCACCGTGGTCACCATAAGCGCCGCTCTCAGGCTCGAAGGGCTCTGACACCGCCATCACCGTCATGTGCATGGCCCGCAGCATGTCGGCCAGCACATGGTCGGGCTCGATCTTCAGGTGGTCGGGCTGCAGTTCAATCGGCACATGGCGGTTGCCCAAGTGGTAGGCGGCGCGGGTCAGGTCAAAGGGCGATCCGTGCTCTGTGCAAGCGGTGATGCGCAGCACGTCTTGGGGCGCGGCCACCACCCGCACCAGCGAGCCGTCTTCGGCCACCAGCACATCACCACCGCGCACCACGACGCCTCGCGGTAAAAACACACCGAGTTGTCGCCCCGCGCTGTCGGTCGCGTCAAAGCGGCTCTTTTGGCGGGTGTCCCAGTCGAGGGTGATGGTGCTGGCGCGTTGCACCAGCACGCGGGCCAGGCCACGGCCTTGGGGCATGAGTTTGGAGCAGAGGATCATCAGAACAAAAAGTAGCGTTGTGTCATGGGCAGGCTGGTGGCCGGTTCACACACCAGCAGCTGGCCGTCGGCCCGCACCGCGTAGGTCTGTGCATCGACTTCCATGCGGGGCGCGTAGTCATTGTGGACCATATCCTTCTTGCCCACTTGGCGGATGTTTTTCACAGCGCTCAGTGTTTTGGCCAAGCCATAACGCGCACCTACGCCCGCTTGCAAACCGGCTTGCGAGACAAAGGTCAACGAGCCGCGAGACATCGCCCCGCCATAGCTGCCAAACATGGGGCGGTAGTGCACCGGTTGTGGCGTGGGGATGGAGGCATTGGGGTCACCCATGGCCGCCAGCGCGATGAAACCGCCCTTCATGATCAGCGCCGGTTTCACACCAAAGAACGCGGGTTTCCAGATCACCAAGTCAGCCCACTTGCCCACTTCGATGCTGCCCACTTCGTGGCTCATGCCGTGTGCAATCGCGGGGTTGATCGTGTACTTGGCGATGTAGCGTTTGACGCGGGCGTTGTCGTGGCGGTCGGTGTCGCCGGGCAGGCTGCCGCGCTGCTGCTTCATCTTGTGTGCGGTTTGCCAAGTGCGGATGATGACCTCGCCCACCCGGCCCATGGCCTGGCTGTCGCTGCTCATCATGCTGATGGCGCCCAGGTCGTGCAGGATGTCTTCGGCCGCAATGGTTTCTTTGCGGATGCGGCTCTCGGCAAAGGCCAGGTCTTCGGCAATCGACGGGTCCAAATGGTGGCAGACCATCAGCATGTCCACATGCTCGTCGAGTGTGTTGATGGTGTAGGGCCGTGTGGGGTTGGTCGATGACGGCAGCACATTGGCCTCGCCCACCACTTTCAAAATGTCGGGCGCGTGCCCACCGCCTGCGCCTTCGGTGTGGAAGGTGTGGATGGTGCGGCCCTTGAAGGCGGCCACGGTGTCTTCTACAAAGCCTGATTCGTTGAGCGTGTCGGTGTGGATGGCCACCTGTGTGTCGGTTTCTTCGGCCACAGTCAGGCAGTTGTCGATCGCTGCGGGCGTGGTGCCCCAGTCTTCGTGGAGCTTGAGGCCAATCGCGCCCGCATTGATTTGCTCGTGCAGCGCTGCAGGCAAGCTGGCATTGCCCTTGCCCAAAAAGCCCAGGTTCATCGGAAAGGCGTCGGCCGCCTGCATCATGCGCTCGATGTTGAAAGGGCCGGGTGTGCAGGTGGTGGCAAAGGTACCGGTGGCTGGGCCGGTGCCCCCACCCAGCATGGTGGTCACGCCGCTGGCCAGCGCTTCGTCGATCTGTTGGGGTGCGATGAAGTGGATGTGTGAGTCAATGCCGCCTGCAGTGACGATCAAGCCTTCACAGCTGATGATCTCGGTGCCGGGGCCGATGACGATGTCCACGCCCGGCTGGGTGTCGGGGTTGCCCGCTTTGCCTATGGCGGCGATGCGGTTGCCGCGCAAACCAATGTCGGCTTTGACGATGCCCCAATGGTCGATGATGAGGGCGTTGGTGAGCACGCAGTCCATCGCGCCCTCGGCATTGGTGCGCTGTGACTGCGCCATACCGTCACGGATGGTTTTGCCGCCGCCAAATTTCACCTCTTCGCCGTAGCCGCCCGCTTGCAGCGTGAAGTCTTTCTCCACTTCGATCACCAAGGCTGTGTCGGCCAGGCGAACCCGGTCCCCCACGGTGGGGCCAAAGGTCTCGGCGTATGCGCGTTTGTCGATGTGGGCCATGTCAGCTCCCTTGGGTTTGGGGGGTGTCGAGTGCGCCCTGGGTCAGGCCCCGAAAGCCGTACACCCTGCGATCGCCCGCAAAGTCCACCAACTCCACCGTGCGTTGTTGGCCGGGCTCAAAACGCACCGCCATGCCCGAGGCAATGTTCAGGCGCATGCCGCGTGCGGCCACGCGGTCAAAGCTCAGGCCCGCATTGGTCTCGGCAAAGTGGTAGTGCGAGCCCACTTGGATGGGGCGGTCGCTGGCGTTTTGCACCACCAGGCTGCAGGTGCGGCGGCCCACGTTCAGGGCGTGCTGGCCGGGGTCAATCAAAAGTTCACCAGGCGTCATACCGGCCTCACTTTTGTCCGAAGTAGAAAGCCGCAGCGATCAAGGCCGCTGCGACCACAAAACCCAGCGCATCGGTGGCGTGCCAGTGGGTGCCGCCCAGGCCGTGCCCGTCGTGGGCGAAAGTGTTTTGGGCCAGATGGGCCATCACCAAAGAAAGGGAGAGTGCGGTTTTTTTCATGAGGGGTCCTCGTGGGCTTCAAACAATGGGTTGGTGCACGGTCACCAATTTGGTGCCATCGGGAAAAGTGGCTTCGACCTGAATGTCCGGGATCATTTCGGCGATGCCGTCCATCACATCGGCACGCGTCAGCACAGTGCGGCCTTCGCTCATGAGTTGGGCCACGGTCTTGCCGTCGCGTGCGCCTTCCATCACGGCAGCACTGATCAGGGCCACGGCTTCGGGGTAGTTGAGTTTCAAGCCTCGGGCCTTGCGGCGTTCGGCCAGCAGAGCGGCTGTGAAGATCAGCAGCTTGTCTTTTTCACGGGGGGTGAGTTCCATATTGGTGCGTGGTGAGGGGTTTGGTGCATCGGATGGCTAAAGCTTAGCAAAGAGCGTGCCCTATATAGAGCGCCGGACAAAAACCATGGAAAACCCATGCCAACACTTGGTGCATGGGTCGTGATTTTGGGTTGGCACGGCGATTGCTAGAGGTGTTGCGGTGCAGCAAAACTGTGCGTGTGTGAACAACTTACTTTCCTGAATGGAGTGATCTCATGATGAACCGTCGTGGCAACCTCAAAGTGGCAACATCGACGACTGGGTGCCCTTTATCGATAACTTGCTTGACCGCCTCGGACTTGAACTCGGCGGAATATTTGGTTCGTTCCATTTGCATGGCTCCTCTTCAGTTTTGACATCATTATTTGTCTACTGATTTGGGGGAATGCCAACCTTGGCGAATTTTTGCAACGGTGCGGCAGCCTTAAATGACGGCTCTGCGGAATCCGTCGGAAACGGTGCTTCCGGCCATCAGGAGTCATTCGCCATCGGGTTCCACAGCGGTAGATACATAAAGGCAATACACATGGCATGCCCTAATTGAATCCATCTGGATAAAATTTATTTTTAACTGACATCAGTGCCCGAGGTAGGCTGCCTTCATATGTGGGTCATGCAATACATCCTGGCCACTACCTTCCAATGCGATTTTGCCATTCTCAAGGACGTATGCGCGGTCGGCAATCTCCAATGTCTGGTTCACATTTTGCTCGACCAGCAAGATGGTCATTCCATCCTTATGGATCCTTTTCAAAAGCTCAAATACTTCATTGACCACGATCGGTGCAAGGCCCAAAGATGGCTCATCAAGCATTAACAGGCGAGGACGCGCCATCAGTGCACGACCGATCGCTACCATTTGCTGCTGCCCGCCAGACATAGTGCTTGCTATTTGTCTACGGCGCTCGCGCAAGATTGGAAACTGCTCGTATATCTCGTCAATACTTTGATTAACAGTGCTGCGATCGGCGCGACTGTAAGCGCCCATCAAGAGGTTTTCCTCTACCGTCATTTCAGGGAAGAGCTTCCGACCTTCGGGGCATTGCACGATTCCTCTGCGAACCCGAGACTCGGCGCTAGCATTGATGATGTCGGTGCCGTCCCAGTGCAGCTGACCATCGGGAACATCGACAAGCCCGGAGATAGCGTTGATCAAAGTGGACTTGCCTGCGCCATTTGGCCCCACAACAGCAACGAGTTCCCCGGGACGGATGTGTAGGTCTACACCCCAAAGGGCCGTCATCTCGCCATAACAGGCTTGCAGATTGCGAATTTCAAGCATGGTGCGTGCTTTTCTGACTGTTTGTTGGAGCTTCGGGAACCTTGGCCTCGCCAAAATAGGCTCGAATGACTTCGGGTTGGTTGCATACAGTGTGAGGATCTCCGCGTGCAATTAGCTTGCCCTGCTGCAGAACGAGCAACTCCTCGCTGAGTGCCATTACTGCACGCATCAGATGCTCGACCAGAATCACGGTTACCCCGCTGTCGCGGATTTGGCGGACCAAGGCAATTGCATCGTCTACTTCTGTGGGACGCAAGCCTGCCATTACCTCATCGAGCAGTAAAAGCTTGGGCCCAGTGGCAAGTGCGCGCGCGACCTCAAGTCGTTTGCGTCCTGCAATTGGCAATACACCGGCCATCTGCGTTGATACAGGTTGCAAACCGCACAATTCGATTATTTGCGCAGCCTTGAGCTTCGCTTCTTTGAGGGTTGTTCTGCCTCCCCGTAGAGCACCCGCCACCACGTTATCAAATACGCTCAGGCCTGCAAATGGTTGTACGATCTGAAAGGTTCGTGCAATGCCCAACTCACACAGTACCGATGGCCTCATGCCAGTTATCACACGTCCATCAAAACGAATTTCACCTTCTTCTGGTGTTTGAAACCCGGAGACGTTGGCAAACAATGTAGTTTTGCCGGAGCCATTGGGTCCGATTACACCTATGATGCGCCCAGGCATCACTTCAAAACTTACGTGATCGACGGCAGTCAAGCCACCAAAACGCTTGACTACGTTGTGAACTTCAAGCAATGGCTGACTCATGCTTGCTTCTCCTCATTCGTGGTCTTGGCGTAGTATTTTCGGTGCCAGATTTGCACGTAATGCGCGGCCCCTTTAGGTAACAACAAAATACCAATCGCCAGCACTGCACCGTAAAGTATGAGGTACAGGGCGTCGGCATCACCGCCCATCCATCCTCTCAAGAAGTCTTGTGTAGGCTTGAGAAATGAAGCGCCAAGGACAGGCCCAATGATCGAAAGACGCCCGCCTAAAACCGGCCCAAGGAGCATCTCAAAGTTGGTTGCCAAACTAAAAACCTGCTTGGGATCAATGAAGGTCGCAAATTGTGTGTAGAACGCGCCCATGCTGCCTGCTACGCCACCACTGATAATCATCGCCTGAGTTTTGACCTTTCGCACATTGATGCCTAATGCCTCTGCCGCCTGATCGTTCTCTCGCACAGCCGCAAGGTAGTAGCCCAAGCGTGAGCGCTGAATGCTGTAGTTAATCACAATTACACCCACGAGCATGATCAACGCAATGTACAGATAGGGTTTGCGATCAACAAAACTTAACGTCCAAAAGTTATCCTCAATTACGGTCAGATAAATCCCGGTTGCACCGCCTGCATAGTCCCAGTTGAGCAAAATGTATTTGAGCACTTGCGACAGTGCAACTGTAAACATCGCAAAATAGTCCTCGGCTAAACCAAAGCGTAGCGTGACCAACGATATCAACCAAGCCAGCAGCGCGGCCGAGAAAAATCCCAAGACTATGCATATCCAAGGGTTCAAACCTAATTTGGTAAAAAACACCCCGTCTACATAGGCCCCAAGCCCAAAAAAGCTGATGTATCCCAAGAGTAGCAAGCCCGACAAGCCGCCTGCAATCGACCAAGCAGTTCCTACGGCAGCGTAAATGGCAGCTAACACCATCACCTGGATGAAATAGTCCGATTCGACTGCACTGCCACCAATGGCGCAAATGAGCACAAAACTGAGTGCAACGAATAGTTGCCAATTGTTCCATTCAGAAAGAAATTTACTCATGGTGTGATCATCCTTACTTCAGGAAACCTTGCCTTTGAAGAGGCCACGCGGAAGAAACAGCAGCACCACCACAAAAAGTAGCAGACTTACCAACTGACGCAATGCTGGTCCAAAGACCAGACCCCCCAAGCCTTCAGCAACACCGATGATCAAGCCACCGATCAGGGCTCCAGCAAAGTTACCCATGGTGCCCAGAACGACGATCACGAAGGCCGGGAGTATGAAGTAATCAGTACCGAACGTTGGATTCGCGAAAAAGGCAGGCGCTATTAAAACCCCAGCCATGGCGGCCAGACCAGTCCCCACTCCAAAGGTGATCATGTTCACCCGCATCACTTCAATTCCCATGAGTCGAGCAGACTGAGGATTTTGCGAGGCAGCCCGCATTGCCATTCCTGTACGGGTGTGTTTCAGGAACCACCATGCCATGGCTGCAATCGCTGCTGCTGCAACAAATGAGATGAGTCGTACATAAGTCAATCGCACCCCCCCCAACTCCAGCGCCTCTCCACTCCAATCGAGCTTCAGAACTTGATTATTAGGCCCCCATATGAGTTGCATGGCACCAATCATCATGGTTGAAAGACCAATCGTGATAAGCATCTGATTGATTTGAGGGTGCTGTAAAGCCGGTCGAATCAACACGCGCTGAATCCCTGCGCCCATGACAGCCACCACACCAAAAATTGGCAATGCAGCCACATAGGGAGATGCCCCCATCTGGAAGGCTGCCATGGAAAGGTACATGCCTAAGGTGAGGAACTCAGCATGGGCAAAGTTGACAATCTTCATGACGCCATAAATCAGCGTCAATCCACAGGCCACTAGTGCGTAGACACCACCTTGCAGCAAACCCAGCACCACAGCCTGGAGAATTACATCAAAAGTCATGGATAAAGCCCGGGTGAGGAGGTCCTGCCTTAGCAAGACCTCCTAGGGTCAGACAAAAAGGGAAACGTGAACTCAGCGAGTCACAGGCCAGACTGCTTTGGTAGTCTGGTAGGCAGATGGCCAAATGACCTTCGACTGGCCTCCAGTAACCTGGGCAGCCACCAATGTTGTGCGCGGCATAAACCCAGTGCTGTCGAATTTAACTCGTTCGTACATGAAAGATTGTGGACCCATCACCAAATCCAGTCCCGCTAGCGCATCACGGATGGCAACACCGTCTGCAGATCCAGCCTTCTCGATTGCCGCGCGCAAGATGTGCACACCAGCATAGGTGGTGTTGGCATTACCCAGCATGTCCTTACCGTTCGAGCGCTTCTTGAAGCGTTCATTCACCTCTTTGGCTCCAGGCAACTTGATGTCGGGGAACCAATCATTGATCACAATAACCCCATCTCCCTGCTTACCAAGATTCGACCATGTAGTAGGGTTGGTATAACCACCGCCCAAGCCCACCCAGCCCATCTTGGGCCAGTATTTGAGTTCTGCCAGTTGCTTGAAGAGAAGCGTAATAGAAGAGGGCTCACCGGAAGCAAACACCACGTCGGGATTGTCGCGCTTGAGCGATAGGATCACGTCTTCAAAAGTAGTTGGATTGGTGGGAAAGACGTTGTCCTTGAGTAATTTGAGGTTGTAGCTGCCAATATGTTTGTTGAACTCCCGCGAAACCACGTTGCCAAAGAAGTTGTTTTCGCGTACCAGTGCACATGTCTTGGCTTGGCCTCCGCTGAGTTGCGCCACCATTTCGCCCGAGTTAATCGCATATTGCGAAAAATGTGGAACGGTTTTGAAGACAAACTTTAAGCCGCGGGCCGTGATTTCATCGGCCAGCGCGTTAGGCACCAAGTAGGGCACCTTATTGCGCTCAGCAATCACGGTACTGGAGATGGTGGCACCTGAAGAGTAGGCGCCAACAATCGCAGAAACCTTGTCACGGGAAATCATCCTATTGGTCTCAGTGTTGGCCTCATCTACGCTCGTTGAGTTGCCGAAAACGCCTACCAATTTGGCACCTTTGAGCGATTTGATGCCTCCGGATGCATTGATCTCTTCAATGGCCATTTCTACGGCCATTTTGATCAGTTGACCAGACTCAGCAAAGGAGCCGGTCAATGGGAGCAAAAACCCCACCTTGACTTCAGATGTTTGGGCAAGTACAGGAAAAGCCGCAACACCAGCAGCTGTGCCCAAGGTCTGGACAAAATGGCGACGGGTGGAATCGAGTTCGTGGTGTGTCATGAATGCTCCAAGAAGTGGGATGATTTGCATAAAAAATTGTATACACCTTTTAATTCATTCAAGTAGTGGTTTTCCCTGCTATCTGACAAATCAACATTGCCTTGAAAAGATTGGATGGTCATTCAGTGCTACGCCGCCAGTAGAAGGGGCAAAGTGAACTCTGCAATTGTTCAAAGTACATACTCTTGGCAACTGCATAAGGGGGAGAAAAAATCTAACGACGAACCAATTTTTCCAAGCTAAATGCTTTGAGACAAGGGATGATCTAGGACATTTTTGACCGGCACCATGCATGCGTGCTTCGGTGTAAGCCGATGTCTGCTAGCACTCAATTGATCTATTAGTGCTATTTAATCGGTTGACCGCTATGGGTCGAAAGCACCCCATGACCCAGGCCATAAGCAGTCGTTCCCAGGAGCGATTTCAAGCTGTCTTTTGAGTTGTGACTGCTGTGGGCTTTAGACCGGTCACTGGATGCACTGCATAGCTAACGACCGGTTATGGAAGTAGCAAAACATCAGACTCAGCCTAGGGATGTCCGCTTCCAGCCTCAAGCAGACTTTCATCCAGCAAGGCCCCTTCAGACAAACCACAACACCCCCACCGCACCGCCCGCCACCATGGCCACGAACCCCAGTCCTACGGTCAGGCCGTAGCGAATCCCGCCGCTGGCCATCGCCAAGGCGGTTTTGGCCACTGCGCTGGAGGCCAGAACGGTCACCAATGCCCAATGCGCCCACTCAGGCGTCATGCCGCCTGACTGAATCAGTTGCGCAATGCTGGCGGCGGCGGCATGCACTTCTACCCATGCCACACACAGGGCTGCCACCAGCACACCCACATCGCCAAAAACGTTTTGAAGCCAAGCGGCGAGCAAGGACATCAAGGCAATGATGGTGGCCATACCCAGGGCATGGGTGAGCTTGAAGGCGCGCCCTGTTGGCGTCTCGGCCCCATCCCCTTCGATGCGACGCCAGGCGAGCACCACCACCAGAAGCAAGCCCAGGCCCGCCAAGACCAGTGGCCAGCGCATGGCCACCAGCAGCGTCGGTGATGCGGCTCCCAGCACCCCGGCAAACAGCGTCAACGACGCCAGATTGGCGAGCATGGCGCAAGCCGCTGCGGGCAGTGGGGCACTTTGCCCAGCCCGCACGCGCTGGCCTGTACTGACGACCACAGCGGTGGAGGATACAAAACCCGAAAAGAATGCCGCCAGTGGCATGCCCCAACGACCACCCAGCGCCCGCTGTGCGGCATGGCCCAGCATGCCGACCGCCATGACCAACACCACGATGCGCCAAAGCGTGATGGGTTGCAGCACGCCCCAGGGGTCCATCGCTTGGTCTGACAGCAAGGGCATCACCACCAGAGCTGAGGCAGCCAAGATTAGGGCGTCCTGCAACTCTTGATCGGTGATCAACACACGGCTGATGCGCTGCGAAGCTTGTTTGGCATGCAGCAGTGCAGCAGCCAGTACGCCCAGAGCGGCAGACAAGCTCGGGTTTTGCTGCGCCAGCGCCGACAGCATCAAGGTCACCAGCAAGGCCACCTCGCCGGTCTGGCCGGGATCCCTTTGGGCGGTGGCCTGATAGCCACCGATCACCAGCGCACCGATCACCAAGACCGTGGCCACAAATGGCCAAGTGCCCAAACTCCAGCTCGCATAGCCGAGCATCGCCACCAGCGTGTGCGTTCGCGTGCCAGCCTTGGTTCTACCGGGTTGGTGTCGCCGCTCGCGAACAACACCGATCAGCAAACCCACCCCCAGGGCGGTCAGCAAACCCATCCAATGCCCAGCGGAGTTCATGAAAAAACAAACATCATCCGCATCTGAGCATGATGCTCAGCGCCTAACCGTGATCCAGATCACTCTCTGATGGATCTAGGCCTTGGGCCGTGCGCCTGTGTCTGCTGAAAGTTGGATGCAATGAGGTTTGGGTCCAAGAATCTCAGACTTCATATGTTCCACAGCCGAGGCACAGCCCCTGGCAAAGCCCACATCTCATGCCGCCAAGCCGCCCATACTTTCCTGAGCAACTGCATCGCAGGCTCGGTCACCGGTGCCAGTACCCGCAGCACGATGACCTGTTTGTGTGGTGAGGTTGCCCCTGCCGTGAGGCGCAGTTCCGACGCTTCGAGCAGTTCGCGGGCACAAGCCAGAGCCCGTTCAATGCGCTCATCGGCCATGGCGCTGCCCGCAGCAAACACCAGCGTGGCCATGCAGCGCTGGCCTGCCAAGCCCAGCGGGCTGTCCATCAGGCGGGTGTCCTCAGAGTTCAGGGTGCCACGTTCCAGCCACACGCCGGGAATTTCCAAGTGTTGCCGGAAGGTGCCTTGCACAAAAGGCATGTCGGCCGCAGGCAGGCCCAGCGCGGTGATGTCCCAGGTCATCATTTCGGCCCCGGGTGCCAAGTCGAACACCGCGCGGTTGAGGCCATCACAGCCGTTGTAAGCAATCGCCTCCAAGGGCAGCCATTCGAGCCGCGCACCCGATTCCACACGCGCATGCACTTGCTGCGTGGCCAGGCCCGCTTCAGACCGGTAAAAACGCGTGGCCCCAGGCGTGGTGACCAAGCCGTGGGCGCCTGCGCCCACGGTGACCTGCATGTCGAGGGTGTCGCCGCCCACCAGGCCGCTGGGTGGGTGCACCAGCACGTTGTGGCAGACCGCATCGCCTTCGGGGTAGAGGCTTTGCAAGATGCGCAGCGGGCCCTGGTGCAGGTAGCGGGCCACGCTGCGCTCGGCTTCGAGCGTGTAGTCCAAATCCAGTCGGGCCAGCCAAGTCATTGGGTCAACTTCCTTGGGTTGGCCGACGGCGTCACACGCACAACAGTAAGCGCTTTACTCGCCCTGCGAGCCGCGGTGTGCCCAGCCGGTGGTGCGCTTTTCGATGGCGCTGAACAGTTCGTACATGGCCATGGCCATCGCGCCCACGACCACCAAGCCAGAAAACGCCAAGCCCATTTGCATGGCCGAACCGGCAGAGATCAGCAGGTAGCCAATGCCTTCGTTCGACGCCGTCATCTCAGACACCGTGGTGCCCACAAAGGCCAGCGTGATCGCGACTTTGAGCGAGCCGTAGAAGTAAGGCATGGAGCGGGGCAGGCCGACTTTGACCAGCACGTCCCAGCGCTTGGCGCCCAGCACGCGCAGCACGTCTTCGAGCTCAGGCTCCAGCGTGGCCAAGCCCGTGGCGATGTTCACCATGATGGGGAAGAAGCTGATGAGGAAAGCCGTGAGGATGGCGGGGCCGATGCCGATGCCAAACCACACCACCAAGATGGGCACAAAGGCCGCTTTGGGCAGGGCGTTGAAGGCGGTCATGAGCGGGTACACGGCGGCATAGGCCAGGCGCGAGCTGCCGATGATGAAGCCCAGCAAAACGCCCACCACAATGGCGATGCCAAAGCCCACCATGGTCACCCAATAGGTGCGCCAGGCGTGGCCAGCGATCACGTCGCGGTATTCGATGGTTTGCTGCGCGATGCGCGAAGGGCTGGGGAAAACGAATTCCGACACGTTGAAGGCGCGGCACAGGCCTTCCCAAACCAGGATGCTCAGCACCAGCAAGATCCAGGGGGACCAGCTTTCGAGGGATTTCTTGTTCATGTGGGGCTCCCGCTCATTGGTTGATGGCTGTACCGGTCTTGCGCATGGCACCGATGTGGCCGCGCAGCTCGTGCACGATGTTGGTGAATTCGGGTGTGTAGGTGATCTCCAGATCGCGTGGGCGCGGCAGGTCGATCTCGCGTTTCACCACAAAGCGGCCAGGGCTCTTGCTCATCACGTACACCGTGTCGGCCAAAAACACCGACTCGCGCAGGTCGTGTGTGACCAAAATCACGTTGAACTTTTGCTCGGTCCACAAGTCGCGCAAGATGCACCAGAGTTCTTCACGCGTGAAAGCGTCGAGCGCACCAAAGGGCTCGTCCAGCAGCAGCATCTTGGGCTCGTGAATCAAAGCGCGGCAAATGCTGGCGCGTTGCTGCATGCCGCCTGACAGTTGCCAAGGGAACTTGTCTTCGTAGCCACCCAAGCCGACGGTGTTGAGCAGCTTGCGGGCGCGTTCTGCGTACTCTTCGCGTTTTTGCTTGAAGTTGGAGCGGTAGGGCTCCACGATTTCGAGGGGCAGCAGCACGTTGTCGAGCGTGGTGCGCCACGGCAAGAGCGACGAGGCCTGAAACGCCATGCCACTGATCTTGAGCGGACCGGTCACCGGCTGGCCGTCGACCAGGATGCGGCCTTTGCTGGGCATCTTCAGGCCGGTGGTCAGCTTCATGAAGGTGGACTTGCCGCAGCCCGATGGGCCGACGATGGCGATGAACTCGCCTTGCTTGACCTGCAGGTTGATGTCTTCGACAGCAAAGTGGTTTTGCGCCAGCAACTCGTCGTTGTAGGCCAGCCAGACATTCTGGAAATCAACGAATGATTCTTGGGTCATGGTGAGAGCTCGAAAATGGTGTTCGAAAGTGTATACACGCTACGCCCTGTAAAAGCCCACCGACCCGTGCAGGGTGGGGGTGGGCTCAGAACGCTGGGGCGGCATGCCCCGAAGCTGGCGCTGGATTACTTCTTGCCCTTGGGCAGGATGTCCAGTTCTTTGGCGGTGGGCAAGAACGAGCCGTTCCAGATGTCTTCGGACTTGACGCGGGTTTTGGTGTTGAAGGCGTCCGACACTTGCGAAGCCATCAGCGTCATGCGCGGGCCGTTGATCTGGCCGAAGCCTTCGGCGCGGGCCGATGGGCTGTTGATCACGGTGTCGATGGCCAGTTGCAGGCGGCGGGTTTCCAGGGCCACGTTGATGATGCCGTCGCGGGCCTTGACCGATTCAATGGCTTTGGCGGGGTCGGCCATCACGTCTTTGGCACCCTTGGTGAAGGCAGACAGGAACGCTTTCACAGCGGCTGGGTTTTCCTTCAGGATCTTGGGCGAAGCGATGATCGCGTTGCCATAGAGCTTGACGCCGAAATCTGGGTACTGCATGACCACCACGTCTTCGGCTTTCACGCCACGCGCTTCGATGTTGAGCAGCGATGTGAAGGTGAAGCCGGTGATGGCGTCCACGTCACCGCGCACCAACATGGTTTCGCGCAATGGTGGGTCCATCGCGGTCCAGGCCACGTTGCCAATGCTGTTGGCTTTCTGGAAGATGGGGAAGGCGCGGCGGCCAGCGTCAAACACGGGTGCGCCCAGCTTTTTGCCAGCCAAGTCTGCGGGGGTCTTGATGCCGGACTTCTTCAACGCCATCACCGAAGCGGGGGTGTTGTTGTAGACCATCATGATGGCCACGGGCTTGTTGGGTGCGTCGGGGTTGTTGGCGTGGAATTCCATCAGGGCGGCCAAGTCGGCAAAGCCGAGGTCATAAGTGCCTGAAGCCACGCGGGTGACTGCGCCACCGGAGCCGTTGCCCGAGTCCACCGTCACGTCCAGTTTGGCGTCCTTGAAATAGCCTTTGGCTGCAGGCAGCAAGAAGAAAGCCGAAGGGCCTTCAAAGCGCCAGTCGAGCTGGAACTTGATGGGGGTGCTTTGGGCTTGTGCCAGGCCAAAAGAGGCGGCTGCTGCCAGTGCGGCCGTGGCCTTGAGTAAGAAACGCTTGTTCATGAGGGGCTCCAGGTTCAAAGAAACGGTAAATCTTGTATAGCAAATTCGGTGCCTATTATCGGCCATGGTCTTGACGCCGCTAGTCAGGTTGTACCCCTAGAAACCCCCTATTTTGGTTCCAGGCTGGTTCTGGCTTGGCACCAAAATGGGGAATTCGTGGGACCTTTGTAGGGCTTTGGGGGCTCAGCTGTGGGCCTGGGCTACCGCCAGTGCCGTCATGTTGAGCACCCGGCGTACCGTGGCCGCAGGGGTCAGGATGTGCGCAGTGCCGGCTGTACCCATCAGGATCGGGCCTACCGTCACGCCGCCGCTGGTGGTGGTTTTCAGCACGTTGTACAAAATGTTGGCCGCATCCAGGTTGGGACAGACCAGCAAATTCGCCGAGCCGCTGAGCGTGCTGTCTTCCAGGTAAACATTGCGGATTTCTGGCTGCAATGCCGCATCGCCGTGCAGCTCGCCATCGCATTCGATGTCGGGGTGCTGCGCCACAAACAGGTCACGCGCCAGACGCATCTTGCGGGCCGATGCGCGCTTGGACGAGCCATAGCTGGAGTGCGAAAGGAAAGCCACTTTGGGCACAATGCCAAAGCGTTGAATCTCTTTGACCGCCATGGCCGCGATTTCGGCAAGCTGGTCGGCGCTCGGGTCTTCGTTGACATAGGTGTCGGTGATGAACAGTGGCCCCAAGTCACTCACGAGTGCGTTCACGGCAGCGTAATTGGTCGCACCTGCGCGTTTGCCCAAAATGCTATCGATGCGCTCCAGGTGCGTCATGTAGCTGCCGGTCAGGCCGCAAATCAGGCTATCGGCATCGCCCAGCGACACCATCAACGCACCAATGATGGTGTTGGAGCGGCGCACCGCTGCCTTGGCCACCGCGGGCGTGGCCCCGTGGCGCTTCATCAGCTGGTGGTAGTGCTCCCAATACTGCCGAAATCTGACGTCGTCTTCTGGGTTCACGTTGTCCACATCAACCCCTAGGCGCATGCGCAGCCCGGCTTTTTCGATGCGTGCGGCGATCACGCTGGGGCGGCCGATCAGGATGGGGTGGGCCAGTTGGTCATCGATGGCCATTTGGGCGGCACGCAGCGCGCGCTCGTCTTCGCCATCGGCATAGGCCACGCGCTTGTCGGCTTGGGGCACGGCCTTGGCGGCGTTGAAAATGGGGCGCATCAACAAACCGGTTTGTGAAACAAAGCTTTGCAGCTGTTGGCGGTAAGCGTCCATGTCGGTGATGGGGCGCGTGGCCACACCCGAGTCGGCAGCAGCCTGCGCCACGGCAGGCGCAATGCGCAAGATCAGGCGCGAATCAAAGGGCGTGGGGATCAGGTAGTCGCGCCCAAAAGACAGCTCT
>Ga0209768_10001103_pt1 | contig 17542 bp, 12 predicted proteins | sample LauGreSBDMM110SD_3_FD_187564 | JGI IMG/M metagenome (GOLD analysis project Ga0209768, IMG submission 187564) | Freshwater lake microbial communities from Lake Michigan, USA - Sp13.BD.MM110.SD (SPAdes) (version 2) | ecosystem: Environmental > Aquatic > Freshwater > Lake | place: Lake Michigan... | reverse complement strand
CCCTCGGCCGAATACGAAGAAACGGTCAATAAGTCCAAAGGCGTACTCCGCGCCCTCGGGCTGGCCGCTGGCCTGAAGTCCTGACCGCCATGGCCAAAGCAAAGCCCACGAAGAAGGACAAGGGGCTGAAGCCATTGCCTGTCGTGACGCCGCCACCACCGGCCCCGGTGAATCTCGACCCGACCGAGCCCGGCGAGGCCTGGGAAAAACTCTCCCCGGATGAACGCTCGCCGATTCGGAGCTATCTCGACCAAATCGGTAAGACCCCCCTGCTCACGCTAGAACAAGAAACCGCGCTCGCCCGCCGAGTTCTCAAAGGCGACGAAGCTGCTCGCCAGCACATGATCCAGGCGAACCTCCGCCTCGTGGTCCGCATCGCCAAGGACTACGATAACTTCGGCCTACCGCTGATGGACCTGATCAGCGAAGGTAACTTCGGGCTTATCAAGGCAGTGGAACGCTTCGACCCCGACAAAGGCGGCAAACTCAGTACCTACGCGGCGTGGTGGATCAAGCAGGCCATCAAGCGGGCGCTAGCTTCGGACGGGAAAACCATCCGCCTCCCCGTGCACATGGTCGACCGCATCGCCCAGATGCGTCGGACTTCCAACCTGCTCACCAAGGAATTGGAACGCGAACCCACTAACGATGAAATCGCGCAGGCGATGGACATCCCCCTCTCCAAGGTCGTGCATATGAAGTCGGTCGCCAACCGGGCTGCCTCCCTCGATCAACCGGTCGGCGAAGACGGCGATGCGACCCTCGGTGACTTGGTGAAGGATGAAACGGCCCGTTCGCCGTTCGAAAACCTTCGCGGGAAGTCCGACCTCACGGAAATCGCCGAAATGCTCGCCCACCTCGAGCCGCGCGAGGCCGAGGTCATCACGCTACGCTTTGGCTTGAATGGCGAAAGCCCCCTGACGCTCGAGGAAGTCGGTGAACTGTTTAAACTCACCCGCGAACGGGTCCGCCAACTGCAGCAGTCTGCCTTGATGCAGCTCCGCCGGATGATGACTGAACGGCAGAAGCTCCTGACGCCGGAAGACGTCCGTAAGAACCGCATGGCGGATGCCCGCGCCGAGGTCCTCCGGGAGTTCTTCCGCTCCAAAGGCGCGAAAGTACCGGATCGCCGCCTCTCCGACCGCGAAGGCCTTTAAGGCTCGTGGGCAGGATTGGGCTGCCCTGGCTGACACCTGATCAACATCCCCTCGAAGATGGCCTCCGCCTCGGGCGACGGCACAGGCGGCGGGTGCAGCTAGCATCAGTAAGAGCCATTAGCTCCCGCATGCAAAAGGCGTCCCATAAGGGGCCTAGCCGGGATCAAAAATAAACAAAAAGGGCCCCGTTTCCGGGGCCCTTAGGTTTAACCTCTAATCCTAAGATTAGAAGTTGTAGCGAACCGAGATGTCGCTCGTGGAAGCGGAACCGGAGGCGTCGGAGTAACCGAAGGCGACCTGGATCTGCTTGCTCACGTTGTAGGCCAACTCAGCGCCCCAGACATTGACACCAGCTTCGCGGGAGTAACCGACGGCGAGCTCGATGTTGTTGCCAAGGTCCTTACGGACGTTTAGGCCGTAGGATTCGTTGGAGCCGACGGAGACGGTAGCGTCAGCGCCGAGGGCAACGTTCTTGAAAACGTAGCCAAGGGACACGGAGTCGTCGCCGTTGCCGGAGGTGGAACCACCGATGGTGGTGTCAGCTTCAACGAGGAAGTTCGAGCTACCGATCAGGGCCGAAGCCGAGAGGGAGAAGCCCTTGCTGTCCGTGTTATAGCTTACGCCAACGCGGTTGTAGGAAAGACCTGACGAGGCAGCAGCGGTTTGAGCCGAGGCAGCAGCAGCGAGGGTCGTGATGGTGATGATAGGTAGGATATGCTTCATAGCGGTGACACTATTGCTACAGGCCCGAAACAAAATCAAGCACAAATTGTTGATTTCCAATCAGGGGGTAAAAACACCTTTATTATGCACAGTCCATTCACACCCCCTGTGAATAAGGCTGGGGAGCCATGATGGTGATGCCTTTACGAAACTGCCTTCCAGCCAGCCGGGGACGGCTTCGACCTATTTTAGGCCGTAAAATGAGGGCCTAGCCCATGCCACCCGCCCCATGATAGCGCCTAAAAGCGCCACGGAGGGCCTCGCCTTTTGAAACCTAGCCCTGCCCTTAGCTCCCTCCTTCTATAGGGAGGAGGTATCCCCAAAACCTGGCCAACAAAAAACCCGCCAGGCGAACCAGGCGGGCTTTGAGACGGTCGCCGTGGGGCGACTTACTTGCGGCGGAACTTCGAGTTGAACTTCTCGACGCGGCCAGCGGAGTCGACGAAGCGCTTCTCGCCGGTGTAGGCTGGGTGGGAATCCATGGTCACTTCGCGGCGGATCACAAAGTGCTCCACGCCATCAATGACCTTGGTTTCCTTCGACTTGAGGGTCGAACGGGTAGTGAACTCGCGGTTCGTGGAGACGTCCACAAAGACCACAGGGTTGTATTCAGGATGACCTTCCTTCTTCATATAAATCAGGGGTTTGCTAGGGGTTAACCTTGGCGGGCTTTATAGCGAGGGTGCGTCTTGTTGATCACATAAATGCGACCTTTGCGACGGACGACCTGGCAATTTGGGTGGCGCTTCTTGAGCGACTTGAGGGAGGAGGAGACTTTCATGGTCTTGGGCCGAGGAATACGGCAGGTCGGCCAACAAAGCCCTCCCGCACACGGCTGTCAACGGGATTTCCTTGGCTGGACGCATTAGCTTAAAATCGACAGGATTGGCGGCCATGGAAGCTCGCATCCGCTTGGCCGAAGAGGCCGACGCCCAGGCCATTAATTCGGTCTATAATCACTATGTCCGGACCAGTACGTGCACTTGGCACCTCACCGAAGAGACCGTAGAGGGCCGTATTCATTGGCTCAAAGGGCGCTCGAGGGTCCACCCCGTGCTGGTAGTCGAGGTCGAAGGCAAGGTCGTGGGTTGGGGCTCCCTCTCGACTTATAATAGCCGCCAAGGCTGGTCTGCGACGGTCGAGGATTCGATCTTCATCCACCACGAATACCACGGCAAGGGCCTCGGGAAGCGCGTCCTACGTGAACTCCTCACCCGAGCCGAGGCTCTAGGGCATAAATCCGTCATCGCCCGTATCTCCGGCGAACAGGCCGCCAGTTTAAAGCTTCACGAAGCCTGCGGGTTCACGCATGCCGGCCTACTTAAAGGCGTCGGCCACAAGTTCGGCCAAGACCTTGATTGCGCCTACATGCTTAAATCGCTGCGGAAGCCCTAACCTTGACACCCGCAGAGCAAGCCCTTTGCTCGACCTCTTGTTAGTCGCTCAGGTGGTGGAATGGCAGACACGCTAGATTCAGGTTCTAGTGCCCATAAAGCGTAAGGGTTCAAGTCCCTTCCTGAGCACCCTTTTCTCCACCCGTCCTCCTCCCGAGGCGGGTGCGAGAGGGCCTACCCGCCCCGCTCGTTTAGATGCAAGCGGTGCAGGATACGATGCAGGATCGGCGCGATGAGGAGCGAAAAGGTCGTCAGGAAAGCCACGCCGCTGAAGAGCGCATAGGCCGAAGCAAAGAGCTTTGCCGCATCGCTCGGCATCGGCGAAACGGGCCCCATGCCCGTGAGAATCATGCTGGCGTTCAACAAGGAATCCACCCCGTCCAAGGCCGCCCAAAAACTCGGCCTAAGCCCTGACACTAGGTATTCTTCCTCATAACGATTGTTGTATCCAATAATCCTCAGGGCATCTTAGTTAAACACGTATGGCGGATCTCTCGACGCTGCCGGACCTTCTTCCTTGGCCCTTCTTGGTCTGTAACCGCCAAGGCTTGGTGCTGTACGCCAATGAACTGGTGACACGGGCACTGGGCCGCCGCGTCAAAGCGGGTACGCACGTCGACCACCTCTTCCTCGAACTCGACGACGGGCGGGCCGCCTCCACCCTGCTCTTCTCCGCCGCCCGCTGGTCCGCTTGGAGCGGTATCCTCGAGACCCGTGACCCGCAACGAATCCGGGAAATTAAATCGGTCCGCGTCATCCTCCAGCCCGACCCCAAGCACGCGGACCAAGTCTGGTTGATCTTCTCCGACGACGCCCAAGTCAACGGTTCCGCCTTACTGACCCCGCGTTCCGAAATGAGCCTCGCGCGGACGCTCATCGATAACTCGCCAGACTTCATCATCCTGCGCGACCTCAGCGGCCGCATCCTCCACACGAGCCGAAACCTCGACGAATTCATTGCCCTGCCACACCGCGGCGCCGCCGTGGACCTCACCCTCGAAGACATCCTCGCTCCCGAAACGGCTGCCCGCTTCAAGGCCCTCGACGCCGAAGTTATCCAGCACGGCCAAAGCGTCCGCCATCAAGGCATGGACTTTACCAACCTCCAAGGCACGACGCGCCACATCAGCGTCGTCCACGAACGCATCAAGGGTGGTAACGGCTTGCCCGCCGGTCTCCTGACCTTCGCCAGTAATATCACGGACTCGACCAAGGAACAGAACCGTCTCCGCATCGCGCTCGAGAGAGCCGAGGAACTCGGTGCCGCTAAATCGCAGTTCGTCGCGAACATCACCCACGAGATTCGTAATCCTATCAACGCTATCCAAGGGCTTTGTGAAACGGCCCTAGAATCGCCGGCCCACGCCACCGAAGAAACGTTCCAAAAAATCCAGCGGTGCGCCGTAGACCTCGAAGAGATGATCAAGGACGTCCTCGACTTCGCCCGCCTCGATCGCGGACACATCACCATCGAGCAGATTCCCTTCAACCCCATCCGGGCGCTCGAAGAAACGATGGCCCAGTTCCATCAGCTGGCCCGCCGTAAGGGGATTGAGTTCGCCGCCCTGACTGCGCCCGATGCGCCCCACAGCGTGCTGGGCGACCCAGTGAAATTTCGCCGTATCCTGTCCAATCTCATCGGCAACGCGGTCAAGTTCACTGAAAACGGCCACGTCCACTGCCACCTTGAATTCGAGCCGCGGAGCGAGGGTCTCCGCACCCGCATCATCGTCGATGACACCGGGATTGGCATTCCGATTAACCGCCTCGAAAGCATCTTCGACCCGTTCACCCAAGCCGACGCCTCGACCACACGGCGCTTCGGTGGCACGGGCTTGGGCCTGACGATTGTCCGAAACCTCGCCCAAGCGATGGATGGTTATGTCAAGGTGCAGAGCGAACCAAGCAAGGGTAGCCGCTTCACGGCCGCTCTCATGTTCGCCACCGACCCGACAGAAAGAGCCCGAACCTTACCCTCCCTGCGCGAAGAGCGCGTGCTCATCGCCGGAGGGAGCCCGGCGATGCGCCAATGGCTCTTACAATGCATCCGCCATCGGGAAGGCCATGGCCTCAGCGTGGCGACCAATGAAGAGGCTGAAAACGCCTGGCAGGCCGCCGCCGCCAGCGGCGAACCTTTTACCCGGGCCCTGCTGGACCTCCCCGATGATATCAACCCGAAGCTGCCGGCCATCCCGCGGGAATTGGTAATCCTCCTGACCTCCCCTGACCTCGAGCTCCGTGGCTTTAAGCAGCTACATAAACCACTGACGCTCACTTCCCTCTGGTCCGAACTCGGGCACCACCAACCCGGCCCGGAAGACCAACCGGCGACACCGCAAGCAGCGACGCCCCGCCGCCACCTGCGAATTCTCGTCGCCGAGGATAATGAAGTGAATCGCGAGGTGACGGTCTCCCGCCTCAAGCGGGCCGGTCATGAGGTGAGCGCGACCGTCGATGGTGCCGCGGCTCTAGAGCTCTGGGGTATCAAGGAATTTGATGTGGCCGTGCTCGATATTCAAATGCCCCTGGTCGACGGCATCGGGGTCGCGGAGGGTATCCGTTCCGCCGAGTTCCAAACGGGACGCCGCCGCACGATCATCCTCGCGCTCACCGCCATGACCCAAGAGAGCGACCGCGTCCGCTGTGAACAAGCCGGGTTCGATGGCTACCTGTCTAAGCCGATGCGCGGCGCCGACTTAATTACTAAAATCGATCAACTGGTCGGTGAATCCGCGGACCCCACGAACACCAACGAATTCCAAGCGGCCTTGGGCGAACTCGACGAAGAAGAGGCTGAAGACCTTCGCTGCGCCGCTCGCTCCTTCCTCCGCCATGGCCCCCAAATGGTCGCTGACCTTGAGGCTGCCCTCAATCAGGGAGACCCCGAAACGGTCATGCGCCAAGCCCACGGGGTCAAAGGCATGCTGGCCCTCATGGGATGTATCGAGCTCTCCCGGGTCGCCGCTCAACTTGAGCGTACGCCGGGCTTACCCCCCGCCGCAGAAACTTGCCAAAGACTCATCGGTGGCTTGCGAAGTCTGCTTCTGTCGCTTAGTTCTGACGTGAAGCTGACTCCCCATGGGCAAACCCAAGATCAAGCCGGAGATCAAAACTGAGACGGTCCCCACCCTAGCGTCCAAGTGGAACGTGGTCGTGCTCAACGACCCCATCAACCTCACGGGCTACGTAGTCATGGTCTTCATGAATGTGCTCCGCATCCAGCGAGCCCTTGCCCGTAAATACATGCTGCAGGTGCACGAAGAGGGCCGCGCCACCGTCTGGACGGGTGAACGTGAACGGGCCGAGATGCTCGCCCTCGAGCTCCAGCAGTGGCACCTCAACGCCTTACTCGAAAAAGATGGCTGAGCTCCGCCTCACGATGACAGCGGAAGCACGTAATGTGCTGACCGACCTACTCCGCCTGATCGCGCCGGCAGCCGCCCGCGTTTCGGTGAACCGTGCGAAGATTCCTGGCAACGACGCCGAGATCGCCTCCTTCTGGACAGAAACGCTGAGTGCCCAGGCAGCCGAAGAGGCCCGCCTCCTCGCCACGGCCTTCGCTAACGCCAAAGGGGAACCGGCGGTCATCCTACTTAAGAACGATGGCCAAGCGTTCGCCTTCCTCCGCGCCTTGTCCGCCGTCCGCATCGCCTTGCGTGAGCTGGTCTTCGCCGACGTCCCCGACGCGGCGCTCGAAAGCTCCGAGTTGCTGGACGACGAGTCACTGCCGACCGAGAAGCGCCATGCCTTGGCCTGCTACTCCTGCTTTGGGCTTCTGCAACAGTCGCTAATACAACAGCTCGACCCCGAAGCGTTCGACTGAAGGTCAACGAAATCGGTTGAAGCCGAGGCTAGGATGGCAACAACAGGGCCGTGCTTCGGGGCCTCCAAAACTTCCTTTCCCTGTTTGTCCAAGGCTGGCGAACGCTCGCTGCCCTACCCCGCCCCCGCTTACTGCCAATCCGCTCCGCGGTGCAGCAGATGGGTGGCCCGACCTTCAAGGCCGACCTCATCGCGGGACTGAACGTCGCGCTGCTGGCCTTCCCGATGTCCATGGCATTCGCGATGAAGGCCGGCCTGCCCGTCTGGTGCGGCCTCATCGGCTGTGGAGTCGCCGCCTTGATCGCGCCTATCTTCACGGGCTCCGCCAACCTCTCCGCCGGACCGACCAACGCCTCGGCGGCCTTACTGCTCGGTGCCTTCGCCACGCTCGGCGTCCTCTCGCCCGACCAACGCGCCGTGGCATTACCGACTTTAGTGCTGATGGCCGGAGTCTTCCTGCTACTGGCCTCGTGGCTCCGCCTCAGCAGCTTCGCCGACTTCGTCCCGCGCACGGTGATCTCCGCCTACATCGCGGCCGCCGCCCTCCGCGTCATCGCGCTACAGCTGCCATTCACCATCGGCATGCCGGGCGAACATGGTGCTGAAAGTCTGCCCGAAGTCCTCTGGGCAGCCATCAAGCTCGGCAAAGGCCTGATCAACCCGGACATGGGGTTGGCCATCATCACGGGCATCACCTACGGGCTCATGCGTAAGCCCTATGGCGTCGGTAAGGCCATCCTCGCCGCCATCACCGTGGCAACACTCGGGGCGGCTCTCGCCCAGTCAGTGGCAATGAACCAAGGCTCGCAGGGCCAAGTGGTGAAATCTGTCGGCGATGCCGCCCGCGCCGCCACCAGCCTACACCTGCCCGATTTCTCGGCCCGCATGTTGGCGACGCTGTTCTCACCGGCCTTGGCTCTCGCAGTGCTGATCATCATCGAAGGCACAGCCAACGCGCGCGCCTCCGCGCTCAAGACGGGCCGACCCTCGGACCTTCACCAAGAGGTCTTCGGCCTGGGCATGGCTAACTTGGCGTGCGCCTTTACAGGCGGCATGGCGGCTTCCGGCTCCATCAGTCGCTCCGCCCTCAACGTCGCCAGTGGCGCCCGAACAGCGTTTGCGTCTCTCTTCGCGGGGCTTTTCATCCTCGCCGCCGCTTTCCTCGTGAGCCATTGGGTCGCGCTCGTCCCGCTCGCGACGCTCGGCATCTTGGTCATCCTCGCCGAAATCGAACTGGCCAATCTTTCGGCGATAAAACTCATCCTCAAGTCGAGCGCTCAAGACCGCACGGTTTTCTTGGCGACGTTCATTACGGCGCTCTTAGCCCCGCTCGATATCGCCATCTTCTTCGGTACCGCGGTGGCCATCGCGTTCTACTTACGCAAGACCTCGGAGCCGGAAGTCGTGGAATACGATTTCTCCGAAACAGGCGAGCTGCGCGAACGTCCCAAGGGTCAGGCATCGACGGGAATCTCCATCCTCCACGTGGAAGGCAGCCTCCACTTCGGCGCGACCCAAGCTTTCCACGAACACCTCCGCCGAGCCTCAGCTGACCCGAACCTGAAGGTGCTGGTGCTGAAGTTCCGCGAAGCGCATCACTTGGACGCCAATGGCGTGCTGCTGCTGCGCGACCTCGCCGAGGCCCTGAAGTCCGATGGTCGTCACTTGATCCTCTGCGAGGCCAAGCCCGACACGATGCGGATCTTCGTAAACGCTGGCCTCGTCGACGCAGTCGGCACCGAGAACGTCATCCCCTGGGACGACACTAACCCCACGGCAGCGCTCGCCCAGGCGGTCCGCCGGGCCCGCGAACTCGCCGGTGGCGGTGAGGCCGTCTTGCGCATCGTGACCGCCCCGCATCCGGGCCTACCACTGCCAGCCTCGGCCTCCGGCAACGACTGGCAAATTTAGTCACGGACCGCCCTTTTTCGGCCACGGCTGAGCCTTCCCGCTGGCTTTTATGGCGGATTATGAATTCTGGCTTGATGCCCGCCCTCGGACTCGCCCTTTTGAGGAGGTTCGTTCGTATAAACGAACCCTCCCACTTCCTAGCACCATGAGCAACTACAGCGAAATCCAGAAACTCCTCGGTAACGATGCCGAATCCCTCCTCGGATTCAGCAACCCGAAGATCAAGAAGGAGCAGATCCACCTGCCCCGCGCCGATTGGGTCGAACACGCCTTCACGGCGTCTGACCGCAATAACCGCGTGCTCGCCAACCTGCAGCGCCTCTACGGCTCCGGCCGCCTCGCTAACACCGGCTACGTCTCCATCCTTCCGGTTGACCAAGGTATCGAGCACTCTGCCGGCGCTTCGTTCGCCAAGAACCCCATCTACTTCGACGGTGAAAACATCGTGAAGCTCGCCATCGAAGGCGGTTGCAACGCCGTCTGCTCGACCTTCGGCGTCCTCAGCAGCGTCTCCCGCCGCTACGCGCACAAGATTCCGTTCATGGTGAAGATCAACCACAACCAGTTGCTCACCTACCCCAACGTCGGTGACCAAGTGATGTACGGCACCCTGAAGCAGGCCGCCGATATGGGCTGCGCCGCTGTCGGTGCGACCATCTACTTCGGCTCTGCCGAGACCAACCGCCAGATCATCGAAGTCTCCCACGCATTCCAGCAGGCCCACGAACTCGGCATGGCCACCGTCCTCTGGTGCTACACCCGCAACAACGCCTTCAAGACGAAGGACAAGGATTACCACGTGTCCGCTGACCTCACCGGCCAGGCCAACCACCTCGGCGTCACCATCTGCGCGGACATCATCAAGCAGAAGCTGCCGGAGAATAACGGCGGCTACCTCGCGATCCAGGCGACCGAGTCCTCGTACGGCAAGATCGACAAGCGCATGTACACCGACCTCTCGACCGATCACCCGATCGACCTCACCCGCTACCAAGTCGCCAACTGCTACATGGGCCGCATCGGTCTCATCAACTCTGGTGGCCCTTCCGGAAGCAACGACTTCGCCGAAGCCGTCAAGACGGCCGTCATCAATAAGCGCGCCGGTGGTCAGGGCCTCATCTCGGGCCGCAAGGCTTTCCAGCGTCCGATCGAAGAAGGCGCCAAGCTCCTGCACACCATTCAGGACGTCTACCTCAACAAGGAAGTCACGGTCGCCTAAGGCGTCCGCCACCTCCCGAACGAAGCCCCGGTACCCGCCGGGGCTTTTTATTGTCGGAAGAGGCAACGAAGTAGCGGTTAGGGGATGGCGGTTAGCGGTTGGCAGAGGAATGAAAACGTCGCGACCAAGAGATTGCTGAATCGAACGCAAAAACCCAGTAGCTCTTCTGAGATCGCCCCCAACCGCCATCCGCTTCCCGCCATCCGCCAACCCCCTACCCCCTTCCCCCCTTCCCCTAAATCCCCTTCCCCCTCTCCCCCATCCCCGTTAACCTTTCCCCCATGTCCCTCCCCAAAGGTTTCCGCGAATGGCTGGCCAAGGAATCCGCCGCCTGGAACTCCGACGGCCTCATCGGCGCCGAGCAACGCGAACGGATTCTCGCCAGATACCCAGAAGATGCCACCGACTCCGGTGCCCTCGCCTTCGCGCTGCGCACGCTGGCGGTCATGCTCTTCGGGGCATCCATCTTCCTCGTCATCAGCCATAACTGGGCCGACTTCTCCCGCGAGGGCCAGTTGACCATCGTGTTCACCGCCCTCGCCGTCATTCAAGGCGCCGGACTCTACTTCTTCCTGAAAGGCCAAGAGCGGAGCGCCATCATCGGCCACCTGCTGGGCTGCCTGATGTATGGCGGCGGTATCGCGCTCATCGGGCAGATCTACCACCTCGACGCGCATAGCCCTGATGCCTTGCTGGCTTGGTGCGTCTTCACGATTCCCTTCGCCCTCCTGCTCGACGCGACCGTTCTTCACTTGGTCGTCATCGTGCTGGCGGGGACTTGGCTGAACATGGAGACCGACCACTACGCCTGGCGGGAAAGGGCCCTCCACCATGGCGAGCGCCTGGTCTTCCTGCTTTTAATCGCACCGACCGCGATGGCCGCCTACCGACGGGCCCGGCCGGCACTCGCCGGGGCCTTGGCGTGGTCGACGCTGTTCTTATGGTTCATGTTTGGCGGACACACGCCCGCCCACGTCTTCGTACTCCCGCTGGTCATCGCAGCCCTGCACCCCACGGGCGACCCGCGTGGTCGCGGCTTCCGTTTTATCGGGGCCTTAGGCGTCGCGTTCGTCACGCTGGCGCTCGGCAGCATGGACAGCGCGAGCCACAACCGGATGGCCGGAAACTTCCTGCGGCACGACTTAATCTTCTCCGCCGTGACCGCAGGCTTAGCCATCTGGGCTATCGTCCGCGCCCGCCAACGCCAAGACAGCCATGCAGCTTGGCTCGGCCTCGTGGCCGTACTCGCTCTCAGCACGAGCCTACTCGGCAGCCTGAACGTCGACAACTTCAGGCAACGCGACCAACTCTGGGTGCTCATCGTGGCGATCGCCAACGTGACGACGCTACTGCTCGCCGTGACGCTCATTCGCCAAGGGCTCGGCGAGAAACGCCTGCGTCCCTACGTCTACGGGGCCCTAGTCTTCCTCGGTTGGCTCACTTGGCGCTACGTCGACATCGAGAAGGAGCTGGGGTACCTCGGCATGGCGGGCATCTTCCTGTTCATCGGATTGGTGCTGTTCGGACTCGCCATGGTCTGGCGCCAACCACGCGAGGCAGAGATTGCCGAAGAGATGCCTGACTTCCGTCCGTCCTGGCTCGAAGCCATGGTGGCGAAACTCATGCCCATGCGCACTCGCCTGCTCGTCGGAGCCTTGGCGCTACAGTTCGGCGTGCTTGGCTGGATGGTCTATGATCACAGCCGGCCGCTGGCCTCGGGTGAACGTTTCTTACTGGTCTGCGAGCCCGTGGATCCGCGTGACCTCACCAAGGGCGACTACGTGATTCTCAGCTACGGCTTCCAGGCATTCAACTCCACCCAGAAGGAAAACCTGCTGAAGGAATGGAATCAGCTGCATCCCGGCCCAACCGATTTAAACGCGTCCTTCAGTTATACGATCAAAGACGACGCCCCCATCTACATCCCCTTAAAGAAAGGGGCGGACGGTGTTGCCAGCTACGGTGAGCCAACCTTGACCAAGCCGTCCAGCGTTCCGTTCCTGCTGACCCGTAAGGGGCAAGGCCGGTGGAACTGGAATAACGGCGACGTCCGAGCGGGTATCGAGTCCTACTACGTCGCCGAAGGCACAGGGCTGGCATGGGAAAAACTCCGCAATACCGGTAAACTGTTTGCGGAAGTCGGCGTGCTACCCAACGGCAAGGCCGGCCTCGTCGCCCTCAAACCCGCCCCCTTTGCCACGCTCCAGGCTTTCACCCACCAACCTTTAGAGCGCTTCTTCGTGACGTTAAAGTCAGCTAAGCCCGTGACCAAACTGATCAGCACCGAAGCGGACTTCGCGGCGACTTTCCACCCCGCCCCCGTGAACGGAAAGAACGCGGTGACGCCGAAGTTCCCGAACGAGTTCGTCCTGCTGCATACGCTTCCCGAAACGGACGTGGCTACGACGATTGAGTTCAAGAATGTGCGACTAAACAATGGCTACCTTAACGCGGAAGTTCAGGTTATCCGCGGCGAGAAACAGACCTTCACGACCCGTCCGCAGGTCGCCATCGTCATCTCGGCCAAAGACCTGCTTGGCGTGAGCGTCCGGGACGATAAACGCGCGAGTCTCCTCGAAGTCAGAATCAGGAAGTAGGCTGAGCTGACGGCAACGAAAAGGCCGGGCGGAGTTTTCTCCGTCCGGCCTTTTGCTTTACCCATGCTGCGGCTTACTTCGCCGGGACGAGGTCGGCCTCGGTCAGCGGAGGCTTACCGACTTCGCCACGCAGGGCTTTGACCTGCTCGGGCTTCACCGGTGAAGCGGCATTGCCGAAGGTATTACGGACATAGGTCAGGACGGCCGCAATCTGCTCGTCGGTCTGATAGGCCTGCGCGGGCATTGGACCAGGGAGCTTATACTCCTTACCCGAGACGGTGATCGGACCCTGCAGGCCGCGGAGCTGGATGCGGATGAGGTTCTCGACGGGACCATTCACCCAGTTCGACTTAGCGAGGGGCGGAGCGATGGGGCCACCTTCAGCGTTCGGGCCGTGACAGGCCGAGCACATCGCAAACATCTGCTTACCCAAGGCCATCACGCCCGGATCAACACCAGCAGCATGGACGACGGGCTTGATGGTCGAGATATCGAGCGGCTTAGGCTCAGGGGCCTTGGTCGCGGCGACACCCTTCTCGAGCGTGGCCATCCAGGCCACGAGGTCACGGACTTCGTTGAGTGACAGGACGCTATCCATGGCGGGCATGCCAGAAACCGGCGCGGTCATGGCCTTCACGTCCTTACGAGCGACCCGCCAGCGATTGCCAGCGACGTCCACATCGACGAAGTCAGGCTTCTCCTGCAGCAGCGTACCAGTGAGCGCGCCACCATTGGCGAGGTCGATATTCACGGTGCCATAACCAGAGACAACGACGGCCGAGGACTGGACGACCGACTCAAGGAGGTAACGGCGATCACCACGCTTAGCGATGCCCGCAAGGTTCGGGCCGGCTTCACCGCCGGCGGCATGGGAGTCGGCCGAAGCGCGGTGACAACGGAGGCACTGGCCGGCAGGCAAGGCTTGGAAGAGCGCAAAGCCATTAGTGGCGTCGCCGCCTTCGAGGGCTGGTAACCACTTGGCCAAGGCGTTACTCGGGTCAGCCAAAGCGGTCTTCAGCTTAGCCAAGGCATCCTTGACGGAGGCCTCGGGACGAGCCGCAGCGGCTTCCAATAACTCAATCGCAGCCGGTGACACGCCCTTAGCGGCACCGAGGGCCGAGAGCTGTTCGACGAACAGGGCTTCGACGCCCGAAGCCTGCAACTTGGCGAGAGCCTTCCAGGCACCTTGGCGGCGGGCAGGAGAGCCCGTCTTGGCCGCATTAGAGAGTTCGCCGAGGCCTTGAGCCGGATTGCGCTGCGCGAGTTCGCCAATCGCGACCATGGCTACTTCGTCCTTAGCGTCCTTGGCATATTTGTCGGCGAGTTCGACGGCGTTCGCAGGCTTACGGGCGAGGAGCATCGCCAGCGCCTTAGCCCGGGCGGAACCACTGAGCTTCTGGTTAGCAGCCAACGTGGTGAGCGTATCGACAGGCAAGGAAGCCACATCGAGTTGGAACAGCGTCACGAGTTCTAAGGCGGACTTCAAAGTATCCGAATTGCCCTTGAGGAGCTGTGGCAGCGCGGCGGTTAGGCTGGTGCGGACTTCCTTGGGATCGCGCGGAGGCAGCGGCAACCAATGGCCGGTCGACTGGTCGACGGGATAAGGATTGGCCCACTGGGCGAGGAGACGCAGGGCCTCATTGCGGACTTCGTCAGGCAGCTTCTCGTCGACGGCGACACCGACCACGCGGGCAGCGTTCTGCTCCCCACCGAGGCGGAAGGCACTGTAGACGAGACGACGCAGCATGAAAGGCGTCCAAGCACGCTTATCGCGCGCGTCAAGGAGTGCGGCCACGGCCGGACGGCCGGGCTCAAGGCCAAGGTCATGGACGGCACGGATTGCTTCATCAGCAACCACCGTGGACTTGTCGTTCACGAAGCGGGCAGCTGATGGGTCGAGGCGACGGCGAAGGGCAATCACCGCGGCGAGGCGCACGGAGGCATTGTCATCCTTGGCCACGGCATCGAAGGACGCCGGTGTCTGGCAGATGAGGTCGATGGCGAATGACCCTGCATGGCGAAGCACCGGATCCTTATCGGCGTTTTCACGGAGCATCGTCAGGACTTCGGGCAGGTGCTTAGCGGCAGCGAGGCGGCCCGCGGCAATGGCGGCGAACGAACGCACGCGGAGTGAGGGATCGAGAATCAGCTTACCGAGCGGGAGGTCGTTGCCCTTCAGCGGGCTTTCCTGGAGGACACGGACCGCTTGCGCACGGACTTCGGCGTCAGCATGGCTCAGCAAGGGTACGAGGCGATTGGCAGCGGCGACGCGGTCAGCCAACGGGGCGACCGGCGTGGACTTACCGTTGAAGGCCTCGCTCGGAGCGATGGCGGCGCCACGACGGGCGAGGATACCGAGGCCCCAAATACCGTGGACGCGCTCGAGGGGATTAGCGGACTTCGTCGCGGCTTCAAAGCGATCAGCGGCGTCGGGGCGACGGGTCAATTCAATCTGGGCACGGAGACGGATGCGCTGGTCATCATGCGCCAGCAGCTTGGATAATTCAGCCGAGCCACGCTTGCCGAAACCATCTTTGATGAGGCTGGCCACCGTGGACGCAGACTCGGGCTTCATCATCTTATCAGCGGACAGGGTGATAATACGGCCCGCGTTGTGCGATTGCCAGCCAGTGATAAAGTCGGAAACCACCAAGCGCCCCTTCCAGTCATACTCGACGTCGGTCGCGGCGACGCCCCAGAGCAGTTGGTGCGAGCTGGTCATCGTCATGCCCGCACCGGCAGGCTCAACCTTGAACGACCAAATGCCGGACGCGCCAGCGGACCCACGGTAATCGCAAATATGGAAGTGCTTAGCCTCGGCCTCGAGGTAACCAGCGCCCGGGTGGTAAGTCAGGCCAGAGGGACCCGAACTCAGGTAAGCGGTGGGTGGGATGATGAACGACGGCTGCACCGGATTCTGGAGCTCCCAGACCTTTTCAGTCATCCAGCGGGAAGGCGGACGCTGCTCGAGGCCAATCTCACGGTGGAAGGTGTGCATGGCTTGGTGTTCCATTTCCCAACCGGAGTCGGCGCCTTCGACAACGTAGACAACGCGGGCTTGGTCGCCTTGGTCGGAATTGTTATCCACCGAGATGCCGTTACCAAAATCATCGAAGGCGATTTCCTTCGGATTACGCAGGCCGAAGTGCACGACTTCGAAATTGGATCCATCTGGCTCAAAACGGAAGACAGCGCCGCGATTACGCGAGTCGTATTTCTTGCCTTCCTTCGTGACGATGTTGAAACCACGGTCGCCGATGGTACCCCACACGCGGCCGTCGTAGCCGATGGCGAAGCCGTTCATGTCGTGCCCCGAAAGGGAAATACGCACACCAAAACCGTCCTGAAGCACCTTGCGCTGGCCTTCGTTACCATCCTGCTTCGGATCCTGCAGCATCCAGATGCGCGGGATACAGGCGAAGTAGACGTTATCGTCCCACGCCATCACCCCGGCACCCGTGCCGTCGAGGACGTCATTAAATTTCTCGTCGAACATCTTCGATTTGGCGAAGACGCCGTCACCCTGCTCATCGGTGAGGAAGCGAATCTTTTCGGACTTGGCCGTCATCCACTCAATGGACCTCTTGCCGGCCCACTTCTGGTGAAGGGCTAAGCGATCAGCCGTGGTCTTGGTCGCCAGGTCGTCATGATACCAGAAGAGGTTGTTACGGTCGTCCTCGACGCCAAAGCGGAAGCGATGCGTCTCAGCGACATAGAGGCTACCGTCGTTGGCGAAAGCGATGGCCGTCGGCGAGGTCACGCCGGTTTCCTTGTGACCACCAGTGACCTTGAACGTCGCACCGGGCTCGAGGGCCGCGCTGCCTTCGCCCGCCACGCGCACGAGGTTGTTGGCGGCCTTGGGCTTCGGACGGCCACCCGATGAGAACTTCGGCTTGTTGTCGGATGAAAACAGGAAGTGGTCAGCGGCGATGAAGCCCCAAGCACCCACTTCGCTGTCGACCATGCGGACAACGCCTTTCTTCCCCTTGAACTCAGCGATGTCCCAGATGACCTCGGCGAGGGTCAGTCCGTTCTTGCCGACGGCTTCGCGGACAACCTTGCCGTTGATAAGCAGCTGCACCGCCGTCTTGCCAGAATGATTTCCGCCAGCGACGAGGAAACCGAGGAAAGGGTGCGTGAGCAGAATGTCGGGGGAGGTCAACGTGCCGGTCGCGGCATCACCGCCATGGCCCGAGACAACTAACGCGTTGCCGCCGTAATTACGGAACTCGCCATTCACGCCAGTGACCTTGCCTGCCACCGGAGCGAGGCCGAAGGCCGTGCCCGTAGTCTGCCAGCTATCAAAGCCGTCGCCTTCGAAGGCTTGGATGACCTTAACGTCGGCCTGCAGGGTAGCGGCGCCGATAAAAAGGGATGCGAATAAGAATGCTATGGACCTCATGGGTATAATGGGGAGTCACCCTAGGAAAAGGGTTGTTCCCCCGAGGTCGAGGATGGCTTCAAGAAACTTGGCCTCCCCGCCGACGAATCAGCGAGTTCCCGAGAGGACTTGAAATTTAGCCCCAAAATGGGCCGGGTGCGTCAAAGCCCGCAGACGCCCGGTGGCCTCATTATCCCCGGAGGTCATAATCCGCTCCATGGCCGAGCCCGCATGCTTCACGAAAAAGGCCTCCTGACGTTCCAGGCGCACCGAGCGGAAACCTTGGGCAACGAGGATCGGCTCCAGTCGATCCCAGAGGACGTGGCACGTCAGGTCCT